>Ga0315287_10004834_pt1 | contig 13173 bp, 9 predicted proteins | sample YL17G11_0_MG_FD_205037 | JGI IMG/M metagenome (GOLD analysis project Ga0315287, IMG submission 205037) | Sediment microbial communities from Yellowstone Lake, YNP, Wyoming, USA - YL17G11_0 | ecosystem: Environmental > Aquatic > Freshwater > Lake > Sediment | place: USA: Wyoming | collected... | reverse complement strand
GGGGTCTTCGCACAGCGACAGGTTGTTGCCGAAATCGAGGCAGACGCCGACCCACTCGCTGCCGAGGCTCTTCATCCACGCCGCCTGCTCGGCCGCACGCCATCCCTTGTGATTCTCGATGCCGAGCCTCATTCGATGCTTCTTCAAGACCGGCTCGGCGAGGGCGACCGACCGCTTGCACTGCTCGAACATCTGCCTGAAGGGTTCGAGGGCATCGAAGTCCTCGTAACGCCGCCCGGTCATGGCCGCATGGAACGCGGCGGCGCCGGCCTCCTTGTAGGCAGCGACCTGCGCCTCGAAGCCGGGCACGTCGCTCTCCTGTTTCGGGAGCCTCGGGTCGCACACAAGATGCATCCCGTAGCTTTCGATACGCTGGCGGAACGTCTTCAGCTCGGCCGGATCGGTGGACGGCGGGTTGGTCTGCACGCCGCCCAGTCCCAGGCTCCGGCAGTGTTCGATGATGTCGAAGGACTGCCGGCCGCCGGCGGCTCGCATCCGGAGGCCGAACGCGCTCGGCGTGCCGCCCATCTTGGACGCCGCTGCAGCCGGGAGCCCCGCAGGCCAGGAACGGCGCGCCTCCGCCCGGGCCTCGCGCGGCTTCATCGCATTCAACGCGGGAACTGCAGCCGCCATCGCGAGCACTTCTCTTCTTGTCAGCATGCTGTCTCCCTTCCCCAGCCCGAATCGGGCGCCACGAGGCTACCCCAACTCCGCGACGCCAAGCAACGCGGAAATCCCTCCCGAGGAACGAAGGTTGGATCGGACGCGCGGATCCCGGTATATTGCTCCAACCGAGCCAGGTTCCCGAAGAACGTGACACCACCACGAAGGATGTTCCGATGACGCCTTTCATCGAGAGAAGAATACGGAGACGCGAGTTCCTCGCGATGTCGGCAGGCGCCGTGGTGTCGGCGGCCGTGATGCCGCGCGCGGCGGCATTGCAGAAAGCCCCTGACGTGGAATGGAGGAACCGCCAGGCCGGCATGAGCTACCGGCGGCTGGGGCGCACCGGCTTCATGGTCTCGGCCATCGGCATGGGGGGCGACGACATCCGGCCTGAGGGCACCGATTACGTGCTGTGGGCCGTGGATCAGGGGCTGAACTACTTCGACACCGCTCCTCAGTACGGCGGCGGGCAGAGCGAGCGCGGGTATGCACTCATCCACAAGGCGAGGGGACGCGACAAGGCCTTCCAGGTCACGAAAGTGAACGCCTTCCCGAACCGCGGCATGAGATACCGGGAGATCTTCGCGTCCCTTCCCGAATCCGAGCAGGCCGAGTACCGCACGAAGGCGGACGAACTGATCGCCCAGCGGGACCTCGAGAATCCAGACTACCTCGGCCCGTACTTCAATGGCCAGGCGTCGGGCATGCGGACGCACATCATCGCCAACCTGCTCTCGGAGAAGTACCGCGACAGGTTCGACAGCCAGAAGGACATCAAGCAGTACATCTTCGACTCGGTCGATCGGAGCCTGAAATCGCTCGAGACCGACTACGTGGACTGCATCCTGATGCGCGGCATCGAAACCCCATTCGAGGTGAAGAATACGCCCGAGGTCTTCGAAGCCTTCGAGCAGCTGAAGAAGCAGGGAAAAGCGCGGTTCCTCGGCTTCTCCGCCCATTCCGACCCGGCGGGGGTCCTCGACGCCGCTATCGACACCGGCGTCTATTCGATGGGGATGATCGCCTACCACTTCCTCAACCACAAGTGGGTGAACCCCGTGCTGGAGAAGGCGAAGAAGGCCGACTTCGGCGTGATGGCGATGAAGTCCAGCCGCGTGGTCCAGAACCCGTTCAACCGCCGGCAGACGCTCCCGGAACGGGTCAAGGCGCTGGACCAGCTGGTGCCCGGCGATCTGACCGTCTTCCAGAAGGGTTTTCACTGGGTCCTGCAGAACCCGAACTTGAGCGGCGTTGTCGTGGGCATCAGCAATATGGAGATGGCCAAGGAAGACGTCCCCCTGGCGTTTGAAAAGAGATCGTGACCGGCGTGCCTTCCGAGCTGATTCCGTTCCGCTGGCCCGCCGAGTGGCGGGATCCGGCGGCGCTCGCCTTGCTGAGGGGAACCCCTGTCAACTGCCTGGCTGGCGCCGAGCCGCCTCCGATCGCTGTCGGCGAGATCCCTTTCATCAAACTCGATGAGGACCATCCGCCGGAGGGAGTCACGCTCCTGGACGGCGTCTGGCCAAGGGTCCTGCCGGCAAAAGAAGAAGACGCCGCGATTGCGGGTGTCACCGGCGGTCCGTGGGTCGATTCGAATGCCGGCAGGATCCGGCTGACGCAGGCAAAGGCCCCGGGACGCCAGGTGTGGCTCACGTACGTGCCGCCGGGACCCAGGGAGATCGTGCCGGTGGAGGAGTATGTTCGGCCGATCGCGGAGGCGGAAGCCTACGGGGCGCGATGGGTTCTCGCCCTCGACGCGCAGTTTGCGGCGGGCGTGAATCGGAAGAACGATCGCGCACTGAGCGCGTGGCGACAGATGATGAGCGCCCTGGAGCTGTACGAACGCCGGCGCGACTGGCGGGAGTGGCAGCCCGTTGCGGCCCTCGGGGTGGTGTCCAGCTTCGAGGGAGGAGCGCAGTTGCTGGCCGAGGAGTTCCTGAGCCTGGCGCCGCGGCGTCACCTCGCGTATCGCATCGTGCTCGCTTCGGATGTCGCGAAGCACTCCTTCGAGCAGCAGAAAGCCATCATCTACCTCGAGGCGGCGCCGCCGGAAGGAGAGGCCCGGGCGGCGCTTCTGCGGTTCGCGGAGAACGGCGGCATGGTCTTCGCGCCACGTGGCACCGTGCCGACACAGCCGGCCGCCACGAGCCAGGAGCATGCGATTCACCAACTGGGCCGCGGGCGCGTGATCACGCCGCTCGACATATGGGAGGACCCTTTCGCGCTCGTGCGCCAGGTCCAGTTGCTGCTGAGCATGCGGGAAGACGTCGTGCAGGTCTGGAACGGCGGGGACATGAACAGTCACTACCTGTCGAGTCCGGATGGCAGGCGCGGTGTGGTCCACCTGATTCCGTACGCCTCGGGCCTCACACTGCCCATCACGATCGGCCCGCGGCAGCCCTGCCGGTCGGCGCGGGTGACGACGCCCGCGGGGACGAGAGCGGTCAAGCCCGTTGCGGGAGCGCTCGGCGTCGAGATTCCTGTCGGGGAGTTCTCGGGCTTCGCAGCCGTGGAACTCGAGGCCTGAGATGAGAGGGCATCCTCCCGGCGCCGCCTGGAACCGACGGCAAGTCCTGGTGGCCGGCTGCATGGCGCTGGCCGCCGGGAAGCTCGGCGCCGCCCCGGCCGCGCGAGTGGCGGTCGCGCGTTGCCCGGACTATGACGGAGGGGTTCTCACCGCCCTGCGCAGGATGTTCGACGATCTGGGCGGCGTCGGACGCCTCGTGTCCGGCAAGACGGTCGCCGTCAAGATCAACATGACGAATCCGCTGCGCGCGCGCACCGGGCATCGCGCGGCCTGGTATACACACTGGAGCCATCCCGCCGTCATCGGCGCGACCGTCAGCCTCATCGGCGCGGCGGGCGCGCGGAGGATCCGGATCCTCGAGGGTTCGTGCGAAGACGACAACCCGCTCGAAGAGAACATCCTGCAGGGTGGCTGGGACCCTCGAGACCTGCTCCGTGCCGCGGCGAACGTCGACATGGAGAACACCGATTCACCGGGGCTGGCCAGGAAGTACGCGCGGCTGAAGGTCCCGGGCGGCGGATCGATCTATCCCGCGTTCGACTGCAACCACTCGTACGCCGACTGCGACGTGCTGGTCTCGATTGCCAAACTCAAGGAGCACCAGTCCGCAGGCGTTGCCCTGACGCTGAACAACATGCTCGGGATTGCGCCGGCCACGATCTACGGCGACGGGGCGGGGATTGAGGAGCCGGCCCAGCGGCCGTTCGGGCGCCGCGGCATGTTCCACGCCGGCCGCCGCCAGCCGTCGGCCACCGCGCCCCCCGAGACGAACCCGGGCTCACCGCGGGACGCGGGCTACCGGATTCCGAGGGTGACGGTCGATCTCGCCGCCGCGCGGCCAATCGATCTCGCCATCATCGACGGGATCGAAACGCAGACGTCGGCAGAGGGCGCGGCGCCCGCGGCCGGTTCAGCGCGGGCGATCCACCTGGTCAAGCCCGGCGTGCTCGTAGCCGGGTTCAACGCCGTGTGCACGGACGCGGTCGCCATGGCGTTGATGGGTTTCGACCCCGCGGCGGACCGCGGCACGCCGCCGTTCGAGAACTGCGACAGCACGCTCGCGCTGGCCGAACGGGCCGGTATCGGATCGCGCGACCTGGGGACGGTTGAGGTTGTGGGCCCGCCGATCGAACGCCTGCGGTTTCCCTTCCGCCGCTATGTCTAGATTCCCTCTTTCAGGCGCCGGGCCAGCTCGCTCTCCGTCTGGTTCGTGAACGGCTCGTATCCCTCGAGCGGCTTGATGCGCTCGTGAACGGCGTCGAGGATCCACTCCGGCTGGGGGAAGAACATCGACTCCAGCTCCGCGGCTGGCGTAATCCAGTTCCTGGCGCCAACCACGACGGGCGGGGCGTCGAGCGAATCGAACGCGAGCTGTGTCAGATTCGCCGCGACGCTCTGCATGAGACAGCCGCGCTCGACGGCCTCAGACACCAGCACCACCTTGCCGGTCTTCCTGACCGACTCGACCAGCGGATCGAAGTTCAGAGGGTTCGCCGACCTGAGGTCGATGAGCTCGACCGACAGCCCGTGCTGCGCCTCCAGCGTTCGCGCCGCCGCGAGGGCCGTGTACAGGGCAGGGCCGAACGTCATGATGGTGAGGTCCGTCCCGGTTTTCTTGATGGACGGTTCGCCAAGCGGGATCTCGTACCAGCCCTCGGGAACACCGCCCGCCTCGAACATCTCGCCCATGTCGTAGAGCCGCTGGCTCTCGAAGAAGACGACGGGGTCGGTGCCCACCAGCGCGGCGTTCATCATGCCCTTGGCGTCGTAGGGCGTGACAGGGTAGACGACCTTGAGCCCCGGGACGTGATGAACGAGCGCGCTCCAGTCCTGCGAGTGCTGCGCCCCGTACTTGACGCCCACCGAGATGCGGAGGACGACCGGCAGGCGCAGCAGGCCTCCCGACATCGCCTGCCACTTGGAGAGCTGGTTGAAGATCTCGTCGCCGGCGCGGCCCATGAAATCGGCGTACATGAGCTCGGCCAGCGCCCGTCCCCCTTCCATGGCGTATCCGACGGCGGCCCCGACGACCGCGGCTTCCGAAATCGGCGAGTTGAAGAGCCGATGGTACGGGAGCGCCTCGGTCAATCCGCGATAGACCCCGAACGCCCCGCCCCAGTCCCGATTCTCTTCGCCGAAGGCGACCAGCGTCGGATCGGCGCTGAAGCGATGGGCGATGGCCTCGAAGATCGCGTCGCGGACGCTGAACGCCTTCAGCTTCGGCACCGGCGCGCCGTCGTGCTCGGGCGTGCGGATCTTGCCCCTGATCTGCTGCACCCGCGGGTTCTCCGACCAGTCCTGGAGCAGCTCCGGCTGCCTGGCATCGCACGCCTCCAGCCGGCCGTTGGAGAACATGACGCGCTCGACGAGGTCCGAGCCGACGGCGATGCGCGGCGCGGCCTGCGGGTCGATGGCGAGCTTGAACATCTCGAAGACGATCGTCTCGATGCCGGCGCGCGCTTCGTCCAGCTCGTGCTCGGGGAAGACGCCTCCCCGCACCAGCGTGTCCTTGTACGACAGCAGCGAGTCCGCCTTCTGCCACTGCTCGACCTCGTCCCTGGTCCGGTAGCTGGAGGCGTCGGACGGCGAGTGCCCGCTGTAGCGATAGGTGACCGTGTCGAGCAGCACGGGGCCTTTGCCCTCGGCCAGCAGCTGGATCTTCCTGCGAAACGCGTCGATGACCGCGAGCGCGTCGTACCCGTTCACGCGCTCCGCGTGCAGTTGCTCGGGGTTCACGCCGGCCCCGATCCGGGCGATGAAGCGGCAGCCCATGGTCTCGCCCATGGGCTGGCCGCCCATGCCGTACTGGTTGTTCATGCAGTGAAAGACGATCGGCAGGCCTCCGCCCAGCGCCGGGTCCCACAGCGTCCGGTACTGGTCCATCGCCGCGAAGGTCATCCCCTCCCAGACGGGGCCGCACCCGAACGAGGCATCCCCGATGTTGCACACGATGACGCCGGGCTTGCGGTTCACCCGCTTGAAGAGGGCCGCTCCGGGGGCGATCGACCCCGAGCCGCCCACGATGGCGTTGTTGGGGTAGCTGCCGAAGGGCGTGAAGAAGGCGTGCATCGAGCCGCCCATGCCGCGGTTGAAACCGGTTTCCTTGGCGAACAGCTCGCTGAACGCGCCGAAGATCACGAACTTGATCGCCAGCTCCTCGACCGAACCGCGGTGGTCCTTTTCGAGCGGCCGGAGGATCGCGCCGTCGCGGTACGAACCCATGACCTCGACGAGCGCCCGCTCGTCGATCTTGCGGATCGCGGAGAACCCCTTCGCCAGGATCTCACCGTGGCTCCTGTGCGAACCGTAGATGTGATCGTCCGGCGTCAGCAGAAAGGCCATCCCCACGGCGGACGCTTCCTGCCCGATCGACAGATGGGCGGGCCCGAGATGATCGTAGGCGACGCCGCGGTAGACCCGCTTCGTCTTGATCTCGCTGAGGATCGTCTCGAACTCGCGGATGGCGGCCATGTCCTGCCAGATGGCCAGGAAGTCCTGCGGCGTGAGGACCGACCGCTCCTCGTCAATCGACCTGGCGTAGGCGTTGACCGGGATGTCGGCAAACCGGATGCGGTCTTCCGCCAGCAGCGCGTCGGGCGTGAGCACAATGGACTTGGGCATGATATGGGAGGCTAGATGCGAGCGATGCTCTCGATGTTTTCGATTCGGTCCCTCACCACCTGCAGGAACCGCGCGGCGGGCGCGCCGTCGATGACCTGATGGTCGCACGTCAGCGAGAGCCCGATGTGGTCAGCGAATTCGACAACGCCGTCGCGGCGGACCGGCTTGAGCTGGATCGCGTTCACGCCGAGGATCGCAACCTGAGGCGGGTTCAGGATCGGCGAGAACGACTCCACTCCGTAGGACCCCAGGTTGCTGACCGTGAACGTGCCCCCGGCGAGGTCATCCGGGGGGATGGAGCCCGCGACCGCCCGGGCTGTCAGCGTCCTGATCTGCGCCGCCAGTTGCGACAGGGTGAGGTCCTGACTGTCACGAATCACCGGGACGACCAGTCCCCTCGGCGTGTCGCAGGCGAAGCCGATGTGGACGCTCGCGTGCGGGCGGATCGCCTCGTCCTGGAACTCGACGTTCATCTCGGGCACCGCCTCGAGCGCCCTGATGGCGCAGAAGACGACCATCGCCGTGATGTTCACCGCAGAAGCGTCCTCCGCGGATCCCGTCGACTTGATGCGCGCGCGCAGCGCGAGCAGGCCGGCCGCGCCGGCCGAGGCGTTCAGCGTGTACTGGGCGGTTGACACCAGCGACTGCCGCATCCGGCGCGCGATGGTGCGGCGAAGCGGCGAGAGGCCAGCCCGGCGTCCCGCCGCGGCACCCGGCGCGGCGCCGATGGCTGGCGTTTGCTGGACAGCCTCGTAGTACCTCTTCACGTCAGCTTCGAGAATCCTCCCGCGGGGGCCGGATCCGGAAACCGCGCTCAGGGAAAGACCGTGGTCGTCGGCGAAGCGGCGGGCGCGCGGGCTGATCGCGCGCCCGGTGGCCGGAGGCGCGGCGACGCGCGCAGTCGCGCCCGGCTCCCGGGCCGGCGCCGGCGTTTCGGCAACCGCGCTCTGCCCAGTCGTCGCCGCCCGCGGGTCGAACTGCCCGACAGGCTCTCCCGGCGCGCCCACGACGCAGACGTTCGTGTAGACCGGGACCACGTCGCCGTCTTCGAAGTAGACGGCCAGCATCGTGCCATCGACCGGCGCCGTGAGCTCGAAGTTCGACTTGTCGGTCTCGATGCTGGCGATCACCTCGCCGGCCGACACCGTCTCGCCGCGCCGCTTGTACCAGCGGGCGAGGAGGCACTCCTCCACGGCGTTCCCGAGCTTGGGCATCTCAACTGGCGTGGCCATTCGTGTCTTCCGTCCTGCCGTGGCGGTTCGCCCGGGCGGTTACTTGAATCCCTCGAGCAGCCTCCAGCCCGCCTCGACAAACTGGGACAGCGTGCGCTGCGTGGCGCCGTAGGCCATGAAGTCCTCCGGCGACATCCCATCCGGCTCGAACGCCTTCCGGAACTCCGGCATGGAGCCGAGCCGCTGGACAACGGCAGGGTCGATCTCCCGGTCGATGCGTTCCTCCCGGGGGTGGTCGTCGGCGACGAACCACTCCTGCGGCGCCGGGGCGATCGACATCACGAGCTCCGCACCCGCGAGCTCCGTCAGATGATACGGCCCGCGCAATGCCGCGACGAGCAGGACGGCTTCGTATCCGCGCTCCCGGTAGATCCGGTACGCGCGCTTGGTGACGGCGAGCCCGGCCTGCCTGATGTCGGACTCGCTGACGGGCGCGCGGTTGTCCGCCGCGACCTCCCGGAGATAGTCGTCGAGGCGGCCGATCATGATCACCGCGAAGCACTCGCCGGGTGTCACGCCATTGCGGAGGGCCCGCTGGCGTCCGGCCCGGCATCGCTCCGCGATCGCAAGCGCCTGCGGGACGGTGAAGCTCACCGTGACCGTGGCCGTCATCCCCTCGGCCACGCAGTCCTCGAGCACATCCAGCCCGGCCGCCACCGCGGGCAGCTTCACGGCGATATTCGGCGCCCAGGCGTGGAAGCGGCGGGCCGTGGCCAGCATCGCCTCGCGTTCGCCGGCGCGGGCCGGGTTGACCTGAGCGCACACGAAGCCCCGCTTCCCGCCGCTCGCGTCGAAGTGGGACCGGTACATCGAGGCGGCGCGTGTGACGACGAGCTTCATCAGCGCCTCCGCCTTCTGCTCGGCCGAGAGCCCGCTGACCGACACGGTATCGAGGTCCGGCGCCCATGCCGCCGGGTTCTTGGCCAGCGTGAGGTTCGTGAGGAACGGGTTGGTGGTGACCCCGCAGGCGCCTCGGTCGAGACCGCGCTGGAGTTCGGCCGGGTCGGCCGAATCGTGCCACCACATCGTCGGTGTCTGCGTGACGAGCCAGCGAAGGTAGGTGTCCGCGTTCACGGTTGCTCCTCGGTGCTTCGATCCTCAATCACGGCGGCGGCTGACTGGAGCAGCGGCCGCACCCTCGGGTTCAGGCCTTTCGGACCTCGGTCTTCGCCATGTCCTCGATGAAGGTCGCGATGGCCGAGTGGTCGAGCTCGCCCCGCCCGGCGTTCATCAACGCGACCAGCACCTGTTGCGCGAGGCTGGTGAACGGCAGCGGCAGCTTCATGGCCTCGGCGGCGAGCAGCGCGTTGCGCAGGTCCTTCTGGTGCAGCCGCACTCTGAACCCCGGCTTGAAGTTGCGGGAGATCACCATCGGCGCCTTGGCGTTGAGCACGGCGCTGCCGGCGAGCCCGCCCTTCACGGCGTTGAAGACGACCTCGGGGTCGAGGCCCGCCTTGGTGGCGAGCACGAGCGCCTCTCCCATCCCGGCGATGTTCACGGCCACCATGATCTGGTTCGCCAGCTTGGTGACGTTCCCTGCGCCGACCGGGCCGGTGAGTGTCGCGCTGGACCCCATCGCCTGGAACAGCGGCAGCACCTTGTCGAAGGTCCCCTGCGAACCGCCGACCATGATGGCGAGTGTGCCGTCGATGGCCTTGGGCTCGCCGCCGCTGACCGGCGCGTCGAGGAAACTGACGCCCTTCGCGTCGCAGGCGGCACCGACCTTCTGGGCGACAAGAGGGCTGATCGAACTCATGTCGACGAGCACGGATCCCGGCGCGGCGCCTTCAAGCGCCCCCGATGGCCCCAGAACCGCCGCCTCGACCTCCGGGCCGTCCGGCAACATCGTGATGGTGATCTCCGAGCGCGCCGCCACGTCCCGGGCAGAAGCTCCGGCCTTCGCGCCGGACCCCGCCAACTCGGCAGCCGGTTGCGGCGCGACGTCGTAGACGACGAGGTCGTGCCCGGCTTTGATCAGGTTGCGCGCCATGGGCTTCCCCATGATTCCCAGCCCGACGAATCCAACCCTCATGTGGCCCTCCCCTCGACGGCATGTTCGTTCCGCAGCCCGGTGTCCGGTCTCCAGCCGGACCCGCGCCCGGACCGACGTGGCCGGCCGACCCATCACTATACAAGGGACGATCCACGGTAGTCATCTGGTAATGCGGGACCCGGACATTCGGCGTCCCACCCTTTGGAATTGATCGGCGCGAGCCGATCTCGTACACTCCGCACCACCAATGGCACCTCGGACCTCGTGTCGCAGAAAGGACAACGCAATGCAGGAATCCCCTGGGCCGGCGATCGAAAGCCCCAGCGAGGGCAGCAAACCCACCCGGCGCGAATTCCTGGGCGTGGCAGGGGGGGCTGTCCTCACGGCCGCGTCCTATCGCCGTATCCTCGGCGCGAACGATCGCGTGGGTGTCGGCGTCATCGGGTTCGGCCTGATCGGCAAGCAGCACGTCGCGGATCTCAAGAAATTCAAGGATGTCGAACTGCTCGGCATGTGCGACTGCTACAAGCCGCGGCTGGACGAGGGGCTGGCGTACATGGAAAGCCCCAATGCCAAGGGATACGGCGACTTCCGGAAGATGTACGAGAACAAAGACATCCAGGGCGTTGTCATCGCGAGCCCGGATCACTGGCACGCCCTGCACACGATTCTCGCCTGCGCCGCCGGCAAGGATGTCTACGTCGAGAAGCCGATGACGCTCTTCATCGACGAAGGCAAGTGGATGGTCAAGGCCGCCCGGAAGTACAACCGCATCGTGGTCGTGGGCACGCAGCGGCGGCATGGCAAGGGCGTGCGCGAAGCCAAGAAGCTGGTGGAGAGCGGCGCCATCGGGAAGATCCACTCGATTCGGTGGTCCTCGTACCGGAACATCTATCCGGGCTTCGGCGTCACCCCCGTCACGAACCCGCCGGCGGATCTCGACTACGACATGTGGCTGGGGCCGGCGGAGAAGAAGCCGTACCGGGCGCACCGCGGGCTCTATCACTTCCGCTGGTTCTGGGACTTCTCCGGCGGCCAGATGACCAACCTCGGCGCCCACACGATCGACCAGATCCTCTACGTCATGGGCGTCAAGGGCCCGACGCTCGTTCAGTCGGCCGGCGGACGGTTCGTGCTCGAGGACGACGGTGACACGCCGGACATCCAGGATGCGATGTGGGTCTTCCCGGGAGCCACGCCCGACGCCAAGGGCTTCGTGATGAACGCCGCGATTCGAGAGGCGAACTCCGGCCGGAGTCTTTCAGACACGGCCTCTCGCGGTCAGCTCTATCTCGGCACCAAGGGCAGCATGGTCCTGGCCGGGAACTGGGAGGTCTTCCCGGAATCCCACGGAGACCCGGTCAACGACATCCCGCGGTTCATGGGGCATCCGGCGGGAGGCCCTGTTTACACGGAGACGAAGCCAGCGCCCTGGATCGAGCCGGCAAAGGGCCAGGTCGCGGCGTCCGACCCCCGGTATGGCACCGGCGGCGAAGACACCATGGCCATGAACGAGCAGGACTGGATCGACAGCATCAAGTCCCGCCAGAAGCCGTTCTGCGAGGTCGAAGAGGGGCACCGCGTCTCGGTCGCCTGCCTGCTGGCGAACATGTCGCTGCGGCTCGGCCGGGCGATCAGGTGGGACCCCGACAAGGAACAGGTCATCGGCGACAAGGAAGCCGCCGCCATGTGCGTGAAGCCATATCGTGCGCAGTGGGACAAGGAGCTCAGGGGCGCCATCACGATCTGAGTGGCGCCGCGACGGTCAGGTAGGGGTGCGGCGGGCTGTGCTCCTACCTGGCCGCCTTCCGGCCGACGATCACGGCAATCGCGGCTGTCATCAGCTGCAGGCTCGCCAGCGCGAGCAGCGCAGGCACCATCGTGTGCGTCTGGTCGCGGATGTAGCCGATGGCGTGGGGACTCGCATAGCCCGCGAGATTCCCGATGGAGTTGATCCAGGCGATACCGGCCGCCGCGGCGGACCCGGAGAGAATCGCCGTCGGCAGCGCCCAGAACACGGCGAACTGGCACATCAAGGCCGATGCCGCGACAGTCAGCGCGGCAATCCCGGCCGGACCGGAGATGCCGGGGACGGCACTCGCGGCCAGCGCCAGGGCCCCGACCGTCGCCGCCAGGGCCAGGTGCCATCGCCGCTCGCCGGTCGAGTCGGAGTGATGGCCCCACAGGTTCATCGCGATGATGCTGAACGTCCAGGGTATGGTCGAGATCCACCCAATCGCCTGCGGGTCGGTGGTGATCGTCTCCTTGATGATCTGCGGAAGCCAGAAGGTGATGCCGTAATTGGCGCCGGACATCCCGAAGTAGGCAAGGCCTAGCAGCCACACCGGGAGGCTGCGGAATGCATCGACCAGGCGGTGCCCCGAGCCTGGGCCCTGCCGCTTCTTCCTGTCCTCCTCCTCCAGGCCCCGAAGCACGAGTGCCTTCTGACCTTCGGAGAGCCACTTCGCATCGGCCGGCCGGTCGGTGAGGAAGATGAGGACGACCAGGCCTGCCAGGACCGACGGAATGCCCTCCAGCAGGAACAGCCACTGCCAGCCCGACAGCGATCCGGCATCGGTCATCCTGCCCAGGATCCACCCCGAGATGGGGCCCGCCACGATCCCCGAGATCGGCACGGCGCTCATGAACAGGGCCACCATCCGCGCCCGCCGCTTCTGTGTGAACCAGTAGGTCAAATAGAGAATGACGCCGGGGAAGAAGCCCGACTCGATGATGCCCAGCACGAAACGAAGGACGTAGAAACTGCCCGCGCTCGTCACGAAGAGCGTGCAGGCGGAGACGACGCCCCAGGCCATCATCAGCGGGCCGATCCAGCTCCGCGCGCCGATCCGCTGAAGGACCATGTTCGAGGGGACCTCGAACAGGAAGTACCCGAGGAAGAAGATCCCCGCTCCCAGACCGTAGACCGAATCGCTCATGCCAAGGTCCTGCTGCATCTGGAGCTTGGCAAAGCCGACGTTCACCCGGTCCACGTACGCCAGGACGTAGCAGACGAACAGGAACGGCATGATCCGCCAGGTGATTGTCCGGTAGGCGCGCGCTTCGGCTTGATCGGCTGGTCGTGTGTCCATGACAGCGATTACTTTACTTCAGAGTGGTGGGCCTTCGGGTCT
>Ga0315287_10004832_pt1 | contig 13178 bp, 6 predicted proteins | sample YL17G11_0_MG_FD_205037 | JGI IMG/M metagenome (GOLD analysis project Ga0315287, IMG submission 205037) | Sediment microbial communities from Yellowstone Lake, YNP, Wyoming, USA - YL17G11_0 | ecosystem: Environmental > Aquatic > Freshwater > Lake > Sediment | place: USA: Wyoming | collected... | reverse complement strand
AAAGCGATGGTTATGCAGGAGCTACGAAAGTGCCGGTTGTCGGAGCTGTGCAAGCTTATCCGTTCGACCTGACAGATGTGCGCTTGCTGCCGAGCAGGTTCAAGACGGCGATGGATACAAACAAGGCATATCTGCTCAAACTCGACGTAGACCGTTTTATGTGGCCGTTTTATGAGCGCGCCGGATTGCCTACTAAGGGTGAACGTTACGGCGGTTGGGAGATGAAGGATGTTGTTGGTCATACATCAGGCCACTACCTGAGCGCGCTTTCGCTGATGTACGCAAGCACTGGCGATCCCGAACTGAAACGGCGCATTGACTATATGGTAAGTGAGTTGGCCAGGGTGCAGCAAAAGAATGGGAATGGTTATGCGGGATCAGTGCGTCCCGAAGTGTGGACGCGAATATTTGCAGGTGATCTCGAAGCGGGCGCATGGGGCGTGGGCGGCGGCTACGTGCCGTGGTATGTAATTCACAAGACCTTTGCGGGCCTGATAGATGCTTACGTCTGTGTCGGAAACAAACAGGCGCTTGATGTTGCCTGCGCTTTTGCAGATTGGGCTAAAAAGAGAACAGACAAGCTCAGTGACGAACAGTTTCAAACAATGCTGCTTTGTGAATATGGCGGAATGAACGAAGTTCTGGCTAACCTCTATGCCCTTACCGGCAAAAAGGAGTATCTGTCATTTGCTCAACGCTTCGACCACAAGATCATTCTTGACCCGTTGGCCGAGAAGAAAGATGAACTGGCAGGCAAGCACGTCAACACCAACCTTCCCAAGATAATCGGCTGTACGCGGCTATACGAACTTACCAGGGAAGAACGCTACGCGACGATTGCAAGGTTCCTGTGGGAACGCGTGATCAATGATCATTCGATGGCGCCGGGCGGCGTGGATCACGGTGAAAAATTCTTCGCTTCCGGCGAGGAGGCCAATCATCTGGCCTCTGACAGTTGCGAAACGTGTGCCGTCTATAACATGCTGAAGGTGACGCGCAAGGTGTTCGGATGGCAGCCAAACGCTAAATACATGGACTACTACGAGCGAGCGCTCTACAACCACATACTTGGTTCTCAGGATCCCGTGAGCGGCGGCATGACATACTTCTATCCGCTCAAACCGGGTCATTTCAAGATCTATAGCTCACCATTCGACGCTATGTGGTGCTGCGTGGGCACAGGCATTGAAAACCATTCGAAATACGCCGATACAATCTATTATCACAATGCCACAACCTTGTGGGTGAATCTGTTCATACCTTCCGGACTCAACTGGAAAGAAAAGGGCGTGAACATCAAGCAGGTGACAAAGTTCCCTGAGAAGGACACGACTGTCCTGACGATAACAACGAAGCGCAACGCGCAATTCACGATCCTTATCCGTGTGCCGTATTGGGCGACCGCCGGAGCCGAAGTCAAGATCAACGGCAAAGCTCAGAAGGTCATGGCGAAGCCGCAAAGCTACCTGACCCTTGCGCGTGTTTGGAAAAACGGCGACAAGATTGAGGTGCGCTTGCCCATGAGCTTGCATCTGCGTTATGCGCGTGATGACAAGAAGATGGCAGTTATAATGTATGGGCCCATAACGCTTGCCGGTGAGCTGGGACGTGAAGGTATGCCGGATAGTTGCGTTGCGCAGGATCCCAAGGCATTTAGCCAACTGCCGCCGCCGCCGGTACCGACTTTGATAATTGATTCGAACGATCCCTCAAAGTGGATCAAGCGAGTGAACGGTGATTTGCTGAGATTCCAGACAGTGAATGCGGGGAAGCCAAATGATGTTACACTTATCCCCCTCTCGGATATCCACAATCAGCGATTTACAGTGTATTGGAAAACGATGACGAGGGCGCCTATAGTTTCGCCATAAGGTCAGATAATGGCTGCAGCGTAGTTAACGTAATATCGTGTCCGGGAAACCGGTGGCGATACAGGGCTACCTGAGTAGTAACAAAAAAACATAAAGGAGTAGCAACGATGAAGAAACTGATTGTAGCAACGTGTGTGATGCTGTCCTTGGGATTGTATGCGGCGGCCGTGGAGGTCCAAGCCCAGGAAATGTGGGAGAGGGAATTTACGGTCGAGAACAAGTACCTTATCATGCCCATCCAGAACAAGGGCAAGGGCTCGACTATTAAGCTCTATATCGACGGCAAGGCGGTTCGCCAATACGGCATTAATCTGGCTCCCGCTGCGGAGCAGGCGGACTGGTATGCATTCTTTACTATCGGAAACTACAAGGGAAAGAAGGCGCGGGTGGAGGCCATTACCACCGAAGCAGGCTTTGACCTGATACAGCAGTCGGACACCATCCCCGGCGAGGAAAACTTCTACAAGGAGCCCTATCGACCGCAGTTCCACTTCACCCAGAAGGTGGGCTGGAACAACGACCCCAACGGCATGGTATACCACAATGGCAAGTGGCACTTCTTCTACCAGCACAACCCGGTGGGGCTGCCCTGGGGCAACATGACCTGGGGGCATGCGACAAGCAAGGACCTGGTGAACTGGGAGCAGCAGCCCGACAAGCTGTTTCCCAAGACCATGTGCAAAGGCGACGCTTTCTCCGGAAACGCCACGGTGGACAAAAACAACACCGCAGGCTGGGGAAAGAATACGCTGGTTGCTTTCTTTACCGACACGGGTTGTGGCGAGTGCATTGCCTACAGCACCGATAACGGGGAAACATTCACTTACTACGACAAGAACCCAGTTGTGAAACACAACGGCCGCGACCCAATGGTTAGCTGGTATGCCTACGGCAAGGATGACAAGCCGCTCAATGACAAGGCAAAGGAACTCGGCGGCCACTGGGTGATGGTGATTTATGACGTGCAAGCCCAAGAAAGTGTAGGCAGAAATGCCGCATTCTACACATCAACCAACATGAAAGACTGGACTGAGCAGAGCCATCTGCCCAATTACTTCGAGTGCACCAACCTCTTCAAACTGCCTGTCGATGGCGATGCGAAAAACACCCGTTGGGTCGTCTTTGCGGCCGATGCCAGGTATGCCGTGGGCCAATTTGACGGCAAGACATTCACCCCTGAATATGAGGGCAAACGCCAAGTCCACTACGGGCCTTACTATGCATCCCAGGTCTTTGACAATTCACCTGACGGACGCATAATCCAGATCGGTTGGGTGCAGGTCGAGGCGCCGGGACCCTACAACCAGCACTTCAGCTTCCCCCATTGCCTGACGCTTCGCAAGACCGAGGATGGCATACGAATGTTTGCCACGCCCGTCAAGGAGATCGAAAAGCTGCGCGCCAAGACCAACAAGGCTAAGGCGCAGAAGCTGACCGCGAACAAGCCCCTTAACCTGCCCGTCGGCAGCGACCTGCTCGACATTCGCCTCACAGTGGAAGTTGGAAACGCCGAGACCATCGAACTGAGCGTTCCGGGCGGTACCGTCAAGTATGACGTGAAAGCTGGGAAGCTGAACGATGCCGAGATGAAGCCTGTTGACGGCAAGATCAGTTTGCAGGTTTTGGTCGACCGAGCCCTGATGGAGATCGTCGGCAACGGTGGACGCGTCTACATTTCCGGCGCGGGACCCGGCAAGAAGGTGGATGTGAAAAACATCTCGGTCACGGCCACCGGCGGCGACGCCAAACTCGTGCAGTTTGAAGCCTACGAAATGAAGTCGATCTGGACCACTGCTATCAGCAAGACCAAAGTGACGTCTAAGAAACCTACCGTGGTTGCGGGCAAGACCCCAGTCACAGCCACCAGCGGCGACGCCAAACTCGTGCCGATAAAACCCAACGAATTAAAGCCGGTCGGGACCACTGCTTCCAGCGAGACGAAAGATTTGCCGAAGGAACTTGCGGTGGACTTGGACGGCGGGGTGAAGCTGGAGATGGTCTTGATCCCTGCCGGTTCATTCAAAATAAGCGGTGAGGGCGGCGGGGCGATCCACAAGGTGAACATCACCAAACCGTTCTACATGGGCAAGCACGAGGTCACGCAGGAACAATGGGAAAAACTCATGGGCGGCAACCCCAGCCAGGTCAAGGGGGGAAAGAACCCTGTGGAAAATGTCTCTTGGGACGACTGCCAGAAGTTCTTCGATAAACTCAATGCGAAGGCAGGCGGACAAGGCGGGAAGTTCGTATTGCCGACCGATGCGCAGTGGGAATATGCGTGTCGGGCCGGAAGCACGACTAAGTATTACTTTGGCGACGACGCGAGCAAGTTGGGCGACTACGCTTGGTTCGTTGCGAACGCGGAATGGAAGACGCATCCTGTTGGCGAGAAGAAGCCGAACGCCTGGGGGCTTTACGACATGCACGGGAACGTATGGGAATGGTGTCAGGATTGGTATCGTCCTTATACGGCGGAAGAGGTGACAGACCCGACTGGTCCTGCAACGGGCTTTTCCCGCCTGCTTCGCGGGGGTTGCTTTGCCCACCAGCCGGATGGCGTCTTCTCCTTTATGCGTGAAGGCGGCCCGCCCGAGACGAAGAATATGGCCGTAGGCTTCCGTGTCTCCCGAGTTCCGGCAGACAAGTGAGTGAACGAAAGGATATTATGATTATCGGACCTATGGTAACTTTGGCTATTCTCGGAGTTATGCTGCTGATTGTAGCTGGCCCCGCCGAAACGAACGCGCGGCCGGCCGAACTCGGCGCGTTGGAACTGACGTGTGAGTATGCGGTTGATCCGCTGGGTGTTGACGCGGCCCAGCCGCGGTTCGGCTGGGTTCTGAAGTCGGACACTCGCGGGCAGGTGCAGTCGGCATATCAGATTCTGGTGGCCGGCAGCAAGGCGAAGCTCGGGGCCGATGCCGGCGACAAGTGGGACAGCGGAAAGGTGAATTCTGACCGGTCGGTGAACGTCGACTATCGGGGCAAGGCGCTGGCCAGCGGGAAAATGTGCTATTGGAAGGTCCGGGTCTGGGACAAGAAGGGCCAGCCATCGACGTGGAGCCAGCCGGGCAGCTTCGAAATGGGGCTCATGAAACAAAGTGACTGGAAGGGCCAATGGATCGGGGTCGCGCCCGTCAGCCCGGCCGTCGCCCCCTCGCCGCTGCTGCGGAAGGAGTTCACCGTGACCAAGGCCGTCCGGCGGGCGCGCGTCTACATCTCAGGTATCGGGTGGAGCGAGCTTTACCTGAACGGACGGAAGGTGAGCGACCACGTCCTCGATCCGGCCGCGACCGACTACGACAAGCGGGTCTTGTACGTGACCCACGACGTGACCGATCAACTGAAAAAGGGCCCCAATGCGCTGGGCGTGATGCTGGGCAACGGATGGTATTGCGAACCGGGGCGCCTGCGCTATGGCGACTCGCCTCGTGTCTTGCTGCAGATGAAAATCGAATACGCCGACGGCAGCACGGCCAGTGTGACCAGCGATCCCACCTGGAAGACCATCGACGGCCCCATCCGGCGAAACAACTTCTGGAACGGGGAAGTCTATGACGCTCGCTTGGAGAGAATAGGCTGGTCTCTGCCCGGCTATGATGATTCGAAATGGGCGGCCGTGGCCGTCAAAGTGGCCCCCGGCGGCTTCATGCAATCGCAGTTGATGCCGGCCATCAAGGTCAACCAGACGCTGAAGCCCGTGAAGCTAAGCGTTCCAAAACCGGGCGTTTACCTCTATGACCTGGGGCAGATCTTCGGCGGTTGGGCGCGACTGCGGATGCGCGGCCCGGCTGGCACCGAAGTAACGATCAAGTATTCGTCCTATTTGTTCCAAGACAGCGGCTTGGTCGACCAGAGTCGTTATCAAGGCGGCGGTGCGACGGACCACTACACCCTCAAAGGCGATGGCGAAGAGACCTACGAGCCGAGATTCACCTACCATCCGGTTCGCTACGTCCAGATCGAGGGCCATCCTGGCAAACTGACGATCGATGATTTGCAGGGGCGCGTGATCTACTCCGACGTCGATCTCTCCGGCCGTTTCGACTGCTCCAGTCCCGTGCTCAATCGGATCCACCAGAACGTCCGCTGGACGCTGACCAACGGCCTGTTCGGCATGCCGCTGGACTGCCTCTACCGCGAACATTGGGCGTGGGTTGACCCAGCCACGATCACCGGATCGCTCTATTCGCGACAGCACATGCCGCTGTTCTGGACGAAGTGGCTCGAGGATATAGCCCACGCGCAGCTGCCCAACGGCAACGTCCCGCAAATTTGCCCATCCTACGATGCCAACCCAGGCTTCGATCCGGCATGGGGTGGGAATTACCCGATGCTGGTCTGGTATCTCTACCATTACCTCGACGACGAGCGACTGCTCCAGCAACACTACATCGGCATGAAACGGTGCGTTGATTACCACACATCTATTGCCGAGGACGGCATCATCACGCGCGGAATCTACGGCGACCATATGCTGCCGGGCAAGTTCCCCGGTGATGAGCAATTCATCTCGCAGGAGACGCCGCCATCGCTGATTTGGACCGGCTACTACTATCGCGGCGCATTGGTCATCTCCCAGGCGGCCCGCCTGCTGGGGAAAACCGAAGATGCGAAGCGCTACGCCGAGTTGGCTGACAAGATCAAAGAGGCATTCAACCGCAAGTGGCTAAATCGGGAAACTCACCAGTATGTTACCGGCTCGCAGACGGCGAACCTACTGCCGCTGGCGCTTCAGATCATCCCGCAGGATCAGCGGGCGTGCGTGCTGGAGAACATTGTCAAGAGTATCGCCACGGAGTACGACGGGCACTTGCACACCGGCAACACGGGCACGACGTGTATGATCGACACACTTGCCGCGGAGGGCTACGGGGACCTGATGTATCGCGTCGCCACCGCGAAGACCTATCCCGGCTGGGGGTATATGGTTGACCAAGGCGCGACGACGATCTGGGAAACCTGGGCGGGTTACCCGATGTCCCACGGATACCCCGGGGCCGAAAGCATGATCATGTGGGCCACCATCGACGAGTTCCTCTACAATGACTTGGCCGGGATCCGGGGACCGGAATACTACGGGCCGGAGCGCATGGCGCCCGGGTTCAGGGATATCCGGATCAAGCCCTTCGTTCCCGCCGGGCTGGACAACGCCGGCGCGTCGATCAGAACCGTGCGGGGCGTGATCTCCTCGAGGTGGACGAAGGCAGCCGGCGGGCTCGAACTCCGGGTCTCCGTGCCGGCCAACAGCCGCGCCACGGTCAGCGTCCCGAAGATCGGGCTGAGGAACGTCGCCGTCACCGAAGGGGGACAGCCCGTGTGGAGGGGCGGCAAGTACGTCAGCGGCGTCGAAGGAATAACGAAGGGCGCCCAGCACGCGGACTGCGTAACGTTCGACGTGGGATCCGGATCATACGCTTTCGCATTGACGGGAAAAGACGGAGCAAAACCATGACGTCTCTTGAAAGAATGATGGCCGCAATACGCGGCGAGCCGTTCGACCGGTATCCGGTGGTCAACCCTTATCCCGGATGGTCAATGATGCCGCATTGGCCCGAGTTGGCCGGCTTGACGTTCCTCCACGTGGACGTTGGAAGCGACGAGCAGCGGCTGCGGTGCCATAGAGCGTTTCACGAGACCCTGGGGATGGACTTGATGCCGATCCCCTGGGGGCCGACGGGCCAGGACCAGCGGTATCGCATCGAGACCGGGGACGGCGCGTGTCCGGGAACGTGGACAGAGACACCGTTTCCTCTGTTCCGCGTGGAGATTGCCACGGGCAAGCGGATACGCGTGGACCAATACCCGATTGACCCGCCGGTGACGAAGCCTGGGTTCACCTCGGCACGCGAAGTTGAAGCGCTGCCTCCGCCCGCGACGGCCGACCAGATAGTCGGCGGGCGCGGCATGGCCCGGAAGGTAGTCGCCGAGTTCGGCGGCCGCGTGTTCCTGATGATGGGCGAGACGTCTCCGTTCGCGAAGTGTTTCTACAAACAGGGGTTCGACGCGCTCTACCAGGCATTGCTTGACGATCCGGCACTGCTCCACGCCCTGCTGGAACGGCACACCGAGGAGCTCGTCCAGACCGCGAAGGCGATGAAGCGGCTTGGCGTCCACGGCATGCGCGTGAACGAATGGCCCGCCGGCGCGGAGCTTATTTCTGAGAAGCATTATCTCGAATTCGTGTTTCCTTACACTCAGCGGGTTTTCCGGGCGATGCGGGAGCAGGGGCTCGTGACCATCCTGGAGTACCTCGGCTGGGTCGAGCCGCGCCTGAAGCATATAGCGCGGCTGGAGGTCGACTGCCTCCAGACGGAGTCGTCGATGAAGGGCTACCGGAACGATGTGGGGGAGATGCGGAAGGTCCTCGGCGAGAAGGTTTGCATCTTCGGCAACTCGCCGATTCTGCGGGTCATCGAAGAAGGCGACGAGGCCGTCTGGCGGCAGGACGCGGTCGAGCAGGCGCGGGGCGTCGGCCGGCAACGGCGCTATGCGATCTGCGCTGGCAGCCCGACGACGTGGAATACCGGCCCCGCGCGGCTGCGCCGGTTCGGCGAATTCATGCGCGAAGTCCTCGCCGGGCTCGTCCCGCCTCTCAAGCCGTGACCGGCCCGGCGGTGTGGAAAGATGGGGCCTTTGTCAAAGGAGTTGCCGGAATTTCAGATGGCAGGCAGGAAGCCGGATATAATACGTTTGATGTCGGATCTGGAGATTACGTGTTCAAGTCATTCATAAAGACAAATAATAGAAAGTAGAAGAACAACATTGTGAAGGCAAAAGTGACCACATTCACAACCCTCGCTCTGCTGGCGGCATACGGCACTGCGTTTGCGGCCGAGAGCAAGTTCGAGGGCAGTCGCAAACCGTTCGCCGTTGCCATGCACCCGATGTGGATGCTTATCAAGGAGGATACGGTCTGTTTGGAACGGACGCCCCAGTGGGGATCGCCGTCCGTCGAGGAATACTCCAAGCGGCTCAGTCGCAATCTTCATGTCCTTGAGTCCGCGCCCAGGGCGAGATTGAACTATGACTTCTCGGCTGGCGAGCTTGAGGACATAAAGGCCATGTATCCGGACCTCACCCAGAGGATAGGGTCCGCCATTCGACGCGGCCAATTGGGAATCATCAACGGAACCTATAGTCAAGCTCATTTGCACACGCTCAGCCTGGAGGGATCCGTCCGTCAGTTCGCGGTGGGCACACGCTCGATCCTGAACAACTTCGGATACCAGGTCCGGACCTACGCCATGCAGGAGCCGGGCTTCACGGATCAGACGCCGCAGATACTGAAAGCCTTCGGGTATCGATATGCGCACCGCTGCATCGGCCCCTTTCCGACGCGCCAGAAGGCCCTTCCCGGCGAAACGCTGACTGGGAAGGAAGCCTTTGCCTCCTGGAGGGGTCTGGACGGCACGGAAATCCCGGCCTGGCAACCCGGCGCCGCTGCCGGATCCGGCGCCAATGTGGAAAACCTGGCTTCTTGCCCAGCATCACGATGCCTATTGGACGGGTGCGCCGGAACAGATCGTGTCCGACTGGACGTTCAGCAATGACCACTTCTCCGCCACATTCGAGCGAGGCGGCTCGATCAAGACCATCCGCACAAAGAAAGGCGCCAAGATCCTCGACGGCAAATCGTCCGCGGCTACGCTCTCGGCCATCGTGGGCGGGAAATCGGCAGGTTTCGAGTCGACGGTCAACAGCGCCCGTCTGTGGAAAGGCCCGGTGGCGGACATTCTGGAGTCTTCCGGATCGATCGGCACGATCCCGGTCACCCGCCGCCTCGTCCTTTACCACGACATGCCGTGGTTCGAGATGGAGGTCCAGTGTGACTTCAAGAATGACGACTTGGGCGATTTTTACAATGACCTTACCAAGCTTAACCTGCAATGGCCCGTCGAAGAAAGTACGTCGATAGTTCACGGCATCGGTGGCGGCAGCATCGTGGCCGATGAGCCGGCAACGGCATTCTATCCCGTGAACTGGCTCGATCTGGCCCGTGACACCGGCGGGCTTGCCATGATCAACTTCGGCACGTTGAAGCATTGCCAAGGGGACGGCAATCTCCATGTCGTCCTGGCCTGGGGTGGAGATACCGCGCATTTCGGAAATCGCGTGTGGAAAAACAACAGCGATTATGAAAAGCGGATGGATCTGCGTCTGAATGGCCGGCAGGTGTTCCGGTTCGTCTTCTATCCGCACGACGGTGACTGGCGAAGCGCAGGTGTTCCGGACGTGGCCATGTCGCTTTTGAGGCCGCCCGTTGTGCAAAAGAGACTGGGTCCGCGTGATGGGAAGCCGACGTCGAAGTTCCTTTTGGCGTTGGAGGGCAACCTCATCCCCACGTCGGTTGAGGCAGACGGCAGGCGTGTCGTCTGCCGGGCATATGAGCCCTACGGGATGCAACCGGCATTCGTTCTCAGGTATTTCGGCAAGAAGGTTGCTCCGCAAGTCCGTGACGTCGCCGGGAATCCGACGACCGCGCTGCACGCGTGGGGAATCACCACACTCGAACTAACCAGCGGCAAGGCCCAGACACTGACGCTCTGTGTGCCGAATGCAGAAGCGATCAAGTCGATCAAGGCCACCGGCGCCACCGCGAAAGCATCGCCTAAGGGCAAGAACTACCGCGAGGTCAGCCTGAAAGCCAAGGCTGCCGCTAAGCTGGAGATCACATTTTAGAAGATTAGGAATCAGGAACAAGACAAGGAGACGGATGATGAAGCTATGTAGTATCTTGGTCTTAGGTGCAGCGGCGTCGCTATCACTGCCGATGCAGGCGGTCGCTGCCGGTGACACTGCATCCACGTGGAAGCCGGTCCCTAATGTTCTGCTGTCGAAGTTCGCGAAAGACGTCGACCCGAAGGCTCCGCTGCCGGAGTATCCGAGACCGCAAATGGTTCGCGGCAAATGGCAGAATCTGAACGGTCTTTGGGAGTATGCGATTCTGCCGATAGAGACGCAGAAGTTTGAGTCGCAGGGCCGGATACTCGTTCCCTATCCCGTTGAGTCGGCACTTTCGGGTGTGAGAAAACAGGTTGGCCCGAAGAACAACCTGTGGTACAAGCGTACGTTTGAGATTCCGAAGGATTGGAAAGGCAGGCAAATCCTGCTGCACTTCGGCGCCGTGGACTGGCGGGCGGAAGTCAGCGTCAACGGCCGGACCGTCGGAAAGCACGAGGGCGGCTACGCTCACTTTGCTTTTGACATAACGAGCGCTTTGAAAAAGGACGGGCCGCAGGAGCTCGTGGTCAAGGTCTGGGACCCTACGAATGGGGACAAGACCCAAGCATGGTGGCAGCCTCGCGGCAAGCAGATCGCCAAGGAGTTTGATGCCGCCGGAGGCATCGTCTATACCTCTACTACGGGGATCTGGCAGACCGTCTGGCTGGAACCGGTCAGTAAGTCTTACATGACCAGCATCAAAGCGGTCTCTGATATTAAGGACAAAACCGTTACTCTTACCATTCAGGCCGAAGGCGACAAACCCGGCAAAGTAACCGTCGAGTGCAAAGACCTCGCCGCCAAGGTATCCGGCAAGATCGGCGAACCTATCGTGATGAAGGTTCCCAAGGCCGAACTCTGGACGCCTGATACGCCCAAACTTTATCCGATCACCGTCAGCCTCACCAAAGAAGACAGCGTCAAAAGCTATTTCGCCATGCGCAAGATCTCCATCGGCAAAGACGCGAAGGGGATTACGCGTATGATGCTCAATGACAAGTTCGTCTTCCAGCACGGGCCGCTCGATCAGGGCTTTTGGCCGGACGGCCTTTACACCGCCCCCACCGACGCTGCCCTCAGGTATGATGTTGAGGTGATGAAGCAAATGGGCTTTAACGTCCTGCGCAAGCACGTCAAGGTTGAACCCTCGCGCTTCTATTATCATTGCGATCAACTCGGCATGCTCGTTTGGCAGGATATGCCCAACGGGGAGGCCAATAAGAACGATGAATCGAAAGCCGACTATGAACGCGAATGGAAGGAAATCATTGAGAATTTCCAGTTCTTCCCCTGTATCATCATGTGGGTGCCTTTTAACGAAGCGTGGGGGCAGTTCGATACCGAACGCATTGCAGCGCTGACCAAGCAACTCGATCCGACGCGCCTCGTAAACAACGCAAGCGGCTGGGACGACAAAGGTTGCGGTGATGTCATTGACGTGCACAAGTATCCTGCTCCAGAAGTCGATATGCGTCAGCCCGAGGACAACCGCGCTGCGGTTCTTGGGGAATACGGCTCCATCGGATTTTTGGTCAAGGGGCACTCGTGGAACGATAATGCAAACTGGGCGATGGTCGTGGTGAATAGCCTGGACGAGGTCTTCAAGAAATATGACGAGACGAACACGGCCTTGCGTCCGCTTATTGCAAGAGGACTTTCAGCCGCCATTTGCGCCTGCAGCACGGACATCGAATCTGAAAACGACGGATTCATGACTTATGACCGAGCAATAATGAAGGTGCCGGTCGAGAAAATGAAGGCATCCAATGAGGCGCTGAAGTAGTAGTCAGATGGCATCGTATGGGAGGTTTTGTCTTGATGAAATCATTGTTGCTCTCTTTGGTATTTGCTCAGTTGGCAGGTGGAGTGTATGCAGCAATAGTACTTCCGTTGTGCATATACCCGGCGAAAGCTAGTGAACCGGTGCCGCAAGGTTTTGAATGTCAAAAGATTGACAAGCCGTACGTCTACCTTCCGATAAAGGACGACGCGCCGGAGGTAAAGCTGCTGGTTAAGATTGATGGCGAATTGCAGCACTCGATTGATGTCAAACTGGCCCAGGGCAAGCCGGACTGGAACGGCACGTTCTCCGTGCAAAAATGGATGGGCAAGAAACTGACAATTGTTCCGGAGAAGCCGCTTGCCGGGTCCGGCTGGATTCGCAACATGAAAATGTCCGACCAGCTCTCCGACGAGGAAAGTGTCTACAAGGAAAAATATCGTCCGCAGTTTCATTTTACCGCGCGTCGCGGCTGCATAACTGATCTGGACGGCCCCATCTACTTCAACGGCGAGTATCATATCTTCCCCGGGCATCGCGCTTGGCAACTGAGTGGAAATGCAGGCAGCAATCCGCTCTGGGGGCACGCGGTCAGCAAAGATCTGATTCATTGGACAGAGCTTGGGACCGCCGTTACCGCCAACAAGCTGGGCTCGCCGTGGTCAGGGTCCACGACAATCGACTGGTATAATACGGCCGGATTTGTCAAGAATCCGATCGAGGACAAAGACGGTCGCCTCAAGAACCCCGCGATGGTTGCGATCTATACGAACGGTCACGGTGGAAAATCTGTCCACGGCGAG
>Ga0315287_10004828_pt1 | contig 13181 bp, 7 predicted proteins | sample YL17G11_0_MG_FD_205037 | JGI IMG/M metagenome (GOLD analysis project Ga0315287, IMG submission 205037) | Sediment microbial communities from Yellowstone Lake, YNP, Wyoming, USA - YL17G11_0 | ecosystem: Environmental > Aquatic > Freshwater > Lake > Sediment | place: USA: Wyoming | collected... | reverse complement strand
GGCTGCAATTTATGTGGGCCAATACCCTTATTGACCCGACCTCGCTGAGCTTGGAGCCTCTGGAGAAGGGCGACGAGATCGACATCCAACAGCTGGTTTTCCCAGCGAGGCTGCGGGAGCTTGGCCGCTGGCTGATCCGTTCGGAGGTCAGCGGCCAGGTACCGTTCGAGATAACGTACTTCACGAGCGGACTTTCCTGGCGGGCGTTCTATATGGGGACGCTGGGCCGGGATGAAAAGACGATGCAGATGAAGGGTTACGTGCGGGTGGGCAACAACAGCGGCGAAGACTACGAGGACGCCCAGACTCGGCTGATAGTGGGCCAAGTCCACCTGCTGGACCAGATAGCCGAGCTGGCCAGAAGGCAGTACGCATACGGCCAGCCCGGTGCCGAAGTAGTTATGCTGGAGGAGGCACTCGATGTGGGCGGGATTCATCTCCAAAACGGGCTATTTGCCCCTGCCGTGGTTGAGTTCGATAAGGCGGCCGCAGGGGCGGAGCGCAAGGAAATCAAGAAAGAGGGCCTGAGCGAGTATTTCCTCTATACGATTGAGGGGACCGAGACGATTCCTGACAAGTGGGGCAAACGGCTGCTTTCGTTCGAGGCCGAGGATATTAAAGTCGATAGCCTTTACAAGTACGACGAGGAGCGGTGGGGCGACCAGACCGTAAGGTTTGTCAAGTTTGTCAACGATAAAGACCACAATTTAGGCGATACGCCGATACCGGACGGCGACGTTCGGATATACAGTCAGGCCGATGACCTGGGGCATCTATCGTATGTTGGCGGGACGAGCGTTAAGTACATCCCGGTCAACGAGGAGGTTGAGCTGGATCTCGGCCCGGCCCGCTTAGTCAAGGTTGAGCCGATACTGATGAGCTTCAAGACGGATAACTACATGTTCGACACGAAGAAGGAGATCGCCGGGTGGGACGAGATACGCTCGTGGGATATGAAGCTGACCAATACGCGGGAGCTGCCGGTCGAGATCGAGATCACGCGGGGGTTCGGCACGGCTTACTGGACGTTAAAGACCGATGCCAGGGACGTGAACTATAAGAAACACGATGCGACGCACGCCCGCTTTGAGCTGAAACTTGGGCCGCGAACGAAGCGGACGTTTGGCTACACGGTGACAACGTATCACGGCGTCCGAGAAGAGGCGATGTCGAAATGAATGAAAGAGCAGGTGGCAAAATGAAGCGAATGATACGTATTCTGTTGGCAACGCTCTCGGTCGTTTGTCCTGCCCACGGCAAGGTTGACTTAGTTACGCTGCCCGTGCGGGATACGGTGCAGCTCACGATTTACAACTCTGCGGATATGACCCTGGTTCGTGAGAGCAGGGCGCTGACGGTCAAGGAGGGGCAGAACAGATTGCAGTTCTCCTGGGCCGATACATTGATTGATCCGACGAGTCTTGCGATGCTGCCGAAGGCCGATGCGGACAAGATAACCATCGCCGATTTGACTTATCCGCCGAGGGTGCAGAACTTAGGTCTTTGGAATATCCAAAGCCGTGTGAGCGGCAAGGTGCCCGTGGAAATTACATATCTGACCAGCGGCTTATCCTGGCGGGCGTTCTATATGGGCACGCTGACCGAGGATGAAAAGACAATGCGGCTCCAGGGGTATGTCCGCGTCACGAACAGCAGCGGCGAGGATTACGAGAACGCCCAGACCAGATTGATTGTCGGCCAGGTGCATATACTCGACGAGATAGCGGAGCTCGCACGAAGGCAGTACCCTTATGGCAGGCCGGGAGCTGTGCCCGCCCGCGGGGAAAGAGGCGGAGAGAGGCTTCGCGAGGAGAGCACGCTATTAGGAGAATTAGAATTAAGTAAGCGAGTTGTCCAGCAGCTTGCGGAGCTTAAGCCCAAAGAGATCAAGAAGGAGGGTCTGAGCGAGTACTTTCTTTACACAATTGAGGGGACCGAGACAATTGAGACGGGCTGGTCGAAGAGGCTGCAGAGCTTCGATGTCGATGAGGTGACGGTGGTGAATCTTTACAAGTTTGAGGAGGAGCGGTACGGCAGTTTTGTTGTTCGATTTCTGAGCTTCAAGAATGACAAGGAGCACAAGTTAGGCGAGACGCCTATTCCCGGCGGGTTGTTGAAGGTCTATAGGGGCATCGATGATGCGGGGCACTTATCCTATACCGGACAATCTGAATTCAAGTACATTCCCGTAAATGAGGAGGTTGAATTGAATCTTGGGCCGGCGGCCGACGTCGTTGTTGAGCCTAAGCTGATGGATTTCAAGACGAAGAACTACACGTTCGATTCCAGGCGCGACATTTCCGGCTGGGACGAGATTCGCACCTTTAAGGTGGAGGTCAGGAATACCCGCGATATCCCGGCCAAACTTGAAATCAAGCGGAACTTCCCGACGCAGTACTGGGACATAGAGAAAAGCGGGCAGTTCGGCGAGTTTGAGAAAGAGGATATGGACACCGCGAAGTTCACGCTCAAATTGGAGCCGCGGTCGAAGACGGAATTTGAGTATGTCGTGACGACATATCACGGCGTGCGAGCGGAGGAATGGGCAAAGGAACAGCAGAGGTCTGGAAAATGAAGCGCATAGCAGTATCAATCGCAATTATTTTGATGGCTTCCGTTGCCGAAGGCAAGGTTGATTTGGTGACGCTGCCGAAGCGGGACAAGGCGCAGCTTACTATTTACAACTCGGCTGACCTGACGCTGGTGCGGGAGCAGCGGAGCCTGACGCTGAAAAAGGGCTGGAATCGGCTCGAATTGGCGTGGGCGAATACGCTGATTGACCCGACTTCGCTGAGTCTGGAGCCGCTCGCGCAGGCGGACAAAATTGAGATTCAACAGCTTGTCTTCCCGGCGAGGGTGCAGCAGGTCGGCCAGTGGCTTATCCACTCGCAGATAAGCGGGGAGGTTGGATTTGAGATAACGTATTTCACGAGCGGGTTGTCGTGGCGGGCGTTTTATATGGGGACATTGGCGAGAGACGAGAAGACGATGCAGCTCAAGGGATACGTGCGGGTGGCCAACAACAGCGGCGAGGAGTACGAGAACGCCCAGACACGACTGATTGTCGGCAAGGTGCACCTGCTGGACCAGATAGCCGAGTTGGCGAGACGCCAGTATCCTTATGGCAGCCCTGTTCCCATGCTCGGCGCGCCAGGCGGCGCACCCCCCGGGATTACGCGGGACTCGGGCCAGTTGTTGATGGAGGGTCGTGCGTGGGGTTATGGGGGCATGGGCGGATACGGCGGCGATATTGATCTGCTAAAACGAAAGGAAATAAAGAAAGAGGGCCTGAGCGAGTATTTCCTTTATACGATTGAGGGCACCGAGACGATACCGGATCAGTGGGGCAAGCGGCTGCTTTCGTTCGAGGCCGAGGATATCAAAGTTGAGAGCCTGTATAAGTACGACGAGGAGCGGTGGGGCGGCCAGACTATAGGGTTTGTCAAATTTGCCAACGACGAGGACCACAATTTAGGCGATACGCCGATACCGGACGGGGACGTTCGGATATACGGCCTGGCCGACGATGCGGGGCATCTATTGTATGTTGGCGGGACGAGCGTCAAGTATATTCCGGTCAATGAGGATGTGGAGCTGGATCTCGGGCCGGCCCGATTAGTGAGTGTCGAGCCGACGCTGATGGATTTCAAGACGGCCAATTATGTGTTCGACACGAGAAAGGACATCGCCGGGTGGGATGAAATACGCACCTGGAAGATGGAGATTACCAATACGCGGGAGCTGCCGATAGCTATTGAGATCACGCGGGGATTGGCCACGGCCTACTGGACGTTGGTGGTTGTGGATCCTGCGCCGGTTGCGGATGACGCGGTGTCTTACAAAAAGCACGATGCGACGCACGCCCGGTTCGAGCTGAAGCTCAAGCCGGCAAGCAAACGGACCTTAGGCTACACGGTGACGACGTATCACGGCGTGCGAGAAGAGGACTGGACAAAACAGCAAGCGGAAAGGTGAGGTTGAATTATGAAAAGTAAGAAGACCATTTTGAGAGTTTCGGTTGTTTTGTGTGCCGTATTTGTGTTCGCGGAGACAGGTGTGGCGCTTATTACAGGTGAGCACGGCAACAGGCCGGTCGATAATCGCGGCTGGCCCGCCGGGTCGGTCGAGGTGGCGAACCTGGCGAGCCGGCTGGGCTACTGGGAGGGGCCGCCCTTCGGGGGCGGGGAATATCACTTCCTCTATCGCTGCAAGAAAACCGACGAGTTCAATGAGGCGCTCAAGACATTCGCGCTCGTTGACGCCGAAAAGCTCGAACTTGTCGTCCACAATGGGCCTGAATACAGCTTCTGGCTCAAGGACAACGAGGAGGAATTATCCGAGCCGAACAACCAAATCGACTGGGCCTTTACCGTATGGACCCCGGAGAACTGGAACCACCTCTACAATAGCCCTCGCAGCTATATGATCAACTCCGATCATCCCAACTTCAAGAAACCGGTCGCCTCGCCGAGGATAGACGTGTATATCGGCGGAGGCTCGACCATTCTGGCAGACGTCAAGACACCTAAGACTATCGCTTCCCAGGCGTTGCGGCGTGTATCGGGCTCAATCGTATGGGCGGACGTGAAGGTTCCCAAGAATGTCTTGGTAACCGATATGCGGTCCGGATCGGTTTCGCCGGAATTCGCCGACAAGGGTCTGGTTCGCGGCAAGGTGTTTGATATGGCGACTGGAAAGCCAATCGCCGGGGCCGAGATAGTCCTCGCAAAGCCCGAAGGGCGGGGCGGCTACGAAGAAGCAATGCGAGGCAGGACGGACAAGAAGGGCTTTTGCCGGATTGCTCAAATCCCACTGGGCTGCTACGAGGTGAGGGTGCTGGCTGACGGCTATGCTCCGCGAATACAGGGAGGCTACGACAATGGTCGGCCCGAGCTGCACGATTTTGAGATTGGTCTGACGCAGCTGGCCTGTGTCAAAGGTCTCGTGACGGACCCGGACGGAAAGCCGATTGAGGGCGTCAAAGTATCGGCCAGCAATATCCTTGGACCAGACGTATTCGGGTACCCGTGTGTCGGCGAGAGGTCCGCGACCACAGATAAGAACGGGCGATTTGAGATCTGTTCGCTCCCAAAAGGTCTGATGAGCATCCGGTGCGACTCCAGGACGCTGCATCTAAAGAATTCCATATTCGAGCAGTACCCAATCCCTTCGGACGAAATCAGGCTCACAATGACGGGCACGGGCACTATCCAGGGGAAGGTTGTTGACAAAAACGGCAAAAGACCGGCAGGCGGTATTCTTCTTCAACTCGAACCGGAAGGGGGAAACAAGCCCGGCACTTGGGGGTGCTCACGCGATCTCAGTGCCGACGGCACATTTAACATAAGCGGCATACCCCCGGGACAGTACATCATCAGTACGCGTCCGAATCCCGGCTCCGTTGCCTTCGAGCCAAACACCGGCAAAGTCGCCATAGAAGGCGGCAAGACGTATGAGATTGAGATCCTACACGAGGACCAAAGAGATAGAGCAATGAATATAATCCGAAAGTTTCTTGAAAGGAGATTGAAAAATGAACAGTAAAAGAATGACACTAACGGCAGTTGTATTGGCGCTGGCGGCGAGCGGGATCGCCGAGGCTCGGATCAAACTGGTTGCATTGCCGGAGCGTGGCGCGACGGTGATTCGCTTGGACAATCCGCAATGGACGCTGATTGAGGAAGAGCGGGTGCTCACGTTGCAAAAAGGGCTTAACAAAGTGGACTTTTCGTGGAAGGGCGTCAGCATCGACGCCGATTCGATTCGGCTGCAGCCTCTCGACCATCCCGACAAGGAAGTAACGCTTCTGAGCGTGAGCTATCCGCCGAACGAGGCGGCCCTGGTCTGGGACATAAGCTGCGCCGACAACTACGCCGAGACGGTGCGGATAAGCTATCTGCTGCAGAATATCGACAGGCTGATTACGTACAAGGCAATCGCCGACAAGCCGGAGACGTTTGTCGGTCTCAAGAGTTACTTGGTCCTGCGGAACTTCTCCGGCGAGGACTTCGACAAGGCGCGAGTGCTTCTCGATTACGGCGAGGCGTTCGAACAGGGCATCGACCACGAAGAGACCAAGCAGATGCTGTTCCTGCAGGCCGACAAGGTGCCCATTACGAAGGTCTGGACGTTCGACGCGGCGCAACTGCCGTGGGACCCGGAGAAGCTTGAGAATAAGAACGTGGGCATCCCCGTGAGCTACCGCATCGTGAACGACGCCAATAGCGGATTAGGCAAGTTTGCGATGTGGGGCGGCAAGGCGAGGCTCTTCCAGGACGATGGGCAGCAAAGCACGATCTTTTTAGGCGAAGACGTCAGCGGCTTGGTGCCGGTCGGTGAGAAGATGGAGCTTTATATCGGCGACAGCAGGGACATTGTTGTTACGCAGCGGAAGATGGAGGACACCCAGATTCCAACGCATAAGAACAATAGTGACAAGGTCGTCCTTTACGATACGGATGAGCTGATCACCGCCAAGATCGAGAATTTCAAGGAGGGCCCCGCCGTGCTTACGATGATTCAGCATATTCCGGGCGAGTGGAATATGGAGAAGTGCGCTATAGGCGGGCAGGAGCTGAAGCTTGGCGTGGATTACAAGAAGAAGGACGCCAATACGCTTGAGTTTGAGATCAAGCTGCCGGCTCGTAACGCGGACGGCCCCGCCGTCAAGGAGCTGTCGATGCGCTATCATCGTCGCCACGTTCGCCCGGGATAAAACAAAAAAATAGCCACAGGGCACAGAGACCACAGAGGAATTGGATTCCCGCCTTCGCGGGAATGACAAAGAAAAAGGGCAGGACAATGAGACGCGTAAAAGTATTGGCCACAATTGTTTTGATAGTTGGGATTGCAGAAGGCAAGGTTGATTTGGTGACTTTGCCCACGAGGGACACGGTGCAGCTTACGATTTATAACTCGGCGGATTTGACGTTGGTGCGCGAAAGCAGGGCGCTGACCGTCAAGGAAGGGCAGAATAAACTGCAGTTTTCCTGGGCCGATACGCTCATTGACCCGACGAGTCTTGCGATGCTGCCTAAGACCGATGCGGAGAAAATTGACATTGCCGACCTGACTTATCCGCCGAGGGTGCAGAACTTAGGTCTTTGGAATATCCAAAGCCGCGTCAGCGGCAAGGTGCCGGTCGAGATTACATATCTGACCAGCGGCCTGTCCTGGCGGGCGTTCTATATGGGCACGCTCACCGAAGATGAAAAGACGATGCGTATGCAGGGATATGTCCGCGTTACGAACAATAGCGGGGAAGACTACGAAAACGCCCAGACGCGGCTTATTGTCGGCCAGGTGCACATACTCGATGAGATAGTGGCGCTCGCCCGCCGGCAGTATCCGTATGGCCGGCCCGGTGAGCCTGTGCCCTTAACCCATCAGGTGGCGTACGGGAAAAGCACGTTTGCCACTTTGAAGCAGGCGGCGGAGCGCGCTGCCCCAATTGCGGCGCCCGAGCCAAAGGAAATCAAGAAGGAGGGTTTGAGCGAGTATTTCCTCTATACTATTGAGGGGACGGAAACCATTCCCACCGGCTGGTCGAAGAGACTACTCAGTTTCGACGTTGACGCCGTGCCGGTCGTGAATCTCTATAAGTACGAGGAAGAGCGGTACGGCAATTTTGTGGTTCGATTCCTCAGCTTCAAGAATGACAAGGAGCACAAGCTGGGCGAGACACCCATCCCCGGGGGGCTGCTGAAGGTCTATAGGGACGTCGGCGATATGGGCCACCTATCGTATGCGGGCCAATCCGAATTCAAGTATATTCCCGTCGATGAGGATGTTGAGCTTAATCTCGGGGCGGTCGCCGATATCGTCGTCGAGCCTAAGCTGATGGACTTCAAGACAAAGAATTACATGTTCGATACCAGGCGTGAGATTGCCGGCTGGGACGAGATTCGCACGTTCAAGGTCGAGGTCAGAAACACCCGCGAGATTCCCGTTAGGGTCGAGATAAAGCGCAACTTCCCGACGCAGTACTGGGCCCTGGAAAAGAGCGGGCAGTTCGGCGACTTCGCGAAAGAGGATTTGGACACCGTCAAGTTCTCGCTGAAGCTTGAGCCTCGGTCAAAAGGGCAGTTTGAGTATGTTCTTACAACATACCACGGGACAAGAGAGCAAGAGCGCGCGAAGTCTTTGCGGTAAATGCTACAGGTCAATTGGATAAAGGGGCTGTCAAATGAAGCGTGCAACGATATTCGCAATAATCCTCGCGGCGGCGTGTGTCGCCCGGGGCAAGGTTGATTTGGTCACCTTGCCCACGCGGGACACGGTGCAGCTTACGATTTATAACTCGGCGGATTTGACGTTGGTGCGTGAAAGCAGGGCGCTGACCGTCAAGGAAGGGGTGAATAAGCTGCAGTTTTCCTGGGCCAATACATTGATTGACCCGACGAGTCTTGCGATGCTGCCTAAGGCCGATGCGGAGAAAATTGATATTGCCGATTTGACCTATCCGCCGAGGGTGCAGAACTTGGGTCTTTGGAATATCAAAAGCCGCGTGAGCGGCAAAGTCCCGGTGGAGATTACGTACCTGACCAGCGGCCTATCCTGGCGGGCGTTCTATATGGGCACGCTGACCGAGGATGAAAAGACGATGCGTATGCAGGGTTACGTTCGCGTTACGAACAACAGCGGCGAGGACTACGAGAACGCCCAGACGCGGCTTATTGTGGGCCAGGTGCATATACTCGACGAGATAGCTGAGCTTGCGCGGAGGCAGTATCCGTATGGCAGGCCGGGCGAAGCGGTCGCGTCGCAAGCACTGGGTGAGGCGATCTTCGCAGGAGTAGAAGTCAGAAGACGTTTTGACCTTAGCGCGCCAATGGATGGTGATAAGCTCGGACGAAAGGAAATCAGAAAGGAAGGGTTGAGCGAGTATTTCCTTTATACCATTGAAGGCACGGAGACAATACCGACGGGGTGGTCGAAGAGGCTGCTTAGCTTTGACGTTGATGAGGTGGCGGTGGTCAATCTCTATAAGTACGAGGAGGAGCGGTACGGCAATGCTGTGGTTCGATTCCTCAGCTTTAAGAATGACAAGGAACACAAGCTTGGCGAGACGCCGATCCCCGGCGGGCTGCTGAAGGTCTATAGGGGCGTCGATGATGCGGGGCATCTATCTTATACCGGCCAATCTGAATTCAAGTACATTCCTGTAAATGAGGAGGTTGAGCTGAACTTAGGATCTGTCGCCAATGTTGTCGTCGAGCCGAGGCTGATGGATTTCAAGACGGCCAATTACCGGTTCGACTCCGGGCGGGATATTTCAGGGTGGGATGAGGTTCGCACGTTCAAGGTCGAGGTCAGAAACACCCGCGAGATTCCCGTTAAGGTCGAGATAAAGCGCAACTTCCCGACGCAGTACTGGGACCTCCAGAAAAGCGGCGAAATAGGCGAGTTCGAGAAAGAGGATTTGGATACGGTGAAGTTCACGCTCAAGCTGGAGCCGAGGTCAAAGAAGGAATTTGAGTACATCCTGACGACATACCATGGCGTGAGGACGGAGGATTGGACAAAGGGATAGCTCCTATGTTTGCGACCAGAATGAGCAGCAGCAATCCAAAGGCCCAACTGTAGCCCGCCTTGGAGAATATCCTGCAGAAGCTGAACACGGTGAGGGCGGTCACAATCTGTTCAGCTCGACTATGGCTCGCGCTATCTGGTCTCGGCGGGCCTCTATTGGGGCAGGGTCTTTGGTGAAGGTGGTCATATCTTTGGTGATGTCTTCGGGCACTTCGAGCAGGGCAAAGTAGTCTTTGGATTGTTGGGCGGTGAGTTTGTCTTTCTTGCCGGCAAGGAGCTTCTTGAGGACGGCGAGGTACTCGTAGTCTTCGATGCCGTCCCGGAGCATTTCCCATCGGATGCTATCAACAGGCCCGTCGAGGATGGGTTCCGAGGGGTTTGCGTCTGAGGCGGACAAGGGCGGATATATGAATCTGCCGTCGCCGTTGCCCCAGGGGCTTTTTTCGCCTTTCGGCGTGCTGTACCCCGATGTCCAGCCCATTGGGTCTTCGTAAGGGTTCTGCGGTCGCTGTGAATCGGGATAGGCGGCGGAGCTGGTCCAGTAGTTTGTCTGCCAGACGAGGATGCCGTCGATTTTTCGCTGCCAGGTCTGCCAGAGCCAGACTCGCAGCTCGGTGCCGGGATGGTCGATGAACAGCGTGCAGTACGGCGCCTTCGGGCCTGTGCAGACGTACCACCAGAACTTCTCACCCTGCCCGCGGCGCTGCTCGGCGGCTTCGTGATTGTAGTTGGGCGTGACCGGACACCATATATTCGGTCCGCCGACGAGTCCCGGCTCGACCTGCTCGGTCAGCATACGATTGATGCCAGGGGCGGCATCTTTGAGCTTGGCGAAGCCGTTGTTGACGAACTCGTAGTCTTTAGGGTCAGGCTCGTCGAACCAGTAGATGAACGCCTCGTCGAGCCAGCCTTTGGCGCGGAGGTGCTCCTGAACCCCGGTGCAATAGGAATTGAAGAGGGCCTTGTAGTGCGGGGTATCTTCTTTGAAGCCGAGCAGCTCAGGCGCGTACCGCGCGTGGAAGGTGCCGCCGCCTAAGCCTGGGATGTCCAGGCGAAATGAGTTGAAGCTGTAATAGTCGATTCCGCGCGCCATTGCCTTGTCCCACGCTGAGAAATCGAGCTTCACCCGCAGCTTTTCGTTTTCGACGGCCGGCAGGGTGGGCGGCTCGAAATCGCCGCCTTCTATCAGCTCTTCCCCGGTGGCGGCGTCCGCGAGTGAGACATCGTCGAACCAGACCAGGCCCGTCCGCTCGCCGGACTCGCTCCACAGCGCGGCCCAGAGACCCAGATGGACCGATTTGGCCCCTTCGGGAAAGGTCTTGATGATGCGGTCAAACTGCCGCCACTGGCCGTTGCCTTCTACGGCGATATCATTGTTATTGCCGTAAATCCATTTGTCCGAGGCATCGTAGTGGTTGAGTGACACCAAGAAGGAGTGTTCCGGCAGAGCCGTGCGATGCCAAAATCTCAGGCGCAGTCCGCCTTGCGGGATTTTGACCAGGGGCTCATAGGCGGCGGCGACATTGAGGTCGTTTCTGTCGTCGAAGACGAGCAGGGATTGTTTGCCGGCGTGCTTTTCGTTGGAGACCTCGACTCCGCCTTCCCATTTGCGCTGCGGCGGCTTGACGTCCGGCCAGGTGACGTTTATATCGTCAAGCGGCGCCGGATCGTAGGGGGATATATGATGGGCGCTGAGGTCGGCCCAGTATTTGTCGAGCACCAGGCGTTTGTGCTCAGGGTCGGAGAGCTTTTGGTAGCGAAATACCTCGCCCGGCGAAAAGCCGAAGGCGGTCGTGCAGGTCATCCTGTCGGGCAGCTCGAAATCATAGACCTCCACGGTCAGCGTAACATCCGCGTTGTAGTCTTGAGCAGCGACGGCGATCTTGCCTGTATAGGCGCCCGCCGGGACATTGCAGGGGACCTTCACGCGGATCCAAAATGGCTGGCTCTTGCCGGCCTCCAGATCGATGGGGTCTTTCAAGGGCGGCAGCGGGTCCGGCCAGAGGCCGGCTGTTGAGCTTTTGTCGGTAGGGGTCGTGACATTGACATATTGCACCTTGAGTATCTCGATACTTTCTTTCGGGATGGCCGCTGCGCCGGTGCCGGCCAGTGCGCCGGCACGTACGGTAAGTCTGTTCAAGGCGGCTGTCGGACGAACAACTAATTGTGCCGCTTCGGTTTCATTTCGGGCCGCACGTATCGTAATCGCTTGGCTTGTTGCTTTGGGCAGGGGCTTGTCCGGGCTTATCTTCCAGCCTGACGAAGCCCACCATATACCGACTTTCGCCGACGAACCTTCGAGCAGCCAGCCGTACTCGGCGTTGAAATAGTCGTTGGTTTGAGCCCGTGCGCCGCAGGCGGTAAATAGCAGCGCCAGGCAAAGGACGATTTTCCACATCGTGCATTTCCCTTCAAACGCAGTTTCAATCGCGGGTGGCTATTAACGTTAATGAACTTTCTGAAATTCTCTATTGTCACGCGCTGTCCGTCAAGGAGTTACTGGCTTGAATCATCGCTTTTATGTAGCCGAAGGCAAAGGCGAACGCCTGTCGTCCACCCGGGTCGTCCGGATGCTGCGGCGCGTGATCGGGCATTACCATATACGGGTATTCGACGTCCCGCAGGACCTTGACGACGCGGTACATATCAATGTCGCCGTTGTCGGGATAGACTTCCTGGAAATTGTCTCTGCGGCCGCGGATATTGCGAAGATGAACGTTGAATATCTTCTTTCGTTCGCCGAAGTAGCGGACCACGTCGTAGATTTCTCCGGCGGGGTCCTCGAGCATTTCTGCGGATGAACCTATGCAAAGGTTGAGCCCGTGATAAGGGCTTGGCGAAGTCTCGATGAAGTGTTTCAAGCCGTCCACGGTTCCCAGCGCCCTGTCGATGCCGCGATAGCCGGGGACGGTTCCCGGATCGGCCACGTGGCAGGCCATTCTCACCTCGTGTTCGGCGGCCACGGGGACCACCCGCTCAAGGAAGTATGCGATGCGCTCCCGGAAGACCTCGAGCGTGACTGTCCCGGCCCTCGTCAGCGGTCCCTTGGGGGCGTCGGTGTATGTCCAGGTGCTGTAGCTTGAGCCGCCGCGCCCCTGCGTGCGCCCGGTTCGCAGTACCGGCAGTATGGTCAGGTTGTAATTCAATCCGTATATTCCGGCCTTGGCGGCTTTCTCAATCATCATACAGACGTCGGCAATCTCTTTGTCGCGCTGCGGACTTCTGCCCAGTAGGATGTTCGGCATAGGCGAGCTGTCGATGCCGGACGAGTCCAGCGGCAGGTGGAGCATGTCAAGACTGACGCCGTACGACTCATACTTTTCCTTCTTCCTCAGTATCTCATCGAGGTCCCAGCCCTGTCCCGGGATGTATCTTGGCTGGCCTCCGTCCGCATGATCCACTCCGTGGCGCTTGAGGAATTCCAAATCCTCTTTTGATCCACTGGTGAAACTCTGGTCGCCAACGTGCATCAGGGCCTTCTTGACCTGCGCGATGTTCACGCCTGCCCCGGCTTCTGCGGGTGATTTTGCCTGCGATTCCGCAGAATGGGCTGGTTTTGATAACAAAACCGTCGCGCCAAGAGTATTTGCCAAGGCTAATTTGCAGAGTCTCCTTCTTCCCAGGCACGATTCCTTTTGTGCGCGGTCTGC
>Ga0315287_10004826_pt1 | contig 13182 bp, 12 predicted proteins | sample YL17G11_0_MG_FD_205037 | JGI IMG/M metagenome (GOLD analysis project Ga0315287, IMG submission 205037) | Sediment microbial communities from Yellowstone Lake, YNP, Wyoming, USA - YL17G11_0 | ecosystem: Environmental > Aquatic > Freshwater > Lake > Sediment | place: USA: Wyoming | collected... | reverse complement strand
ATCCACCCCTCTTCACTTCCCCCCCCCCCCCCACTCAAACCACCACCCCACCCCACTCCACCCGACCCCACCACCACCCCACCCCACTCCACCCGACCCCACCCCACCCCACCCCACCCCACCTGCCGCGCCAACTCCAGGTCGGAGACACCCTCGAGGAGTTCCTCCTCGACGCCACGCCCGACCCCAAGCTGCGCCAGGTCGTCATGTGCCTCGGCGAGGCCGTCCGCACGATCGCGTTCAAGGTCCGCACGGCCTCGTGCGGCGCGACCGCCTGCGTCAACACCTTTGGCGACGAGCAGCTCGCGGTCGACCTGCTCGCCGACAAGCTCCTGTTCGAGGCGCTCAAGTACTCTGGCGTCGTCAAGTTCGCGTGCTCCGAGGAGGTGCCCGAGCCCGTCGACCTCGGCGGCGCCGGCTTCTCGGTGGCCTTCGACCCGCTCGACGGCTCGTCGATCGTCGACACCAACTTCACTGTGGGGACCATCTTCGGCATCTGGCCCGGCGAGAAGCTCAAGGGCATCACCGGTCGTGACCAGGCCGCCGCGGGCATGGGCATCTACGGCCCGCGCACCGTCTACTGCCTCGCGCTCAAGGACGCCCCCGGCTGCCACGAGTTCCTGCTGCAGGACGACGGCAAGTGGCTGCACGTCAAGGAGACGACCGAGATCGGCGAGGGCAAGATGTTCTCGCCGGGCAACCTGCGCGCGACCTTCGACAACCCGGAGTACGAGAAGCTGATCTCGCACTACATCGGCGAGAAGTACACGCTGCGGTACACCGGCGGCATGGTGCCCGACGTGTTCCAGATCATTGTCAAGGAGAAGGGCGTCTTCACCAACATCACGAGCCCGACGACCAAGGCCAAGCTGCGCCTGCTGTTCGAGGTCGCCCCCCTGGCGCTGATGGTCGAGAAGGCCGGCGGGTACTCCTCCTGCGACGGCAAGTGCGTCTCGGGCCTGGACGTCGAGGTGACGGCGTGGGACCAGCGCACGCAGATCTGCTACGGGTCCAAGGCCGAGGTCAAGAAGTTTGAGGAGTACATCTACGGGTCTTCCCCTCGCTTCGCCAACGTGACCGCTTAGATTTGGAAGAGGTTGGTATTTTTGAGTTGGTCCCCCCCCCCCCCCGAGTTTCGGAAAAGGACGCGGAGAAAGAGGTTGGAGAGAGACTGAGAGAGAGAAGAAAGAAAAAAGTGATGTGGAGAGGAGTTTTGTTTCGTGTTTTGGAAAATTTTTGACCCGTCTTTTGTTTCCTCTTTTTGTCAATGAAAGAAAGAAACAACAACAACACACACACATACACACACAAAAGGAAGAGGAGAGAGAGAAGGCGATAGGAGAGAGAACACGGTTGTTGCTCGTTGACGAGCCGGGAGAGGGAGATAGAGTTACATTAGAAAAAAAACTGCGAAAACAAACACATTTTTACGGTTCCTTTTTTCTCTTCCTTTGGGAGCCAGAAATAGTCAGAAAGTTAAGAGGCAGAATTGATAAAGGGAAGAGAAAAGACTAGTGGCAGAGCAGCAGCGACAAGCAAGGTTTGTCTGTCTGTTTCTTGGCGGCCCGCGCTTTTCCTGCCAGGCCGCCTCTTTTTTTTTGCGACCCAAAAAAACCAAAAAAAAAGAAAGCCCTGTTTTTTATCTTTTTCTTCAGCACCTATCTCCCCCCCCTAAGCCAGCGTGCTCGACGCCATGCGACCAAAGGACGTTGAGGCAGCAAAGGGGAGAACACCGTTGTTGTTGTTGTTATTATTAGAGTAATTGTTGGAGATGCGGGGGAGCGGCTGCGTCGATTGTTGCTGCTTCAGGAGCAGGGGCGACGACGCCGAACGAGAGCAGCAGGGCAGCGGCAGAGAAGAGGAGGAGGAACTCGCAGAGATGTTTGTGACGACGCTGCCGCTCGCCGCAGAGTCTAGACTGCCCGAAGCGGCGGCGTGCCTTTCGAGGGCATAGTCCGCCGAGTCGAAGCACTTGCGGGAGTTTCGCTGTGAGTTTTTTTTTTTGGGGGGGGGGGGGGGAAGATGAAAGGGGTGGGGTCGTCCGTCGTCGTCCAACTAGGCCCCTTTTCCCGCCGCCGAAACCCCTCTTCCAATCTCTAGCCAGAGAGAGAGAGATAAAATGCCTCTCTGCTGCCCGCTTTTCGATTCAGTTCGGCTTTTCGGACGATAATTTCAACAGAGCAACAGGCACTCCTCTCTTCTTCTCCTGGAGAGGCAATGAGAATAACGGGGGGCGACTGGGTTCTCGCCTCTTCTCCTTCCTCACCTTTGCGAGCATCCCGACCGCGGCCGGCCGCAGCGACCCGTATCGCCGCTCGAGAGTGGTGGCACTGCTGCTCTCCCGCTGTTGTTCGTGCTCCTTGACTTCTTCCTCGTCCAGTGGCATCGCGGCGGCGGAGGCGAAGGCCGAGGACCGGGCCCGGGACTCGTGCGAGGCCTGGAGGAGCTATTTTTTTGTAACGTTGATGAGAGAGGGGAACAAAATGATGAGAAAAAAGCCCACGCAGCAAGAGAGTTCGCCTTATGATGCCGCCGCCGACGCTCAATCAAATGCGCGCGGCGTTGGAGCATTTCAAACTTTTTTCTGCTCCCATTCGATGAGCAAACCGATCCAAAATACGCATACGGCGAGGCATTTACGGGCGGGGAGGCGCAAATGGACGGGAAGGCCGCCAATCGGACCTCTGAGATTCGGGGACGAAAGGTTTCGGCCCTCGTGGCGTCGTCGTCGGCATCGTTCTCGCCGAAAAACCATTTTCTCCTTACCAAATCCGACACGATATCCATGTCCGCCTTTTTCGATTCCGGCCAGATTCGAGGAACTACGAGCCTTGCAAGAGTGCCCTGAAAGAAAACAAAAGGATCGGAGAGACTTGCGCGCGACGAGCCGCCTTTTCGATTGCCTTTTCTTCGAGGGAGAGGGCGAGCGCGAGAGAGAGAGCCTGAGAGGACGACGGGCACGCTTTTTTTCTGTTTTGTTTTCCCCTTGCGAGTTGTGAACACTTTGCTCCGCGGCGTGCTCACCTTTTTTTTTTTTGGGGGGGGGGGTCTTTCTCCCTCTTTCGTTCTTCTTTTACACTTCCACGCCGCTGAGCGGGGGCCTGTGGTCCATAGGCGGCCTGTGGCCCATCGGCGGACGGTGGTCGATAGGTTCGGAGCGAGAGAGCGAGGAGTGGGGAGGGAGGTGGCCGATCGGAGACGACGCCGAGCGCGCCTCCAGCGCCGGCCTCGAGGCAGCAGCAAAGGGCGCCGGAGAGGAGGCGGAAGCGGCTTCGAACGCGGTCTCCGGGGCCACAAAGAGCTGCTGATGTGCGGAAGGAGAGGGCTCGGGAGCAGCGGCGACGGAGGCGAGCTCGGCCACCTCTGCGGCAAAGACGCGCCCCGCGGCCTCCTTGTCGTCGAGGGTCGCGAGCGCTGGCGGCCTGAGGTCGGACCCGAGCTCGTCGCCCTCGCTCCGGGGAGGGTTGTGCCCCATCGGCTGCGGCGCCGAGGTTGCCGAGAGTTTGGCGGGAGCCGGAAGCCGCGGAGGAAGCGGACGAGAAGAAGTTTGCGACGACGACGACGACGCAGCGGCCGGCTCGCGCCCTCCGAGGCTCCTCATCCTCCTGCCGCCGCCGCCGCTGCTCCTCGCGACCCTCCTCACGTCGCTCAGCGGGATCCCCAGGAACCCCGCGTTGCCTCCGATCCCGCCGGGGCTCGTCGCGTCGGGCTCGTTCCCGGCGGGCAGGTTCCCCCCGCCCTCGATCACGGACGCAAACGCGTTGTTGCTGCTGCTGCTACTGCTGCCGCTTCCGCTCGAAGACGACGCCACCAAGACCCCGTTGAGAGCCCCCTTGGACGCCCTCTGCACCATCTCCTCGGTCTGCGGCGAGGTCAGCTTGTCGAAAAACTTGTCGAGCGCGGCCTCGAGCCTGGCTTCCCTGTCGGGGGTGAGCGCCGGAAGAGCGGCCGCGCCCCTCGCGCGGACGACGTCGGCAGACGCGTCGCCGGCGGTCCTCTTTGCCGTCTCCGCTACGGCGTTGTCGCTCGCGATCAGGGCCGAGGCGGGCTTTGGGGGAGGCTTGGGGGGACCGTTGATGTCTCCCTCCTGGTTGGCCAGGATCAGAGGGGCGGTGGAAGGGGTGGTGACGTCTTGGAAGAAGATGCCGTCCTTCTTCTCCGGGGCGGGCTTTTTGTTGGCCGGCGAAGAAGAAGGATCAGAGGAAGAAGAAGAGGCAGCAACAGCCAGAGGCTTGCCAGGGACGGCCTCGGGCCTCTCGACGACCCCAGGGACCTCTGCCCTCACGGTCACGTCCGCGTTCCTCGCTCCCGGAAGCAGTTGCGGCAGCGCGTTGGCGATCGCTCCTTTCACGAAAGCTGCGTCCTGCGCCGGGTTGGACGCAGCGACAGCAGGATTCGAGTTCGCATTTTTGCCGTTGTCTGAGTTCATCGAGGCCGCGTCGCGGGTGGCGGCGGAGGACATGCTCTCGTAGGACGAGAACGAGTTGTCGGACTGGGCCTGTTTTTGTTTTGGTGGAAGTAGAAGAAGAGGTCGAGGAGGAGGTCAGCGAAAGAAGAAGAGGAGAGAAAAAAGGGCGGCGCGTCCTCTTTGTTTCAAGCCGCTGCTGCTGCTCCTTCGTCTTCGTCTTTGGCAGGCCGTTTCGTTTCTCGCTCTGTCTCTATCTTCGTTGCTCCTCTCCGTTCCCTCAACTCAACTCGAGGGATTCGACGTACCCGAGCCAGCGCGAAAGAGAGAAGCAGCGCCAACGCGAGCACGACGAGGCGAGAGAGAGGCGCCATCTTTGACAACCTCGGTGAGTGCGAATGTCGTCGAGAGCAAAGCCGGCAAGTGGGAAACTGTATTATTTGGGTGAATCAGAGTGTAATTGCAATTCTTGAGTTTTCGACGGTTTAAATTGGCGTACTGTTCCCGTAGAGCGAGCAAAAAAGGGAGAGAGCACTCGCTGGAGAGCGAGCACGAGGCGCCGGGAAGTGTCGCATGTCGAAGAAATTCATTCCATGGCGACGCAGAAATTTTCTTGCCTTCCCGTCGCCTCGCTTATCGGGAACAAAAGAGCTGAGACGCTGCTTTTGTGCGTGCTACTGCGCGCAAAAGACAGAGATCTAGACAAAGCGAGTTGGAGAGAGCGAAGAGGGCAGGTCTGAAAGCACACTCACCGCGACTTTTCCTTTGTCGAAGAGAGAGAGAGAGAGGCACTCTGATTCCTTTGGTTGGTGTTGTGAACGAGAAATCGGGCTCGTCGCCTCTTCTCCCTCGTCTCTTTTCTCATTTCTCTTCTTCTTCTCTCTTCTCCTCTTCAGGACACGTTTTTCCTTTCTTTTCGATGGTTTTTTCTTTCTTTTTAGTTGCACAGGGAGCTCTCTCTCTCACGCCGGGACAGGCAGGGGGAAGACCTCATAAACGAAGAGAAGCATATATCAAAAAAAGAACTCAGGGAGCCGCTGCCGCCGCCGTCTTGCTCCGCCGGCTCCCTCCTCGACTCTTCTGACCTCCACTCGTTCCTTTTTTGCTCACTCCACTGACGCCGCTCCCGGACGTCTCTCCCCCTTCCCCTCCTCCTCCTCCTCCTCGCTCCTCGTCGCAGTAAGCCGCGACCTCCTCGTCGTAGAGGCCCTGGCTCTCGGCCTGCGAGGCCGCCACGAGCACCGAGTCGGCGCCCTTGCTCCTCTCCTCCTGGACCTGCGACGCCAGCGCCGCCTCCTCCTCCCTCCGCCGCTCGCGCAGCGCCTCGAGGTCGCTGCCGCCCCCGGTCTCGACGAACCGCTTCATCGCCTGCATGTCGGACCGGAGGATCTCCTCGACGTGGCCGTAGATCCCCACGGACCCGACGTGCTCCGCCAGGGGCGCCGGGAGCGCGTACCCGAGCCTCAGCGTGACGAGCGTCGCCGCCTCCGGGTCCGCGGGGTCGGCCTCGAAGAAGGCGCCGACGGCCAGGTCCCACCCGTCGACGGACCGCTCGAGCACCGACTCGCCCGGCTCGACCTCCCTGCTCAGCGTCGCGTAGAGCTCCAGCGGGGGCAGGGTGCCCCACCGGTAGAAGACGAAGTACGACGCGAGCTCGGGCGAGTCCGCGTGCAGCACGGCCTGGCCCAGCAGCGAGAACCACTCGCCGTAGTTGAGCCTGTCGGCCCAGACCTCGAAGACGTGGCCCCTCGGCTTCGAGACGCGGACCTGGACCTCGTGGAGGACGTCCTCGTCGGTGAAGTCGACGTACTCGAAGGGCGTGTAGCCTCCGCGGCGCCCCGCCCAGACCGGGGCCGACGAGAGGTCCTGCCGCTCGTCCTCGGCGGCCGCCTCGGAGACTCGGAGGCCCGAGGAGAAGCGGTCGAGGAGGGGCAGCTGCTCGAACTCGTCGGCGGTGAGGTCCGAGGAGGTGAGCTGGGCGAAGACGCGCGCGTCGTCGTCGCCGTCGTCGTCGTCGTCGAACCCTTCGTCGTCAAAGTCGGCGTCGAAGTCGGCGTTCGGGGCGGCGGGGTCCTCGGGGCGGGGCGGCGGGGGAGCAGCCCTTTTGGAGGAGGTCGAAGAAGGAGGACGCTTTTTCTCCTTCGAGCCGCCGACGCCGCCCATGGCCGACGCTGTTTGCTTGCGCCTGCCAGAGCCGCGCGTGCTGCTCGTTTTCCCTGCCCCCGCGTCGCTGGACGCCGCCAGCGCGGTGACGGAGAGCGCCTGCCGGCGGCGCAAAGAGGAACAATTACTGAAAGAGCAGCAGAGGGCGGGGCGAGGAGACGACGCCGATGCCGCCGCGGAGGCAATGCTGGCCGTCGCCGTTTTTGATGCCGGCGACGGCGGCGGCGGAGGAAGGCTCGTCCGAGAAGGCGAGGGGCGCATCGTCGCTCCTCTCCGGGAAGCGGCGAGCTGCTGCTGCTGCATTGTGTGCAACTCTCTTCGGGGCTTTTGGGCGAAGAGAGCGAGACGAGATCCCGCGAGGAAAATAAAAGTCTTTCTCGATGGCGAGAGAGAGAAGAGAGAGAGAAGAGCTATGCGTTGAAAGCATGCTTTTTTTTTCAAGCTCCTCCCCCCCCCTCCATTTTCCGTCTCCGTTGCCCGACGGCGAATCGCTTTCTCTCCCTCTCTCTCTCTTCTTGCACTCTCTCTCCCCCTCTCTTCTCTCCCGGCTCGGCTCCTCGCTCTCGCGGGATGGCCCTGACCCTCCGCGTCCGCGGCCCGGGCGGGCAGGCAACCCTGGCAGGTGCGAGCGAGAGAAAGGGGATCGAAAAAAGAGAGTTGATGGTTTTCGACCTTCAATCGAGAGAGACAGCAGTGTTTTTTTTCGACCCCGACCTCCCCTCCTCCTCCTCCTCCTCTCTCTCCTCACACTTGAAACTCTCCGCCAAAAACTCCCGACGAACAACAACAACAACAACAAAAAACAGCCCTGGACCCGTCGATGCCCCTCGAAGAATTCCTCTCTCGGGTCGCCTCGGAGACCGGGATCTTCGGTGGAGCTTCCCGCGTCGAGCTCCTCTCGGGCTTCCCTCCGGCGCCGCTGGGCGTCTTCCGCGAAGGGGAGGAGAGGCAGGGGAAGACGCTCGCCTCGCTCGGCCTCTCCTCCGGAGACGCGCTCGTGGCGAGGCAGGGACCCCCCTCGGACGCCGACGTCGCTGCCGAGCTCGCCGCCTCCGAAGCCGCCGAGGCTGCCGAGGCTGTTGCGAGGGCAGCAGAAGCTGCCGAAGCCGGTGCGAGGAGCAGCAACGGAGGAGCGCCGCTGCCGTCGTCGTCGTCCTCAGGCCCCAGTAGTCGTCAGCCCTCGGCTGCCGCAGACTGGTCCTCTCTCATGGGAGGAGGGGGAGGAGGAGCCGACGGCGCCGACCTGCTGGACGAGGACGCGGCGCTGGCCGCGGCGATCGCCGCGTCGCTGCAGGACTCGGAGGGGGGAGGCGGAGGCGGGGGAGGAGGAGGAAGTTTCGGAGGCGCCGCCGCCGCCGCCGCAACGACCTCCTCGGCAGCGCCTCCCTTCCCGAAACCAGCAGCAGCCCCTCCCCCCCGACGCAACGACGGCCCCAGCTTCGGAGACATGCGCTCTCTGGTCGCCTCCAGAGCCACCTCCAACGACAGGGGCAACGCCGGCTCCAACAACGAAGGGTCGACCCCGACGGTGTCTCTGAGGGACGGCTCGGCCGTCACGCGGCGTGTCGTCGACGCCGACAACTCGTGCCTTTTCGCTTCCGTCGGGTATGTGATGGAGGGCACGAGGCTGGCTGCCCCAAAGCTGAGGGCGCTGGTGGCCAAGGCCGTGGTCTCCGACCCCGTGACTTACAGCGAGGCGTTCCTGGGAGGTGAGTAGATGCGACGAGTTTTTTCTTTTTGAAAGAGAGAGAGAGAGAATGAGAGAGAGAGAGCGTCAAAAGGAGAGAAAAATAAAGAGAGAGAGCGCTAACTTTTCTTCTCTTTCTCTCTCTTTTTTTCTCTCTCTCTCTCTCTCTTTTTTTCTCTCTCTCTCTCTCTCGCTCTCTCTCTCTCTCTCTCTCTCTCTCTCTCTTTCTCTCTCTCTCTCTTTCTCCCAACGACAAAACACCAGGCAAGGACGCCAGCGAGTATGCCGCCTGGATCCTCGACCCAAAGAACTGGGGCGGCGGCATCGAGCTCTCGATCTTCGCCAAGCACTACGGCGTCGAACTGGCGGCCCACGACATCGCGACGGGCCGCGTCGACCTCTACGGGCAGAACGCCGGCGCGTCCAAGGTCGCGATGCTGGTCTACGATGGGCTGCACTACGACGCGCTCGCGCTGGCTCGGTCCCCGTTCGCGCCCGAGGCAGGGGACGCGACGCTTTTCAGTCTTTCGGACCCGAGGACGGCAGACGTCAGGGCTGCCGCTGCGGAGCTGGTCGCTCGAGCCAGGGCCAACAGGCAGTTTACCGACACGGCGCGGTTCACGCTGCGGTGCGGCGTCTGCCAGTGCGGGCTGAAAGGGGAGAAGGAGGCGCTGGAGCACGCCAAGGCGACGGGGCACCAGAACTTTCAAGAGTACTGAGTTTTTTTTCCTTTTGAGTTTTGCTTCTGTTTTTTCACGTTCTGAGAGAGAGAGTCTTGAAACGCGCGCGCTCGAGAAGAGAGAGAGGGAGAGAGAGTCTGCTTTCGTTTCCATCGCCTTTCCTTTGCGATTGCGATTCTTCCCTAATGTTACTCAAATAAATGAAAAAGAAAAAAAACCTCCTCTATCCTCTCTTTCTCGCCTCCTCCGCCGCCCTCCTCGCCGCCTCGGCGGCCTCCAGCGCGGCGGCGCCCAAGACCTTCAGCTCGGCCCTGAGCCCGCTGAGCTGTATCGCGAGGGCGGCGGCGGCGGCGGCCGTCGCCGCCAGGAGCAGGAAGAGCGCGGCGAGCACGAGCTTCACGGTCTCGTCGTCGAGGAGAGGCGAAGGAGAACGAGGGGCCCTGAGCGCCGCCGCCGCCGCCCTCTCGAGCGCCTTTTTCTCCGCGGCCGCCTCCGCCGCGGCCCTGCCGTGCTCGCCGAAGCTCGCCCGCAGCTCCTCGCCGTGGACCCTGTAGGCCTCCTTCAGTCCCGAAAGGGCCTGGGCCTCGATGGCGCGGCTCAGGACCGGGATCTTGCGGTGGAAGACGACGCGGGCAAAGGCCGTGACCCTGGTCGAGACGCCTAGTTCTTCGCCTCCCGCCGATGGAGGGGCGGCGGCAACCACGGCGCTCCCGTGCAGCGTCACCTCGCAGTGGAAGGCGCCCAGGGCGACCGAGGGGATGCCGTCGCGGGTGTGGGCGATGGTCTTGAGGGTCCAGGAAGCGTGGTGGTGGTGGGGAGGTCTTGGCTTCTTCGAGGGAGGCCGAGAAGAGGTTGTCGCCGCAGGAAGAGAGGCAGCAGCAGCAGCAGAGGTGCCGTCGCCGCCGACGCCTCCGTTTTCGGCGGCAGCGGCAGGAGTTTCCCGAGCGGCGTCGGCAGCCTCCTCCTCCTCCTCCTCGTCCTCCTCTCGAACATTCTCAGCTGCTGCTGCGTCTGCGCTCCCGCGCTCCTTTTGCTGCTGCTGCTGCTGTCTCTCGCTCCTCTCCTTCGACGAGAAGGAGACCTTGAGGGTCTGCTCCTCCTCGCACGTCACCTCCCTCGAGCCCATCAGCCCGGCGCCAGGCACCGGGGCGCAGTAGGAGATCCTCCGCCGGGCCGCCTGGGGAGGGGGGCAAGGAGAAGGAGGAGGAGTCGGAGAGGCGGAAGAGGAAGGAGCGGCGGAGGGAGAAGGGGAGCCGTCGAGCTCGAGCGTGGCCTCGAGGCTCGGGGACCAAGGCCCGATGCTCTCCTTGGAGCACCTCCGGGAGCGGAGGACGGCGGCGGCCAGGGCCGCGTCCGCGGCTGCAGCCGCTGCCCTGAGCGGCGGGACGCCCTGAAGGGTGAAGTCGTAGAGCCAGACGCCAGCGGGGGCCGCGAGGGGCCAGGGCTTCGAGGACCGAGGAGGAGGAGGGGCGCCGTTGTTGTCGCCGGCGGCGGCGGCGGCGGCGGCGGCGTGCTGTTCGCTGCCCGCCGCGACGGCGGCAACCGGGACGACAGGGGCAGGCGTAGCTGCTGCGGTCGCTGCTAAAGGCTGCTGCTGCTGCTTCTCCTCTCGTCGTCGCCTCTCGGGGGAAGAAGAGGGCGAGGGTTGCGAGGGACGGAGGGCAGCGGCAGCAGTGCGGGGAGGAGGGGAGGTGGAAGTGGGAGCAGCGGCCGCGAGAGTGGCTCCTCCGTGCTCCTGTTCCTCCTCCTCCTGCTGCCGAGGAGCAACATGAGCAGCAGCAGCAGAAACATCAGCACGAGCAGCAGGAGCAGCAGCAGAAGTATCGACCGGGCGGTCTCCAAAGAGCCCAGCCGGCTCGAGCGGCGCGCCCATCGCCGCGGCAACCAGCTGCGACGCCCCGCTGCCGTTCCTCCTGCCGCTGCTGTTCCTCCTCCTGCCGCTGTTCTCGCTCTTACTGTCGTTCTTAGCGCTCTCGTCCCCGTTCGGGACAGACGGAAACAGCGTAGACGCAATAGCGGCAGGGTGTCCCGAAGAAGGAGGAGAGGAAGAGGATAGAGGAGGAGAAGGAGGAGGAGAGCCGGCTACTGCAGCGCCTCCTCCTCCTCCTGCTCCTCCTCCTCCTCCGCCGCCGTTGCTGCCGTCCGAGTGTCTCGCCGCAAAGTCCGCCGCGGCCTGCTTCCGCAGCTCCTTGGGCGCCGCGAGACCAAAGGTGATAGGCGAGTTGTGCAGCTCCGAGACCGAGTACGCCTGCAGGAACCGGGACTCTGGCGAGTGGCCCCCGAGGGAGGAAGACAGAGGGGCAGAGGGAGACAGAGGCGGAGGCCTCGACCGAGGTGGCGTTGAGGACGACGATGCTCGTCTCGTTGCTGTTTCTCCGAAGCCGCTGCTGCTGCTCGCTGCTGCTGCTGCTGCGTCTGCGCTGAGACCTGCGCAGGAAGGACCTCCGCCGCCGTGGTGCGGTCGGGAAGAAGAAGAGACGGCTATCGGCCTGGAAGAGGTCGGGAGAGGGGAGCATGGCCGCTGGTCAGGGTCGTCCCGAGATGGCAGCGATGCCGACGCCTCCGTGCGGCCCGGCTCGGGCTGCATTTTTTTTCTCGATCCCGCCCCCGTCGGCGTGGGAGGAAGAAGCGCAGAGAGACCTTGCTCCGTGAGCGAAAGAACGGAGCTCTCGAAAGAACGGAGCAGAGCGAGAATGCGCTGCTCTCTCGCCAAAAAAAACGCGTTTGCCTCCCTCTCTGTTTTTTTTTCTTTTCCCCTTCGTCCGCGACGAGGTGAAAAAGAGTGACGAAAAAGAGGAAAGCAAAAAAGACGTTTACTTCTTTCTCTCCTCCCTGTTTCTCCTGAGTTGTTCTCTTTTTTCGTTCGCACGTCTCGCCTTCAAACCAACACGCAGGGCAAGCTATCGCTCTCGCGGTAGGCTCTCGAGGGAAGTAGCTCTCGTGCGCCGAAGGGCGCACGAGAGAAGCGGCGTCCTTCGAGCTAGAGAAAGCGAGAGAGACGAAACAATTATTCGTCGTCTCATCAAGATGACGAAAGCCAAACGGAGCGCCGCATCGCCTCCCGCCGGCAGCAGCTCCCTGTCCCGCTCCACCTTTTTTACCAGACATGAAAACGTGGCTCTCTATGTGCCGAACCTGATAGGTGAGTTGAGATGAGATCGGTGTGGACGAGGGGAAGAGAGAGAAGAGAGAGAGACTTCATCATCGACGATGCTTCGAGTTTTTTTCCCCCCTCGCCTTCTCAACCAACTCCTCGCTTGCTTCTCTCCCTCCCTCCCTAAACCCCTCCCTCCAGGCTACGCCCGCGTCGCCTGCGCCGCGTACGCCTTCTCCGTCGCGCTGACCAGGCCGGTCCAGTTTATGGCGTTTTACTTCTTCAGGTGAGGAGGTTGCCTGTTTCGGTTTTCTGTTTGCTGCTGAGACGGAAGAAGGAGAAAGAAGAAGGAAAAACCTCGAGCTAAAAACAAAAACAAAAAAACGAAAATACCCCATCAGTTTCGTCTGCGACGAGCTCGACGGCAGGTTCGCCCGCCTCCTCGGCCAGTCGAGCAACTTCGGCGCCGTCCTCGACATGGTCACCGACCGTCTCGCGACGGCCTGCCTCCTCGCGCTGCTGTGTGCTCTGTACCCAAGACAGGCGCCGCTGCCTCTCTTCCTGCTGGCGCTCGACGTCGCGTCGCACTGGGCGCAGGTCGCCGCCACGGCCGCGGCGGGGTCGGCCTCGCACAAGGAGGAGGGCGCCGCGAGCACCTCCAAAATCGTGCGGGCCTACTACTCCAGCAGGCTCTTCATGGGCAGCTGCTGCGTCTCCTGCGAGGTGCTGTACCTGGCGCTGTACTCGCTCCGGGCGCGGCGGGACGGGGGCGGCGGCGGCGCGGGGCGAGGAGGAGCGGGCCCGCCGCGGGTGCCCCTGCCCGGGCTCCTGGGGAGGGCGGCCGCCGGGGTCGTCAACGGCGTCGCCGCGGCGTTGTCCGAGTCGGCGCCGCTCGTCGGCGGCGGCGCGTCCCGCCTCGGGCGGCGCTTCCTCTCCCCCCTGCAGCTCCCGTCGAGGACGCCCTGGTCGCCGCCGGCGCACGTTCCCGCGGCTCTAGTCTTTGCCCTGATGTCGCTGCCCGGGTTCGCGATCAAGCAGGCGATCAACTGGAGGCAGCTGAGGACGGCCTTCGAGGAGCTGGCGAGGCACGACGTGGAGGTGTCGAGGAGGGCGAGGAAGGCGGCGAAGCGAGGGTGAAGAAGGCGGCGAAGCG
>Ga0315287_10004824_pt1 | contig 13187 bp, 21 predicted proteins | sample YL17G11_0_MG_FD_205037 | JGI IMG/M metagenome (GOLD analysis project Ga0315287, IMG submission 205037) | Sediment microbial communities from Yellowstone Lake, YNP, Wyoming, USA - YL17G11_0 | ecosystem: Environmental > Aquatic > Freshwater > Lake > Sediment | place: USA: Wyoming | collected... | reverse complement strand
TTTTTTCAGCAACAATAGACTGCACATTCGCATAGTTACTCTCATATAATTTAGCCAAATATCTCTCGTCATTGGTTGACTTCGCTATTAACTCCAATGTCGCAGCATCCAATTCCCTTAAATTTAATTTCGATATCTCCCCATCTGTAAATTTACGGTGCCTTCCCATTATACCAGGCATCCTTACCATAGATTTAAAATTTTCCGCCTCAGGTATAACATTATCATAATGAATATGGAAATAATTCAATAACGATTCCTTCTCCTCCACAGACGCACTCCTAAACTTATTCCATATCGCACCTGCCTCCTCTTTACTCGCCTTTCCACTTTTTACCTTAGATAAATCCCCCTCAGGCTGAACTAACGCATCACGCTTAATTATATCCTTAAACTTCTCATACCCAGGAACTTCCCTAATATCCCTCCGATCCCCATCATTCGTCTTTCTAGTTGCCTTAATATCTATTATATTATCTCCACCCTCCTTCATTACCCTTATAGCCATCTTTTGATAAGGATCCGTCAATTCACGAGTCTTGTCTATCGCAAAATAAAATATCAAATTCGACGCAACATACTGATCATAATATGGAGAATTCCGAGCAGCTATACACCAACTCGTATCGCTAGCCAATGCATGCGATCCCGCCTTCGTATTAACTCGGTATACCACATTCGACTCATCCTCAAATATCTTCGTATTGTCCCCACTCTCTATAGACTCACTCACCACCTCAATAGATACTCCATTCTCCAATTTCCTCTGCTTTTTACTCTTGTTCGCATCTATTAACAACTGCTGACGTTTTAAAGACGCCTCATTAACTATATCCCGTAACTCATTAAATGATCCGTATTGCTGTATGTCCCGCTTAACCAAATGCTCTCTTAATTTCTCAAATCTCTCATATATACTCATCGCATCAAATATCGCTTCATCCCAATTCTCATGCCCAGATGTTTGCAAAGCCTCCCACGTTATTCCAAAATACTTCGCCGCCTTGTCTCCAAACCTCTCCACTAATTTATTTTGTACATACACGATAAGCTCTCCCTTATCAGGTTGCTTCTGCATTATCTGCTTCCGTGATGGAAATGCAGCCAATCTTATTAATTCAACAAATATAGATGCCAAATTATAAATGTTATTAGTGTTTTCCATCACAATAATATTAATTTATTACCGATAAACTCATGCCGGATGGTCTTTTATAAATTCCTGCAACATTGTCTTGAGTGAAACCCCACGCTCTCCCACCGGTAAGAAAAATATATTTCCTTTAATATCCACAAAATCATATCCCTTATTACTAACATTCACAAAATATACTTCTTTGCTCGCATCCTTTGATGAAGAAATAAGATAATGATCCCCAGTTAACCTATCATAATCAATCCCGTCCCTCATCTCATTATAAGATATATTATTTAATATCGCATGGCCAACATAATTTAAATTAATTTCTTTATATGTTTTGCCAACAATACTCTTCTCCCACTCCGATGAATCCTTCCGATGCTCCATATAATACCTGACCATCTGATCAAGTGTGCTAAATTCCTCATGTTTTATCGTCGCCCCGTTAATGTCCCTTCGTATATCTAACTTAATATCATATGTCGTATCAGAAGAATATTTTAAATATAATACGAAATGATCGTCTATTATTCCCTCATATTCGTTAGATATCCCCGTCTCCTTCATGTCGGGAGCATATACCTCCGATGGAAATGCCCGCTCTACCATCAATCTTAAAGAATTAAGCTTTGCCACCTTTCTAATAATTCCACGAAATCTATTAGCTATTTTAATAATTCTTTTGTCCATATATCCATGGTTAGTTATACATAATACATAATGTCTCATATTATCATGAATAATAGTCGTCGCATAAATAAAATCGCTAAGAAATTTTCTATACAGGATTGCTAAAAGCTGCCCAAAGATTATTCAGCTTCAATAACTATGAAGAAATGAAAAATTGGTTCGTTAGCATGGGCGCGGAACCAAATGATGTCGAAAATAAAATAAATCAAACTTTGAAACGTATTCGAAAACAACAAGAAGAAGCACAAGGAGATATCCCTAAATGTCAAGTCCTGCCCACAAATACCTACATGTAATCTAGCAGGAGGGGTCGTATGCGTAACAACGTACCGCCGTATTATACTCAGCAAATGCAGAACGCTCTATTAACTCGCCCCATGTCACCCACTTCACCGGACCAGCATCACCACAAAGATCCTCCGGCATTAAATCAACTATCACCCTATATGTCGTTACTATCGTACCACTAACCTCATTACTATATATATACTCTCCTACACTAACTATTATCCCAGTCTCCTCATATACCTCTCGCCTTAATGCTCCCTCATGATCCTCACCAAATTCAACCTTGCCTCCAGGAAATCCCCACATATCCTTCGTACCACGCCGAGCTACAACTAATATCTCGCCAATATCATTCTGTATCAATCCTAATACAGCCTCATTTATTGAACTTATCTTCTTAAATCTATCGAACATCCTAAATATTCCCTTACTTACACCGTTGTCTCATCAACCTGATTATTTAAACTATCTGTTTCTATATAAGCATTACACTTTAAACAATAAGCCCTCTCTTGAATAAAATACCACATGTCATGACCCTTCGACTTAGCTATCGATTTGGCACTCTTCCTCAATCGCTCGTATCTCCTCATTCTTCTCAGCCCTCCATTTGGTAGAATCCCATGCCGTAGGCGCATTCGTGTTCCGCTTTATATCCTCTGACCTCTTCACTACCAATCTCTTTCGCCATACACTATCCTCACTAAATGGCTTAAGTAACTCAGCTAATTCTATATTAGCCTCCTTCCTAGTTAACCACGTAATAGGTATGTAAACCGCTCTTCGTTCCAAATCCATAATAGTATACTTTATAGAAATGCCCGCTACCATAGACTTATCCTCCTCAGAAGAAGTATTCTCCACAGAATTATTCTCCACAGACTTATTCTTTATCAAAAAAATCCATCCTTCCTAAAACCAAATACGCTTCCAAAAACGAATACCCTATAATAACCACCCTCTCCTAAATGTCAAGTAGCACAGGGATCAGTTTTCCCACCTGTGACTCTCCTGGGTTTAGAGTTTGGAGTATTAAGCGCGGTTACTTCCAATCCAGCATCGTTCTCGCTGTTTCGTAAGTTATTGCCCAGCCTAAAACAAGGTAGGGTCACAGCTCCTATAACTCCTACACCTACATGTGATCAAGACAATATTGAATTTTAGGGCCGAACAACGTAGTTGTTTTGGAAAATTAATCTATTATATTTTATAAGATCAACATTTTTTTGACCATTTTGTGGGAAGATGTGGGATGAAGTGGAATGAAGTGGAAGAGATTAACTGATTTATATGACTTTTGATACTGATGAAATACTGTCATAATAAGATTTTGAGCCGCACCTACCCTTTTACTAGCCGCGCGCCCGCCGGATTCCAGTGCCACCGCTATACCCCGTCACCACCCCGCCATTATCCAGTACCACCGCAATGCTTTTCCAGCTCCACCACAAAACAATTAATCTTTTACAGCCCAACAATAAAATGAATAAAACAATTCCATAACTATTGGAAAACAATTAATTCAATTCCTTTCCAGTAATTAATTCCGAATCAATTCATTCCGAATCAATTCGTTAATGATTCGCAATTGATTCGTGAACGATTCCCGATAGTTAGCAGACTCATTGACAGTTAGTTCGTTCGTGCTTATCCTATGTGTTCCCCAATACCGGGGACCGCCAAAACAACTCAGTTCACGAATACCCCGAAAAGGTGAATCTAATGGCATTCTGGAAAACGACCGTTCGCCCCACGTCCTTTGCTCATTCAATCCCGGCCGCTGCAATGACTCCACAGCAGCAAGCGGCCGTCCAGCACGTTTGCGGCACTCCACGTAATTGTGTCGTCGCGGCTGTAGCAGGGGCCGGGAAAACAACCTGGGCCGTTCACCTCTGCGACCAGATCGGCCGTAATCGCCCTAATGCATCGATCCTGTTTCTGGCCTTTCAGAGTGATGTTAAAAAGGCATTGGAAGCGAAGATCCCCACCGATGCCGCCGACGTACGAACATGTCACGGATGCGGCTACGGTTTCCCGGCTCGTACCAGCAAGGTTAGACTTGCGCAGAAAGGATATTCAATTGCGGCCGATCCAAAGTGGGGAGATAATGCCCCACTGAAAAAACTGCACTTGGATATGGGGGCTGACGCCGATCACCTCGTCAAGTTTTTCACGGCCGCAGTGGGCGATGATAAACCCGCAAAAAAGACCGACGTGGCGACGCTCTGCAAACTGCTGAGCCTGAGCAAAAACCTGCTTGCCGGATTGGTGCCGCATTATGCCGGTCACGATCTGGTAAAGCTGGAAAGAGATCCGGCCAGCGTCAAAAACATCATAGAGCAATTCGGCTTGGAATTCTCCGAATATACTTCCGTCCAGGATGCGGCGGAACTAGTAATTAAAGCGATGGAATGGTCACGCCAAGGTCCGGCAAACGTCACGGTTTCCGTTCGTCAAGGCAAGTTTGTCAAGGGCCAGCGTCCAACGTTCGCAGCTACCCCCATGCGTGCGATTAATTGCGACGATCAATTGTGGTTGCCGATTATTAACGGCTGGACGTTGCCGCAATATGACGTGGTGATTGTGGACGAGGCTCAGGATCTAAGCCCTGCGCGTCTCGCAATTGTCCGGCTTTCCATCAAGCCAGGGGGGCAGCTGATCGCGGTAGGTGACGAATTCCAGGCGATCTTTGGCTTCGCTGGCGCCGATTGCCAGTCCCTTCCGAAACTCATTGAGGAATTCAAGTGTGAAGTTCTGCCTATGACGTGGACGCAACGGTGCGCGCGTCTAATTGTCAATGAGGCGCGCAAGGTGGACGAACGCTTGACCATTGAGGCGCGCCCGGATGCTGACGAAGGGATCGTTGATACCGTGGAAGCGAAAGAGCTTTTCCAGCACGTTAAGGCTGGCGACGCGATTATCTCCCGCACTAACGCGCCATTGATTGCCTTGTTTTTCCAGCTTGCCCGTCAGGGAAAGCGCGTGGTAATGCTCGGAAAAGATTATGGTGCCATGCTCGCCCATAGAATCAAGGGCTACCAGGCGGCGGCGGCTCGTGACGGCGTGGAATTCGACGGTCACGCCCTTTTGTCCTATAACCGATCCTGGTACGCCGCTCGGATCGAAAGTTTGGGGGAAGGCAAGGCAGCGGCAAAAGAGCGGGCGTTTGACGAGGCTTGCGCGATCAAGGCACTCACGTTTGATCTGACTCTCAGTGATTCTAATGTGGGTAAGCTGGTAATTGAACGCTGCTATAATCTGTTTTCCAATGACCACGACGGAAAAGGCACTGACGCAATTACCCTTGCATCCACGCACAAATTCAAGGGTGACGAACGCAATAGGGTTTTCTGTCTCGCTGAAACCTATCTGAAAGCATCGGACAAACAGACCAGTGACGAGGCGCAGCAGGAAAAGAATCTGCTGTACGTGGCGATTACGCGGGCGAAAAAACACTTGTCCTATGTGACCGGGTTGAAGTCATCCCGCCAGGCGTTCGGGGAAGAAAGCCCGCTCTAGGCTGACTCACTGGGCCGGGGGAGATTACCTATCAATCCCGGTCCGCCCATTGACAACTGGCACGCTCATTGCAATAGTAAAGGGTATCAACATGGCTGCAACATACATTCGTCCGACGCTGGTTGACTTCGAGGCTCAGTTTTCTATGCCGAATAAACAGGAGCCGAATAAGCGTGCTTTTGAGCTTGTTCGCCCGTCCGGCGCAGAGGCTTATTACTTGTGTAAGCTCAAGTCCAATGAGGCTGGAACGCTCTGTCTAAAGGTACTGACTAGCGTTGCGGCCGAACATATAAGTGCCCGTGGATGCGGCGAAGATGCGATTAGGGTGGTTCTCTACTGGCAGGATGCGCAAGGGTGGGAAAAACCGCTAGGGAAGGGTCGCCGCGTCAATCGGTGCGGCGGGCGTGACGCTACTGCTGCTGACGTAGTGACCCGAGCGCTGGACCGGGCGCGCGAGGTAGCCCAGTGTCGAGGCAAGCTCCCTGTTTGCCCTGATTGTGGTCGGCCGATGGTAGTAAGGGTGGCGAAGACTTCCGGCAAGCCTTTTTACAGCTGTATTGGATTTTCCGCGAACGTCTGCCGGGGTACTGATTGGAATGCCAACCCGGAGACGGATACAGCTGTACGTGAAGCTGTAGATGCGTGGACGGGTCGCAATTCAGGAACGAATAGTGTATCGGCCCATTGACAGCGGGTTAGATCGTTGCAATAGTAATAACTGACGCTGATTCACGAAACGATAACGGAACGAAACGGAAGATACTCCAATGGGAAAAATGGATCTCATGCTCTACACGCATAAGGATGAGGATACGACCACTGATTCCAGCACGAACCTGGAGATAATTCCAGGGTGTGAGCGGGCGAGCATCGGGAACGTATACAAGTGTACGTCCAAAAGCGGTATTAAAACCGAGGTGTGGATCACTGGCAAGAGCGAGATTCTAGGGGAATTCCTAGCATTGGTAACAGTGTATCGGATGCTCGGCGGCATTCCTATCGCTGCTCGCCTGATTAGTATTCCAGAATCATTCCTTGACGGCATGTTTCTTGTCGATTACCAGCCAATCAGCGTCATTGAGCCGGAAGTTATCGAAGCGACGGGTTGAGTTGGCACGTTCATTGCAATAGTATAAGGGCAAGCAAACAAACGCACACGCGGGTATTGACAAGCTCTCAATCAGCATTACAATCAAAGTCGAAGGGACAATTCAATGACAAACAAAGACATAGCACGGAAGTTTGCAGCGGGCAAGGCGGCACGGGTCAAGCACTACCATTCGACGGGCCGGGAGTGCTACAGCTATCGCATGAAGCTGGCACAATACTTGCCGGATGGTTCTGTCGAGATCATCAAGTCGATTCATTCTCCTTCGCAAACTACTAGCCGTCACCTCTCAATTCTTCGCGGTGCTTTCGGCTACACCGGCTTTTCTGAGGTCGATTCATTCACGGACGTTTCCCCGTTCTCCTACGGTGAGACGGGCTAATCAATCGAAGGGGCGATTGTAACTTCGGGCAATAAATCCGAAGTTTCCGTTCCCACTGTAATACAATAATAAGAGCTTAAAGACTGCTGGGTAGAGATACCTAGCAGTTTTCTTTTTGTGTTGGCACGTTGATTGCAATAGTAATGAGTCGAAAAAACGACGGAGAGTCATTGACAAGCTCTCAGTCCGACTTATGATAGGGTGGTCAAAGACAGTTTCTCCCGGTTCTGTCGATCACTGATAAAAACCGGGATGCGCCAAAAAAAAGAGACTTGACAGGGAATCAAACAGACTTAGATTGAAAGTGACCGCGAAACGAAACAATGGCTCAGGCCAGGAAGACTGAAAAAAACATGTCGTATATGCTCGCCTCTCAGATCATCACGGGTTCCCAGGTTCGCAACGCTCGCCGGAACGGCACGGTTTCGGCAATGACGCGAGCACAGGCCACAGCGGAGATCGCATGGTCGGACAACGGAGGCATCATCGCAGGATTCCTCTCTCACGGTAACAAGCACGTTGCGGCCTATGCGGCACACAAGCTGCTGAGTGGCATGGGGGAAGGTCTCGCCAAGCTCAGCACGATGCCTGTTCAGTCCATCAACCTCGCCTCCTACAACCTCAAAGCCTGGACGGCAGAGCAGGCCGGGGAAGTGCTGTCAATCATCGCAGAACGGAACCTGACGGCGGAAAGCGCAGCGCAGCAGATCGGATGCACGACGCGCCGAATCAATGACTGGAGCAAGAAGCTGGCTAAGAAGGGCTGATTACTACTTAATTAGCCGATGAGCAAGGCCGGGAACTGTCAAGGTTCCCGGCCTTGCTGCGTTCATTGACTTGGCATGAGTTCTGCAATAGTAATGGCGGCTTCTAGAATAGTAAGCAGGCGGCATTGACAGACTCTCAGTGAGTGATTATAGTAAAGAGATGGCACACGGAATCCAACTCATCAACGGAACGGCGCCGTGGTATGTTTCTGAATATTCAGCAGTACCTAGCTCGCGTCATTGATTGTTGGGAATAATCGTCTGCCCCATTGACAAGTTTTGAATAGGAGTTATAGTAAAAACATGGAAAACATCAGCAGCATCGGTAACGGCAACGTTGACAACTCGGTCCTTAACAAGATCGTCGGATTGCTTAAACTTGCCGAAAAGAACAATAACGCCAATGAGTCAGCTAGCGCGGCGGCTGCGGCTCAGGCTCTTTTGAGCAAGCATCGGCTGACAGTGGCCGATCTCGGAGCAGCACTCAACGGAAAGCCGATAGAGGCTCCGAGCGTGGCCACTGAAGCTCTGATTACTGGCAATCGAATCAACCAGTGGAGAAGCAATCTGATCTCCGCAGTGTGTTCGGCGAACGGGTGTCATTACTATTATACGAAGACCTTCGCGAAGTATGGTCATGGCGAAAGCCGCTCACGTCGGGAATTCCTGATTAGTGTCGTACTGATTGGCCGTCCCTCTGACGTTGCCGTGGTGCGTTACTTCTACTCTTACCTGGAACGCGAAGTCGAAAGGCTCTCAGCAATCGCCTTTGCCGGTGGTGGACTGACGGGCAAGCGGGATGGTAATTCGTTCAAGGTGGGAGTGGTTACGACCGTTGCGTCCAGGCTACAGGAGTCGGTCAAGGCGAGCCGAGTGGAAGCGGCAACGGAAGCGGTCTCAGCGGGCAAGGATGGAACAACGGCCATGGTTCGGCTTGACGCAGCGGATCGCGAGGTGGACGAGTTTTATTCGACCTTCACCAAGGGATTCAAGTCGAAGCAACACAGCAGTACCAGCGTCAATGGAGACGCTTACGGCCAGGGTCGCGAGGCTGGCGCGGGGATCGCTCTTAACAAGGGACTGGACGGGAAGCCTTCCAAGCTGTTGAACTAGCCGAGGGTTGGCACGGTCCCTGCAATAATAAAGCGGGGGCCGTGCATACATGATCGAAGGTGCGTTTAATATTGCATTAATCGTGCCAATGAATTATTAATAAGGAATATGACAATGACGATCAAAAACGACATGACCGTGACGATTCAGGAATTTTTCACCGAGCACAATATCGTCCCTAATACGGTGATAACGTTGCACAAGTTTAATAAGCTGTTGAACGATAGTAAACAGACCTTCGGGGAAGATGCCATTCGTTTCTTTATGGATTGTTTCGTACCAGAAGGAAAGACTGTTTGTCCTGGTATTGAGGACAGCATGAGTCACTATCGTTTTGATTGTTCGGAAGATTGGGATGCGCTACAGAGGGTGTGGGAGGAGTTTTCGAGCGGGCATTGAGCTTGGCATGAGTCTTGCAATATTAAAGCATGAGTCATTGACAAGCTCTCAAACGGGATTACTATAGAAAGGGAGATACAGCCATGCAACGATTCTCATATAAGAGCGACTTCGGCCGAGGAGTTGTGGTATTCCTGGACCCGGATATTAATGAAAGCCGGGAAGTTTTCGTTGCCGACTCTGAGCTTTTCGTGGCTAAGGCTGAACAGTTGGGTATGCGTGTGTGCGATCTTTTGAGCAACGCATATGAGGCGGGGAAGCGAGAGGGGCGCATAGAGAAGTCGGCAAAGATTCAAAAGGCTCTGGAGATGCTTTCTATTGCGATAAAGGAATAAGAGCGGGGTTGACAACGAATCAAAGAGGGTTACAGTAATAACTTGACAAAAAAAGAGCTTCTGAGTATGTCCGCTGAGCAGATTAAAAGTCTGCCAGCATATGACTATAAACACAATAATACTGTCTGTTCGGACTGTTCGGGCTGTTCGGTCTGTTCGGTCTGTTCGCGCTGTTCGGACTGTTCGCGCTGTTCGGACTGTTCAGGCTGTTCGGGCTGTTCGGACTGTTCGGGCTGTTCGGTCTGTTCGCGCTGTTCGGACTGTTCAGGCTGTTCGCGCTGTTCGGACTGTTCGGGCTGTTCGGACTGTTCGGACTGTTCGGGCTGTTCGGACTGTTCGGACTGTTCGGACTGTTCGGACTGTTCGGGCTGTTCGGTCTGTTCGGACTGTTCGGACTGTTCGGGCTGTTCGGACTGTTCGGACTGTTCGGACTGTTCGGGCTGTTCGGACTGTTCGGTCTGTTCGGACTGTTCGGTCTGTTCGGGCTGTTCGCTCTGTTCGGACTGTTCGCTCTGTTCGGGCTGTTCGCGCTGTTCGGACTGTTCAGGCTGTTCGCGCTGTTCGGACTGTTCGCGCTGTTCGGACTGTTCGCTCTGTTCGGGCTGTACAAATTGTATTGGTGTTATTAATGGAAAAGATCTCAAATATGTAGCATATGGAATTCAGTTGACCAATGAGGAATATATTGGCAAGTTTGGTTGACAAGTAATCAAAGAAGGTTACAATAAAGTTCATGGGTTGTTGAGGCCACCGACATAAAACTAGGATGGTTAGCGGCTGGAGAGGTTTATAGCGCCCTTTAATGGGGCTTCCTGAACCGACCTACCCTAGTTTCCCATATTAATATACGCATGATTATTGTTTTAGTTCTGGGAGTGGACGGAAGGTGATTGCTTCAAACTGTAGATTGAAAATACCGAGCTAATCATCCGGGAAATCGGTCAATAGGGTCACTTTCAGAACTAAAGTAATAAACCCTCCTGTACAGATGTATAGATACAAGCATACACGCGGAGATAATAAATACATGAGCGAATTGGATAAACATATGACTGAACTGGCGCGATTGAAGCTGGAAGCTGACAATGCTCGGCATACGCACTTACGGCTGGCGAAGGAAGCGTTTTATACGAGAGAGGCTAAAGCTCACGAGGACGCCTATCATGCTGGTTTGCGAGCCAAGGCGGCACATCTGGCTTTCACTCAGGCTATGCAGTTGAAAGTTGTTTAACTCGTTTTTTTTCAGCAATGATTGACAAGTAATGAATTGTGGTTAAGATAATAGCGGCTCCAAAAACTAACCAAAAAGTGTGCAGGGCGCAGCCTACCAAGGTGAGTTAGATAACAGTTGCGAATACTATTGGAGCTACCAAGTCTGACCGGCCCAATATCCTCCGGGTACACGGTAACCGCCTGTAGGTAGGCGTTGTAAAGGTGGCCTAGAAACCATCAACCTACACCTTTTATTGGGCTAAGGACTAATAATATGATTGATAGTAAAAACGATGGGCCGAGTGTAATGCTCATGGTGGTAATAACGGCAATGGGAATAATGTTCCTTGCGTTATGTACAATAATCCTTGTGGTATTAGATACTAAGTACAGCGGTGATAGTGCCGTGCTTGTGACAAATCATGTGCTGGATGGGAAGCAAACTACTTGTTATCAATCAGCCAACGGTTCTGGTTTGTTTATGACGTGCAGGATTGAAAAGTAAAGCGTTGGTATTGACAAGTTCTCAAACGGTGGTTAAGATAAGAACATGACAAAGCGATTGAATGACAAAACGCGAAGTGAGTGGGTAGATAATGACGAGGGGTTGTATCATTGGCGTCGGAGCACTGGTCTATCCATGCGTGCGTTTATTCGTGAAAACCGTGAGGAATTGGACGCTTGTATTCTGCGGGTATTGAATGGGGAGAAGCAGGCTCATTACCTTGCATATGGAGGTTAATATGTTAGCTAATCATTATCAATCAAACGAGATTGACGAACAGATTCAGCGTGCTCGTGCTGCGCTTTCGGCAAAAGTGGATATTGCGGAAGTAATAAACAATTTCGTTATGAGTGGAATTACTCGTGACGATGCGTTTTTGTCGGTGATGGCAGCTGAGCTTTCAATCAAGTATCAGGGCATTCTTGAAAGCAAGTCTTCTTCTGAGGAAACATGATAAATCTTCCTATTAAAGAAGCATCGCGTTTGGCTGAAGTGTGTGCTGATGTAAGCACTGGCTCATCCGACATAGCAATTGTGTTGGATGAGAATGGTAGATGGCGCATGTATAATAAGACGGCCTGGGAATGTCCTGTTGAATCTGGAATTCTTCCATGGAGTCCGCCGCCGTATCCTGAGAGTAGTATTGTTGCTATTGTGCAGGCTGACGGAGTTTGGCATAAGGGTCCGGCTTTTCGTTCTGAGTATCACATTCAAGGAGCAAGGTGAACGCATGTCTCATATTATTCTTAGGGGCAATCTAGGTGAGGGATACAAGGTTTTTGGGCCATTCAGCACGTTCGATGATGCGTATGAGGTGAACCAGGAACTCAATACCAATGTAGATTACAATGGTGACAGCTGTATTATTAAAGTGGAGGACTATCCGCATTGGCTCAACAATGGCGTTCAGTATGCTCGGCTGATTGAGGAGTCGCAGGGTGCTGGGGCCTTCACACCGACTGTATTGAAGGATTTGGCCGAGAGCACCGATCTGGACTGGGAAGCAGTAGCAGAGCTAATGGAGAGGGCTAGAACGGACTGGGAAGCAGTAAAGGCTAATATGCCTGGCTGGGAAAATCTCGTATCAAAGTAAGGATTGGCATGGAGTTTGCAATTATATAGGCAAACAAGCTAGGGGAGGGTTGACAAGTCGTCAGTAGTTATTACAATAGGATGGTGATTGAGAAAGGGAACCAATGAAGACGATTGATAGTATAATTGTGATAAGCATTCTGGCATTGTTTTTCATTCCGGCAGTTGTGGAACTGGCTGGGTTTCAGAAGGCTAGGGGATAATAATGTGTATAATTCAGTCAGTTGCGAACGATCTTTATACTATGGGTAATAATCGAGGTCTTGGTTACGCTCCATATGCGGATGAGGCTGTAGACGATTCGGTTGAAGCTGCGATAAAGGCGGCTGAGGCTGACGGGTGGGAGGCTGTGTTGGTTCCGAGCAATACTAGTGACGTTACTGTACTGCGAGATGGAGACAACGCATTGATGGCGATTGGAGGGGATGGAGTTGGTAATAATGCCTGGGCGGTGATTATTGCTGAGGGTACTTGACAAGTTCTCAATTGAGGGTTAGATATAGGTCATGCAATACATAGTTTTGATTCGAGAGGTTCATGTTTCTCACCGGCTGGTCGAGGCTAACTCACCGGAGGAAGCAAAGGAGAACGCCGGGGATGGTGAGGAAATATTCTGTGAGTATTCTCATACGCTTT
>Ga0315287_10004821_pt1 | contig 13192 bp, 14 predicted proteins | sample YL17G11_0_MG_FD_205037 | JGI IMG/M metagenome (GOLD analysis project Ga0315287, IMG submission 205037) | Sediment microbial communities from Yellowstone Lake, YNP, Wyoming, USA - YL17G11_0 | ecosystem: Environmental > Aquatic > Freshwater > Lake > Sediment | place: USA: Wyoming | collected... | reverse complement strand
CGGCCGAGCTCAGTCGCGGCGCCGACGATCGCGACGACCAGTCCCGACTCGCTCATGCCGTCGTCCGTGCAAGCGCTGCGCGAACCGCGTCGCCCATCGCCCGGCAGCCAACCACGCGGCAGCCGGCTTGTTGGACGTCCGCCGTGCGCAATCCGGCTTCGACTACCGACGACACGGCTGCCTCTATCGCTCGCGCCGCTGCTGTGAGACCGAGCGAGTGATCGAGCAACAGGGCCGCGGAGAGAATGGCGCCGAGTGGATTGGCGATGTCCTTACCCGCGATGTCGGGCGCGCTGCCGTGAATGGGTTCATAGAGTCCGAGCCGCCCACCCTGCCGGTTCAGCGTGTCACCGACGGACGCCGACGGCAGCATCCCGAGCGAACCGGTCAGCACGGAGGCCTCGTCGGTGAGGATATCGCCGAACATGTTCTCGGTGACGACGACATCGAAGTCGCGCGGCCGGCGCAGCAGGTGCATCGCCATCGCATCGACCAGAACGTCCTCACAAGCCACCTCTGGGAACTCACGCGCGATCTCATGCGTCACCTCGCGCCAGAGGCGTGAGGTCGCCAGAATGTTCGCCTTGTCCACCTGCGTGACCTTTTTTCGCCGACCGCGTGCCAGCTCGAAGGCGAGCCGTACGACGCGCGCAACCTCCGCCTCGGCGTAGACAATCGTGTCCACCGCTGAGCGACCGTCAGGCCCGGAGCGGCGTTCGCTCGGCTGGCCGAAGTAGACGCCACCGGTCAACTCGCGGACGAACAGGATGTCGACCGCCTCGAGCAGCTCGCGCTTGAGCGGCGCGGCCGGAATCAACGCCGGCTGCGCGACGATGGGGCGAAGGTTGGCGAACAGCCCTAGACCGCGTCGCAGCCCGAGCAGGGCCTGCTCGGGCCGCACCGCGGCTTGCGGATTGTCCCACTTCGGACCGCCGACGGCACCCAACAGCACGGCATCACTGCATTTGGCCAGCTCGAAGGTGGCCGCCGGGAGCGCTGCTCCCTCGCGGTCGATAGCGCACCCACCGATCAATGCCTCTTCAAACCGAAGCGAGAGATCGAAGCGCGTCGCGCATTGCTCGAGCACCGCGCGCGCCTCTCGGGTGACTTCTGGACCAATGCCGTCACCGGGGAGAACGGCTATCGTCGACTGCTGCATTGCGATGCTCCTCAGGGTCCGACCGTCGCGCACACGCGCTGGTGGTGGCGGTGGCGATAGTCGAGTTTGTTGAGCGCGTTCACGTACGCCAGCGCGCTGGCCATGATGATGTCGGTGTGGACGCCTTGACCGCTGACCGCGAACGCCTCGTCGCGCAGCGAGCAGGAGGCCTCGCCCTGCGCGTCCGCCTCCGCAGTGATGGCGCTGACCTGAAAACGCACCAGCGTCGGATGGCGGCCGACCAAGCGGCCGATGGCCTGGAAGCAGGCATCGACCATGCCGTCGCCGGTGGCGCCCTCTTCCCGTTCGGCCCCGTCGACGCGCATACGCACGCGCGCCCGCGGCGCGTCGCCGGTCGATGACGTGACGCTCAGATCGAGCAACTCGTAGCGATCCGCCGTCCGCACCCCGGCCTCTGCGACCAGCGCGACGAGATCCTCGTCGTAGACGTGCTTCTTGCGGTCCGCGAGCGCCTTGAACCGCGTGAACGCTTCGTTCATGTCGACGCCACCGAAATCGACCCCGAGCTCCTGCATGCGCTGGGCGAAGGCGTGGCGGCCGGAGTGCTTACCGAGGACCAATTTGTTGCTGGCCAAGCCGACGGTCTCGGGACGCATGATCTCGTAGGTCTGTTTGTCCTTCAGCACGCCGTCCTGGTGAATACCGGCCTCATGCGCGAAGGCATTGTCGCCCACCACTGGCTTGTTGATCGGGATCGGAATGCCGGTGATCTGCGACAACAGGCGACTCGACGGATAGATCTGCTCGGTCTGCACGCCCACATCGATGTCGCCGAAGACGTCGCGCCGTGTCTTGATCGCCATCACCACCTCTTCGAGCGAGGTGTTGCCGGCGCGCTCCCCGATGCCGTTGATCGTGCACTCGACCTGGCGGGCGCCGTGGCGCACCGCAGCCAGCGAGTTCGCTACCGCCATGCCGAGATCGTTGTGGCAGTGCGCACTCCATACCACACGGTCGCCACCCGGTGTCCGGGCGATCAGATCACGGAACAGCGCGCCGAACTCTTCCGGCACCGCATACCCCGTAGTGTCGGGCACGTTCAGCACCCGCGCGCCTGCCTTGATCACCTCGCCGAAGACTTGCACGAGATAGTCGCGATCGCTGCGCGACGCATCCTCGGCGGAGAACTCGATGTGCTCGACGTGGTTCTTGGCTAAGCCGACCGCCCAACAGGCGGCATCGATGACCTCCTGGTGGCTCATCATGAGCTTCTTCTTGAGATGCAGGTCGGAGGTGGCACTGAAGATATGGATCCCCGGCCGCTTGGCGTCCGCCACGCTCCGCAAGGCCGCCTCGATGTCGCCTTGCTTGGTGCGCGAAAGGCTGAGTACCACCGGGGCTTGCACCATGCCGGCGACCCGCGCCACGGCGTCGGCGTCACCGAGGGACGCCGCGGCAAAGCCGGCTTCGATCACGTCGACCCCGAGCTTCTCCAGCTGGCGAGCGATCACCAGCTTCTCTTCGACATTCATCGTCGCGCCTGGCGACTGCTCGCCATCGCGGAGGGTCGTGTCGAAGATGCGTACCATGTTGGTTGTGTTCATCGTCATCCCCTATTCTCATTCGTCGTCGGTCCTGGGGAGCAGACCGCTCGCCCCACCGTCTGGGGCAATAAAAAAGGCCACGGACGATTTGCCCATGGCCCTCGAGACGCGCGTCGTATTGGCCCACGGACAGTTCCCCTGCCCGTGGCGCCATCGTCGATCGGTTCTAGCGATTCGCAGGCGCACCGAGCCCCGGGCATAGTCGTAGTGCCAGGGCCAACGTGTTCGCCATATGCGAATCGAACGACATCAGGTGGCGAGGCTAGAAGAGCGCTAGGAAGCTGTCAAGCCCGCACGCGGCGCGGCGCGGCGCAGCAGACGCCGCCCCACCAGCCAGAACCAGCGAGCCGGACCGGAAAGCGCGTAGATCAAGAATCCGGCAAACAAGCAGAGCTGAGGCTCGGCGATCAGGAGCTTGAGGGTCAAGATGCCGGCGAGCAGCACCCAGAACGGCTGCCGGCGATGCAGGTCGATTTCCTTGAAGCTGAAATAGCGAACGTTGCTCACCATCAGGCCGGCGAGGGCATAGACCATGAGCAACACGATCAGGTGTCGGTAGGTCGCCCCTTCGCCGCCGAAGAAGTAGTAGAGCATGACTGTCGCAGCGATCACTTCGGCGGCGGCCGGAATCGGCAGACCGACGAAGTGTCGTTTGGGGCCCGTATCGATCAGCACGTTGAAGCGGGCCAAACGCAGCGCTCCGCAGGTCACGTACAGGGACACTGCCAGCCAGCCGACCGTACCCCAGGGTTCGAGCGCCCAGCGATAGACGAGGATGCCGGGGGCGACACCGAAGGCGACCAGATCGCACAACGAGTCGTACTCGATACCGAACCGCGAGGTCGTCTTGGTGAGACGGGCGACGCGGCCGTCGAGCACGTCGAAGACGTTTGCCGCCATGATGGCAATCGCGGCGAGAAAGAAGTCGCCGCGGACGCTGGCGATCAGCGAATAGACGCCGCAGAACAGCCCACCGGTGGTGAGCAGGTTGGGCAGGAGGTAGACGCCCTTATGCAGCGGCTGGTCAACCAGCCGCTGCGGCGGTGGCGACGTGCTGGGCGCGTCACCACCGAGGCGCGTAATCGAATGCGCCATGCGCGGCTCGGCCTTAGTTCTTCGAGCGGTCGACCAGTCGATCGGACGCGAGCCACGGCATCATCGAGCGCAGCTGCTTCCCCACACCCTCGATCGGGTGATGCTCGGCTTCCTTCCGTAGCTCGCGAAAATGCGGAGAGCCGACGCGATGTTCGGTCATCCACTCTTCGGCGAACTTGCCGCTCTGGATCTCCGCCAGGATCGCCTTCATGGCCTGCCTGGCTTCCGGGCCGATGATGCGCTTGCCACGCGTCATGTCGCCGTACTCAGCCGTGTTGCTGATCGAGTAGCGCATGTCGGCAATGCCACCCTCGTAGATCAGGTCAACGATCAACTTTACCTCGTGCAGGCACTCGAAGTAGGCCATCTCCGGACTGTAGCCCGCCTCGACCAACGTCTCGTAGCCGGCGCGGATCAGTTCGGTCAGCCCGCCGCAGAGCACGGACTGCTCGCCAAACAGATCGGTCTCGGTCTCTTCCTTGAAGGTCGTTTCGAGCACGGCGGCGCGCGTGCCGCCGATCGCCTTCGCATAGGCCAGACCCACGGCGCGCGTATCCCCACTCGGATCCTGCTGGATGGCGAGCAAGCACGGAACACCGCGCCCCTTCTGGAACTCGCTGCGTACCAGGTGACCGGGCCCCTTCGGCGCCACCATGAAGACGTTGAAACCGGGCGCGGGCACTATCCCTTTGAAATGAATGTTGAATCCGTGCGCGAAGCACAGGTACTTGCCGTCGGTCATGCCGGCGGCAATGTCGGTCTGGTAGAGGTCTGCCGCGAGCTCGTCGGGCACGAGCATCATCACCACATCAGCCGCCTTCGCCGCGGCGCCAGGCTCCAGGACCTTGAACCCTGCCGCCTCGGCCTTCGCCCACGAGCCGCCGCCCTTCCGCAGGCCGACGATGACGTTGATGCCGCTGTCGCGCAGATTGTTCGCGTGCGCGTGCCCCTGGCTGCCGTAGCCGATCACGGCAACCGTCTTGCCTGAAAGCGAACCGATGTCCGCATCACGATCGTAGAAAATCTTCATGCCACTCGCTCCTTCGTGCCTCGCGCGCCCCGCATGAGCTGCATGCCGCGATGCATCGCAACCTTGCCTGTGCGGGCAATCTCCTTGATCCCCAGGGGCTTGAGGAGCTCCAGCAAGGCGGTGATCTTGTCTTCGCTGCCCGTGACTTCGATGAGATAGGATTGCGGACTGACGTCGATCACCTTACCGCGGAAGATGTCGACGATATGCATGACCTCGGCGCGCGTATGCTGATCGGCCGTCACCTTGATCAGCGCCAGCTCGCGCTCGACGTGGCTCGCTTCGGTGAAGTCCTGCACCTCGATGATGCTGACGAGCTTGTTGAGCTGCTTGTTGACCTGCGCCAGCACCTGATCGTCCCCGCGGGTCACCAGGGTAATACGCGACACCGCGGGATCGAGCGTCTCCGCGACCGTCAAGCTCTCAATGTTGAAGCCGCGGCCGCTGAACAATCCGGCAATGCGCGCGAGCACGCCGAATTCGTTCTCGACCAATATGGAGATCGTATGGCGCATCGGATATTGGGTAGCGCGTTGCGGTCGGCAACGCGAGACAGCAGGCCCCGAGGTCGTCGGAGGCGCAATGCAACGATCGAGCGGGTCGGCTGATCAGGCGTCGCGGTAGCGACCGAGGATCTCCATGATTCGATCCTTACCCGCCAGCTTCACCTTCTGGATCCGTTTGCGCTCGAGATCCTCCTCCGGAGTGAGGAAATGCTTGTGCTGGAGCGAGGCGAGCTGTTTCTCTAGACCCAGATGCTCCTCGTAACAGCGTCTCAACTCCGGATCTCGGTCGATCAGCGTTCGGATCAGCTCTTCGTCGTGTTTCTCCATGCCGATGACTCCGCGGAGGGTGGCGAAGGTCTAGCCTAGCCCGCTCCCTCCTGTCAATTTTTCTACAGTTATCCAGTGGATAGGGACGCCAGGCGACGCTCCAGGTGTACTTCCGCCTCGGCCGCGCGACAGTAGATTGGTTCGAGCAACTCGAGAGGCTCGGCGTCACCTCTGGCACCCAGTGCGGCAACCGCAGCACCGCTGGGCGGGCGCTCGGTCAGCCGCAGAGCCTCAACCACCGCAGGTACCGACCGCCAGAGCGCTTCGTAGGCGTCGACGCCGTCCCCAATCAACGTGCACGGCGCCGCGAGGCGCTCGACCAGAAGCGCCGGGGTGACGGCAATTGGGCCGAACGTGCGGACCAGTTCGGAATCCCGCCAACGATAGCCCGCGGCGTAGACCTCGCCCTTGCGTGCATCCAGCACCGCAATGACCGTGCCCTGACGCTGCCCAGCCGCGCGCGCATACGCATCGAGTGTCGCGACACCAACGACAGGCAACCCCGTCGCCATCCCCAGGCCTTTGGCAACGCTGAGTCCGATGCGAAGGCCGGTGAATGACCCCGGCCCGATCGATACTGCGATCCGCCGCAGATCCTTCAAGCGCATCGAAGCCGCCGCGAGGACCTCGTCGATCAACGGCAGGGTCGTGCGGGCATGGTTGCCCTTCACACCGAGTGTCCGCTCCACGACCGGCCCGGCTGGTGACGCGATGCCGACGCTGGCAATGGCGGTCGCGGTGTCGATCCCGAGGACGAGCACGCCCTCAGCCCCAGCCTCGCACGATGCGCAAGATATCGTTGTAGAAGGCGAATGCCATCAGGCCGATGAGAATGACCAAGCCGACCTGTTGCGCGATCTCGCGATGCCGCACTTCGAGCGGACGACGCATGACGATCTCGATGAGAAAGAACAGCAGGTGCCCGCCATCGAGAATCGGGATTGGCAACAGGTTGAGGATACCGAGGTTGATGCTGATGACCGCCATGAACCGCAACAATGATTCGAACCCGACTTGGGCCTGTTGACCGGCCGCTTGAATGATCAGGAGCGGCCCACCGATGTCCTGGGATGAGATGCGACCCTGGAATATCTTCACAACGCTCATCACGAGCGTCTGGATCCACCAGACCGTCTGCTTCGCGCCGTTGCTGATCGCCTCGAGCGGGCTGACATTCACCTGCTCGGAGCCGCGCTCGATGCCGATCACATAGGCCTGGCCAACCACCTCGCCGAAGATGTTCTTGTCGGGCTGCGCTTCCGGCGTCAGTGTCAGCTCCACGGCCCGGCCCGATCGCTGAACCGAGAGGGTGACCGATTGACCTCCGCTGGCGCGGATCGCAGCGGAAAGTGCATCCCAATTCGCCACCGGCGTTTGGTCCACCGAGGTGACGACGTCTCCCGCCTGTAGCCCGGCACGTGCCGCCGGCATGTCCCCCATCACCCTGCCGACCTTGGCGACATCGCTCGGCACGGCTTGTCCGTACACCACCAGTACGAGGGTCAAGGCGACGAAGGCGAAGATCAGGTTGAAGACCGGACCAGCGACGACGATGGCGATGCGCTTCCAGACGTTCTGATGCGAGAACGAGATGAGCGGATTGACCGGCTCGCTGGAGTCGGGGTCTTCGCCGACCATCTTCACGAACCCGCCCAGCGGAATGGCGCTGAGCGCGTACTCGGTACCGTTGACGGTTCGGCTAAACAGTTTCGGACCGAATCCGACGGAGAACTTGAGCACACCCACGCCAGCCCATTTCGCGACGATGAAGTGGCCGAATTCGTGCACGACGATCAGGACGCCCAGCACGACGACGGCAGAAAGAATTCCTGTAAACATACGGGCAAGCGCGTGAAGCGCTAGGTCAGGAGATAGTAGTACACGAGCGCCACGGGGAAAAGTAGACTATCGATGCGGTCGAGGACGCCGCCATGACCCGGGAGAAGGGCTCCAGACTCCTTGGCGCCGAAACTGCGCTTCATCACCGATTCGCCCAGGTCACCGATCTGCCCGAGCACGGACATCACCGTGGCCAGGATCAGGATCTCGGTCCAGTCGCGGTCGCGCAGCAGGATCACCTTGACTGCAGCCGCCATGAGCAGACTGAACGCGACGATACCCACCGCGCCTTCGACGGTCTTACCAGGGCTCACGTGCGGGATGAGTTTGTGGCGACCGAACGCATGGCCGACGAAGTACCCACCGCTGTCCCCAGCCATGGCGATGGCGATGACGAATGTCACCCACGCGGGGCCATCCGGCAGATACCGCAGCCAGTAGAAGTGGGGCAGTAGCAGTCCCGCGTAGAGCACCCCGAGGACGATCAGGCCGACATCGGCCAGACCGCGCTCGAGATCGCGCCTTCCCAAGACGACGTAGCCGAGTGCGCCGGCGAGTGTCGCTGACATCGCCGCGGCCAGCCACGTCCCCGGCATCGGCTGCCGGACCGCGGCGAGGATCACGGTCAGACCGAGCAGTCCCCCCGCCATGCGCGGCCCAAGTCGATCCTGAAACGCCAGCCCGAGATACTCGAGCAGTGCCAGCGCAGACAGCAGCGCGACGAACGCACCCCACCCCCATGCCGGCGCGAAGAAGATCAGCGCGAGAAGGAGGGGGATCGCAACAGCGGCAGTGGCCAGCCTAGCGCGCAGCACCGGCGCGCTCCCGGCTCTGCTGCTGTTCACCCGTCAGGCCAAAGCGGCGCTCGCGCTGTTGGTAGTGCTCGAGCGCGGCGAGGAACTGCGCCTCGCGGAAATCCGGCCACAACGTCTCGGTAACGTAGATTTCGGTATACGCGATCTGCCACAGGTAGAAGTTCGAGACGCGCATCTCGCCGCTGGTCCTGATGAGCAGGTCGGGATCGGGCATCTCGCCGGTGCTGAGCGCACGGGACAGCATCGCCTGGTCGATCGCCTCGGGATCGAGCCCTCCACTGCGCGCCTCGCGCGCCAGCCGCCGCGCCGCCTCGACAATGTCCTCACGGCCACCGTAGCTGACGCACAAGCCGACTGTGAGCCGACGATTGTGGCGCGTCAATTCGACGACGTGATCCAGCTCACGACGAACGGTCTCAGGCAGGCGCGCCAGATCGCCGATGGCGTGCACCCGCACCTCGTTCTTCATGAGCTTGCGCACCTCCGTACGGAGGTAGCGGCGCAGCAAGGTCATCAACGCGTTCACTTCGCGGGCCGGGCGCTGCCAGTTCTCCGTCGAGAAGGCGAACAGGCTCAAGTAGGGAATGCCCAAGCGGCGGGCGGTTTCGACCACCGCCCGCACCGAATCCTTGCCACGTCGATGCCCCTCGATGCGCGACAGTCCGCGCCGCTGAGCCCAGCGTCCGTTGCCGTCCATGATGACGGCGACGTGGCGCGGCAGGCGCGCCAAGTCGAGACCAGAGGTGTCCAGGTCGGGCACCCGCTCACACCTCCATGATCTCGTCTTCTTTGGCTTTCAGGACCTTCTCCAAGCGCTCCGTGTAGTCCTTGGTTAGCTCCTGCGTCTTCTCCTGCCCGCGCCGCAGCTCATCCTCGGTGATTTCGCCGTCCTTCTCCAGCTCTTTGAGCAGGTCGTTGGCGTCGCGCCGGTGGCTGCGCAGCGAGACGCGGAACTCCTCCGCCACCTTGCGGATGTGTTTGACGAGATCCTTGCGACGCTCCTCGGTGAGCTCCGGGATGGGCACTCGCACGAGCTTGCCGTCGTTCTGCGGCACCAGACCAAGATCGGACTGCAGGATGGCGCGCTCGATCTCGTTGATCGCACTGCGATCGAACGGCTGGATGACCAGCAGACGCGGCTCCGGAGCGTTCATACTGGCCAGCTGGTTCAGCGGCGTCTTGGCGCCGTAGTAGTCGACCGTGATGCCATCGAGCAGCGCCGTCGAAGCGCGTCCGGTGCGCGTACGCGACATGTCGCGTCGGATCGCCGTGATGGTGCCTTCCATCTCCTTGCGGAGCTCGGTCAGTACCTCGTCACTGGCGGCCATCAGTGCACCAACGTCCCGATCGCCTCGCCGTTCACCGCGCGGCGAATGTTGCCCTCGACGGTCATGTTGAACACCATGATCGGCAGCAGATTCTCCATGCACAGCGTCACCGCGGTCGCATCCATGACCTTGAGCCCCTGGCGCAGGAACTCGCTGTAGCTGAGCTCGGTGAAGCGCGTGGCTTCGGGCTTGAGCTTCGGATCGGCGTCGTAGACGCCGTCGACCTTGGTCGCCTTAAGGATGATCTCGGCACCGATCTCCGCAGCCCTCAGACTCGCCGCCGTATCGGTGCTGAAAAAGGGGTTGCCGGTGCCGGCGGCGAAGATGACCACGCGACCCTTCTCGAGATGGCGCATCGCCCGACGCCGGATGTACTGCTCGGCGATCTGGCGAATCTCGATGGCGGACATCACGCGAGTCGCGAGACCTTGGCGCTCCAGCGCGTCCTGCAGCGCCAATGCGTTGATCACCGTGGCGAGCATACCCATGTAGTCGCCGGTGGCGCGGTCGGTTCCCTCGGTCGCGGCGCGGACGCCGCGAAAGATGTTCCCTCCGCCGATCACCAGCGCGAGCTCGAGCCCCAGCTCGCTGACCTCGCGAAGCTGACGGGCGAGCGAGTGGAGGACGCCGTGGTCGATCCCGTAGGCAGCCTGGCCCATCAGCGCCTCGCCGCTCAGCTTGAGCAGCACACGCCGGTAACGCGGGGCACGACCCGTCGTGCGGACTGTCGGACCCACCTCGTCCACGGCGTCCATCCGGCGCCTCAGCTCGCGGTCGACTGCTCGCCCAACTGGAAGCGTGCGAAGCGTCGCACAACGACGTTTTCGCCCATCCTGGCGACAGCGTCGGACACGAGCTGGCTCACGAGCTTGTCCTGATCCTTGATGAATGGTTGCTCGAGCAAGCAGATCTCGCTGTAGAACTTCTCGATCTTGCCGTTGAGCATCTTCTCGATGACCGCTGCCGGCTTGCCACTATTCGCCGCCTGCGCGGCAAAGATCGCACGCTCCTGCTCGACGACATCAGCCGGGACTTCCTCGCGCCGCACACAACGCGGATTGGCCGCCGCCACCTGCATCGCCAGGTCGCGCACCAGGCCGCGGAAGTCGTCGGTGCGTGCGACGAAGTCGGTCTCGCAGTTGACCTCTATGAGCACGCCAATCTTTCCGCCGGCGTGGATGTAGGCTTCGACGATCCCGTCGGCTGCCGTGCGCCCTGCACGCTTGGCCTGGGCCGCCAGGCCCTTCTCACGCAGGAAGACGATCGCTTTCTCGAGATCGCCCTGCACCTCGGTGAGCGCCTTCTTGCAATCCATCATCCCCGCGCCGGTGCGCTCGCGCAGGGCGCTGACCAGGCTCGACGTCACAGCACTCATGCGACAGGCCGTTCGGCCGATTCGGCAGCAAAATCGCGCTCCGCCGGCGCCGGCTTAGAAGAGAGATCCGGCACCTCACCACCCTTGGCACGCTCGTCATAGAGCGACTTGCCTTCGAGGATGGCGTCGGCCACCGCGGCACAGAACAGGCGGATCGCGCGGATCGCATCGTCGTTACCTGGGATGCGGTAGTCGATCATATCGGGATCGCAGTTGGTATCGACGACCGCGACCACCGGGATGCCGAGCTTGTTCGCCTCGCGAACCGCAATGTCTTCTTTGATCGTGTCGATGATGAACAGCGCGTCCGGCAGCTTGCGCATGCTCTTGATGCCGCCCAGCGTATGCAGAAGCCGGTCGCGCTCGCGGCTCAGCTCAAGCAGCTCGCGTTTCTTGAGGTGCTCGTTCATCGCAGGGTCTTCCAGCATCTCCTCGAGCTTCTTCAACCGATCGACGCTCTGCTTGATGGTCTGGAAGTTGGTCAACGTACCACCAAGCCAGCGGTTGCTGACGTGATACGCACCGCAGCGGTCGGCCTCTTCCCGCACGGCGTCCTGCGCCTGCTTCTTGGTACCAACGAACAGCAATGCACCACCATTGGCGGAGAGATCGCGCACGTAGGCATAGGCGTCTTGCAGCATCTTCACCGTCTGCTGCAAATCGACGATGTAGATCCCGTTGCGGGCGCCGAAGATGTAGGGCTTCATCTTCGGATTCCAGCGGCTCGTCTGGTGACCGAAATGCACACCGGCCTCCAAGAGCTGCTTCATACTGACTTCCGCCATTCGTGCTCCTCGCTCTCTTTATGGGTGACCCTTATTGCTAGCAGAAACGCCGCCCGTCGGGCAACCACGTCTGTGCGCCGGATTCATTGGTTCATGGCATCAAGGAACTCGGCATTGCTCTTGGTGCCTTCGACCTTGTCGACCAAGAACTCCATCGCCTCGACTGGGTTGAGCTGGGCCAACAGCTTGCGCAGGACCCAGATGCGCTTGGTGACGTCTGGGCCGAGTAGGAGCTCCTCTTTGCGGGTCCCGGAGCGGTTGATGTCGATGGCGGGGAAGGTCCGCTTGTCGACCAGGCGGCGGTCGAGGTGGACTTCCATGTTGCCAGTGGCCTTGAACTCCTCGAAGATTACTTCGTCCATCCGGCTCCCGGTATCGATCAGCGCCGTCCCCAAGATGGTGAGGCTGCCGCCATCCTCGATGTTTCGTGCCGCGCCCAGGAACTTCTTGGGCTTGTGCAGGGCGTTGGAGTCGACGCCACCGGAAAGGATCTTTCCGCTCGGCGGCACGACCGTGTTGTATGCGCGCGCCAGTCGCGTGATGCTGTCGAGCAGAATGACAACGTCGCGGCCGTGCTCGACAAGTCGCTTAGCCTTCTCGATCACCATCTCAGCAACCTGGACGTGGCGCGTCGGCGGCTCGTCGAACGTTGAGCTGATCACCTCGCCATCAACCGACCGCTGCATGTCGGTGACCTCTTCCGGTCGTTCATCAATCAGCAAAACGATCAGGACGACTTCCTTGTGATTTTGTGTGATCCCGTGGGCGATGTTCTGCAACATCACCGTCTTGCCGGTTCGCGGCGGCGCCACGATCAAGCCGCGCGTGCCCTTACCGATCGGCGTGAAGAGATCGATCAGCCGGGTCGTATGCTCGTCCGGACCATGTTCGAGTCTCAGCTGCTCGTTCGGGTACAGCGGCGTGAGGTTGTCGAAGAGGATGATATCGCGCGCGCGCTCGGGCTCCTCGAAGTTGATCGCCTCGACCTTGAGGAGGGCGAAGTAGCGCTCGCCCTCTTTGGGTGGCCGGATCTGGCCGGAGACCACGTCGCCGGTGCGCAAGTTGAAGCGCCGGATCTGACTTGGCGAAACGTAGATGTCATCGGGGCCCGGCAAATAGTTGTAGTCTGGCGCGCGCAGGAAACCGAACCCGTCGGGCAGGATTTCGATCACGCCCTCGCCGCAGACCAAACCGCTCTGTTCGGTCTGTGCACCCAGAATGGCGAAGATGAGCTCCTGCTTGCGCATCGCAGAGGCGCCTTCGATGTTGAATTGCTTGGCGATCTGCGCCAGCTCGCTGATCTTCTTCGCTTTCAGCGCCTTGAGATTCAGCCCTGCATCGCCGCTCGCCCCCGCCAAATCCTCCGCG
>Ga0315287_10004820_pt1 | contig 13192 bp, 15 predicted proteins | sample YL17G11_0_MG_FD_205037 | JGI IMG/M metagenome (GOLD analysis project Ga0315287, IMG submission 205037) | Sediment microbial communities from Yellowstone Lake, YNP, Wyoming, USA - YL17G11_0 | ecosystem: Environmental > Aquatic > Freshwater > Lake > Sediment | place: USA: Wyoming | collected... | reverse complement strand
CGCGCCGTGCAAGGAAGAGATGCCGGCGATGCAGCGCACCTACGTCGACCTCGCCTCGCGCGGGTTCCGGATCCTGGCTGTGAGCATCGACAACGGCGACGGTGCCGAGGTGAAGCAGTTCGCGCAGGATCTCGGCATCACCTTCGACATCCTGCAGGACCGGAGCGGGCACATCCAGCAGATCTACCAGACCACCGGCGTGCCCGAGAGTTTCCTGCTCGACCGCGACGGCACCATCGTGAAGCGGGTCATTGGCGCGCACGACTGGGCGTCCGGGGCCAACCGGAAGCTCATCGAGCGCTATCTCGGTGGCGTCAGTGTTTCGGTCGTCCCTTCCACACCGCCTGCTCCCAACTGATTTCAAGTGCGTGTCTTCGGGGTACAGTACATCCGCGATACACACGCAGTGATTCTCTAGTGCGCATCCTCGGTCTTGAGACCTCTTGCGATGAAACCTCGGCGGCGGTCGTACGCGCTGACGGTGGCGCCGCCACGCTCGACAGCCTCGTCATCCTGTCGCAGGATGTGCATGCGATCTTCGGGGGCGTAGTTCCCGAACTGGCGAGCCGAGCGCACGTGCAGGCGATCGCGCCGGTGGTGAATCGCGCGCTCGCCGAGGCGGGTGTGCCCTTGAGTGACATCGGCGGGATCGCGGTCACCGCGGCGCCAGGGCTGGTGGGCGCGCTGCTCGTTGGCGTGATGTACGGGAAGACCCTCGCCTGGAGCCGCGACCTGCCGCTGATCGGGGTGCATCATCTCGAAGGTCACCTGTTCGCGGCGACGCTCGAGGATCCGACGGTGTCGCCGCCATTCGTCGCGTTGCTGGTGAGTGGCGGGCACACGATGCTGCTGGACGTACCGGCGTGGGGGCAGTACCGGTTGCTCGGCCAGACGATCGACGATGCTGCGGGGGAGGCGTTCGACAAGGTGGGAAAGCTGCTCGGGCTGGGCTATCCCGGCGGTCCTCATATCGAGCGCCTGGCGCGCGAGGGTCGCGCCGGTCGCTTCACGTTTCCCCGGCCAATGTTGCGGGAGCTGGACCGCCCCGGCGCGCAGCAGTATGCCTTCTCCTTCAGCGGGCTCAAGACGGCCGTACTTCGCGCGGTGCAGCAGAGCGCTGATCTCGACCGGGACCGCGCCGACCTCGCGCGTGCGTTCCAGGACGCGGCCCTCGACGTGCTGGTGGAGAAGACCGCTCATGCGGCCGACGCCATGGGCTACGGCACCGTGCTCATCGGCGGCGGCGTTGCGTGCAACCGGGCGCTCGCCGAGCGAATGCGGAAGCGGGTGGCACCGGCGCGCGTCGCGGTCGCGTCTCCCAGGCTCAACACCGACAATGCCGCGATGATCGCCGCCGCCGGCGCGTGGCGGCTGGATCGCGGCGAGCGCAGCGGATGGGATCTCGAGCCGCGGGATACCCTGCCCCTCCCCGGCCTCGTCGGCATCACTCCAGCGGAAGCAATGGCATGAACATCTATCCCTTCACGATCCACCTCGGAAGCTTTGTCATCACCGGCTTCGGGCTGATGATGATGTTCGCGTTCCTGGTGGCGGGGTGGATCATGCGGGTCGAACTGCACGAGCGCGGCCTCAACATGGCCTACTCGGGCGACATCATCGTGGCAGGAGTAATCGGCGGCATCGTGGGTGCCAAGCTCTGGTACGTGATCCTGACGCGCGATCCGGGGGCACTGCTCAGCCGCGGCGGGCTCGTCTGGTACGGCGGGTTCCTGGGCGGCGCGATCGCGGTGCTCCTCACGGGGGTGCGGCACAGGGTACCGGCGCGCTGGACGATGCAACTCGGGGGACCCGCGCTCGCGGCCTCGTACGCGGTGGGGCGGGTCGGCTGCTTCCTGATCGGTGACGACTACGGCGGTCCCAGCACGCTGCCATGGGCGGTGAAGTTCCCCGAGGGCCTCCCGCCGTCGACGGTCGCGAGCCTGCAGGAGTTCGGGGTGCGCGTGCCGGCGGGACTCGATCCGGGCACGGTGCTCGCCGTGCACCCGACCCAGATCTACGAGACGGTCATCATGCTCGCGGTGTTCACCTGGCTCTGGTCAAGACGGAACGCGCCGGGCGGCACCGGATGGATCTTCGGCGCCTACCTTGTTTTCGCGGGAGCGGAGCGCTTCCTGGTGGAGATCCTGCGCGCCAAGGACGACCGGTTCCTCGGCCCATTCACCATCGCGCAGGTCACAAGCATCGCCGCGATGGTGACGGGTGCGATTGTGTATGCGAAGCTCAAGCCGGCGGCGGCGGTGGAGCCGGGGGAGTATCTGTCTGGAGTCGAGAGTCGAGAGTCGAGCGTCAGGAGTTAGGAGTCGTGGGTCGCGGGTCGTGGGTCGTGGGTCGTGCAGCAACCCGAGAATGGAGAGCGCATGTCGAACGGGGAGAAGCCAGCAGGTGCGCGGCTGATGGAACGGTTTCGCAAGCAGCATGTCGCGACCCGCTGGGGGATTCTGGCGATGATCGCGATGCTCGCCTGGCTGCTGATCACGGCGGTCTAGGCGAACTTTCGCAGGAGCGCGATCTGTCCCGCATGATACAGGTTGTGCTGGACGGCACCGTGCAGCATGACATAGTAAGTGCTGCCCGTGCCCAGTGCGGGATCGCGCTGCACGCCGACCCGGTCGGTGAGACGCTCCTTGTCGAAGCTGCGGATCCGCCGCGCCAGGCCGGCAACCGCGACTCCCAGGTCCGCACGCGCCGCCGCCCACCGCTCGTCCACCACCGCTCCCACTGACGGCCAGTCGCCGCCCGCCGGTTCCGCAGGCGCGGTCCCATCGAGCCGACGCTCGACCTCGCGCAACCAGCCGCGGCAATGCAGGACGATTTCCCAGATGGAGTGTGCCTCACTGACGTGGTGAGCGGCCGCTCGTTTTGCCGTCAGTCCATCGGTCAGATCGCTCAGCGACGGGCCGTGCCAGGCGTCGCCCCGCCAGGTTCGCTCGAGCTGGTCCGCGATTCGCTCGGTCTCGCTCAGCGGTCCTCCCTCGGCGCGCCGGCCGCGCGCAGGAAACGACGGGCCAGCTGGTCCATCCGGTCGTCCCCCCGGTCCGCCGCTTCATCGACCAGCTGGTTCATCTCCGCGCGAAGCGCCGGATCGCCCCAGAAGTACCCGGTGGCCAGCTCGGCGCTGGTGGTGTCGCCCGCATTGGCGCCGCTGAGGAGCGCCCGGGCCGCGGCCAGGGGATACGCCGCATCGCCCCGTGCCGGCAGGGCATAGAGCGGCGGGGGTCCCTCGGGGCCATCCTCGTTGACGAATGCGCGGGACACGGCGGACTCCGGTCAATGATGCGAATGTTATCATGGCATGCGACGCCGCGCGCCGCAAACGGGACTGCCGCCGCTTGACGCAGGCGGTCCGATACACGACTCTCAAGGATGACTCCATCAGGATGCGCGCAATGACCGACCCGCCCGCCCCGGACGAGCGTGGGAGCGCCGCGGCGCTGTGGGCAGCGAGCCTCCGCCTCGTGCTCTGGCTCGCGGCGCTCTACCTGCTGGTGGTACCGCTCATCCGGGAACTTCCGCTTGGTCAGACCACGCGCACCGGCCTGCTGGCGTGGCTGCTGGTGGCGGTGGCGTTCTACTGGCTGTATGCGGGCATGGGAGTACGCCCATTGCTGCTGCTGCAACTTTTCCTCTTCTCCGCGGCCGCGGCGCTGCTCGCCGCCAAGCTGCTGCTGGTCGGCATCGGTGTGCTGCGGCTGAGCCTGCTCCGCCGCGTGGCGCGGACGCTGATCATGCTCGGGGCCGCGTCGGCCGTCCTGAACCTGATTGCGATGCTGGTGGCGGTGGTGAGGAAGTCGTCAGTCGTTAGTCGTCAATCGTGAATGGTGGGTCGTGGGTCGTGGGTCGTGGGTCGTGGGAGTATGCTGGAGTGAACTATTGCCAAGGAGTTTCTCGTGGCTGACAAGAAGATCATTGCCGTGGTGGGAGCCACAGGGGCACAGGGCGGCGGGCTGGTCCGCGCCATCCTGGCCGACAAGGGTGGCCCCTTCGTGGCACGTGCCATCACCCGCAACGCAAGTTCCGACAAGGCAAACGCGCTCGCCGCCCTGGGTGTCGAGGTCGTGGCAGCGGACATCGACGATGAAGTGAGCGTGGAGCGCGCGTTCCACGGCGCGTACGGCGCGTTCTGCGTCACGGCATTCTGGGAACACTTCTCGCCGGAACGCGAGATCGCCCAGGCCACCGCGATGGCGAAGGCGGCGAAGGCGGCCGGGGTGCAGCACGTGATCTGGTCGACGCTGGAGGACAGCCGCAAGTTCATCCCCCTGAGCGACGATCGCATGCCCACCATTCACGGGAAGTGGAAGGTGCCGCACTTCGACGCAAAGGGCGTCTCCGACGGCGCATTCCGCGCCGCCGGCGTGCCGACTACTTTCCTGCTCACCTCCTTCTACTGGGACAACCTGATCTACTTCGGGATGGGCCCCAAGAAGAGTGAAGACGGCAGCTGGGGCTTCGTGTTGCCAATGGGCGACCGCAAGCTGCCCGGTATCGCGGCGGAGGACATCGGCCGGTGCGCGTATGGCATCTTCAAGGCGGGCAAGGAGTTCATTGGCAAGACGGTCGGCATCGCAGGCGAGTATGTGACGGGCGCCGACATGGCGGCCGCGCTGTCAAAGGCGCTGGGGAAGGACGTGCGGCACAATGCCGTCCCACCCGCCGTGTACCGTACTTTCGGTTTTCCCGGCGCCGACGACCTCGGCAACATGTTCCAGTTCAACCACGACTTCAGTGAGGTGTTCCTTGCGGCGCGCGACCTCAACCTCTCGCGCCGCCTCAACCCATCGCTGCAGACGTTTTCGCAGTGGCTGAGCGTTCACAAGGACCGGATCCCGCTCGAGTAGGTGGCAGCATCACAGTTCGCAGCGTGGGGGTCGATATGCCGACCGTTCAGGACATACTCCGCACCAAGGGCGCCGACATCGTGATGGTAGCACCCGGCACGCTGGTACTCGACGCCGCCCGCCTCATGGATAGTCGCGGCACCGGCAGCGTCCTCGTGGTAGAAGGAGGGGCGCTGCGCGGCATCTTCACTGAACGCGACGTGCTGCGCCGCGTGGTTGCCGCTCAGCGCGACCCCGCCACCACGCCCGTCAGCGACGTGATGACCGTCGCGCTGATCACCTGTCAGGCGGCCACCACCCTGGATCAGTGTGCCGCGACCATGTCGGAGCGGCGGATTCGGCACCTTCCCGTGCTCGAGGGCGACCGCATCGTGGGCGTTGTTACCAGCGGCGACATGCTGGCCCACCGGCTCGCGGACCAGGCAGATACGATCCAGCATCTCAACAGCTTCATCTACGACGTGCGGTAGCCATGGCGCGCCTTGTATGGCTCGTGTTCATGGCCGCCGTCCTTGGTGCGCTCCTGGCCGGCGCCTCCTTCGGTGCCGCGTTCTTCGAGGTGGGCAGCCTGCTCGGCGCACCGCCGCCAGACATGGGAAGGCGATCGGTTGCGTTCCTGTGGCGTGGCATGCCGAGCCGGCGGGACCACCCCAGGGCGTGGCGCTTCAGCTTCGGGCCAACCCGCATTCCGGGGGCGCCCAGCGTGACCATCTACGTGTCCCCGACCGGGCATGTCCTGCAGGCCGACCCGGCCGACCTCACCGATCGGATCAAGGCCTTTCACAACACCGGATATTGACCGCCACCCCCGCCTCGCGGCGGCTCATCGATGTGAGCCACACCGTCGAGCACGGCATGGTCACCTACCAGGGACTGCCGGCACCCATCATCTGCGACTACCTGAGCCGAGAGGCCTCGCGCGAGCGCTACGCGCCGGGCACCGAGTTCCAGATCGGCAGGATCGACATGGTGGCGAACACCGGCACCTACCTGGACAGTCCCTTCCACCGGTATCCCCACGGCAAGGACCTCGCCGCGCTGCCACTCGAGTCGATCGCGAACCTGGAGTGCGTCGTCGTCCGGGTTCCACCGAGCCGGGAGCGCGCGATTGACCGGCTTCCGCTCACGGAGCGCGACGTGCGCGGCCGGGCAGTGCTGGTGCAGACCGGCTGGGACCGGCACTGGCGCACCGACCAGTACTTCGAGAACCATCCCTGCCTCACTGGCGAGCTCGCCGAGTGGCTGGTCACGTCGGGCGCGGTGCTGGTGGGCATCGATTCGTTCAACATCGACAGCATCGCAACCGGTGAACGGCCGGTGCACTCGATCCTGCTGGGCCACGACATCCCGATCGTCGAGCACCTGTGCGCGCTGGCGCGGATTCCGGAGCGCGGCGCCCGGTTCTTTGCCGTGCCGGTCAAGGTGACCGGCTTCGGGACCTTTCCGGTGCGGGCGTTCGCGATCGCGTAGGAGAGGGGGAGCCGCTATCTTCCCCAATGCTTCTTCTGTCCCTGTTCCTGCTGGCCACCGCTGATACCACCCCCGTCGTGCGCGACGTGTCGCTCGGTTCCGGCGAAACTATCCGCACTACCACCATCGGCGATGGCGCGCAACCGGTCGTCTTCATCGCGGCCATCTTCGGCGGCGCCTTCGGCTACCGGCACCTCACCGGGCCACTGGCGGAGCTCGGCTTCCGCTGCATCGTGGTCGAGCCGCTCGGCTTCGGCTTCTCATCGCACCCGTCCAAGGCCGACTACTCCTTCACCGCGCAGACCGATCGCATCGGCCAGGTGCTCGACAGCCTGGGCGTGACACAGGCGATCGTCGTCGCGCAATCAACCGCGGCATCGATCGCGCTGCGGCTGGCGTATCGTCGCCCCGACCTGGTGCGCGGCGTGCTGTCAATCGATGGCGGTCCTGCGGAAACGCCGGCGACGCCCGGCCTCAAGCGGTCGCTGCGCTATGGCGGGTTCCTGACCAAGCTGTTCGTCACCAGGGGCATGCTGCGGGGGAAGGTCAGGTCCGATCTCGTCGCCAGCTCGGGCGACACGACCTGGGTCACGGAATTCGTGGTGGACAACTACACCGCGGGCCAGGCCGCAGATGTCGACGGCACGATCGACGGCCTCCGGCGCATGTCGAAGGCGACGGAGACGGAATCGCTGGGTTCACGGCTGCACGAGACCCGCGTGCCCGTGCGCCTGATGGTGGGAACGGCACCGCACAAGAGCGCGGTCAAGGATGACGAGGTGGCGCTGATGACGAGCCAGATCCCCGACTTCAGTGTCGAGTTCGTGCCGGGATCGGGGCAGTACGTCCACGAAGAGCAGCCGGCAGTGGTCCTCGCCGCGTTCAGCCGGCTCGCGGAGACGACGTCCGCCTCGCGCTGAGGCGGCGCGCCTAGCGCAGCTCCCTTCCGTTGTTGGTGCGATCGGTGTCCGGCAGCTGCTGTTCCGGATCCACCTCCGCCCGCACCACCCGTTTCCCGTTCTTGACCCGGTAGACGAACGTCGGCCCCAGGTTCCATGCCTCCACCGGCAGCTTCACCATCTCCACGCTGCCATCGGCGAAGGTGAGCCGCAGGAGGATGGGGAGCTGCATCGTCCCCTTGTTCACGAGGGTGACTGTGGCGCCCTTCTCCCCGTTGTCGATCGCCTCCACCGCGATGTCGGGCTGCGTCGTGCCATAGACCCAATCGCTCCAGAACCAGTCCAGCTCGACCCCGCTGTTGTCGCGCATGATCCGGAAGAAGTCGGCGGGAGTCGGGTGCTTGAAGGCCCAGGTACGCAGGTAGTCGCGGAACGCGGGATCGAACACGTCCATGCCCAGCACATGATAGCGCAGCGTCTGCATCATGAGCGCAGGCTTCTGGTATCCGGTCCAGAAAAGGTCACGACTCTCCAGCGGGCGCGTGATCAGCGGCTGCTCCTGTCCCGCGACCGCGTGGTCAGGGTAGAGGTGCAGCGGATGCACCTCGATCGAGTCGCCATACGGCGTGCCGGCGAAGTACTTCGCCGCGTTGGCGAGGTCAATGAAGGTGTTGAAGCCCTCGTCCATCCATGGGTAGAGCCGCTCGTTGACGCCGACGACCATCGGCATCCACTGGTGCCCGATCTCGTGCGCCACCACCCACTGCAGCTCCTCGCGGCTGGGTCCGGCGGGATCGAAGGTAATCATCGGGTACTCCATCCCCTCGATCGGGCCCTCGACGCTCGACATCTGCGGGTAGGGGTAGCGCAGCCACTGCTCGCTGAAGTGCTTCACCGCCTCGCGCGCCATCCTATTTGCCTCGGGCCAGCGTGTCGCGGTCGCGCGATAGTAGGTGTGGATCAGGATCCCGTCGTAGCCGCTTGCGTCCCAGCGGAAGTTGGGAGCCGCCGCGAAGGCGAAGTCGCGCACCGAGTCGGCGCTGAAACGCCAGACCTGGGTGCCCACGGTCTCGGGCCGGGTGGCACCGGTGCCCGCCTCGTCGCCGATGATGGCGATGGGCGTGGTGCTCACCTTCGCGCGCGCGAGCCGCTCCCGCTGGGCCGGGGTCAGCACGTCCTCGGCATTCCGCAGCGTGCCGGTGGCGACGACGATGTAGTCGAACGGCACGGTAAGGTTGACGTCGAACCGACCGTACTCGAGGTAGAACTCACCGCCGCCAATGTACGGCTCGACATTCCATCCCTTCACGTCGTCGTACACCGCCATCCGCGGGTACCACTGGCCCAGCTCGTAGAGGGTGCCGTCGTGCCCCATGCGGCCCGCGCCGTACGGCGGGACGCTGAAGCGCCACGCGATGTCGATCGTGAGCGCGCCGCCGGAGGGGAGCGGACGCGCGAGATCGACCCGCATCGTGGTGCCGGTGACGAGGTACGTCGCGTCGGCACCATTCATTTTCAACGACTCGAGCACCAGTCCCCCGTCGAATCCCTGGCAGGAGAAGTCGAATGCCGTGCTCAGGAAGACGAGCGGCGGCTGGTTGAGCTGGTTGGTGAGGCTCTTCCTGGCGCAGATGTTCTGCTCGAGGTGCATCCAGACGTGCGCCAGGCTCTCCGGCGCGTTGTTGCGATAGGTGATGCGCTCGGCGCCCCGCAGCGTCTCCGTGACCGGATCGAGCGTCGCGTCGATCCGGTAGTCGGCGCGCTGCTGCCAGTACCGTGGGCCGGGCCGGCCCGAGGCGAGGCGCACGTCGGATGGAGCCACCATGCCGGCCAGCTGGCGGGCCAGCGGCCCAGTCGCCTGGGCGGCAAGGGACTGGACGATGAACATCGCGGCGGACAGGACGGCCGCGACGCGGCTGCCGGTGGAGAAGGACATCAATGCCTCCGGGGCTCGAGCTGGTGGACTGCGGAAGATATCGCCTCGTTGCACCCGGGGGACTGGCCCCGGCGGGCACCTCGCAGCACCGCGCTCCGCTACGCCCTCATCGAAGGGTCAGTATGTCTCGCTCACCGCCCACAACGATCACGTGGGCATCGGCCGCATCACGGTCGATCACGATTCGATCCGTTCCCACAACGCCGTGGTCCGGCCCATGGGCGCCGACAGCCCCGAGCGCGCCGGGACGCCCGACGAGGCGGCACCGGTCCGCCACCTTCTCGACAGCCTGCGCGCGCTGCGCCCTCCACGCCCCGACTCGATCCGCAATGGCGCCGACGATGACGGCAGCGGCACGGTGTCGCTCGTGGTCCTCGCCGAGGCGCTGAGCCGACCCGGCGCGCGACCCCGGCGCTCCCTGCTCCTCGTCTCCCACACCGGCGAGGAGTACGGCCTCGTCGGATCGGCGTGGTTCACCGATCACCCGACTGTCCCCCTCGACTCCATCGTCGCTGAGATCGACCAGGACATGACCGGGCGCGGCAGCGCCATCGACGTGGCCGGCGGCGGGCCGACCTACCTCGAGGTGATCGGGGCAATGCGATTGTCACGGGAATGCGGGGAACAACTGGAAGCAGCCAACGCGGCACAGCTGCTGCCGTTTTCCTTCAACTATACGTTCGACCAGCCCGGCCATCCGCTGCAGTACTACTGCCGCGCCGATCACTACAGCTACGCGCGATACGGCATCCCGAGCGTGGCCCTCTCACGCGGTGAGCACCTCGACTACCACCAGGTCACCGACGAGCCGCAGTACGTCGACTACTTCAACATGGCTCGCGTCACCCAGCTGGTGTACGATGCCGCCCTGCGCATCGGCAACGCCGACAGCCGCCCTGCCCTCAAGGGGCCGAAGGGCGACCCGCACGCCCCCTGCCGCCAGTAGTGGACTACTTCCGCGCCGACACTCCCTGGTCCTTCCGCAACTGGTCGCGCATCCGCTCCACTTCGGCGCGGAGCTCGGCCAGGTCGCCCTCCATCCGCTCGAGCGACCGCACCAGGCCCTGCCGCGCCCCCGGCGCGACCGGCCGTCGATGCCCCTCCACGACGGCCGGATCCACCGCGCGCTCCTCGGCCGCGATCACGGGCTCCAGTGGCTCCGGCAGCACCGGCGCCCCGGGCAGGCGCCTCGGCGCCACCACGAAGCTCCACACCAGCGCACCCAGCAGCAGCACCAGCAACACCCCCTGCGCCAGCAACGACTCGAGCGTCGGATAGATGCCCAGCGCGGGGATCCGCGGTGCCCACGGCAGCACCGTGGTCGCGATCACGCCACCCTCCTGAAGCTCGGCGATCCCGCGCCCCGCGAACAGGAAAGCCATGTAGTAGAGGAACAGTCCCGTCACCGCGAAGAACGGCTTGAGCGGCAGGCGAACGCCGAAACGGTTGATCGCATAGTACACCGCAACCAGCACCAGCGACCCGAGCGCAATTCCCGCCGTCACCGGCACAAAGGTGCTCCCCGCCGGACCGGCCACCACCAGCGCCTTGTAGAAGAGCACCGTCTCGAATCCCTCGCGATACACCGCGAGGAATGCCGCCGTCGCGAGCGCCAGCGCTGATCCGCTCGTGACCGCATCCTGCACCTGGCTCTTCACGAACCGGTTCCAGCGCGCCACCTCGATCTTGGACAGCAGCCAGTAGCTCACGTAGAAGAGAACCGCCGACGCCGTGAGCATCACGGCACCCTCCAGCACCTCGCGCCGCGCTGGCGTCACCAGGAACACCGTCTCCAGCAGCACCGCCGTGAACAGGCTGGCAAGCACCGCGGCACCCACACCCACGTGGATGTCGCGCTTCCGGTCCTGCGCTCCCGTCTTCGCAAGGACGGTGAGCAGCGCGCCGATGATGAGGATGGCCTCGAGACCCTCGCGCACCAGCAGGAAGAAGGACTGGATGAACAACGAGGTGCCGGACAGCGTGTCTCCCAGCGTCCGCTCCCCGTTCTCCAGTTGCCCCAGCAGCGTGGCACGGGCCTCCGCCAGCTCGGCGGCCGGCGCGCCGCCCGCGGCCAGCGAGCGCAGCGTCGCGAACGATCCCTCGAGCGTCGTGGCGAGCGACGGGTTCTTCGCCCGCACGTCGCGCTCCACCGCCTCGAACGTCATGTACGCGTCGAACACCCTGGCACTCGCGTCGCCGGGCTGCTTCTCCGCGGCCAGCCGCAATGCCTCGTCGATCTGCCCCCGCACTCGCGTAAACGTCGCCGCCGCCGCAAGGTCGGACCTGGCCGGCTGATAGCTGCGCACCGCCGCGACCCGGGCCAGCGGCGACCCCCCGCTGGCGCTCGCCGCGAGCGCGTCGCTCAGCGCCGAGTCCGAAAGACGGGCCGTCGTGCCGAACGCCGTGAGCGACGCAGGTACGTCACCCTGCGCCGCCGGCAACCGCAGCAGCGACGCGTACGACGCCACCGCCCAGCGGTCCTCCGCCGATAGCGTTGCCTCGTAGGACGGCATCGACGTACCCACCACACCGATCGTGATCCGGCGGTAGAAATCGAGGGGAGACCGGGCGTAGAGCACCGCAGCATCGGCGAGATTGGACGGCACAGGACTGAGGGTGACCGCCGCCGGACCGTCGCCACCGCCGAGACTTCCATGACACGACGCGCAGTAGGCCTGATACACCTCGGCGCCACGCGCCAGCGACGGGCTCGCGCCCGGCACCTCATCCAGCGAGATGCCGAGCCCCGTCGACAGCGTCGTCGTCAGCCGCCGCACCCGCGACGCCACCTCCGCCGATGCCGCGTGCCGAGCCACGAGCGCCAGCACCGCGTCGAGTTCCTTGGTGGCAGCCACCGACCACTCCGGCGGCAACTGCCCGGCACTCCGCTTCGCCTCCTCCAGGAACAGGCGAGCTTCCTCCACCTCCGCCGCCGCGACCACCTGCCCATCCACCACGCCGAGCCCGTACTCCTGCGCTGCCAGCTGCGCCGTCGCGGCTAGACGCCGGACCGCCACCGCCTGTTCCAGCCCCGTGCGTAACGAATCGGGTGCTGCATGTAACGGATGCGTAACAAAAAGGAGTACCGCAGCCGCGCGAACGAGAATCATTTTCAACCGAATTGTGAAAGTCGAGCAAAAGTAGGGAGCGGAACTAGGAATTGGAAGGAGGGAGTTCCGCGATCACCACCGCGGCCGCGGTCAGCTCCGCGTGCGTCAGCGAGAGATGCAGCACCAGGCCCGGTACCGACCGCGCGATCTCCGCCGCCCGACCGTGCAGCCCCACTGCGGGCGCACCCTCCGGACCCCGGATCACTTCGATTTCGGTCCACCCGATCGCCCGCGCGCCCGGCAGCGGTTGCATCGCCTTGTAGACCGCTTCCTTCGCCGCAAGCCGAGCCGCCGCATGACGCGCCGGATCAGCGCAATCATTCACGTACGCCGACTCCGCCGCCGTCAGCAGTCGCTTTTGCGCCCGCGCCCCGTGGCGCTCGAACAGGCGACGCACCCGTTCGATGTCCACCAGGTCGATCCCGACGCCGAGGATGCTCACGCGAACGGAAGCCTGGTCCACCAGAACTCGGCAAACGGCGCCAGCCACGCGGGCACCTTGAGGAAACCACCGAGCACGAGACCGAGCCACGCCGCCGTGGCGAGCAGGAACCCGGTGATGACCCACAACGGCCAGCGCGGGCGCGTCCACCGGCGCACCTTCTCGATCTCGCCCTGCCACCGGGCACCCTCCCGGTCCACTGCGTCCTCCAGCGCCATCCACGCCGACTCGAGTTGCCGTGCCGCCGCCGCCAGGCCATCGCTCCAGCGAGCAAACGCCGCTTCGCCCCTGGGCCCCGACGAGCCCGCCACGCCGGCAAGCTCTTCCAGCCGTGTGACCGCCGCCTCGAATGGAATGGCACCGGCACCGAACCGCGCCGTCATCGCCCCCAGTTCCGCCGGACTCACCTGCAACCGCGCCAGCCGCCGCCCGGGGAAGCGCGACTCGGCCGCCGACGATGCGAACCCCGCATTGAT
>Ga0315287_10004818_pt1 | contig 13194 bp, 12 predicted proteins | sample YL17G11_0_MG_FD_205037 | JGI IMG/M metagenome (GOLD analysis project Ga0315287, IMG submission 205037) | Sediment microbial communities from Yellowstone Lake, YNP, Wyoming, USA - YL17G11_0 | ecosystem: Environmental > Aquatic > Freshwater > Lake > Sediment | place: USA: Wyoming | collected... | reverse complement strand
TCTCTTTTTTTATTAATTAAAATATTTTCTAAAGAACAACCTGCATGACCTCCTACTATTGTTGAAAGTATTTTTTGATCTTCAATTTCTTTCTTTGTTTCTTGTTGAATTTTTTCTGAAATCATAAATTTACTTCCTCCTGTTCTTACAATGTTTAAATATGGTTCTGAAAGTACTGGTCCATAAATCTCCTTATACTTATCTACTTCTAAACTATGAGCACTTTCTACATGTTTTGCTATTGATTTTCTTCTAAATCCACATATTCCATCATTTGTTGGTACTTTACATTCAACCCATTCATCCTTATTTTTATCATTAAAAATTAAATGACTATGTTTAACATCTGTTTCACCCAAACAATGTCTATAAAAAGCATGCTCTGTTGTATAAGCTATATGTTTACCTGAAACAGGATTTATACATAACTCACACACAAATTGTCTTTCTTGTTTCTTTTGACCTCGAAGTAATCTGTTGCCAAGATCAATTACAGAATCAACATTAAATCTTTCTTTATATTGTTCTGCAGTCATTTTGTGCTCTTTTATAAGATGAAACTGAAGAGTCACATGTTCAAACTCACATCCAGGAAATAAACATTTCATTTTGTCCTCTCTTTCTTTAATTTAAAGTTAATAATTTTATCCACAAGCTAATTATAACATTATTTTTTTGAAAAGTAAACAAAAAAATGCAAATAGGTTTAGTAGCAACACATCCTGATAACATGTTGATCGGGTGGTGTATTATTGGAGAAATCGGTATTGGTAGACAGAATTAGAAGAAAGAATGTACAAATAATAAGGGCTCCTTTTATTAAAAAGAGCCCTTAAAATGCTTAACAAGCTAGTTTAACAAGAGTCTCTAAGTTATTAACAAACTAGTTTAACAAGAGACTCTAAGTTGTTTAGCGAGTTATATGTATGATCCCAACTCCACGGGGATTCCATACACCTATTCCTATTTGCTCGAAGATACTCCAGCCAATTAACCTATTGTCGGGATCATCCGCAGGCAATACCGTGATATCAATCCTCTGGGGCATGACAGCAAGGAACTTCTCTTCGGTGCAAACAAAGATAGTGCCGATAGGTACGACCCTCGATACGATGATGTCCGCACCCCATATTTGCGCCATGAGACCGGTGTTCAATAAGCTCTTCTGAGTGACCGGGTCCAACTGGTCACGGCCGAACTTACGAATATCGGAGTAGTCACGTGCATTCATGAACATGCGAGCAACGCGAAGGTCATGCTTTTCAACTTCTGCAAAGGCGTCAGCAAGAGCATCTCTGTCAAGTGAGCCAGCTGCATTGGTGATAGCATTGAACGGGAGACCAGTGTTCGGATTGATCTGGACGGAGGCAACCTGGAGAGCGTTGAAACCGAGATCATCTTCACTTGCCTGGATGTCCTGTTTCGCTTTGTCTTGGGCACGATCAATCAGATTGTACCGACGTTCTTTGATCTGAGTGAACGGAATTTTCGGGTTCGAAGCAAGTTCGAACAGAGGAACGAGAATTCTTTTGCCTTTGACGATCGTTTCCGGAGACATACCTTCTTCACCGATAACGATTGCAGGAACGTCGACGTCTCTGTCATAATATGGCAGAGCGCCTTGAGGGAGTGGATCGACTACAGCTGCCCGGCGGAATACACCTTCGTAGTCAAGACGTTCACGAAGAGGATTCTGCATTGAGGCAGCAAGTTTCATCTTACCCTGTGGGGTAAGCAAGAGCTGTTCGATTGCTCTTTCTTTTTCTGCTGCTGTCGTGATTTTCATGTGTAATGCTCCTTTTAACTGTTGCTTGTTTTGTTGTTTTTCTAATTCACTTTCAATTGTTCTATTGAAACTTAGACCAGAAGGTCAAAGCCCAGCCAGGGATCTGTTGATCCGGGTGCTTTAGTAGTGCGAGCAACCGGGCGACATTTGGCTGAGAGATCTTCTGAAGTAAGAAGGCCGAAGTCACTGACATAGAGAAGTTGACCTGCAGCATAAGCAGGTACATCACCTTGGCCAGCTTCTACTATTGTTTCATAGAGATCGGTCTCGTATGAACCCATAGAACGCATGAATGTAAGCTTACCCGAAGCAACAGCTGGAGTATTTTCGAACGGTGAACCAGCAGCATCATTGAGGAAAATCCCAGCAGCTTTGTAAGTGGCAGCAATGCCCACTTCATAGTTACCGGTGTATTCCGCAACCATACCCGCCAGAGCTCCATCCGGTGTATCAGCTGTAATACGGGCTGACGTTGCACCAGCGGCGCCATAATTCTGTCTTGTGAAAGCGCCAGGGGCCAATGTTGACAGAGAATTTCTGTCACCTGGAATCAGGATGCGAAGTGCCATGAGATAACTCCTTGTTTTTGTTGATTGAACATTTAACTCTTGCAAGGCCTTTGCAATTTTCTTAACAGTAATCTTTACATTATAAAAGGTTTAGAAAACTTTCTGTAGAGGTATTTTTGATACCTCTACAGATCGTAAGGAAAATATTACTGATTGTCTTTAGGAGCACCTCTCCAAATTGAGGAGAGCATTGCAACTTCAGGATCATCAGCATAATCATTCTGTTCGATGAGAGAAGCATTTTTGTCAATGCCAAAGCTGTCTTCTACAACTTCACCTTCTCTTTTGAGAGGTGTGTGTTTAGAAGTATCTGTTTGGATTTGACCAGGTTCTCTGTGCGATTTCTTTTCTTCTTTCTCACCGGATTCTTCAGCAACTTCACCTTCAGGAGCAGCTGCAGGAGCGGCACCTTCAGCAGGGGCTGCGGCAGGAGCAACTTCGCCTTCGGGTTTCTTTTCATCTTTCTTGTCATCTTTCTTTTCTGCAGCTTTTGTAGGAGAAGCTTGCCCTTGTGTTCCAGGACCAGCAGAAGCTGGTGCAGGTTTCTCAAGTTTTTCAGCTTGTTCTTCAGCTGCATCAGCTAATTCATCTTGTTTGTCAGCTTCAGCAACATTACCTGCTGCTTCGGCTTTTTCAGCTAGTTTGCGATGATTTGTTGCAATTATGCGATACAAAGAAGCTGTTTTGTCTTCATCATCTTCTTCTTTAACAACAGGTGCTGCTGCAGGTGTTGCTGCAGGTGCTGCAGGTTGTCCGCCAGCACCGATACCTGTGGCAGGTTTTTGAGCTTCAACAATTGCATCAGCAGCTTCTTGAGGAGGAGCAACAGGAGCCGCAGGAGCTGCAGGGGCTGCACCTTCTGCAGGTTTGTCATCTTTTTTGTCTTTGTCATCAGCACATTCTTCAGCCGGTTTTTCTGCTGCTGTCTTCATTTCTTCTACGACTTGCTGAATGTGAGCAACTTTTGCTTCAGCAATGTCAGCATATCTGTCAAGTTGATCGGCTTGTTTTTCATCCATGTCTTCTTGAGCTTCAGCTGCTGCTTGCCGATTGATGCGAGCAATTCGTGCCTGACGACGAATTTCTTTGTTCGCATCTTCAACAGATTCAAATTCTTGCTCACCGGCAACTTTTCTCTCAAGGCGATCGATTTCACAGTCTTCAAGTTTGATTATCTGAGCAACTTTTTCTTTAATCGTATCATAAGAATCATCAATTTTTCCTTCAACAACCATTTGTTTCGCAATAGCAAGACCTCTACGAGCTTTTCTTTCTGTCAGTCTTTCATTTTTTTCTTGAGCAAGCTTGGTTTTAAGATTCGCTATGATACTGCGATAATTATTTTCTTTGCTTGCAAAGATCTCAGCTTCTTTAGGATCTGCATCTGTTGCAGGTTCAGCTGCAATATCAGGATCGGCATCATCTGACATTTCTTCTGCATCAGGTGCTGGTGCTGCAGGTGCTGCTGCACCAGGTAAAGTATTTGAGCCACCCGGACCTTTGCCAGGAGCCGCACCAGTTGCTTGCTGATTGATTGCTGCCAAATCATTTGTCTGTTGTTCAAACTTCGTGGTGATTGACGGAGGTTCGTTACCTTGGGTCATGTTTGTAGCAGAACGAGTTTCTAATTCTTTGATCAGCTGTTCTGCGAACTTTTGAGCTTCAGCTGGTTCAAAAGAATCTTTTGATGATTCTACAACTTTTACAAGTTTTGGTCCATTGAAAATCGCGACTTTATTGCCGGATTTATGGACTTTAGCGTGCCACTGCGTCATAGCATCTCTCCTTGAAAATGTTTAGGTTAATTTGACAAGATCATTGCAATTTTGACAGACAACAAAATTAGAATCATACTTTGGAGTTTTATTTTGGTCTACAAGATCATCAATAGTATAGTTTTCTTCATAGTCACAATGAGAGCATTTTAATTTGACAAATGGATTTTCTAAAACAAGTGCATTTATTTCTTTTGCAACTTTTTCCATACCATCTTTTTTGATTTGATTGATAATAGAAGTTCCATATCTTGCTGAGTAAAAGAAGATTTTGTCCTCCAATTCTTCTTCTTTAAAAGCTTCAATGAAACTTACAGTAATTTTGGGTTGGCTATTTTTGTACCATACCCAACGTGCTTCATTGTCTCTGAATCCACATGTCCATACATCTGATTTTTTAGTAATTTTGTCTTCAGTTAGATTCATTCTTTTGATAAGTTCTAGAGTTGCTCTAACATGGTTTGTAGGAAGAGTATCTTTTGTTCGTTGAATAATTTTGTTAGAAGCAGTATCAACTACAACAACATCTTTTTCTAAACGATAAGCTTTATAGTTTCTTGGTAGTTCAAGAACATCTTTTGCTTGTTGTTCAAGCTTTTTGATTGGATTAAAATTAAAAAAATTAGATAAAAATTGCATGTTAACTCTTTTTAGAATTGACAAATGACATCGGCATAAAAAAATCTTCACCTTTTTCTGTCACAAACATTCCATATTCACCGACTGTTGTAACAAAAGAAACTTTCTCACCTTTTGTTATTACTGAGTTACCTTGTTGATCAAACCAATGAGTTCCTTCATCAAGTTCTGTATGAATATCTTGGTTTACAATAAAAGATTTTTTCGGTTTCTCTACTATTTTTTCAATATCTTTTTCTGTTTTTCTTACTGTTTTACCATTTTCAAGTTTTACTAAGAATAGAGGTCCCATTAAAGCAATGATCTTACCATTGCCTTTGCCCTTGACTTTTACTTCTTCACCTTTTTTGAATTTACGTTTTGCTGAAGTTTTAAAGAAAGATGAATCTGTTGCATAGAAGCAACGCGGACATTCTATAATATTCTCTTGTCCTGCATCAATAGATGCAGCAATAACTTTCCATAAATCAGATTTGAAACCACATTTTAGACATTCAAATTCTTCAACTCTAGAGATATTTTCTTTTGATGTAGGTATTAATTGAAGAATATAAACACCAGGTTTTGGATTAATATTTAATTCAAGAATTGGTTGACCGTGAAGAACATCATGTGGATTTCTATAAGGTATATCTTGATAATTATCATATGATATTGAAAAATCTTTCTTCGGTGATTGATTCAAGATAGGGTGAATCGCTTCTTTTTTGTGTGAACCGAAGATTTTTTCTAAGAGCATGTTTATTTTTGAAGTTTCTTTGGGAGGTAGAGGAATTGCAATGAATGAACTGATTTTTTCTATTTCATCTTTTGATAATGTTTCACTAGATGTATAAGTCTGATTTGATGTCTTGATTTCTATTGTCCCGTCATGTTTAATCGAAATATTTGCAACATCAGTTTCTTTTGATGCAGCTTTGAGCATAACACCATCTTCTTGATTCATAGCTTCTATTTTTGAATTGAGGATATTTGCTAAGAGATGATTACTGACTTCTGAAGATGAGAGAATTTTTCTAAAAACTGCTCCAGCAAAAGCTGGGTTTGCAACAAGAGAGACATCAAAAAAAGTGTTACCCTTGCAAATTTCAGCAGCATGTCTGTTTTTACCATCAGAACATCTAACTTGTCTTCCTTTATTACCTTGTTTTAAATGAGAGCAATAAGAAGCAGGATCTGAAGAAACATTGCCACAAATACTACAAACAGTTCTTGCAGTTGAACATCCCATTGAAACTGCATTGATAATACCATTTTCTATATTTGCTACAAGATCTTTATGTCGTTTGTCTACTGAGAAGAGCACATCAATAAGAAGAGTGTCACCCATATCACGAGCAATAACGTCTATGCATCTACCTTTTGCGTTTTCTAGACGTTGGTCATGTTCTACAAATGTTGTTGCTCTTTTGAATGATTTATAATCATGCAAAAGATCTTCGCAATGCCAAGCATCATGATTGTCATTTATATATTTTTCAGTTTCAGGAGTTATCCAATAACCATTTTCAGCAGTTTTGATACCTGCCATTATTGTTGTATGAATATAAATGAATTTTTCAGTATTTATTGTTGCAATAACTTGAAAATCTGCTTCTTTTTCAAGTGCTTCTTTATCTACAGCTTCTTTAGTTGTCTGTTCTGTGATTTCAGCGACTCTGGCTTGTTTCTTGATTAAGTCCCAATTACTTAGATCTCTGACAATTTCAACTTTTGCTATTTTTAGCATGCCGACTTTGTTAAAAGCCATGATTGCTCCAATCAGAAAAATATTAAATGATCTTAAAATATAAACACAATAGAAAATTTACTCTTTATATTAACTAAATTTTACTACTTCAAGACATCTCACTCTCTCTAACGAGTCTTTCATGCATTGAAAATAAATCTTCCATTGATTCCTGGAATGTCTCCATTGACTTTCTTATTTTTTCTTTTACTGCAACAAAATCTTGCTTCTCAATTAGAGTTGATTCTTCTGAAATTTCTAATTTATCAAGCAAATTAAGAAGTTTTTGGCCTTTTGACACAATTTGGTCATCCAAATTTAAATCTAAAATTCTTTTGATACCATGAACAAGATCAGCCTCTTTTAAAATTATGTTTGCTATTTTTGTTGTGTTCATCTGCTTACCCCTGGTCTTAATGTTCTGAGTTTTTGGGTCGGTGTACCAGGTTTTGTCGGTGTCCTTTGAAGTACAGGTTTGCGTTCAGGTGCTTTGAACTCTTTTGGAATTATAAATTTTTTGAACAAAGGTACGCAAATTGCAACATGTTTGCAAATTAAATAACGTCTAGCAGGATCTCTAACATTAGGAGGCGAACCATCTGAATATTGTCTTTCATTGTAATTTTTTTGTAAAGAATTAAAATCAGAACCATTATATTTCCAAGCATTACAATTGCAAGAAATTTCAACTTCTCTACCTAACATTCCTACTGTTTTTTGTCCTGTTTTGAGCAATCTGAAACGAACATCATAAGGTCCCCTACTTCTTCTTTGATGACATTTTACTGAGAATGTCCATCTTCCTCTAGCAGGATCGTTTCTTTTTGAAACAGCATTGCAACCTTTTGCATATTTAATAGATTTCTGACTTGTTCTAAGAATAAGTTCTCCTGCAGTCATTGCAATTTTACAAAATTCATGTTCAAACAAGTCTGCAATTCGCATGACTTTAGTCGACATTAGTTCGTTTGCAATTTTTTGAATTAGTTCTTGATTCATGCTTTTTCAAACTCTTTTTTCAACGAACTACGAATAGATTTCTTGATGTTATCAATATCTGTATCAAGACTTAATTTTGCTTCCAAACCAAAAGTAAGTTTAGAAATTTGATCAGCATATAATTGTTTTGCTTTTTCTACTTTTTCAGAAATAATAATTTCATCTTTTATTCGAGAAGCAAAAATCTGAGGTAAATATTTCTTAATTATCTGAATTCTATTTTTTGAATCTGAAGTACCATTTAAGGATAAAATTTCATTTTCTAAATTTAAAGCTGCTCTTCTTGCATTTTGACTAAAACCTAATTCATTAACCATAGAATTAGACCAAACATTTCTCCCATTTTCTTCAGCTACAATTTGTTGACCGATTTCTTCAGCTTTATCTGTATCAACAAAAGGGATATCAGGTATTTCAACATCAGATTCAGCAAATAATTGCACTTTCTTCATATCTGTTCTTTGAGGTTTTTGTCTTTTTTCTAGTGGAACTTCTAAATTTTCTAAAGCATCCTCACGTTTTTTATCTTTCTTTTTTTCTCCTCTATCAAATTTTCTTTCATCACGTGTTTCACCTGTTTTATGAATTTTTTCTGTTTTTGAAGCAAACATTTCTTCACCTGTTTGTTCTAACTTAATGCCATTTTCTTTTGCTCTTAATTCAGCAATTCCAGGTGCCAATAAACGACCAGCTTCAGTAGCTGCACCATTCATAAGCGTAAAGTAATTGATATCAAGAGCAGTACCTTCAAAACGTTTTAATCTTTCTTTAACAGTTTCAGCATCAAGACCGAAACACTCAAGCCAAGTTTGCATGTCAACTTGACCCTGAGTAACCATTTGTGCCAACATCTGTTTGTGTTGTGTATCATCAACAAAATTCAATCTATTCCATTTAAGACGAGGATATAACCATTTAATTTTCTTTTCTTTTTTAAGAGTACCCTCTTCATATTCAGCCCAATCATTTCTTTTTGCCATGGGTAAAAACAAATTTGAAATTACATAACTTTCAATTCTTTCTCTATAAATTGAATATTTTTGATTCATTATTTCAAGAACTGTCTGTCCATTTGCATATGAACCTTCACCTAGCAAAAAACTTTTATTAATCATTAACCCTATCAATAATTCTTCATTAATCCAACTCCATTCAGATTCCAATTGCATTAAGCCTGAACTTGTCCCTATCAAATCCCAATGCAACTCGTAGTTAGTAATAATTGCATAATCAGGATCAGCAAAAGCATTGTCAACTTGATCTCTAATCAAATTCAAATCAGCCATTCCAGTAGCATCAGCCCAAATCAAGTGTTTGGGTGTCAAATGTCTTGATGCAATAGCATCTTGAGATTGTCTTAACCTATCTTTATAAATTAGAACTTTAAAATTTCTTTCTATCAAACCAGTACCAACTAAATCATAGTCAGCCATTTTATAAGCAATATGTCCAACATGACTCCCATTGACAGGATCAGTGTTTAAGGGTATTTTTTTGCCTGTTTGAATTAGTGCAATAACATCTTCAGGAATAGCTTTAAAAAGGATACCTGTTTTTGGATTGTCAGGGCCATTATTTACTATTTTTTTGAGTTGTTCATTTGGTGTTAAATCAACTCTCATTATATCAGTAAATTGTAGTTTTTCAAGTTCTATATAATCAGGATCTAGAAGTGTTAATTTTGACCATCTATTTCTCTTTTCACTCCAACGTGCAAAAGGAAAAACATTTCCCAGTTTGTAATACTCAACACCCATTTGTAGAAGTTTATTGAATAAATCTATTCCTTCAGTAGAACACATTTCTTCATATTCTTCTTGAATTTTTTTATTTTTAATTTTGTCTCTACCTTGAGGTAAAGTCATTCTAATTGTAGACATTGGTAATTCAGCATGTGAATCTACAGCAGTACCTACTAGAGAATCATACTTGTAAAAATATCTACACCATGCATTTATTTCTCTATAATCTCTTGGAAGTAATATTGAACTTGGTTCAAATTCTGGATGATAAAAACTTGGTAATGAGTTCTTTACATTTGCACCGCCACCACAAACATTTGCAGTTTTAGATATAGATCGAGTAATCTTATCCATTACTTTAAGCATTCGTGGGTCATATTTTCTTGTTTTGCCTTGATAGAACTCAGATTGAATAATATTGTCAGTCCCAAATTTTGGGATAGCACCTGTCTTCTTCATCCCACTAGAATCAAGTTCAGATTTCTTTTTTCTTGTTATCATATTTTTTCACCTTTTAGTTGAATTAACTAGCTGATAAAATCTTTAAAAACTATTTTTAAAATTCCCTCCAATGTCTATGTCTATATCTATAATCTGAATTTTTGATAAAGTCATAAATATCATGTTCAGAAGCACCAAGTTCTTTTGCTAATTTTGATGACATTTGTTGACAAGAAAGTTGAGGGTGTTGATCTAATTCAGTTGTTATCAGCTGTTGTTGTTCGCCTGACAAACAAGATTTCTTTGACAAAATTCTTCTTATTGCTCTTTTAACAAAACTAATTTTAGAAGCTGTTTGATTTAAAGTGTCATTCAAATCTGTCTCATCAGGTACATGAACATTTTCTAATCTCTTTTTTAGAATATCAACTTCAGTTTGAAGATCAAACTTTTTGTTTATTTCATCCAATTGTTTTTTTAAATCTTCAATCTGAGTTTGTACGTCGGCACCTCCACTTGGATCAGTACTTGCTATGTCACCAGCAAGTTCAGGATCAGGTTTGTCTTCAACAGGTACATCTTCAGGTTTGTCCCCAGCAGGTGCTTCTTAAGGTGAAATACTAACTGGTTCATTTGTACCTGTTTCAGGATCTGGTTCAGGATCTGCAGCCTGTAATAGAATTTCTTTATTCCATGGGTATTCCATGATCTCTCCTTTTATAACTTGTTCTTTCTTTTATTTCAATGAATTTCTTTTGATTACTCAAAAAATTGACTTGTCTCTGCATTGCATTAAACAAGTCAAGTGATTGTAATGAAAGTCTCTTAAGATTACTTACATAATAATGTGCAGAAACATCTTTTTCTTTAATTGAGCTAATTTCATTCATGAGTTGTTGTGAATGATTTTTCATTTTGATTATAGAATTTTGTAAATTCATTTTAACATACCTAATTTTTTTGCTCTTGAAAGATTAGATTCTGTTTTGTGAATTTTCAAACGTCTTTGATAAGCTTGAATACTACTTGCTTTCATTCCAGAAGTAGAAAACGTCTGATAACCATTTGTACCAATTATACCTGTTGCAGCAAATCCTGATTCATTTGCTGTTGCTATAAATGAAACATTTGCAAGCACGTCACATAAGTCATCTGAAGTAACTTCTCCTTGTAAAGGTGCTTCAACAAGAAATTGTTTCTTTCCAACTCTCTTTTCTTGTAAATTCTTTAATTCTTTAATACCTAAATCATGATAAAACAAATCCACTCTCTCATCATAAATTAAGTCTCTCAAATTTTTGTATATTTTAGTATTGTAATGTCTGCTAAAAGGTGTTTTAAATGCACTTACACCTGCCTTATGAAGTTTTATAACAGAAGATGTACTATCAAATTGGTCATAAACTACTCTAACAACTCTAAATTTTTGAAATAAATTAGCCATATAATCAAGAACAACTTCTTCATCTATATATGGCAAACCTGCAAATTCAGGATCATTTAATGACCACATTTTCCAACGATCAAGAACTACAATTGATTTCTTTTCTTTAATTTCTACTCCATTTTCTGTTCTGGTTCTTTCTCTTGATTCAACATGAACCATTGCTAAAGCATATCCATTTTGAGAAGAAGAAGGGTCAACAGCAATATAATGAGCACAATTGTTATTAGGAGCAAAAGTCTCATCTTCTCTTAAAACACAAGCATCAATTTTTTCAGGGTATTTAAAGAAACCAGAAACTACTGAAGAAAATTCTGCACCAAATTCTGAATCAAATGATTCTCTATTTCTCTTTCTTTCACTCTCTAAATATTCAAAAGTAATTGTTTCATTCATTTCCCAAGTAGGAATTTGAAACATCAACTTGTTATGATCACCTTCTTCACCTTCTCTACCTTTAGCATCAAGATAAAGATCATAAAAAATTCCAGCTTTAATATAAGGTGATGATATAGCAATAATTTTTCCGTCTAATCCAAATGTTGCAATTGAAGGTGTCAAAGCTTCATAAATCTGATCACCAGATCTATTACCTTCATTATCTATATAATGTGCTATTTCATCTAAAATTGCAATAATTACGCTTCCGCCTCTTATACCACGTGCAGTACAAGCAAGTGCTTGAACTTTTATTGTTACATGCTGATCTAAAGGCTTCCCATGCAATTTTATTTCTTCAGAATATAACTCTAAATCTCTTTTTGTTCTCAATCTAATTTCATTTTGGTTTTTGCCCTCAACATAAGGCTTAAACCAACGAGAATTAAGAATTCTATTCTGTGTAGCTTTTGCACAAATCAGTGATTGTTCAGATGTACTTGCAACATTAACAATTCTAATTTCTTCACCCTGAGGTAATCTATAATACTTTTGAGGATCAATCTTAAGAATAAGTTTATATGCTTCATAAGCTGAAATAATAGAAGCAATAAATGTTTTACCAGATCTACGACCACAAACAAGAACTAACTCTAATCTTTTAATAAGTTCACTTAAATTTTTTAAATTAGTTCTTTGTTGTTGAATTAAAAACTCAGCATATTCTTTTTCAGAAAATAATGTTCCTTCTTTATCAAAAGGATAAGACCGTATTAAAATTGTCTTTTCTTTTTCTTCAAAAGGTAATCCATAATATGCTTTTAAAATAAACTTTTCAGCAGCATGCAAAGGTTGATCTAAATAAAAAGGGTGCTCACAAAACGTAACAATATCTACCTCTTTCTCTGAGTCATCGATTAAATTTTTTGCTGCCTCAGAAAAGAGTGATTCAAAAGAAAATGTGGGCTCTATGACTTCTGCTGGTCGCATCTGTTTGCCACAATTTCAAAAATAAGATCTTCGGTTGTTTTATATCTTGACATTGCCATTTTAACCATGCTTCTAACAAGACTCGCCATCATCAGATCATGAAGAACCGGGCTCTCTTGAAGTTTTTCACGATAATATTTAGAAAGATAATGCCGAACTTTCCTTTCAGGTACTCCTGTTATTCCTGCAACTTGATCATTAGTAAGTTCTTTCTTTACATTTTCATCACCAAACATTTCAATAGCTTTTTTGTAATCAGCTTGTGTAGTAAAAAGATATGCCATTATAACTTTTTGTTCTTCTGCACTAAATGATTCTTTTATTGCTTCAATTATTGCTTGTCTAATTTCTTTGTCCCTTAGAACTTCATCAGGCAATGGTTCGTCAGTATGCAATGTGTCCATCAATGTTGTAATATTGTCATCTTTCCCATCATCACCTGAAACTTGTTGATCCATACTTGAAACAAGTCCACCTAATGTATTAATATATTCTTGAACTTCTTCAACTTTTACTTTCATAATTTCAGCAAGTTTCTTCATGTCACTAGTTGCTTCACCTAAGTCTTCAGGATTGTCTACATTTTCGATCATTTTCTTATGATGTTCGATGTCTGCAAAATCAGGTGATCTCTTATATTTTTTATGGAAATCTCTTAATGCATTTTTGAATTTAAACTTAAGTTTTTCTAAGCTCTCCATT
>Ga0315287_10004816_pt1 | contig 13197 bp, 10 predicted proteins | sample YL17G11_0_MG_FD_205037 | JGI IMG/M metagenome (GOLD analysis project Ga0315287, IMG submission 205037) | Sediment microbial communities from Yellowstone Lake, YNP, Wyoming, USA - YL17G11_0 | ecosystem: Environmental > Aquatic > Freshwater > Lake > Sediment | place: USA: Wyoming | collected... | reverse complement strand
TATCTGCGACATTCGATCGGCCTCCGAGGAAAAAGAGTCGATGTCCTTTTTCCGCAGCCAATTGGCAGACGGCAGGAAATAGATCAGACCCAGCCACTCTCTCCTTGAGCGGCGTGCCCAAGAATCTCGCTGCCCAGAGCAGAGGAACCCCATCTGGAACGGCAAGAGCAGCTTGTTTGTATATTTTTCTGAAGTCCGAATCTGCCTGCAAAGTGATCAAGTGGTCTACATTGGGCGTGACGATAAAAGAAGGCTTCCTGTTCTCGATTAGTCTCTCTATCTTGTTGAGGGTTTCATGGAATGTGACATTGTCAATGTCAATTCCCAGCAGGTTGATTTTATCTCGCGTTGGAACGGCCAAATCAGTTTAATGGGTGTAGGTCAAACAGCATCAGCGTATACGGCCAAGGTCTCTTGCGCAGTTTTTTCCCATGAGAAAAGTCGCGCTCTTTCATGACCTCTCATGATCAAATCTTCTCTAAGGCTCGTGTTTTGAAGAAGGCGAACCATCTTCTCTGCAAAATGTTCGGGCCTCCAAGGGTCTGCATATTCCGCCGCATCGCCTGCGACTTCTGGAAGGGAGGAAGTTCCAGAACAGAGAACAGGAATTCCTGCCCACATGGCTTCGAGAACGGGTAAACCAAAACCCTCGTAGAAGGAAGGCAAAACAAAAAGAAGGGCATTTCGGTAAATCTCAGCAAGCGCCTGGTTGCTTGGGATATAGCCTGTAAAAATTACCCTGTTCTTGATCGCCTGAGGAATCCCAGGATGCTTCTGCCAGGCCTCTCTTCCGACTATCATCAGGTGAATATCAGCGTCTATGTGGGGAGCCGCAAGCTCGAACGCCCTGAGGAGGCCCAAGAGGTTTTTCCTTGGCTCTATGGATCCTACGGTGAGTAAATATCTCTTTGCCTTCGAGTATGAATTCGAAGAACGGGCAGGAGCTCCATTGTCGCTGAAAAGATGAGGATCTCCTGAGAGATGAATGACCTTCACTTTGTCTTTCGCATAGGGAAATATCGCGATCAGATCATTCCTGGTAGAAAAGGAGTCCGCGATGATTCTTTTGGCTTTTCGGATGGCTTTCGGAAAAAGGGGCCGATAGTAGAAGCGTGCCCCTCTCGATATGGTCTCTGGATATCTCCAGGGCACTGCGTCATGGATTGTCAACACGGTTGGTACGTGAACGAGAAAGGGCGAAGGGAAGGCAGGGCAGTGTAAAAGATTAACCCTTCCTTCCGCTAGAGCCCTCGGCAACCAGATTTGGTCAGTGATAACTCGGTTGGACGTGGGACTGATCATGGCCTCAAATCTTGATTTGTCCAAAGAGGCAAGAGCGTTCGGGATCTCTTTTCGAAAGAAGAAGATGTATTGGTTTAGAGTATCAGCGTGAAGAAGGGATTTGATCAGGTGAAGGGTGTAATTCTCAACTCCGGTGTATCGATCTCTTTGGAAAAGCGTACAATCGATGCCGATTCTCATCGTCTTTTAAGGGGCTACCTTTTTGGCAATGCAGACGTAATTTTCGCCCCAAGTCCAGGGGAAAAATCCAAAAGCCCATGTAAGGATCCAGTGCAGAGAGATGAAAAGGGCCTTCTGAAGGAAATAGGGAATCCCCTTGAAGTAAGGCACGTCCCATAAGGTATCTGTTCCATCTTGAAATATTCTAAAACCGTTTGCCCTGAGGAGGCTGCGCCATTCGGAGATTGGCCTGATGTTAATGTGAGAGTCGTCGCGCCATGCGTGCCACTCCCAAATTCGTTCATCATAAGGCCTCCCGGCAAGGTCGGGTTTCCTACCTTTAACCTTTGCTCCAAATGAAGCCGGATTCGGTGTACTTAAGATGATAATGCCATCGTTTTTTAGAACCCTTCGCGCTTCTGCTAGAAACATCTCCGGGTGGGGCAGATGCTCAATCAAATCTAGCGCTATAATCATGGAAAAGGGCGGTTCTCCGAAGGGCAGGCTTTCAGCGGAACCTTGCAGCAAAGGGATTCTAAGAAATTGCTTGGCAATCTGGATCGCGGCCATGGAGAAATCCATACCAATCACAGGCAGTTCATTCTCCAGGTAGCGCAAGAAATAGCCTAGTCCGCAACCTACCTCAAGAACCCTGCCATTACAGGAGGAGATTCTTCTGATTTTCCTCGTCCAGAACCGATAGAGGAAGGGCCGTCTTCCTCTATCGAAGCCGAACCAACTTCTCTTCTTATAATATCTTTCGAAATACTCCGTATCGAATGAGATCATTATTAGAAATCTCCTAAGGCAAATGGGTTTTCAGGACAAAGAAGAGTTGCCATAGAAAGCGAACCGTTGATAGAACTTATAAATGTCAGTGAGCACTGTGTCGGCAGTGAAGGGTTTACTCGCATTGACACATTTCTCTGGGGTATATTGAGCCTTTTCGTTCATGACATTCAAAACCGCATTCCCTATTTCCACCGGCGAGCGAGAATTCACTAATAGTCCAGATAGATTGTTATGAACGGCTTTGGATATTGCCCCAACATTCGTGGAGACCACCGGTAATCCGGTTGCGAGTGCCTCGACGACAACATAAGGCATGCCTTCGAATGATGATGTTAGGAGAAATACATCACAAATTCTCATAACCTCTGCGACTTCGGATTGTCGCAACGAACCAAGAAAGAGGACCTTGTCTTTTATATTGTTTCTCGCCGCGTGTTGTAACATTTTGTTTTTCATGGTCCCGGAACCGGCTACAATCAGAGTGACTTGTGGATCAAGTGAACATACGTAATCGAATGTGGCCATTAGCAACATCGGGTCCTTTGCCAGTTCTAATCTTCCAGCGAATAGAATCATTTTGGAAGTTGCGTCGATATTCCTTTGCTGCAGAAAGGACCTCTTCATGTTCTCTTTTGTTTCTAGAGGATAAGGGAAAAAAATGCTTTCATCGACCCAGGAAGGGAAGAAGGCCAATCGGTTAGAAAGATGCGGATAGATTTTTTTGTAAAATTCAAGACCATCGTCGTTTTGGACGAATATTTTCGACATCCTATTAATAAAGAAACGCTCAATATGGAAGTATAAGCCAGGCCATTTCGACCACCTGCTCTCATTAGATGACTCGAAGAGCGTCTCGATATTCCCATGAATAAAAAGGACCTTCGTATTTTCTCTCGGGCAAATGAGTGAAGGCTCGACTCTGTGGAACTGCAAAAACATACCTTCCAAGTTTGGTCTGTGTCTGAGCAAGCCGGCTGTGAAAGTGAGAGTTTGAGGGACCGCCTTGCGGCGGTTAGGCTCCGGGATATAGCACACAGGAAAATTACTGAAAGGCCTCCCCTCCAAATCCAATTGCAATCGCCTTCCTACGGGGCGCTTTCTTCTGTCCTCCGTAAATCCCACCAAGGTTATTGCAAATTCTTCGGGCGCTCTTTTAATGAAGCCCCGGATGTGCTGCTCGATACCTCCGATCTTGGATCCAAGCGGATCCAATGGATGAATAATGGCTATGGGTACCCTGGGGCTCATGATTCGCATAGCCTAAATGGCGGCAAGAATCGCCCAAAAATAGAACTGAAAAGCAGTGGCCGTGATATGATTATCCCAAATAGCTCCTACAGTCCAAGAAAGGAAAATCGCAAATACAATTAGAGCTAAGTAGCCCTTTTGCTCATCCTTATTTCCTTTGTATTTCTTCCAAATATCTACACCGATCGCGCGGACGAGCAAGAGATAGGGGATGAGACCGATTATGCCCAATTCAACGAGGTAGCGAATATAATCATTGTGAGCTTCATTCTTCCATGGGCTGACCAGTTTCCCGCATGTGTCCAAGCCGTAGCCCATTAAGGGCCGCCGCGACCATTCCTGAAATAGCTTTTTCCAGTTCACAATTCGCCATGAAAGAGAATTCGTCACGATTTCTTCTTTAATCATTTCTTGTAGCCGTGGTGTTTGTTCAAGTTCTTGAAACCTCTTTTTCCCAAGTTCGGACAGGACCAGGCCGGACAGGACTAGAAAAAACATCATCATAATAACGAAGATGTATTTCGTCTTCTTCCAATTCTCTTTGATTATGAGGACTATTCCGAAAACGCTGAAGGATATAGCCCCACCGATGCTAAAGGTGTTCCAAAGAACAAACAACTCGAGGACAAGCAGAAAGAACCATGGTTTCTTTCTAACAGAAAACTTTAGGGTCCAAAAGGTTAGGCCAATGCAAAGGATGAGGTAGAGAGCAAAGGCATTGGGGTGAATAAATGTCCCCTGGACCCGCATCGTCGTTGCTGAGAACAAAGTCTGGTAAAGAGCCATAGATAGCGGGACAACGAGAGACAGCATCACCGAGGCGACCAAATATTTGTAGCCTTTAAGGTTAGCGAGTTGAAGTGAAAGAAAGTATATTGCGAAGATCGAAAATAATCTTACCCATTCCCGAACCCCGACAAGCCCCTCCTGGCCAAAATTGCGATATGCCAACCAGACCCATATGGAGAGAAGGAGCAGCCAGATACCATAGGTCTTGGCTACTCTATCGAAGAGGACTACTTTTTTGGCTGTGATAAGCCCCAAGAAATAGAATAGGCCGGCGATATCAATGAATGTGCTCAACCCTGCAGGAACATTAAAAGTTATCGGTCCTAATTCGAAACCAATCTCAGCAAAGGAATCAAGCGTGCTTCTAGAGATGAGAAGGAAGGGGAACACAATCTCGAACTTCAAGATGAAAAGAACAAAGAGACCGAGGGATCCGAGAGCAGGCATGAGGAAGTGGGATTTTGAAACTATCGCGTAGGATATTAAGAGGGCCAGGAAGATCGGTAATCCAAATCTCAGCAGAGCTCGTTCGATGTTGCTTTGGAAGATATTCATCTCAGGGAAGAGAGAAGGTTTAAGTATTTTAGCGCCAGAGACTCTCTGGTATAAGCGCGGATGGATTCATCGTTTTTATTTCTTCTGGGGCTACTTTCAGCGTTTCGAATCTTTAAAATGAAGTTCTTAATCCGCTCGACGTCATGGCCCAGACACTCGCCTGCCTGAAGCCGCCCAAGGAGGTGAGCGCTCTCCGTCATCTCTTCTTCTATTCCTATACCCAAGATGGGTTTTCCTGAGACGATATACTCGAATATCTTGCCAGTAAGCACGCCTTTAGCGGAGGGGTCGTTCCATTCCAGAAATATGAGCCCGTCCGCGTCTCTTTGAGCCCTGAGAGCCGTAGGTCGGTCCACATGTCCCTTGAGCTCAACCCAGTCGCTGACAGCATACCTCTTGATTAGCTCCATCAAATTGCCTGTAATGCCGCCATAGAATATCAAGCGGCACTCCATCGGAGTGAGGTTCCCCTCCACCTCCAGAGACTTGACCGCCGCAAAGAGCGGCGATGGGTCTCGCTTCCCGGGATAGATAGTCCCTGTGTATACAAGGCGAAGAATTCGGTCATGCGGAAAGAGGCTTTCCAGGGGAAGATCTTGGTAATCAGCAGGTTCGAAACCGTTCTCGACCACGGCAGCGGGCTTTTGGAAGTTCCGTTCGAGGTAGACGGCAAGTGGTTTCGAGATAGTCGTAATGAGATCACACCTGGAGAGCACAGAATGTTCGAGCTTCTCTTCAAGCAGAGAAACGGCTTCGAAGGGGGCGTTCAGATGATTCCCTGTCCACAAATCCCTGTAATCGGCCACCCAGTGAACTTTGTTGAATCTCCTTTTAAGCCGAGCGGCAATGACATGGGTGGCGGGTGGGCCTAAGGTGCTGACCATGAAATCGTGATCCACCTCTTTGAGAAGAGTGGCTCCACAGGCGAGGGCTTTGGGTATCCAGGGGGTGCATGTGTCCCCGAAGGCTCCAAGCTTTCTCCTAAAAAAAGCCCCCACTTTTTTTGCTGCAACCCAGTGCGGGGAAGGATTGCCCCCCGAAGATGATCCAGATCCATACCATCGCATGTTGCCTAGGCCTCGCCGAAGAACAGGGGGGATGTAGTCTACCTCGGAGACCTTAACCCCGGGAGGAAGTTCGACTCGGAGATCCAGCGGGCCGTCGAACCCATACTTTCTGGTCGTCAGCACATGCACATCGTTTCCTTCGTTGGCCCAGTACTTGGCCCACGAATACGGGCGTAAGGATGCAATGGAATTCAAAGGGGGAAAGAAATGACAAATAATAAGGATACGCATTACACGAAAGCCACGTCGAATCGGGTTGCCCACCGGATCAGGTTCACCAAACGCCAGATGGGGAGATTGGAGTCCTTACTGTGATTCAAGAAGAGTTGAAATTCCCGGCGGATAACTTCCTGATTCAAGGCGCCGATGTGATGGGTCGTTTCACTTTGAAGAAGCTTTTCACACCACCGTTGCACTGAGATGAGCCACTGCTTTTCCGGGGTCAGGAACCCGACTTTATCTTTTCGGTCCAAAACTTGATCCGGGACGATACCCCGCATTGCTTTACGGAAAACGCTCTTGCTCTCCCCCTCCTTTGATAGGATGTACTCATCTGGTAAGCCAAAGATAAACTCGATAAACGTTGGTGTTAGGAAGGGCACCCGGCTTTCCACAGAATGACACATCGAATTTCGGTCCTCATAACGAAGCAGCATGGGCAACACGGTGTGTGAAAGGGTCTGATACAAGTGTTTTTTGAAGAGTTCACGGCCTGCGGGTTTTTCCGGGATTTGGAAAGCAACACCCCGATCAAGAAACCATGTGGCATCGAGCCAAAGGGGGCAGAGATCCTTGCCGAGCAGCTTTCTCGGGAGAGCCTGCAATTGGAAAGGTAAGAAGAAGCCGGCCGTAGAAAAAATGAGATCCCGTAAGTGAAAATTACCCTGACTTGAAATTCCGGTCAAGAGATTGATGGCGGACAGGCATCTCCCCCGGCGGATGAGCGAGGCAAGGCGTGATTCCAGGTGAGTATGATATCCTCCGAGGATTTCATCCGCCCCTTGGCCATCGAGCATAACTTTGATGCCATTCCAATGGGCCGAAGAAAAAACCTGGTGCTGGGCGCAAATACTCATGCTCAGGAAGGGTTCATCCTGGACTTCAATTAGGCTATCGATTTCCCGGAGGATGTCGTGAGGATTCACGCGGGTCTTGTGGACCAGCGCACCCGCAGCCTGACCAATGAGATCTATCCACTTCTCTTCGCTGAGCGCTTCATCGTCAGGGATAAAGCTGAAAGTATGAAAGGCTTGTTTAGGAGACTGCAGACGGCTCACCATCATGGCAATCGATGAGGAATCAATGCCCCCAGAGAGAGCCGTTCCAATCGAGACATCGCTCCGAAGATGGAGTCTGACATTTTCCAAGAAGATACTCCGAAGTCGCCGAGCGGCGGCGTCGAAGGACATGTTTGAGCGTTGATCGACTTTCAAATCCCAGTACCGAGTGAGCTGAATAGCATCGGGACGGTCGAGGGAGATTTCAAGATAATGGGCCGAGGGGACTTGGTGAATGGACGAAAAAAGTGTTTCTCCGCCATGATCCGTGACGCCAGAGCGAAGGTATTCGTAGAGCCTTTGAGCATTGACTTCTCGATGAAGCCATGGGAGTTGCAGCAGGGCCTTGATCTCGGACGCAAAGGCGAATCCGCCACGCCAGATAGTGTAGTAAAGAGGTTTGATGCCGAAGAAATCCCTGGCAAGAAAAATCCTTCTTTGCTCCAAGTTAAGAATTGCGAAGGCGAACATGCCCACAAAGCGATTCAACGCGCCAACGCCCCAATGCTCATATGCCGTTAGTAGTACTTCGGTATCTGCGTTTGACTGAAAGGTGTAACCAAAGCTTTTTAACTCAGCCCTGAGTTCTAAGTAGTTATAGATCTCGCCGTTGTAAACGATCCAGAGAGTTCCGTTCTTGTTACACATGGGCTGATGGCCTGCAGGGGAGAGGTCAATGATTGACAGTCTCCTGTGGCCGAAGGCCAAATGATAAGAGTCTCTGTCCAGCGCTAGGGCATCCATTTCCCGCTTTGGGGCATAGGGCAGAGGACTCCTGTAAACGGCCTTTGGGGTATCCTTTCCGCCTCCAATTAGGGTGGACCTGTTTCGGACATCGGCCAGGAGATATCCTTCATCGTCCGGACCGCGGTGCCGCAAAACATCGGTCATTGTCCTGATGGACTGGAAGAGGGGGAACTTGCGATCACCCGTGATGATGCCGGCGATACCGCACATGGCCTAAAGATTGTTTCCTCTCTGTTCTACAGAGGCGGGTTTGAATAGGGAGCTCCAAAGCGAGCGGATTTCGTTGGTGCTTAGAATTCTAAAGACAACCAAAGAAACGATAAAGGCCGCAGCCAACAAAAACTTGGGTATCAGGATGTTAGCCTCCCATGTGGAAAAGAATCTATCAATATAGAGCCCTGAAGCGATTGCAGCGGTTGCCAGAATGGCGAGAAGGAATATTTTGCGAGCCTGATAGGAAACATGAAAATAGTGTTGGCCAACGCACAGGCCATAAGTAAGCGCTGTGAAATTGCCGATCATGGAAGCCACGGCTGCGCCGAAGATTCCCCACGAGGGGATTAGCCAGAAGTTGAAGATTGTGGTTGCGAGACCGGCAGCGAGGGTTGCTAAGGTGGTATGATAGCTTTTCTTTGCAATACTGTAGCCGATTCCCACTATGTAATAGGCCCCCCATGCAATAGCTCCGTAGCAGAGCCAAGGCACCAGGACCGCCGATTGCTCATATTCATCTGTAGCAAGGATCATGATGGCTTCTCGGCTAAGAACCGACAATATCACGGTGAGAGTCAAGGAAATCAGAATGAAATAGGTCAGCACTTTAGAATAAGTTTCTCCGGCAATTTCTTTGTCCTTGAGCAGAGAAAATGCAAACGGTCCCCATGCTGTCTGAAAAGCTATAATGACAAAACCTAAAAGTGAGCTGATTCTAAAACCTACACTGAATAAACCGATGTCGCTTAAGGTGTCAGCGCTCAACAGAAAGTAACGATTGGAGTAATTGAGCACCCATAAGGAAAGGCCGGCTGGTACGAGGGGTAACCCGAAACGGAGTAAGGGCCTCAGCCACGACCAGGAAAAGGTGAATCCGAAGTGCTTATAGGTAAGGAGGAGCCCGAAGAGAGCGCGGTAAATGGTGGCGAGCATAAACGCAAGGAAGACCCCGGCAACGCCTTGGCCAAGAATGACGACGAAGTAGAGCGCAGCAAGTCCGTGCAGGAGTACCCCGCTGGCGGACAAAAGGCTGAATCCTTTTGCATGAAAGGTCAACCGCAGGGTCATCATCGTCACCCCTGCCACAGATGCAAAAGGAAGTGTTGCCGTGCCTATGATGAAGAAAGAGGCCAGATCAGCATCTTTAAAAACGAAACTGCAGATGGGTTTGGCAAAGACGATCAGAATGGAGCAGACAGGGAGGGATACAAAGAGTCCGAACCAAAGCCATGTTGAAAGGATGTTTTTCTTGGCATCGAGAGTGTCAGCGTCATAATAGTATCGCGCAGTTCCGGCGTCCAGTCCCAAGACAAGCAATGAGGACATTACGGTTATGGCCGTAAAGATCAAGTCTTGGACACCAAAATCGGATTGTGTTAGGAGTCTCGTATAGATGGGAAAGAGTAGAAACTGGATTACCTTTTGCAGCGCATCCCCTGCTCCATACAAGAAAGTGTCTTTACCTAATTGACTCAGATAGCGCAACGAGGACATAGGGATCGCGCTTAGTTATTTCTCCTTTCTGTGGACGAGAAAACCTTTTTGAGACTCTGATGATAGTGCCTTATCAGTCGCTTGCGTTCTTCCCGGATAAGTCCGTGCGGAACTCGAAATTCTTTTTGGAAAAAGGTGGGAGTGAAGTCATACTCTTGAATCCCTTCTGGTTCGAGCCAGTCCAGAATTTCTTGTGCTACCTTTAAGTGTGAATGGTGCGCTTGCACATAGGTCCGCCCCTTTCTCGCCAGGTCGAGGCGAAGTTCTTGGTCCGTGATGACTTCGCGAAGTCGAGCAACGAGGGTGTGGCAATTCACGTTGATGACCGGGCAGTCCAGCGGAATACGTGAACGCACAGGCAAATACCTGGATAGCACGGCATTCCCGCTAGCCATGGCCTCCAATGCGAGGGTTGCTAGGGTGTCGCTATAGATTTGATCAACGACGATGTCTGCTTCAGACAGCCAACGCCTGAGAAGGTGATTTGGCGTCTTTTCGATCAATCGAAACTCAAATTCGAATCCCTCCTTCTTGAGTTGTTCAACCGCCTTCAAAATAATTTCTGTACCCTTAACTTTCCTGTCGCTCGGAGCATGCAAAAGCAAGGGCCTTTCGCGGCAGGGTAAATGGAATCTGAACTCGGACAGGTCAAGAGGGATGTTCATGCGCATATAAGGGCGCCTTTGGAGTTGATGCATGCTCGGCTGCGACAGGATCAGATCCGCATATCGTTCAGCGGACCGGACCCGTTTGATTTTAGTTGAATAAGGTCTGTCTTGGGCAGCTCTGCAGTATTCCAAAAAAGGTTGAATCTCTGAGTCGAGGCCGAGGGAAGTCATTTCTTGTTCATAAGCACAAGGATATCGGACATCATCTCCAAGGAAGACAGAGACAATGCGTTTTCCAAACAGCTTTAGGATGGGATAATCTAAATGGCCAGGCAAGAAGGATGTTCCATAAATAAATATGCAGAGATTGGAGGTTCTGAGTGTTTTCAGAAACTGAGTCGCCAGAAGCAAACGGCGTCTGACTTTTGCCGGGATTTTTCTAAAAACACACGAGTCAGCCTGGAGCCTGTTGATCCTTCCGTCGACCACAAAGTCGTATTCAAAACCTTTGTAGAAGGAGCCTGACTCGAATACCACGGTGTAAGGCTCATGGCCGAGAGCCCTAAAACCTTTTGCGTAATTGGCTGCAAGGTTGGCAAAATCGACAAGTCCGACGGAAATTTTCATGATGGATCTCTAAACAGGTCTGCAGGAGTAAACAAGGATAGCCCGTTGATCCTCAGGGATAAGGTCGCCGAGATGCCAGAGCCCTTGGATTTGCTCGGTGCTCAGACAGGAAAGGAGAGAGTTAGGCAGAGGTTTGAACATGCATGGAATCCTTCCGCCAATGGCAAAGCCTGCAGACGTTATGTCTGATTCGAGCATGGATGGGTCATAAACCCTCCTGTGGCCGACGCTCCGATCGCCGGCGCTTAAAGTATAAAGATCCTTTTGCAGCCCCATCACCACTCCCAAACGGCGGTGCAAGCTCGTCGCGTTGGGGACAGCAACGAGAAGAAGGCCGTCGGGTTTGAGCCAGGCTCGGCACCTTTGGAGGACGGAGACGGGATCGACAACGTGTTCCAGAACGTAAGTGCAGATGACCGAATCAAACAGACAGAAAGGAGTGAATTCCTCGAAGTAGGAGTGATAGGTCACGAGCTTATTTCCATGCATGCTTTTAGCATGGTTAATCAACTCGAGAGATGCATCGACGAGATGACTGTTGCCGAATTTCTCTATCAATCCGCCTGTCCAGAGACCATCTCCATATCCCATTTCCAGGACTTGCGGACCCTTGATGAGAGGCATTAGCTTTTCGACAAGAATCGAGATGACTTTTTGGTCTAAGCTTCTGGCTTCATCAGGGGACAAGTATTTATGTCCGAACTGATCCAGGTTTTCCTTGAATTCCTTGTTGCTGTTATGAGAGTTTCTTGGCATTCCGATTTATGAGTGGAAGCAAAGATGAGGAATACACTCATTCCAGCGGGATCAACGAATCTTTCTCATGAACTGAATAAATTTATCATGATCAATGGCGAAGTGCCCGCTGACCTTCTGGCCAGGTCCCACATCGTTAGTCACCACAGAGCCCATGCTGATCCACGCACCGCTGCCGATTCTTACTTCGGGGCGAATGGCCGCAGAGGGCCCAATCCACACGTCATCTCCAATAGTCACACTTCCTCCCAGCATCACGAGCGCTACAACGAGGCACCGCCTCCCAATGCGGACATTGTGTGCAACGTGGACGAGGTTATCAATGCGTGTATCCTCGAGTATCTCCGTATAACCGCCGAAAACAGCTCTATCAATAACGGTATTGCACTGAATCTCAACCCGATCGTGTAGAAGGACCCCTCCAGCGTGGCAGACAGGCATAATCTCACCGTCAATCCGATTATAAGCAAATCCTTCGCCGCCGATTACACTCCCTGCGCGAATGACAACTTCGTTCTTCAGGACCGAGTTCTCCAGGACAGTGACATTCGGCTCAATCACGCACTTCTCACCGATGCACACATCCCTTTCAGCGATAAATGCCTTAGGGTGGATACTTGCGGTCTCGGCGATCTGGTTCTCGAAATGCTTGCCGTAGAATTCGGTGTTTCGAGCCAGATGGTTATGAATGTTGTAAAAGGATCTGCGAGGATTCCCAGATACGGCAAGCCCCCTATTTTCAGAGGCTAGAGGTCGTAGTTCCGGCGCAGTGATAAGGCAGGTGATGTTGGGCGCCATTTCCAGGTTGTGCATGTACTCCTCGCTTTCCGCATAGGCAAGCTGTACCGGGTAACCATGGGTGATGAACCCCAGCGATGTGAACTCGCCCTCCCTGATCACCTCCATTTTACCGATTTCAACCATGTGGCTCAGCTTCATTAGGTCGCCTCCAAGTGATTTCCCGTAGGACGTCAAAAAACCTACAGGTGGCCCTCTACCCCAGCCCTACAATTGTTCGACCCCTGGCGGTTGCACCGGCTGCCCAAGGGGATGACCTTTGTAGTGAATGGCAAAGTTTGGTGAGAAGAGCGACCCGGATTGGCGATGCCTCGCAGCCAGTTCACCGACTTTCAGTCCGGCTGCGTGCAAGTCTATGACTGGCTTGGGTCCCAAATGGGCAAGGGTGAGGGTCATACGGCGGCTGCCAATCCGCTTTTCCGGATATATTGGGATACCGTGTTCGGTTATCGCTTTGAGGTCGATTTTGCCGGCAAGGTGGATGATGGCTGTTTGGGGAGCCACTCTCGCAAGTCGAGCTGGATTCAAATTTCCCTCCGGGCCGATGATTTCATCGCGGCGAGTATAGTCTGCTACTATGATAGCGTCGGAAGCAGCAAGATCTACATCACGGAGGTATCCCTCTGACGAAACAATCCGGACATGAGCGCCGGCTCTTTTCAGATGCATCTCTATGGTTGCACCGAACTTGTCGGAGCTTACCAAAATGAGCTTGCTCTTATGCACTTCAATTTGTGCTTCATAGAGCATTTTTGCACACAACAA
>Ga0315287_10004814_pt1 | contig 13199 bp, 8 predicted proteins | sample YL17G11_0_MG_FD_205037 | JGI IMG/M metagenome (GOLD analysis project Ga0315287, IMG submission 205037) | Sediment microbial communities from Yellowstone Lake, YNP, Wyoming, USA - YL17G11_0 | ecosystem: Environmental > Aquatic > Freshwater > Lake > Sediment | place: USA: Wyoming | collected... | reverse complement strand
AAATTGAATTGGCCGACAACGAGGCCGACTTCTGGGCGTTTATGGACATCAGCAGGTTCAAGGGCAAGAAGGCGACAATCGAGGTGGACCCCGTCGGACGAGGCTCGAAGGGTCTGATCGCTATCGTTCAGGCCGACTCGATCGAGGGCGGCGAGGACCTGTATAAAGAGAAGCTGCGTCCGCAGTTCCATTTCTCATCGCGTCGCGGCTGGAACAACGACTCCAACGGCCTGGTATTCTACAAGGGTGAGTATCATCTTTTCTATCAGCACAATCCTTACGGGTGGAATTGGGGGAATATGCACTGGGGGCACGCGGTCAGCAAAGACCTGGTGCACTGGAAGGAGCTCGATGATGCGATTTGCCCCGATGAATTGGGGACGATTTTCTCCGGCTCTGCCGTGGTCGATGAGCGCAATACCGCTGGCTTTCAGACCGGGAGCGAAAAGCCTATCGTCTGCATTTATACCTCCGCCGGGGGGACATCGGCGATGTCGAAGGGGCAGCCGTTCACGCAGTCGATTGCGTATAGTAACGACCGGGGCAGGACGTGGACGAAGTGCGAGGGCAACCCGGTAGTAGGGCACATCCGCGGCGGCAACCGAGACCCTAAGGTTATCTGGCATGAGCCTACGGGACAGTGGGTAATGGTCCTCTATATCGAGGACAGCGTTATGACGTTCCTTACGTCAAAGGACCTGAAAAGCTGGGAACGTCAAAGCGACATAAAGAGCTACCACGAGTGCCCGGAGCTGTTCGAGCTGCCGGTCGATGGCGACAAGAGTAATATGAGATGGATACTCTACGGCGGCAGCGGAGACTATCTGATCGGGCAATTCGATGGGAAGGAATTCAAGAAGCAGACCGAGAGCATTTCCTTCCAACGGGGCAACTGCTTCTACGCATCGCAGACATTCAACAACATTCCCGAAGGGGACGGCCGACGAATTCAAATTGCGTGGGGCCGGGTCGCGATGCCGGGTATGCCGTTCAATCAGCAGATGCTTTTCCCGGTGGAGCTGACCTTGCGGACCACGGACGAAGGGATTCGGATGTTCGCAGAGCCGGTCAGAGAAATCGAGACTATACACGGCGAGCGCCATACCTGGAAGGCCAAGAGCCTAAGGCCGGGCGGGAACCTGCTTTCGGGCATCGAGGGGGAGCTGTTTCATATCCGCGCTGAATTCAGGCCGGCTGGTGCGGCTGACTTCGGATTTGTGATTCGCGGCGAGCCGGTTGTCTATAATGTCGAAAAGAAGGAGATTTCGTGCAAGGGCAAGAGTGCTGAGTTGAGGCCGATGAACGGCAAGATACGCCTTGAGATTCTGGTCGATAGAACGTCTATTGAGCTATTCGGGAACGATGGGCGGGTCTATATGCCGATAGGCACAATTCTGCCGGATGATAACAGGACACTGGAGCTATTCAGCAACGACGGCAGCACCGGAATCGAATCGCTCGAACTCTACGAGCTGCGCTCAGCCTGGAAATAGGACGAATAAGTGATCGTAATAAAGACTACAGCGGCGGTAGTAGGGTTGATTGTCGTGTATTTCCTGGCGAGGCGTGCTATCCGCGTGGCGAATCGCAAGCGGCTGTTGGCTGCGCCGCTGTCGGAGGACCGCAGGCGAATCATCGAGAAGAATGTGCCGCTGTATAAGCGGCTGCCGGATTCGTTGAAGCAGCAGCTTGGCGGGCTTGTCAACGTATTCCTGGCCGAGAAGCATTTTGAAGGTTGCGGCGGGTTGAAGATAACCGACGAGATAAAGGCAACGATTGCTGCCCAGGCGTGTATGCTGCTGCTGAACCGGGAAACGAAGTGTTTCCCGAGGCTGCACACGATTCTTGTGTATCACCACACATACGTAGCCAAGACAGTCTCCTCAAACGGAATACTCACAACCGACGAGCACAGTGTGCGTCTTGGAGAGTCCTGGCAGAGCGGCCCAGTCGTTCTTGCGTGGGACAGCGTAATAGATGGAACATCGAATGTCACCGAGGCTCAAAATGTCGTGCTTCACGAATTCGCCCATCAGTTGGATCAGGAGGACGGCGAGGCTGACGGCGCCCCGATTCTCGAGAACCGGAGTCGCTACAGTGCCTGGGCCCGCGTTCTAAGCGCGGAATACGAGGCCCTGCAGAAGGGAACAGAGCGCCGCACACGCTCGGTTATTAGTGACTACGGGGCGACGAACCCGGCTGAGTTCTTCGCGGTGGCGACCGAGGCCTTCTTTGAAAAGCCCCGGCAAATGAAGAAGAGACACCCGGAGCTTTATGATGAGCTGAAGGACTACTACAAGCTCGATCCTGCGGAGTGGCTGTGAGACGGTTGCACTGCCGGAGGAATCTGGTATTCTATTGCAGATTCAAGCCCGGTTGTGTGACCGGGCGCGCCTGTATAAGAGACACAACGTTGCAGGGAGCTGACGATGAGACGGATTACACGCAGAGGTTTTATTAAAGGCTCGGTCGTTGCGGGTGTTTCGCTTGCGCTGCCGTATTCTCGCGTGCGAGGGGCCAACGACGATATTCGCGTTGCCGTGGTGGGTTTTAACGGCCACGGCAAGACCCACATCAGCTCGTTCAGGAGGCTGCCGGGAGTGCGGGTGGTCGCGCTGTGCGACGTGGACCGCGACGTGCTGGAGGGCGGGGTCGGCGAGTTCAAAGGCAGAAACGAGAAGGTCGATGCGTACGTCGATATACGCAAACTGTTAGAGGACAAGGGCATCGACGTGGTCTCGACGGCGACGCCGAATCACTGGCACTCGCTGGTGACCGTCTGGGCGTGCCAGGCGGGCAAGGATGTCTGCGTGGAAAAACCGGTCTCGCACAACATCTTCGAGGGCCGCAAAATGGTCGAGGCCGCCAGAAAATACGGCCGCATCGTGCAGGGCGGGACCGAGTCGCGCTCCGACGACGCGCTGCAAAAAGCGGTTCGCTACATTCAGGATGGTAAGCTCGGCAAGATACTGGTCGGATACGGTTTCTGCTACAAACGACGCGAGAGTATGGGCAAGGTGGACGGGCCGCAGCCGGTCCCCAAGTCGATTGACTACGATCTCTGGACCGGCCCGGCCCCTCTGACGCCCCTGATGCGAAAGAACCTGCACTACGACTGGCACTGGGTCTGGCCCACCGGCTGCGGCGAGATCGGAAACAACGGGCCTCACCACCTCGATGTTCTGCGGTGGATATTGGGCCAGGAGGGATTGCCTCGCCGGGTGATGAGCATCGGCGGACGCTTCGGATACGACGACGACGGCGAGACGCCCAACACGCAGATTGCAATTCTGGATTATGAGCCGGCGCCTATCATTTACGAGGTGCGGGGTCTTCCCACAAAGCAGGGCGAATCGTCGATGGATGTCTATCGGATGGTCAGCAGGGCGGGCGCGGCCATCAGCAGCGGCAAGGCAGGTCCGGGTCCGAACACGGGCGTGGTCATTCAATGCGAGGGCGGATATTTTGAGCAGGGCAGCTCAGCGGTCTATGACAACAAGGGCAAGCTGATTGGAAAATTCGCCGGCGAGGGCTCACTGCCGACCAACGTCGAGCACGATGCCAACTTCATCAAGGCCGTGCGCAGCCGAAAGAGGAGCGACCTCAACGCCGAGATCCTCGAAGGACACCTCTCAACGGCTCTGTGCCATATTGCGAACATCTCGCACAGGCTCGGAAAGCAGTCTCCTGCGGGGCATATCAAAGAGGCGATACAATCGAATCACGATATGTCAGAGGCATTTGGGCGATTCAGCGAGCATTTGGGTGCTAACGGCGTGGACCTTGAGAAGACAGCCGCCGTGCTCGGCCCGTGGCTTGCGATGGATTCTGGTAAAGAAAAGTTCACCGGCGACTTTGCAGACCAGGCGAACCAGTTGCTCAGCCGGAATTACCGCGAGCCGTTTGTTGTGCCTGAGAAGGTATGACAGAGAGCAAGTTGTTTTTGTTGGACGTTGAGACTTTAGTTGAGGAGTAACGTTATGTCTTCAAGTAATGGAGTAATCTCCCGTCGGGACATGTTGTCGCAGGGCGTCCGGACAACCGCCGGTGTCTTTGCCACCGCTGCACTTACTTCGTGCAGTTCATTGCGGAGGGCGCGAACAGGCAGGTCCGCTTCGCAGGTTCGTTTTGGCCTGACAACCTATCAATGGGGCAAAGACTGGGATTTGCCGAAGCTTATTGAGAATTGTCGGAAGGCCGGGGTCTTCGGCACGGAATTGCGGACGAGTCAATCTTACGCGCACGGCGTTGAGCTGGACATCGGCGCCAAGCAGCGTCAGGATGTAAAAAAGAGCTTTCGGGACAGTCCTGTTACGCTTGTCGGCATTGCCACAAGTGAGTGTTTCGATTCGCCCGATGCGGAGGAGCTCAAGACGGCCATTGAAAACACGAAGGGCTACATCAGGCTCAGCCATGACACAGGCGGCAGCGGCGTGAGAGTCTTCCCCAACAGTTTTCAAAAGGATGTGCCGCGAGAGAAGACCATCGAGCAGATCGGTAGGTCGTTGAACACCGTTGGCGCATTCGCCGCAGACTATGGCCAGCAGGTTCGACTTGAGGCGCACGGCAGCGCCGGCGAGCTGCCGACCATAAAGGCGATTATGGACCGTGTCACCGAGCCGAGCGTCAGGGTGAAGCTGAACTGCGACAAAAGAGACAATGAGGGCGAGGGCTTCGAGCACAATTTCAACCTCGTTAAAGACCGCCTCGGCTCCACGATTCACGGCCACGATTTCAAAGACCCCGAATATCCTTACCAGTTGATGATGGATTCGCTTGTGAAGATGGGCTGGGGCGGTTGGATACTGTTGGAGAACAGCAGCAGTGTGCCGGACCGCGTCGCAGCGCTTATCGAGCAGAGGGGGATATTCGATCAAATGCTTCGCAAATCGCTGGTGGGCTGATGGGAAATATAGACCGGCCAGCATGTGCAGAAACCGGCCCGGGCGCCTGTCCCACGGTGATTTACGTGAAGCTGCTGTTGACGGCGCTGTTCTGGGGCGGGACTTTCGTGGCCGGGAGGATTGTCTCAAAGAACGTCGGACACTTTTCAATCGCCTTTTTGAGGTTTTTGACTGCATCGCTGCTTCTGCTTGCGCTGACGTGGAGAATTGAAGGCAGGTTGCCGCGTTTGAGGATGCCTCAACTGGTGTTTATCATTCTGCTTGGTCTTACGGGCGTCTTTGCGTACAATGCAATGTTCTTCAAAGCGCTGCAAACGATCGAGGCCGGCAGGGCGGCGCTGATTATTGCGAGCTGTCCGGCGTTTATCACGATTGCCTCAGCGATTTTCTTTAGAGAGAGAATCAGTCTGCTAAAAGCGCTCGGCATAGTCATCTCCGTTGTCGGTGCAATAGTGGTTGTCACCAGGGGCAGGCCGAGAGAGGCGATTGAAGGCGGTGTGGGCTGGGGAGAATTCTTCATTTTCTGCTGCGTTCTGAGCTGGGTGGCTTACTCGCTCATAGGCAAGGCCGCGATGGAAGACCTTTCGCCGCTTGTGGCTGTGACCTGCTCGTCTGTGGTCGGCACGGCTGCATTGGCGGTCCCCGCCCTGCGCGAAGGGTTGATCCGAAATATCCCCGCCCATTCTGCAACGGACTGGCTTTGTATCGTCTATCTCGGGATATTTGGAACCGTGGTAGGATTTGTGTGGTACTATCAGGCAATAAAGCGTATAGGGCCTGTCAAGGCCGGACTATTCATCAATTTCGTGCCGATATTTGGCGTGCTGCTGAGTTTCCTGGTTTTAAGAGAGATGATTACGTTGTCGCTGGCGATCGGTGCGGTACTGGTTATTTCCGGGGTATATTTGACCAACAGGACTCACAAAACGAAGGCGGCGTAAATGAACACGAAAACTGCGGGTGTTGCGGCTATCCTTGGCGCCAGTCTGATGTGGGCTATCGAGCCGATTCTTGCTAAATTGGCTTATAGAAGCTCCGATTATCTTCAGACCTCCGCCTTTAGGGCGATTGGCGTTGCCGTGACGGCCCTGGTTTATGTGTTCCTGACTAACAGGGGGAATCTCAAGGTCAGCCGAAAACAGTTCTCCGTGTTGGTCTATATCGCCCTGGCGGGCACAATCGTCGCGGATTTGCTGTATCTATATGCGCTCGGAGAGATTGCCGTAGTTAATGCTGTTCTTATTGGCCACATGCAGCCGATCTTCGTGGTTCTGATAGGATATTTCCTCCTGAAAGAAGACAGACTCACGAGGTATGATTACCTCGGCATACTTGTAATGGTTGTTGCGGGGCTGCTTGTTACCACGAAGACGCCGGCCAACCTTTCCGCTTTGAGATTGGGCGCCATCGGCGATCTTCTGGTGCTGGTGGCGACGGCGGCCTGGGCGACAACCGGGATAGCGACGAGGAAATACCTGCGACAACTCAATGCCGGCGTGGTCGCCTTCTATAGGTTCTCGATGGCTTCGCTGATCCTCGTATTGTATTTGTCACTTACGTCAGCCATAGTCCTTTCGAGTGTCTATCAAGTCTTGCTGGGTTTGACTGTCGGCGTCGGGACGATACTCTATTATGAAGGATTGAAACGGATCAAGGCGGCCCAGGTCTCCGCTATCGAGCTATCGACCCCGCTTTTTGCCGCATTATTGAGTTTTCTAATCCTTCGAGAATCGGTCACAACGATGCAGATATTCGGCATTGCTTTGCTGATTGTCGGCGTGTATTTCCTGTCGCGGAAGGAAGAGGCGTATTTCTAAGGCTTTAGCAGCAGCGGGTCATCCGCTCCTGGTTTTATTGTATCGCGGGGGGTATGTCGCAAATCCCATTTTAATTTCCGGGCTGGACGCCCGGGAACCCGCCAAAAACGTGCGATAGATGACTGAATGAACGTGAAATTGTGGTACAATAGGGCATATTCTGCAAAAAATACGAGAAAATGCCCAAAAAACCGCGTCACGTTTGGCGGTTTCGTTGCACTTATAGGTAAGCAGTAACGGATGAGCAGCTACGATGATTATGTACGACTGGTCGAAAAAGCGCAGCTCGGCGACAAGGAGGCTCTGGATCGCCTGGCTGAGGCGGTGCGCATGCGCCTGCAGGAATACGTGTTTCGCCTTACGCTGGACCAGGATTTGACGCAGGATATTGTACAGGAGAGTATTTTGGAGATGTTCAGAGTATTCGACAGGCTCAAGAGGGCGGAGCGGTTCTGGCCCTGGTTGTATAGCATTGCCTTCAATAAGATTCGCAGTCACTACGGGCGGCAGTGGCGCCACAGGGCGGTTTCGCTGTCCGGGGCGGGCCTTGAGGCTGCCCAGGCGAACGGCAAGGACGGCCTGGCGGATATGGTCAGCCGGGAGCTCAAGCAGATTGTCGCTAAATCAATGCAGGAATTGGACCCCCGGCACAGGGCCGTTTTAACTATGCGGTGTTACGACCAGATGGCCTATTCGGAGATCGCAAAGATAATGTGCTGTAGCGAGTTCGGCGTCCGTGCGTTGTTTTACCGGGCCAAGAAGGCGCTGGCTAAGAAGCTGTCCGGCTACGGACTCGGCAAGAGCTCTCTGATTGTGGCTTTGGTAGTGTTCGGGAAGATGACCGCTGCGAGTGAGGCTGCTGCTGCGAATGTATCTGTAACGGCTGCGACCATTAAAGTGGGCGTTGCCGCTTCCCTGGCGGCGATGGCAGCGAGCAAGACGGCGATCGTTGCTCTGACTGCCGCCGGCGTGATAGCCGCAGGCTCGATGGCGGTTGTGTCTTCAGTTGAGAAAATTGACTCCGGGCCGCAGCGGACTAAGGCACAAGGTTCTATCGGCGGCGCAGGACAGGGAGCGAAGGCATCGACCGCTCTGCAGGAATGTTGGCATTTCTTCCCTGATGGGCCGGGCGGAGTCGTGATGATGCGCTTAATGGAATCCGACCGTCCTGGCGGGGATTCCTGCTCCCGACGCCTCCAGAATCAACACGCCAACTACCGCTATGATAAGAATACCATCACGATTGATAATTCGCGTATGTACAATTCCGATCTTTCGGTTATGAGGCTGCCGACGGACAGCCCCGAATTGAGCCGGTTCATTTCTCAAGTTGAAGGCCGGCAGGGCGATATGGAACACATTGCCGGAGCAGGGGCGGGTCTGCTGGTAATCTGCAAGCGCGACGCCAGCGGCGACAACAGAATCTGGCGGATAGACCGCCATATGAATGTCCTTGAAGAGGAATACTTCCAGTTCGATTGGCCCGGCAGCGCGAAGATCATTGATAATCGCGATGCGATGCACAAGCGAGGCTGGACGTATTTCACAATCACCGGACAAATCAACGGCCAGGAAGTTGTGGGCACAGGCAGAGTGCCGTTTGTCTATGAGATGAGCAGGCTGCATTATCCCTGGGTGAAGATAGAGGTGGGCGGCAAGCTGACGATTGTGGACACCGGCGCGGAGGCCGGTGTTTACGATCGGGATGGACGGGTGGTCGCAAGATACGCGGGCGGCAGCTTCTTCGAGGGGCTGGCCAGACCGTGGACGGGACTGCATACGATTGACGCTGTTCGGCGGGATGCGGCCGAGCAGCAGATTCGGTTTGAAACGAAACTCAGCGCAGGCCGGGACAAGGCGGAAGTCATCCTGACCTGCGAAAATGTGAAGCTGGTCTATGGCATAGACCTGGAAAACGACGTTGTTGAGCGGATAACATTCTTGGCAGACAACAATGGAGACCAGGACGCAATGGGAGATGTAAGGTTTTCTTACCTTCAGGAGATAGCCCCAGCCAGCGGTGAGTTTGCGGCGCCGAGGCCGAGAAGTTCAGCGAGGCAAAGCAGGGACCGGCTGGGGATTATTTGGCTTGCCAGATTGGCCGAATGTAAATTAGGGCAGAAGTATTAGTATTGTCGTTATCAGACTGTTCTGTTTTTTAAGGAGAGGTACTATGAAACGCTTATTGATCGCAATCTTGGTATTTGGTGCGGCTTCACCGGCCGGCGCTAATTTGGTTGGTCACTGGCGATTTGACGAAGGCGGTGGAAGCGTTGCCTACGACTCAGCCGGCGACAACGATGGAGTTGTCTCTGGATCGCAATGGACAACCGGCCAAATCGAGGGTGCGCTGAGCTTCGACGGTATAAATGATTATGTTGCCCTGCCGGACAACAATCCCATCTGGCTGCCACAGAACAACTTCACTCTTTCAGCGTGGGTGTATTTTGACAGGGCCCCGGCTGCGTCAGGAGGCGAGACCTTCTTGGGCCTCAATTACGCGGCCAGCGGCAACCCGTCCAACGAGCTTGGTTATGTGGTCGGCAGGCCTGGGGCTGGCCATGCGTATGCGGGGCGGATCGCCTTCGGGATGCATACACTTACGACCACCGACGAAGACCTGTATTCGAATGAGGTGCTCTCTGGGGGTAGGTGGTATCACGTTGTTGCAGTCAGAAACGGAACAACGCAAGCTATTTACCTTAACGGCGAATTGGATAACAGTCGGGCTTGTTCGCCAGACCCCATAGATTTCGTTGGGGGATACGACGATGACAAAGTCAGCATCGGGCGGGTAACGAGCGCTGGAGTTGGTCAGTACTATGTCGATGGCAGGATCGACGACGTGCGCATTTACGACCAGGCGTTGTCGGCCCAAGAAATTCAAGAGCTCTACGGACAGGCTCAGGGTGGTCTGGTTGCACATTGGCAGTTCGATGAAGGCAGCGGGAGCGTTACCTTCGATTCGGCCGGCGACAACGATGGAGTTGTCTATGGAGCACAGTGGACAACCGGCCAAATCGGCGGGGCATTGGATTTTGACGGCGTGAACGACTACGTTCAAGTCCAAGATGATCCGAGCCTGGACGGAATGGGAGAACTGACGGTTTGTGCGTGGTTCAAGCCGGAACAATTAGGCCGGTTTCAGAGAATAGTCTCGAAATGGGAAAACGGACCGCAAAGAAGCTATGTTCTGTCTCTTAATGACTTGAATAAGCTGGTCCTCGGGGCAGACTCGCGCCTGGATTTGATCCAGTGCGTTGGCGCGACGACTTTGGACCAAGACCGATGGTATCACGGCGCCGGCGTTTACGACCGAAATGGGTGCCGCGTGTTTATCGACGGGCGGCTCGATGCAACGGCCTACGAACCAGGCAGACTCGCAATCTATGCCGGAAGCCTCAATCTGAGAATTGGTGCTGAGCAGGATGGCAGCTACCCCTTCGGAGGCCCGATTGACGACGTGCGCATCTACAGCCGGGCGTTGTCGGCGGAGGAGATTCAGGAACTCTATGGTCAGGCTCAGGGTGGTCTGGTTGCACATTGGCGGCTCGATGAAGGCAGCGGGAGCGTTGCCTACGATTCGGCTGGGGACAATGATGGAGTCGTCTCTGGAGCGCAGTGGACAACCGGCCAAATCGAGGGTGCGCTGAGCTTCGACGGTATAAATGATTATGTTGCCCTGCCGGACAACAATCCCATCTGGCTGCCCCAGAACAACTTCACTCTTTCAGCGTGGGTGTATTTTGACAGGGCCCCGGCTGCGTCAGGAGGCGAGACCTTCCTGGGCCTCAATTACGCGGCCAGCGGCAACCCGTCCAACGAGCTTGGTTATGTGGTCAGCAGGCTTGCAGGGAGCGGGCGAGTCGCCTTCGGGATGCATACACTTACGACCACCGACGAAAACTTGTATTCGAATGCGGTGCTCTCTGGGGGTAGATGGTATCACGTTGTTGCAATCCGAAATGGAACAACGCAAGCTATTTACCTTAACGGCGAATTGGATAACAGTCGGGCTTGTTCGCCGGACCCCATAGATTTCGTTGGGGGATACGACGACGACAAAGTCAGCATCGGGCGGGTAACGAGTGCTGGAGTTGGTCAGTACTATGTCGATGGCAGGATCGACGACGTGCGCATTTACAACCGGGCATTGTCGGCGGAGGAGATACGGGAGCTTTACGGTGCGGCGCCGGCGGCGGCTGTCTATCATATTGATGCCGTTGCCGGCAACGATTCGAATGACGGCCTGAGCAGGGAGACGGCGTTCAAGACCATCCAGAAGGGTATTGAGGCCTCGGACGACAGGGACGAAGTCGTTGTCTGGCCGGGCTTGTATCAAGAGGCCATCAATTTCAAAGGCAAGGCGATAGCGGTTAAGAGTGCTGCTGAGCCGGCTGTGATAGAGGCAGGGGGAATGGACGCCGTTACGTTCCATTCCGGCGAGGGGCCGGACAGCGTCCTGAAGAACTTCATCATCAGAAATAGCGGCATGGCCATATCGACCAACTATGGCAGCAGCCCGACTATCAGTAGCCTGACGATAGTGAATAACGACTTCGGCATAGGCGCCTACGAGGACTCCGATCCCAATATCAGTAATTGCATCATCTGGGATAACAAGTACGGCGACCTCTTTGGCTGCGAGGCCAGACATAGCTGGGTGCAGCAGGAGCTTGAGCCGGACTTGTACGACCCGAATGGTGGCCTCGTCTCCCACTGGGCGTTCGACGAAGGCGCGGGCCTGATAGCCTACGATTCGGCCGGCAACAACGACGGTGTTGTTTTCGGCGCCAAGTGGGCATCCGGCCAGCTCGGCGGGGCACTGGACTTCGACGGAGCAGATGATTATCTCGAGGTGTCCGACAATGCCAGTCTCTCGCTGACGGGGGCTGTGACAGTGGGTGCGTGGATATGGCTTGATCCCGGCTGGTTGCCTCCCGGGCACGGCGGCGCAGGAGTAATTGTCTGCAAGCACAGGGATGTTACCGGCAAGGGCTACTCCCTCAGGGTGCAGGCGAGCCGGAACCTTAGAGCGCTTCTTAACGGAGTCGCCGTTGTGTCGCAGTCCCAAATTCCTGTTGGGGGCTGGACTTATGTTGCGTTGACGTTCGAGAGTTCAGGCAGCAGGGTGGTTCTTTACATAAATGGGAGCGAGGATAGCAGCGCCTCCATAGCCGGCACTCTGACCGCTTCGGGCTGCGGCCTTCGAATCGGCGACCAGTCCTGCTATGCCGGTGGCACGGGGTCGGAGGTTTTTTATGGAGTGATCGACGATGTTCGTATTTATGGCCGGGCGTTGTCGGGGAGCGAAGTTTTGCAGCTTTATGAGCCGGTGGCTGGTATTGATCCATTATTTGCCGACCCGGCCGGCGGCGACTACCATTTGCTCAGTGAACGGGGTCGATACTGGCCTGCGCACGATGTTTGGGTGCTGGACCGTAAGACCAGCCCGTGCATAGACGCCGGCGACCCGGCGGTTGACCCATCGGGCGAGCCTATGCCGAATGGCGGGCGCATAAACATCGGCGCGTACGGCGGGACGGTCCAGGCGAGCATGAGCGAATGGCCGATTGCCAGCGACTACAATCGCGACGGCAGAACCAATTTCGAGGACCTTGCCATATTCTGCGAGGAATGGCTGGCGACTTTTCCGTGGGCCGACGAACAGGCGGCGCCACCGGAGCCGGAGCCGGACTTGGCGCCGCCGACGCCGAGTCCAATGGTCTGGTACCCGAGCGGGCTGCCTCATGACGTCTGGATCGGGCCGGATCCGACGTTCGCCTGGGCGGTGGCGATGACCTCAGCAGCGGCCAGTGATCCGAGCGGGCCTGTGCAGTATTACTTCGAGTCCCTGGATGAGCATGGCTACGACAGTGGGTGGATAGCCACAAAAACGTACACAACACCGGTAGTTGGCAGGTCGGGTCAGCTTCTGCGGTTCCGTGTAAAGGCGCGCGACGCCTATAATAATGAAACAGCCTGGTCGCCCGCGGAGTCGTCGCAGCCGCCACCGTCGCGTTAGGTTGAGTGATCGGCCAGAAAGGTGAGCCTTCGTTCCCGGTTCCCGGCGAATTTTTCGGAATAGGGATAACAGGGTAGATCGTACCCCCTTATGAGCAATTCTTCTCTGGTTGCATAATGGGGGCCGAGCCAATATAACATCAACGCGGGCAACTTCGCAATAGCCGGGTCGATCTTCGGCTGGAGCTCTTTGATAATCTGCCACGGGGACTTGTCATCCTTGCCGTTCATTCTTACAATCTGCTCGTAGTAATTCAGCGGTTTCAATTTTCGGGCCCTTAAAAAGATGGCGCCAGTGGCGCGAGCCATCCCGGCGACCGTAATGGTCTTTTAAGGGCCTTGCCCTTTCAAGGGCCGATTTTTCTTATAGGACCTGCGTCGGCAGGGGCTTTCCCCCCAGCCCCTGCCATAGCTTCTTAAGTCTCCTATGGCAATCGTCAGTCATACACCTTAT
>Ga0315287_10004813_pt1 | contig 13205 bp, 13 predicted proteins | sample YL17G11_0_MG_FD_205037 | JGI IMG/M metagenome (GOLD analysis project Ga0315287, IMG submission 205037) | Sediment microbial communities from Yellowstone Lake, YNP, Wyoming, USA - YL17G11_0 | ecosystem: Environmental > Aquatic > Freshwater > Lake > Sediment | place: USA: Wyoming | collected... | reverse complement strand
ATATATTCAATTTATATTAATACATAAGCTAATATCTATAATTATTAATATTTCGAATGTAGTTTGTAATAATAATTAAATATATCTAAGATATTAATAAAGTCTAAATATAAAATTTTCATTTTGATTAAATAATTTTTAGAAAACACTTTGATTATAGTAATTTTTATATAATAACATCTATTTATTAGAATTTTAACTATAACAACTTGTTTTCTAAAATTTTCTAACTAAAACTAAAATTTTATATTTAGACTTTATTAATATTTAAGTTAATTTCTATAATTATAAGAAACTAGAACCTAAATAATAAGAGTTATTAATATTAGCTTTAATATTAATAAAGTCTAAATATAAAATTTTGATTTTGATTAAATAATTTTAGAAAACACTTTGATTATAGTAATTTTTATATAATAACATCTATTTATGAAAATTTTAACTATAACAACTTGTTTTCTAAAATTTTCCTGCTAAAACTAAAATTTTATATTCAACTCTTATCAATATATAAGCTAATATCTATAATTATTGAGATTTAGATCCTAGTTTATTATATTTATTAATATCTAAGATATATTTAATTATTATTATGAACTAGACCCAGATTCTTATTGGTGATAGATATTAGATTCTCTATTAACAAGTTCTTTATTAGAAATTTTGGATCTATTTTGGAAAATTTAGAAAACATTTTTGATCATAGTAATTTTTATATAATAACATCTATTTTAGTAAATTTTAACTATAACAATTTGTTTTTCAAAATTATTTAACTAAAATCAAAATTATATATTCAACTCTTATTAATATATAAGATAATATCTATAATTATTGAGATTTAGATCCTAGTTTATTATATTTATTAATATTAACTTAGATATTAATAAAGTCTAAACATAAAATTTTGATTTTGATTAGATAATTTTTAGAAAACACTTTGATCATAGTAATTTTTACGTATGATTAATCATAAAATAATTACATCTATTTATGAAAATTTTAACTGTGACAAACAGTTTTCTAAAATTTTCTAAGTAAAACCAAAATTTTATATATAGTATTTATTAATATATAAGCTAAATTTAAATATTATTATGAACTAGACCCGAAATCTCTATATATTTAGATATTAGATTGAATATTAATATGATCTATATATCGAATTTTGGGTCTATTTTTAGAAATTTTAGAAAAATAAATTGTTCATAGTAATTTTAACATAACAACATCTATTTATGAAAATTTTAACTATAACAACTTGTTTTCTAAAATTTTTCAGTTAAAATCAAAATTTTATGTTCAGGTATTATTAATATCTAAGTCAATTATCATGATTATTAAGATTTAAATTTTAACTTAAATCTTAATAATACCTGAACATAAAATTAAAATTTTATGTAGAAAATTTTAGAAAAACAAGTTGTTATAGTTAAAATTTTGATAAGTAGATGTCATTATTTTATGATTAATCATACGTAAAAATTACTATGATCGAAGTGTTTTCTAAAATTTTCCTCATAAAATCAAAATTTTATATTTACGGTTTATTAATATATCAGTTAATATTAATAAACAAAAAATATTCTAAAACTGATTTATCATAATACTCAAATATATCTTAGATATTAATAATGTCTAAATATAAAATTTTGATTAGATAATTAGATAATTTTAGAAAACACTTCGATCATAGTAATTTTTATGCATGATTAATCATAAAAAAAATTATAAATTAAAATAAAAATAAATAAAAAATAAATGAATATAAATATTATATTATAAATAAAAAATACAGAATGGATCTATTTTTACTCAATAATTTTGATACAAGTTATTTGTCAAAATTAGATTATTTAGAAATAATTTATCTATGTCAAACTAACAAACAATATTTTACGATTTGCGACAACAACACAATTTTGAGACAATTAATTTATAAAAGAAATTCGAATATATTAATTCCTCCAAACTATAACATTGTTGGAACATTAAAAGAATTTTATACTAAAATTGATAAATTATTCACAGATAATTTTGATGTGAAAGAATTACCTGATTATATCATACCCGAAAAATTTAAACGTACACATACACTTAATTTATTAAATTATTTTATCGACGATTTATCCGGTTATCTCGATGGAAGTGTCGATAGTAGAAATGAAGAAATAGAGTTCCCGACATCTATTAAACTAAACAGGTTTTTAGTGGGAGTACCATTTTCTTCGGAGCACGCTGACTATACTTATGATGACGCAATACCTGGAAATTGGAAAAGTATTCCAAATGAAATAATTTTATCAGAACTAATTATTAATTATATAAGACCTTCAATAGAAAATTTGGTTGTTTTTGATGTTGATATATATAGGATAGATTATCATAAAATATTTGCTATATTATGTGATTTATTTTTAATTGATCTTTAAAACTTTCGTCGATTAATATATTTTTTAGTTATATTTTTTACATATTGATCAGTTTAGTATTATTTTAATTTTTGAATTAATCATTAAAAAAATGTTATATAATATAAGAAATTAGAATCCTAATTGTTATATAAATATAATTATGGAACAAGTATGGTTTATTGCAGGTCCTACAAATCTTGATCCAAAATACCGAGCATTCTTTAATAATAATCATTTTAATACTAAAATATTTTATGGTTGTTTAAATATATTAGAAACAAAGGCAATTACGGTCAATGCCGATAATACAGATATTATTAGAGAAATATTGGAAATATTAAGTCTTTATGAAGATTGTGATTTTCAACCAAGATTTAAATTAAATGAACCAGAAGAAAATGAATTAGTATACTATAATGAATATATAATAAATTATTATATGAACAAAATGGATGGATGTGATTGTAATATGCTTTATCAATATGATTTATTAAAAACTCCTAAATCAATAAAATGTTTTATGAAAAATAACAAATATTATGGTGATTATAGTATTATAGAGAAGACGTTGATATTTACAAGAGAAGAAATTGATAAGATAAACATAAAGAATACAGAAAATTATAATAAATATAATAATTGTTGTTGTAACTCTTTGGATTATTTCTAATATATTTTAAAATATATGAATTTAATTCATATATTAGTTTATACTAAACAAAATTTTTTATTATAGAATTATCTGTGATTTTGCACGTATCGAAATTAGTCTCTCCATAAGGAACAAACGTTTTAGGTTTAATTTTATCTAATTCTTCCATTGTTATATCAATTGGTTCACACTTCCAGGAGGTAGGAAGTGTATCTCTAGTATAAGTATTTTCTTTAAGAAAATCTAAATCTTCAGAGTTTTTCGATTGGGATGTTTTAATATTATTCATTAAAATAATATGATTATATTTTTGATAATATAATTAAATTTAATTTAATTTAATTTTTTTATTGTAATTGATCTTTAGTTACGATTTGTTCTATATTAGCGCGACACATTGGACATTGTTTTAATGATTTAACACAATCTTTGCAACAACAATAATGACCGCATGGAGAAATAATAATAAATACTATGTCAGGTTGGGATTCAACATCATTCATACAAATACAACATTCTGTTATATTTTCATCTCCATAAATCTTTAATTTTGAGAAATCATTTTCTAATGATTTATTACAAATCACTATATTATTCTTTTTAATTCGATAAAAGAACTTACCTTTAGTATTTGACAATGATACATCTGACTTAGGAACTAAATATTCTCTCTGATCAACTCTGATATCCTTGGGAAATTGACAGTTTGCATCGGAGCTATAACCTTGTGATATAATCTTTATTCTTAATTTATTTCCTTCCTTCACACATTTGACTCTAATTAATTCATTTGTTTGTACTTCCATTTATATTTTTCATAATTATTGATTATTATTATTTATTTATAATTTATTTTTATTTATATAAATGATAATATAAATAATAAATAACGTATTTATATAGATTAAAATTTACTTCATAAAAATGAATAGGAATAATATCGCTAGAGAAAAATTGTCTAAGAAACAAAATGATAAAGTATTATTATCATTATCTGCTTTGAATGAAAACATTAGAATAAACTCTTCAAATTTTACAGTAGAGAATGTCGTAAAAGAATATATTAATTTACCATTTTTACCTATTAATAAAGAAATTATTATAGGTAAAATAGGAGTGTATAATCATGACACATTAAAAAGAGAATCAAAAAATTTACTAAAATATGGAGAATTTACAAAATTAGATCCTATTAATTATCCTAAAGGAAGCAATCCAAATATGGATTATATGCCAGATGAAAATATATCACCTGTAATAATTATAGATACGGACGGAAATAAATTTAAAGTAAACTATTTATATTGGTTTCCATTAACTGATATTCATGATTGTATATTAATACAACAAGGATTAACAAATATTAAATTATTACCAATGAAGGTATTTGTAGACAATGATTATCAATGGATAAGAACATTATTTAACATTTTAGATAAAAAAATATTAGATGAAATCTAAAAGATTATTATTTAATCATATTAGAATTTCATAATTAAATTATATAATTTAATTATTTTAGAAGTTACCTAATTTATACCATTCTGGAAAATATTTATCTAAAAGTCCATTATCTTTCAGGAAAATATAAATTTGTGTTTTATCATGACATAAAATATCTATGCTTGCTTTTGTAGCATCATCATATTCTTCCCAGTTATACCATTCATTTGGAATTATTTTATAAGATGGACCGTTATTACACTCGCATCCTAATTCATTAAGTTGTTTTACTAAATCTAGATATTTTTGTTTTGTCTTTTCATTTTCTTCTAAAATGATATTAACTTGTTCTTTATATTCATCTTTTAATGAAAGTTTATCTTTCTGTAATTTAGGATATACAACCCTAATATCAACTTTTCCATCGACATAGTTATTAATGATATCTTTGATTTTCTTTAAAAATCAACATCTTCAATATTTTTAAATCTTATGTAAAAATGTAAGGCAGATGGTAAACTCGGAGAAATCCACGATTTCTTTAAATCTTCGTCTGTAGTATTAGCTCCTCTTCTTCCTATCGCTCCTACTGTATATTTATCTCCATCAAAATAACAACCAGGATCCCACGATAAATTTAATCTATCTTCGTTTTCTAATAATATCTCCATTTTATTCTAAAATTTATGTATTTAAATGCATAATTGTTTTTAAAAATCAGCGTTTGTGTTAAAAATATTATCTTCCTTGTCATTATTAACAACCGAATGTCTATTTTGGGTACGTTCGAAATATAAAAATAATTATATAATTATAGTTTATAATTATTAAAAATAAAATGTACAAAGATACAATTATACCAAAAGAAATTTTTAAATGGGATCTAAGAAAAAGATTATATAAAACTCGACCAAAAAGAAAATGTTGGAATGATTATTTGGAACAACCATCTTTTTTAAATTTTGTTAAAAAAGAAAATTATCAAAGTGTGAATTACAATAGATGTATTGTAAAATTTATTAGGGCAAAGTATCTAGAAACTGAGGAAGAAAACGAATCATGCGAGATTTTACTGAAAGAAAATCCTTATAGATATGTGATGTTTCCAATACAATATCCTAAGATATGGAAATTTTATGAGGATTCATTATCTTCGTTTTGGACAGCAAATGAAATAGATTTGCATTATGATATTAAAGATTGGAATGATAAGCTGAATGATGACGAAAGATGGTTCATTAGTTCCGTGCTCTCATTCTTCAGCTCGAGCGACGGAATTGTGAACGAGAACCTAGCTGCGCGATTTATGGGAGATGTACAAATACCAGAAGCTCGTGCAGTTTATGCAGTGCAGATAATGATTGAGACTATTCATTCTCAAACATATTCAATGTTAATAGAGACATTAATTAAAGATCTTACTGAAAGAAACAGATTATTTAAAGCAATTGAGACTATTCCTAGTATCAAAAAGAAAGCTGATTGGGCACTAAAGTGGATTACTAGCAGTAAATCTTTTGCTGAGCGCTTGACAGGATTTTTGGTGGTGGAAGGCCTCTTCTTTAGCGGGGCATTCTGTAGTATTTTTTGGTTAAAGAAAAGAGGTCTAATGCCTGGATTATGTTTTTCTAATGAATTAATTAGTAGAGACGAAGGAGTACATTGTGATTTTGCGTGTCTATTATATAGTATGTTGACTAATAAATTAGACCAGTCTGTTATTTATGATATCATTGGGGAAGCCGTTGAATACGAAAAAGAATTTATAACAGAATCCTTACCTGTTTCGTTAATCGGTATGAATGCTACATTAATGAAACAATATATAGAATTTTGCGCTGATAGACTAATTTATACATTAGGTTATAAAAAACTGTATAATGCTGAGAATCCATTTTCTTGGATGGAATTAATTAGCTTACAGGGCAAGACAAATTTCTTTGAGCGTCGTACTTCAGAATATCAACGAGCTGGAGTAAAAAATTATAATGCAAAGGATGATATATTTACAACCGATGCAGATTTCTAAATTATATTAAATGTTTAATATAATTTGATGATAGTGTTTTTACTTAAACTTATAATTATGTTCGATACTTTAGATCTTATTTATTCTTTTAGGCGGTGGGATTAATGGTTTCATTTCTCTTTTAGACGGTGGGATTAATGGTTTCATTTCTCTTTTAGACGGTGGGATTAATGGTATTATTTCTTTTTTGGAAGTAGAATCTGGTAGGTTCACTTTTTCGATTTTAGGAGGAATAGATGGATTTATTCTTTTTACTCTAAAATTTTCTAATATTTCTTGTGCTTCTTTAGAATTTAAATCGTACCATTTATGTTTAACAGATTCAGTTTTTCTAGATATAGCAGTGTTAATATTAGAAGCTTTTGTTTTAAATGTTTCTGCTCCTACAGATTGACTCATGAAAATATAATACTCGTTATTTTTTGTTACGCATAAAGTCGGTTTACCATGATCTTTTATACAATGATCCTTAATTGTTAATATTTCTAAGTTTGTTGAATTGTTGTTTTTAGGGGTTTTATCTTTATGGTTAACTTGATGTTCGTTTCTATTACCATCGAATTCTAAAAAAGCATAAGCGACTAATACATGGATAAAAAATTGTTTCCTAGAACTAATTTTATCATAATTTTCCCCTTTAATATAATTTGATAATCTAATAGTACAATAATCGTCAGGATCTACCGATGCTGATAAAAGTTTATTCCATTCATTTTTAATACGTCCGTAATTAGAAACTTTATATTTTATATTTACATTATCATAAATAGTTCTAGGATTTACCCATATTTCTCCTTCTAAATCTAAACAAATTTTAAACCTTAATTTATATTCATTAATGATTATTGTATTATTATGTATTCTGTTTGATTTCATATTTCTTCGTACTTTACCACCATTACATCCTACATGTTTACCTGCTTGGTCATAATTATCAAATGTTTGTATCACGTTATCGTTTTCATCCAGTAATTCTATACCTCTAGAGCTACTAGCTCCCTTTTTCCATAATCCTGTTTCTACAGCATGTTTTACATTTTCTAAATGCGTGACCCATTCACGATTGTCTATACTAAAATCATCTCTTATACCATTTTTATGATTGACTTCAACTAAATTTTTGGGGTCTGGATTATGAATATACTGCTTAGCCATTGCTCGATGTAAAAGTATAGATGATAAATTTTCATAATTGTCGTCATTGCTTAAGAATACATATGGATATCCTTTATTAAATTGAGGCATTAACATTTTATGAGTTATTGCGTTTCTTATCCCTTTAGGATTTATTTGGTATCTACAAAATCCTTTCATTGGTTCCCATATTTCATTTGGTTCATCTTCGTCTTTACATTTATGATCAGACCATTCTAAATTGTCTTTATGTATATTTAAAGTATCACCATCTTTAAATTTAACGTATTTAAAATTATTTGGATTATCAATAAAAGTAGTTGCGACTAACATATAAACTCTACATTTTTTAACATCATTCTTACTAATTCTTAATGATATACAAAATATTTCACTTTGTATATAAGGACTCATTATTTTACCTCTAGTTGATAAAATTTTACCTTCTTTGCAAATTTTATATTTCTCAAATCCACGTATTGGTACCCATTCATAATTATTTATATTAAGCGAAGGATCCTTTATCAGCTCTACAATAGGATTAGAGAATAGTTTATCGATTAAAAAAGGGGATTTTACTTTTTGTTTTTTATTGTCATTATCTGTTATTTGGTGAAAAATATAATCTTTTTCAATAGAACCTTTTAGTATCTTATTAGCAGAAATATTAAATACTTTTCCAGACGCAGAACATCTATGGTTCCTGAATCCTAAAACGTCCATACTTTTCCATTCTTCGGTCTCCATTATCGTTTTAATTTTTATAACTACAATAAATAATTAATATAATATTAATTATTTTTAAATTATTATTTCACGAAGCAATTACGAGACCGTCAACATCATAATCAGGAATCGAATCTAAATCAACAGGAGTTCTTATGATAACTTTACAATCATCATATTCAGTATTAAATATTTTTTCTATACCGGGATCTTTCTCGAAAATATACTTTTGTATTTTATTTAGCTGAATACAATTTTTACAATTTTCATTACAATCATTATACCATCTCAGGCAATCTTCATGTTCATAATATGTAATACCGTTTACACATCTATAATTATAATGATAATCATTATATCTACAATTTTCTTTAATTATTTTACCGTTATCGTATAGAGTATATCCTAAAATTCCTGTAGTAACATTTCCATTATACGTTATTCCATGATGAACTCCATTGATATTTCGCGTTACGATATTATAATAAAGTTCTCCTTCTTCAACACAAATATATTCTAATTCATTTAACCAACTAAAAGAAGAACATGTAGCATAGAGATTTCTTAAAGGATAATAACATGAATTACCTCCATTTTCTTCAAATAATTGTTTAAGGCTTAAGATTTTCATATTCTATCTCAGATATTCCTTCATCTTCAAGATCATCTAATCCATCTTCATTTAAATATTCTCTCTCAATAAAACTTGCAATATGTAATATTATTTCCTTTGGTAAATCTATCATTTTTATTATAATATTATAATTTCTATAATATTATTTGTTTTTAAATTAATTAAAAATGGATATATATGATAAAAATTAAGCTAAAGTAAATGTTATCCATGTTCCCTTTATTAGATTTACCTGAAGATCTGATTAAATTAATCATATATTACTCGCCAAATAAAGTTTATGATTTATGTTTAGTTAATAAATGGTTCAATGACAATTCAAAGAAGATAAAAATTACCGATAATAAGAAATATCCTTTATTATCAGATGAAAATTTAAGAGAATTAGTAAATTTAACATCAATAAGTATAAAATATGATAATCAATTTAGTATAACGAATGAAGGATTAAAGAATTTAAATAATCTTACATATCTTAAAATAGATGAGAATAATGAAATTATAGATGATTCATCAATTAAAATGTTAACTAATCTTACCTGTCTAAAGATAAATCGTAATAAAATGATACCCCAAAGTGCAATCAAAAATTTATATAAGTTAAAATATCTATCAATAACAGGATCTGATTTTAATAATGAAGCTATAAAAAATTTAACAGAATTAATACATCTTAATATTCGCGGTAATGATTTTATAACTAATGAAGGAATTAAAAATTTAACAGATCTAAAATCACTATCATTGGCATTTAATAAAAAGATAACATCAATTAAATATTTTACAAATTTAACTTATCTTGATTTACATTCTAATAGTAAAATAATAGATGATGAAATCAACAACTTAACAAGTCTTACCGATATACAATTATGGTCTAATAGCACAATAACTGATTTAGGGGTTAAAAATTTAACTAATATTACATCTATAATTTTAACTGGTAATACTAAAATAACAGAAAATAGCTTAAAATATCTAACTAAGATTACCCATCTTAATTTATCTAATAATTTTAGCATAAACGAAGATTTTCTTGTAAACTTGAAAAATCTTAAATCACTTAATATATCATTGGAAAACGGCATTACCTCTAGAGTATTGAAAAAATTAACTTTCTTAACTTCTTTGAATATATCAGGTAATAATCTTATAACGGACGACGCGATAAAAAATCTGACCAATTTGACCAAATTAATAATATTTGAAAATGGATTAATAAGCAATGAAGGAATTAAAGATTTGTTAAATCTTACTTATTTAGACTTATCATTTAGTAATATAACTAATAATGGAATCAAATATTTAACTAATCTTGAAACTTTATACGCATATGATACTGATGGAATAAATGGGATAACAGATCAAATACTTGAATATTTACCAAATCTTAAAATTATGAAATAAATTATTAATCGATAATAATTTACTTAGCACATTATGAAGCAAGAACAAGATCACTGCTATCATAATCAGGAATTAATGAATATTCTAACTTGATAGGAGTTCTAATGATAACTTTACAATCGTCATATTCGGGTTTAAATATTATTTGGTTTTAAATTAATATTAAAAATGAATATATACAATAAAAATTTATGTAATTTTAAATGTCATGTTTATTCCCTATATTTCCTTTGTTAGGTTTACCTGAAGATCTGGTTAAATTAATTATAAAACTTTCTAAATGTAAAGTTTATGATTTATGTTTAGTAAATAAACGTTTTAATGATAATTGTAAAATTATAAAAATTGTAAGTAACAAAAAATTTCCTAAGTTATCAGATGAAAACGTAAAAGGATTAGTAAATTTAACGAAATTAGATTTAGAATCTACTTCACTATTGACAGATGAAGGAATAAAAAATTTAAATAATCTCAGATCTCTAAAAATAAATGAAAATGTCACTACAATAAGCAATTTATCTATTAAAACGTTAACTAATCTTACTTGCCTTAACATAAATTATAATACTATAATAACTGACGAAGCGATTGAAAAATTAAATAAACTAACAAAACTCCGTATAGCTGGAACTAACATTAAAATTAGCGAGAATTTCAGTTCATTGACTCATCTTGATATAAGCAAAAATGGAGCTATAATAAACGAAGATATTAAAAATATGACAAATCTTACTGTTTTGGTGTTATCATTTAATGATAATATATCATCAATTCAAAATTTCACTAATTTAACTTTTCTTAGTTTATTTCATAATGATAAAATAACTGATGACGAAATTAGATATTTGACAAAACTTACTGGTATTGAGTTGGGTCACAATAATACTATAACAGATCTAGGGATTAAAAGTCTAACAAATCTTACATCTATCAAATTAAATAGTAATACTCAAATAACTGAAAATGGATTAATGAATTTGACTAATATTACTCATCTAAGTTTAGCAAATAATTATAATATTAATAATGAATTTCTATATAATATGAAAAATCTTAAATCTCTTGATATATGTTTAGAAAATAATATTACAAATATGGGACTTATGAAACTAACTAACCTTACGTTTTTAGACATATCAGCAAATGAGGTGATAACTGATAATGGTATCAAAAATTTGACCAATCTTCTGAAATTAAAAGTATCTGAAAATGATTTAATAACTAATGATGGTATTAAAAATTTGACCAACCTTACTTACATAGATCCATCATATAGCAATATAACTGTTGAAGGACTTAAATTTTTAACTAATTTGAAACAGTTTTGTATTTGGGATGGGACAGCTGGGGAAACTGCGGGTAAATTACTCACATATTTACAAAATCTTAAAATTGTAAAATAAATTATTATTGCTTAATAATTTACTTAGCACATTCCGGTTCATCCGGTAAATTGTAATAATAAGCATCAATATGATTATAGCTTAAACTTCCTCCTGACTTGATAAAGGGAACCAAATTTTTTACCGTTTCATAAGTATATCCGAATAATTGAGCTAATACAAGCGCAGGAATTAGGTCCTCAGTATTAACAACGTTTATTGCGTGTGGTACTTTTATATCGAATTGCTTAGCAAATTCTACGTTACCGACTCTAGGTGATCCATAAAAATATGATATGATTTTTTTATGTTCTTTAGATATTCCACTAAAATCAAATGAAGATAGTAATGCTAAGCTGGCTCCTAAAGAATGCCCGCATATAAATAAATGTTTGATCCATTTACTATTTTCATTATACCAACACCATAATTGATCACGAATAGCAGTATATATTTCATAAAACCCTTCGTGAACTAGCATACAGTCTTTATAGCCATTTAACTGGGTTGGTGGTACTTGGTGGTATCTAAAATCGGCTTTCCAGGCTGCGATTTGCTCGGTTCCGCTAAAACAAAAAATCGCCCTGTTAGTAGATTGGTTCCAGAAAATATATCCAATGAAAAGATTCTGATGACTAACAGGTTCAATTCCATTCAATTGTAACTGATCGGTAAAACCTGGTGGATTTTCTATAGGTAAAATAGCTGTACAATTTGCAGAACTTGTCATAAAACAAACATCCAATAGCGCTGTGGCTAATTTTTTCTCATAAATTCCGTTCTGGCGTGGTACATAAACAGCTTCTCTATAAGTTAGACTAAATTTTAAATCGCAGGGTGAATCATACTTTTCAGCAAGGGCATTTACAACCGTATCCGGCAAACTAACTAATTGATAATAGATCAAAAAATAGAAAATCATTATTACAATGACCGCAATGATCAAGCCATATAAGATGATTTCTTCTGGAGTTGATAAACTCATTTATTATTAAAAAATAAAATTAAAAATAAAATATTCATACATCTCTATAATAAAAATTATTATAATGTCAACATTAAAAACAAAACCAAGATTTGTCGATTCTCGCGGTGTATTAAGGCCTTCATCAAATAAAGATGAACCACTTAATATTAAATCAAGTATTAGTATAATGAATTTTAACCCAGAAAAATCAACATCTACAACACAAACAACACTAACAACACTAACAACACAAACAACACAAACAACACAAACAACACAAACAACACAAACAACACTAACAACACAAACAACACAAACAACACAAACAACACAAACAACACAAACAACACAAACAACACAAACAACACAAACAACACAAACAACACAAACAACACGAACAACACAAACAACGTCAAC
>Ga0315287_10004812_pt1 | contig 13209 bp, 13 predicted proteins | sample YL17G11_0_MG_FD_205037 | JGI IMG/M metagenome (GOLD analysis project Ga0315287, IMG submission 205037) | Sediment microbial communities from Yellowstone Lake, YNP, Wyoming, USA - YL17G11_0 | ecosystem: Environmental > Aquatic > Freshwater > Lake > Sediment | place: USA: Wyoming | collected... | reverse complement strand
CGGTTCGTCGAGCGACGCGCGCGCCTGGTCGAGACGCGGCTGCATCGTGCCCGCCTCCTGCCGGAGGAGGGTCGCCTCCGCGGCGACATGGTCCCCCTCGCGGACGGGAATCTCGATGATCCGCTCGTGCGACTCCGCCACCAGCTCCAACCGGTCGCGCTCGAGCGTGCCGTGCACCTGCTGCGGCGCGCCGCCGTTCGAGCAGGCGGCGACCGACGAAGCCAGCAGCATTGCGCAGACGATGTGCCTGTTCATGACGACCTCTCGCGGGCACCGATACCGTCCATCAGGACACGCGCCGTGTGCGCGGTCAGGCGCTCGACCGCCTCGCCCTCGACCGACAGGCCGAGCACGCGGCTGGTCACTGGCAGCGCCAGGAACGGGAAGACGGCCAGGCTGATCGCCGAGAGGGCGGCGAGGTGCGGCTCGACGTCGGCCCGCACGGTGCCGGCCGCCTGCTCGCGCCGGATGATCGCGATGAGCAACGGTGCGAGCCGGCCGGCGAACTGCTCGATGAACAGCTCGCGGAACGGCCCGCCTTCCGCGAGCACTTCCTGCACGATCAGGGCCGGCACCCAGGGATTCGCCACGAGCATCCGGCCGTAGAGGCCGATGACTTCCTCGAGGTCGACTTCGGCAGCCGGGGACGTTCCGCCGAAGCCCTGCAGCGACTCCGCGACGGGCGCGATCGCCGCTTCGAGCATCGCGCGGTAGAGGCCGAGCTTGTCGCCGAAGTGGTAGTGGATCGTGGCCGGCGAACTGCCGGCCGCCGCGGCGATCTGCCGGATCGTGACCGAGGCAAAGCCGCGGCTCAGGAACAGGCCGCGCGCCGTCTCGAGCAGGGCATCGCGCACCGTCGCGTCGCCGCCGGGCGGCCGGCCCGGACGCCGGAACCGGGCCCCGGATGCGGGACGACTTGGGGAGGCGCGCATGGCGCCATATTAATCGGTCGTTTAATTAAAGGCCAGCGACGTGGAACCCGGCTTCAGCCTGTCAGCAGGTCCGCCACTGCGACGGTCGCGATCTCGTCCATCGGCCGTGGCATGCCGACCTCGAACCCCTGCGCGTAATCGACGCCGATCTCGCGCAGCTTCTCGAGCACGGCCACCGTCTCGACGGACTCGGCGATGATCTTCTTGCCCATCACGTGCCCGATCTCCTTGATCGAGCGCACCATCGCGTAGTCCACCTGGTCCTGGGAAATGTTGCCGACGAACATGCCGTCGATCTTGATGTACTCGACCGCGAGCGCCTTCAGGTACGCGAACGACGAGACGCCGCTGCCGAAGTCGTCGAGGCTGGTCACACAACCCAGGCGGCGCAGGTCGTTGATGAGCTGGTTGGCGCGGGTCAGGTTGCCGATGGCGACGCTTTCCGACAGTTCGAAGCCGAGCCGCCGCGGATCCACGCCCACACCCGCGGCGGCCTGACGGACGTAGGCCGCGGTGTCCGGGTCGACCACGGAATCCCTCGACAGGTTGATGAAGAAGCGCGACACGCGCGCGAGCACCTGCGGGTGCGCGCTCATCCAGCCCAGCGTGGCGTCGATGACCCATCGGTCGTAGCGCACGGCGAGGTTGTAGCGCTCGACGGAGGGCAGGAAGGCGCCCGGCGGCACAGCCCTGCCGTTCTCGTCCCGCATGCGCACCAGCAGCTCGTAGTGCGGCAGTTCAGTCGCCCCCGCGGCCAGCGGCGTGATCGGCTGGGCCTCGAGGAACAGGCGGTTCTCGACCAGCGCGCGCTTGGCGCGCACCACCCATTCCATCTCGCCGTTGCGGCGCTCGACGACCGCCTCGTCCTCCTGGTAGACGTGGACGCGGTTGCGCCCGGCGTCCTTGGCGGCGTAGCAGGCGGCGTCCGCCGCATTCATCACCTGCGCGAGCCGCCGCATGTGCGGGGTGACGATCACCACGCCGATGCTCACGCCCAGCGTGTGCACCTTGGAGCCCCAGACGAACTGGTACGCATCCACCGCCTTGAGCAGGTTGCCGGCCACCTGCTGGGCGGCGTCCGGGCCGCAGTTGTGCAGCAGCACCGCGAACTCGTCGCCACCGAGGCGCGCCACCACGTCTGCGGAGCGCACTTGCTGTTCCAGCAGCTGGCCGAGCTGGCGCAGGAGCTCGTCGCCGGCCACGTGGCCGCAGGAGTCGTTCACTGCCTTGAAGCGGTCGAGGTCCATGAAGCAGACCGCGTGCATCGCCCCGGTGGCCTGCATGAGCTCGAGCGCGCGCTGCAGGCGCAGTTCGAACTCGCGCCGGTTCGCCAGACCGGTGAGCGGGTCGTGGCTCGCGTCGTAGGAAAGCTGCTGGGACAGCTCGTGCGAGGCGGTGATGTCGGTGAGCGTGCCCTCGTAGAAGAGCGCGCGGCCATCGGCGTCGAGCACCACGCGTGAGTTCTCGAGCACCACGATCTTGCTGCCGTCGCGCCGCTTCAGCACCAGCTCGGCGTTCCTGACCTCGCCACTCTCGGCCATGGCGCTCGCCCAGCTCTCGCGGTGGCCGGGATCCATGTAGACGTCCATCGCGACGTCGACCGCCAGCAGTTCGTCCTCCGAGTCGTAGCCCAGCATCCGCACCAGCGCCGGGTTCGCGGCCATGAACTTGCCGTCGGGCGTGGTCTGGAACACGCCGGCGGTGACGTTCTGGAAGAGTTCGCGGTAGCGCTGCTCCGACGCCTTGAGCGCCTTAAGGGTGTGCGTGCGCTCCGTCGCGTAACGCAGCACCTTGTCCAGCATCTGCGCCGACAGCCCGTCCGCCACGACGTAGTCGAGCGCACCGCGATCGATCGCCTCTCGGCCGATGTCCTCGTTCATGGCCTCGACCACGACGACGATCGGAATCTGGGGAGCCTTCGGCTGGACGCGCAGGAAGGTCGTGAGCCCCGTGCTGTCCGGCAGCACGAGGTCGAGCAGGATGGCGTCGATGCGCCCCTGTTTCACTCGTGACAGGCCGTCGGCGAGGTTTCCCGCGACCTCGAGCCGGAATGGCAGGCCGCGAATGCCGGCCAGCACCTCGGCGAACCGGGCGTGGTCTTCCTCGCGGCCACTGATCAGCAGGACGGTGGCGGATTGCATCGGCCCCGAGTATACGACTGCGCGCGCGCCCGGAAACGTGAGGTCGGAACGGTCCCCGCGCGGGCAGGCGTGAAGCCGGTCACAGGTCGTGCGGCTCCTCCGGCTTCACGACCAGCACGTCGCAGGGCAGCCGGTCGAGGACGCGTTCGGCCGTGCTGCCGACGAACAGTTCCTGCAGCCGGCTGCGGGACACCGCGCCCATGACCAGCACGTCGGCCGGCAGGCTGCGGGCGACAATCTGCAGCACGTCCGCCGCCGAGCCCTGCTCCAGGTGGACTCTCCCCGGCGGAAGCGCGTGCGCGGCTGCGACGGCCGCGAGGACGGCGCCGATCCGCTCCCGCTCGTGCTGGACGACCTCGGCAGCACTCACGCCCGCCGCGTACGGCAGGGCGCCCGTCCCCATCACCGCAGCCAGCAGCCCAGCCGGGAAGAACGCATGCGCGGCGTGCACCTCGCCGTCGAGCGACCTCGCCAGCAGTTCCGCGGCCTCGAGGATCCGGTGGTCCAGCGTCGCGGCCTGGTCGCCGACGTGCTCCGGATCGAGCGCGGCCAGGATGCGCGGCCGGGCCTGCCACTCCCGGGGCTTGGCGAGCAGCAGCGGCGCCGGACAGCTGCGGATCAGGTTCCAGTCCGTGTTCGTGAGCAGGGTCCGGCGGATGGCGGAGTGGTGGTGGGTGTCCTTGACGACGAGGTCGGGGGAGGACTCCTGCACGCGCCGCAGGATGCCGTGGTGCACCGGGTTGTCCCAGTGCACGTGCGTCTCGACCGGGATTCCGCCGGCGCGGATCTGGTCGGCGAGTTCCTCGAGGAACTCCAGCCGCTCCGTCACGAACTCCTCCCGGAGCTCCCGCAGCCGGGCGGTGTCGAACAGCGGCCTGCCGCTCAGTGACGGGTCGAAGTCGCAGACGAAGAGCTCGAGCGTCGCACCCGAGCGCTGCGCCAGGTACCGCGCCTTGTCCATCGCCGGCTGCACGTCGGAGGTCGGGTCGACGATCGCGAGGATGCGGTCGAGGCGCGCCATGGTCTGCCTCCACATTCCGGCGCCTGCTGCGCCCATCCCGACTGTGCCGCCGCCACTCGCAGCCCGCAATCAGGGTTTGAAGCTGCGGCATGTACTTAGGCCCCAGTAACACCTGACGGACCGGCGAGACCCGACCGAAAGGCTTGTGGCCCCAAGGCCTGCCTCCGTAACATGCGACTCGATCCGCGCGCTGCGCTGGCGCGAGGCACAGGACACCTACACTCGAGGCGAGCATGAACACCGGCTCCTATTACAACGACAAGGTGGTCCGGCAGTTCGCGATCATGACCGTGGTCTGGGGAATCGTCGGCATGCTGGTCGGCGTCCTGATCGCGGCGCAACTGCTGTGGCCCGACCTGCTGCCCCCCGTCCCCTGGCTGGCCTACAGCCGGCTGCGTCCGCTGCACACCAACGCCGTGATCTTCGCGTTCGGCGGCAGCGCGCTGTTCGCCTCCTCCTACTACATCGTGCAGCGCACCTGCCACGTGCGGCTGTTCGCCGACAAGCTGGCCGCCTTCACGTTCTGGGGCTGGCAGCTCGTCATCCTGTCGGCCGCCATCACGCTGCCGCTCGGCATCACCCAGGGCAAGGAGTACGCCGAACTCGAGTGGCCGATCGACCTGCTGATCACGGTGGTGTGGGTCGCCTACGCCGTGGTGTTCTTCGGCACGCTCGCGCTGCGCAAGGTGAAGCACATCTACGTGGCGAACTGGTTCTTCTCCGCGTACATCATCACCATCGCGGTGCTGCACATCGTCAACAACCTGGCCATCCCGGTCACGTTGACCAAGTCCTACGGCATCTACTCGGGCGTCGTGGATGCGATGGTGCAGTGGTGGTACGGGCACAACGCGGTGGGATTCTTCCTGACCGCGGCGTTCCTCGGCATGATGTACTACTTCGTGCCGAAGCAGGCCGGCCGGCCGATCTACTCCTACCGACTGTCGGTCGTGCACTTCTGGGCGCTGATCGCCATCTACATGTGGGCCGGCCCGCACCACCTGCACTACACGACGCTGCCCGACTGGGCGCAGTCGCTCGGCATGGTCTTCTCGCTGATCCTGCTCGCGCCGTCGTGGGGCGGCATGATCAACGGCATCATGACCCTGTCGGGAGCGTGGCATAAGCTGCGCACCGACCCGATCCTCAAGTTCATGATCGTGTCGCTGTCGTTCTACGGCATGTCCACGTTCGAAGGGCCGATGATGTCGATCAAGACGGTCAATGCCCTGTCGCACTACACGGACTGGACCATCGGTCACGTGCACTCCGGGGCGCTCGGCTGGGTGGCGATGGTCTCGATCGGCTGCATGTACGCGCTGATCCCGAAGCTCTTCGGACGCGAGCAGATGTACAGCACGAAGGCGATCGACGTGCACTTCTGGATCACGACCGTCGGCGTGGTGCTCTACATCACCTCGATGTGGATCGCGGGCGTGATGCAGGGCCTCATGTGGCGCGCCGTGAACGCCGACGGCACGCTGACCTACGCCTTCATCGAATCCATCAAGTCCACGTACCCGTACTACGCGGTCCGCCTCGCCGGCGGCACGCTGGTGCTCTCGGGCATGTTCATCATGGCCTGGAACGTCTGGAAGACCGTGGCCGCCCGCACCAGCACTGCGGACACGCCGGTCCTGCAGCCGGCCTGAGGAAGCACGCATGAACCACGAAACGATCGAAAAGAAAATCGGCCTGATGGGCGTTCTGATCGCGATCGCGATCAGCTTCGGCGGGCTGGCGGAAATCGTGCCCCTCTACTTCCAGGGCGTGAGCAACCAGCCGGCGCCGGGCATCAAGCCCTACGAAGCGCTCAACCTCGCCGGCCGCGACGTCTACGTCCGCGAGGGCTGCTACAACTGCCACTCGCAGATGATCCGTCCGTTCCGCTCCGAGACCGAGCGCTACGGGCCGTACTCACTCGCAGGCGAGTCCGTGTACGACCACCCGTTCCAGTTCGGATCGAAGCGCACGGGGCCGGACCTCGCGCGCGTCGGCGGCCGGTACTCGGACGACTGGCACCGCGTCCACCTGCTGAACCCGCGCGACGTCGTACCCGAGTCGAACATGCCCAGGTACCCGTGGCTCGAGCAGGCGACGGTGGACGGTGACCTGGTGGCGAAGAAGATGCGCGTGCTGCGCATGGAAGGCGTGCCCTATACCGACGCCGACATCGCCGGCGCCGCGGCCGCGGTGGCGGGCAAGACCGAGCTCGACGCGCTCATCGCCTACCTGCAGGGCCTCGGCATCGACGCCAGGTCGGGCGGCTGAGGCATGGGCATCGGCACCATTCGCGGCCTGATGACGCTGGCGATGATGCTGGCGTTCGTCGCGATCGTGATCTGGGCGTACAGCAAGCGCCGCAAGGCGGATTTCGACGAGATGGCTGAACTGCCATTCCACGAGTATCCGCCGGGAAAGGAACCAGGGAGCAAGACCCCATGACTAGCGGTTGGAGCCTGTTCATCGTCCTCGTGACGCTATTCAACATCCTCGGTTGCCTCTGGTTGCTGAGGTGGACGTCCAGGCCCAGGTCGGCCGACGAAAAGATCGGCGGCGGCGCCGACACCGGCCACGTCTGGGACAAGGACCTGCGCGAGTACAACAACCCGCTGCCCCGCTGGTGGCTGTGGCTGTTCTACCTCACGGTGGCCTTCGGCCTGGTGTACCTCGTGCTGTACCCGGGACTGGGCACGTTCAAGGGAATCAAGGGCTGGACCCAGGACGGTCAGTACGAGCAGGAGAAGGCAACGGCGGAGGCGAAGGCAGCGGCCTACCTCGCGCCGTTCGCGGCCATGACCGTGCCCCAGCTCGCGAACGACCCCAAGGCGATGGCCACGGCGCGGAACCTGTTCCAGGTCAACTGCGCGCAGTGCCACGGGTCGGACGGCGGCGGAGCGAAAGGCTTCCCGACCCTGACGGATTCCAACTGGCAATGGGGCGGCGACCCCGACACGGTCGTGCAGACGATCACGGCCGGGCGCATGGCGGCGATGCCGCCCTGGGGCCAGGTGATCGGCGCGCAGGGCGTGGACCAGGTCGTGGCCTACGTCGAGCAACTGAGCGGCCAGCCGACCGACGCCTCGCTCGCAGCCGCGGGCAAGACGCTGTTCGAGACCAATTGCGTGGCCTGTCACGGCGTGGACGGCAAGGGCAACCCACTGCTCGGCTCCCCCAACCTCACCGACGACATCTGGCTCTACGGCAGCGATCCCGCGACGCTGCACCTGACGGTGGCCAGCGGACGCAACGGCCAGATGCCGGCGTTCGGCGAGCGCCTCGGCCCCGAGCGCGTGCGGCTGCTCGCGGCGTACGCCCTCCACCTCGCCGGGACCGGCTCGTGAGCTGACGCGGTGTTCGGAATCCAGCGCAACGGGTATTCGGGCAAGCTGCGCTGGCCACGCCTGGGACAGGACGTGGCCATCGTGCTCTGGCCCTCGTTCCTGGCCGCCTCCGTGGCCACCATGATCTGCTTCGCGTTCCTGGACCCGCTGCTGATCGGCAACGACGACTATCCGCCGCCGGCCTTCTCGTCACGGATGACGGGCTACGCGGTCGGCTTCTTCTTCTACTGGCTGGTTGCGTCGCTCTCGAGCCTGCTCACGCTCTACCTCGTCCGGACCGCTCACCCGGACTTACCCGAGAAGGACCAGGCTGGCGACGAGGACCGGGGCGGCGGATGACCGGTCCGGAGATGCAGGTGGACGGCGGGCTGTACGAGGCCCGCCAGAAGATCTATCCGCGCGAGGTCGACGGACGCTTCCAGCACCTGCGCACCGGCGCGGCCTGGATCCTGCTCGGCATCTACTACGCGATCCCCTGGCTACGCTGGGGCGGACGGCAGGCGGTGCTCTTCGACCTCCCCGCGCGCCAGTTCCACCTCTTCGGCCTCACACTGTGGCCCCAGGACTTCTACTACCTCACCTGGCTGCTGGTGATCGCGGCGCTCGCGCTCTTCTTCGTCACCGCGCTCGCCGGCCGGCTGTTCTGCGGATACGCCTGCCCGCAGACGGTATGGACCGAGACCTTCCTGTGGATGGAGCGCTTCGTCGAGGGCAGCCGCAGCCAGCAGATGAAGCTCGCCCGGGCACCCTGGAGCGGGGAGAAGGCGCTCCGCAAGGCCGCCAAGCAGTTCCTCTGGATCACCTTCTCGCTGTGGACCGGGTTCACGTTCGTCGGCTACTTCACGCCGATCGACGAACTCGCGGGATCGGTCGTGCGGCTGGGCACGGGGCCGTGGGAAACGTTCTGGGTGCTTTTCTACGGCGGTGCCACGTACCTGAACGCGGGCTACATGCGCGAGCAGGTCTGCAAGTACATGTGCCCCTACGCGCGCTTCCAGAGCGCGATGTTCGACCGCGACACGCTGATCATCACCTACGATGAAACGCGCGGCGAGCCGCGCGGCGCGCGCAAGAAGGGCGCCGACCACCAGGCCCAGGGCCTGGGCGACTGCGTGGACTGCACCGTGTGCGTGCAGGTCTGCCCGACCGGCATCGACATCCGCAAGGGACTGCAGTACGAGTGCATCGCCTGCGCGGCCTGCATCGACGCCTGCGACGAGGTGATGGACAAGGTGGGCTACCCGCGCGGGCTCATCCGCTACGACACGCAGAGCGGGCTCGAGGGCAGTGCCAAGCGCGTGGTTCGGCCGCGAACCATCATCTACGCCACGCTGCTCGCGCTGCTCGTGGCCGGGTTCGGCTACTCGATCACGCACCGCAATCTCGTCGGATTGGACGTGCTCCGCGACCGCAACGCCCTGTACCGCGAACGCCCGGACGGCAGCGTCGAGAACGTCTACAACGTGAAGATCCTGAACAAGGATGCGAATGCCCACGAGTTCGAGATCACCGGCAGCGGACTGCCCGGGCTCCGGGTTGACTACGCGGGACCGACGGTCTGGGTCGGCCCGGGACAGGTGCAGGGCGTGCCGGTGCGCATCCGCATCCCCGAGGATGCACTCGAGGGCGGAGCCGACATCCAGGTTTCGATCCAGGCGACGGACCAGCCGGGGCTGCGCGCGACCGGCAAGGCGCGCTTCCTCGCGCCGACCGACTGATACCCTGAGCACATGAGCACCCCCACGCCCCGACCCTGGTACCGACAGCTCTGGCCCTGGCTGCTGATCCTGCCGCCGGCGCTCTCCGTGGTGGGCGGCGCCGTAACGTACTACCTTGCGGTGACGCGACCCGACGTGCTGGTGCGCCAGGACTGCGTGCAGGACGGCGCGACCATGAAGTGCGGTGAGACCGACTCCGACCGGGCGCCATGACCCCTGCGGGTCCGGCCTGTTTTCACTGCAGCGAGCCGATTCCCGCCGGGGTCGTCATCCGCGCCCGGATCGACGGGCGCGACGAGCCGGTCTGCTGCCACGGCTGCCGCGCAGTCGCCGAATTCATCGCTGGCGCCGGGCTCGGCGACTACTACCGCTACCGCGATGCCGCCGCCGCGCGCGCCGACGAGATGCCGCGGCCTGACCGGTGGTCGGCCTATGACCGCCCCGAACTCGTGGAGCGCCTGAGCGCCGCCGAGCCCGGGGGCGCGCGATCGATGACGGTGCTCCTCGAGGGCCTGCGTTGCTCCGCCTGCGGCTGGCTCGCCGACAAGGCGCTGCGACAGCAGCGAGGCCTGCTCGACGTGAGCGTCAACCCGGCAACCGCTCGCGCGCGGCTCACCTGGGATCCCGAAGTCGCCCGGCTCGGCGACCTGCTGCGCGTGCTCGAGCACGTGGGACTGCGTCCTCACCCGCTCGCCGGCGACGCGGCCGGGCAGCTCGCGATCCTCGAGCGCCGCACGGCGCTCAAGCGGCTCGCGGTCGCGGGCTTCGGCATGATGCAGGTGATGATGTTCGCGGTGCCGCTGTACATCGGGAAGTCGTCGGGTATGGACCCGGGCATCCGCGAGCTGCTGCGGCTGGTGAGCATGCTGGTCTCAGTGCCGGTCGCGCTCTACGCGGGCTGGCCCTTCTACGAGGGCGCGTGGCAGGCACTGCGCTCGCGCGGCATCAGCATGGACGTACCGGTGAGCATCGGCATCGTGCTCGCCTTCGTCGCGAGCGTATGGAACGCGCTACGCGGCCACGGCGAGGTCTACTTCGACTCGGTGACCATGTTCGTGTTCTTCCTCTCGCTCGGCCGCTACGTCGAGATGATCGCCCGCCACCGCTCCGGCAGCGTGACCGACGCCCTCGCCCGCCTCGCGCCGATCACGGCGCGGCGCCTGCGCGATGGCGCGGTCGAGGACGTACAGGCCGCGGAGCTCGAGCCCGGCGACGAACTCCTCGTGCGCACGGGCGAAGTCTTCGCCGCGGACGGCGTCGTGGCCGAGGGCGCCGGACGGGTGGACGAGTCCATGCTGACCGGCGAGTCCACGGCGGTCGCGAAGGACGCCGGCACGCAGGTGCACGCGGGCACGCAGAACCTCGGCGCGCCGCTCAGGGTGCGGGTGTCGGCGGTCGCGGACCGCACGGTGCTGGCGGGCATCGTCGCCCTGCTCGAGCGCGCGCAGGCCGAGCGGCCGCGCCTCGCGCGCGCGGCCGACCGCGCGGCGGCCTGGTTCCTCGGCCGCCTCCTGATCGGCGCGGCGGTCGTCTTCGTGGCCTGGTGGTTCGTCGACCCGTCGCGGGCGTTTTCCGCGACGCTCGCGGTGCTGGTCGTGACCTGCCCCTGCGCGCTCTCGCTCGCCACGCCCGCGGCCATCGCCGCGGCCAGCTCGGCACTCGCGCGGCGAGGCGTGCTGGTGGCGCACTCCGACGCGCTCGAGACGCTGGCGAAGGCGGACCACGTGCTCTGGGACAAGACAGGGACGCTAACCCGGGGCCTGATTCGCGTCGAGGAGATCCGCCCGCTCGCGGGCCTCGCGGAACCCGAGTGCCTCGAGCTCGCAGCGGCGCTGGAGCGCATGTCCGAGCACCCGATCGCCCGCGCGTTCATCGTACCCGGCCTGACGACGTCCGATGCGAGTGAAGTCGAAGTCCACGCCGGGCTCGGCATCGAGGGATCGGTCGCCGGCCGGCGACTGCGCATCGGCCGCCCCGCCTTCGCCGCGGGACTCGCGCCCGCGCAGGCGGCCGCCGCCGGGTTCGACGGCGAGAGCTGGGTCTGTCTCGGCGACCCGAGCGGTCTGGTCGCCGCATTCCGACTGACCGACCAGTTCCGGGCCGAGTCCGTCGAGTGCGTCGCGGACCTGCGCCGGCTGGGCCTCGATTCGGAGATCGTGAGCGGCGACGACGAAGCCGCCGTCGCGCGCATCGCCGCGTTGGGCGGCATCGGGCGATTCGCGTCCCGGCTCGAGCCGGACGGGAAGCTCGCGCGCGTCAAGGACCTGCAGTCCGGGGGCGCGGTGGTCGTCGCGGTCGGCGACGGCATCAACGACGCGCCACTGCTGCGCGGGGCGGACGTGGCCATCGCGATGGGGCGCGGCTCGGCACTCGCCCAGACCAGCGCCGACATGATCCTGGTGCGCGACTCGCTCGAGGAGATCCCGCACGCGGTGCGGATCGCGCGGCGCACGCAGCGGATCGTGCGGCAGAATCTCGCCTGGGCGATCGCCTATAACCTCGCGGCACTGCCGCTGGCCGCGTTCGGGCTGGTTCCGCCCTGGCTCGCGGCCATCGGCATGTCGCTGAGCTCCGTCGCCGTGGTACTGAATGCGATGCGCCTGTCGCGCGACCCGGACAAGGGCCGGGGGCCGGGCTGGATGCTGCGGGCGCCGGCCGAGGCGGCCTGACGTGAGCATCGTCTACCTGCTCATACCGCTCGGGCTGGTGCTGGTCGGCATCGGGCTCTGGGCGTTCTTCTGGGCGGTGGGCAGCGGCCAGTTCGACGACCTCGACAGCCCCGGCTGGTCGGTCCTGTCGGACGACGAGGGCACAAGGCGGGACGCAGACTCCGGATCCCGGGATCCGGAAACCGAAGGACGGGAGTGAGCGTGGACTCGACGACCCTGAGCCTCGGAGCCGCGCTGGTCGCGGGGCTTGCCGCGAGCGGCCACTGCGCCGCGATGTGTGGCGGCATCGCCGGGGCGCTTGCGATGCGCGACCGCGAGGCCGCGTCGGGCAAGCGACTCGCGAACGTGCTTGCCTACAACCTGTCGCGCGTCGCGAGCTACGGCGCCGCAGGCGCGGTAGCGGGCCTCCTCGGCGGTGCGCTGCTCCATGCGATCGACGTGAGCGCGCTCTCGGTCGCGTTCCGCGTGTTGTCGGGCCTGATCATGCTGGCCGCAGCGGGCCGGCTGCTCTTCGGCTGGCGCCTGCTCGACCCGCTGGAAGCGGCGGGATCGGGGCTCTGGCGGCGCATCGCGCCGCTCGCGAGCAGGCAGCGCAGCTCAGGCGGCGTGCGCGCCGCGATCGGGCTCGGCCTCGCCTGGGGCTGGCTGCCCTGCGGCATGACCTATTCGATGCTGCTGCTCGCCGCGACCACGGCGAGCGCACCCCTTGGCGCTGGGGTGATGGTCGCCTTCGGCACGGGCACGCTGCCGTCCATGGTGACCGCCGGCGTCGCCTTCGACCGCGTGGCGCGTCTGCTCTCGACGCACGTCTCGCTCAAGCGTGTCGCCGGGGTCCTGCTGCTGCTCTTCGGCCTGTGGACGGCCGGGGTTGCGATCCACCACGCGATGTCCGGCGCCGCGGGACACGCACACCACGCTCCGGCCAACGCGCCAGCGGGGCACGAGCACCACCAGGAATGAAGAAAGCGGATAGTCAGAAGGGAGTCGCGTTTTCTTACTATCCGCTATCCGCTAGTCACTATCCGCTTCCGCCCGTCCGCCGTCGCGCGCTACTGGATCGTAATCGCCAGCGGCCGCGTCTTCGGCGTGTCCACCTTCGGCATGTGGACCACCAGCACCCCCTCCCTGGACTCGGCGCGGATGAGCTTCGGATCAATGTCGTCCGGCAGCACGAAGGCGCGCTCGAAGGCGCCGAAGAACCTTTCGGTCCGGTGCACCTTCTCACCCTTGACGTCCTTCTCGAGCTTGCGCTCACCCTTCACGGTGAGCACGCCCTCGTCGAACAGGACCTTCACGTGCTCCTTGGGCACCTCCGGCAGGTCGATCTTGATCAGGTACTCCTTCTCATGCTCGACGATGTCGGCCAGTGGCATGAACTCAAGCA
>Ga0315287_10004810_pt1 | contig 13214 bp, 13 predicted proteins | sample YL17G11_0_MG_FD_205037 | JGI IMG/M metagenome (GOLD analysis project Ga0315287, IMG submission 205037) | Sediment microbial communities from Yellowstone Lake, YNP, Wyoming, USA - YL17G11_0 | ecosystem: Environmental > Aquatic > Freshwater > Lake > Sediment | place: USA: Wyoming | collected... | reverse complement strand
TGGAATTGGCCGGCCTTATGACGATGGCGCCGCTGACGCACAACAAGGCGGTTGTGCGGGCCTGTTTCGTTCGAGCGCGCGAGTTGTTTGATGAGATGCATGGGGAGAAAATTGTCGGCCACAAGTTCACCGAGCTTAGTATGGGTATGAGTTCTGACTACGAGGTTGCCGTTGAAGAGGGAGCAACGATCCTTCGTATCGGTTCGGCGGTGTTCGCCGGTTAGGAGCGTCTTCGCGGGGATGTGCGGGCGAGGAGGGTGTGAAAGTGCAGTTCTGCTGTTTTTTCACGAGGGTTCCTCTCGCCAAACCTCTGTCTTCTTGGCCTGCAGGGGCTTTTGCGTCCGAGAGGGTGCAAATGGTTCTGGTCCGAAATCGCACAAAAAAGGCAAAAAACCGCAAAGTCCCCCCTGTAACGAGCCGAAATTAGTTGATGCCGGTTATGCCGGAGCGCTGGTTTAACGTCCAATAATTTGACGGGCAGTGAGCAATATATGACAAGAGTAGAATCACCAGATGGCGTTGAAATGCTGCGAAGCTTCACGGATGTCCTGTACCTGACGAATCAAGGTCAAGTGCCGCCCGAAATAAGACGGCTGCTGAGGTCCCAGAAACTCTCTTGTGCCATATTGGGGATTGACAAATACCCACAGATACGGGATCGGCTTGACCTCGTCGGAACGGTTATCATAGATGTGGAGGGGCTGGATACCTCACAACAGCAGAAGCTGGCCCAGATAATCGAGTCGCTTGAGTCTGAGAATATCGGGGTGGTCTTGCTGACTAATCGCGTGGAAATGCCTGTCAGGAGCTTTTCTTTGGCGCCTTCGAAGAGCAGTTTCTCGATAGCCGGCAAGATGGAGTCAGTCTCGATTGATGATCTCTGGGTCCGAATCAGCATGAATCTTGCCTACCGCAAGAAGAGCCATGGAATTACCGTAAAACCGGCGGGGCCGCCGCACAAAATGCAAAGGCTATACAGGAATACTCTGGCTGAGCAGCTTCACATGACGGGGGCTCTGGTGGATAATCTGGGCGAGCAGCTTCGTCTGGCCGGTCTCGTTCAGCAGGACTTTCTGCCCACCCAACTGCCCAACACGGAGAGGATACGATGGGCGACGACTTTCCTTCCGGCTGAGTGGGTGTCCGGCGACATATACGATATTGTGCGTATCGACGAAAAGCATATCGGCTTCTATGTCGCTGACGTGGTGGGCCACGGGCTGCCCGCTGCGTTGCTGACGATTTTTCTCAAGCAGGCCCTGGTTATGCGTCAGACCGTCCAGAACGATTATCACATATTTCAGCCGGCGGACGTTGTCAGAAACCTTAACGTGCGGATGGCGGCGCAGAAGCTCTCCGGCTATCAGTTTGCGACGTGCTGCTATTGCCTGCTCAACACCGAGACCCTGGAGATGACCTACTGCCGTGCGGGACATCCGTATCCGGTTCTTATGAAGCGCGGAGCTGAGCCGGAGCAACTGGAGCTGCGAGGCTCGCTTCTGGGGGTTTTTGACCAGGCGGAATTTGCCGAGCGGACCATACAGCTTGAGTCGGGGGACAAGCTTCTTGTGTATTCCGACGGGGCGGACCGCTTTATAGGCGGCTACAACGACCAGGTTGGCTTTCATTTCAATGAGGAATTCTGCGAATTAGGCAGACTGTCGATCTCTGAGATAATGGACACGTTGACTACGTTCACGCACGATCAGAAGACCGACGTATCTCAGGTTGACGACATAACGGCAGTCGGCCTTGAGATACTTTAGCCGCCCAGAAGTGCAGGTTCTCACCCTTCATCATCTAAATCCATCCCTGCTTGGCGCATTTGCGCGATTAGGATTCGGTCGCTCACATCCGCGTTAGGCGAAAATATGGCGCAAAACGCACTTGACGGGGGCGATTCTGCGATTTTGGCGGGTGGTAGAAATTGTTTGCAAAGGCGCCTGGGCGTGTTATACTGGTGAGGCTTAATCGATACCCTTTGCATAGAAAGGAAGCGGCAATGGCGGACAAAGATACCGATTTGCAGAGAATAAAGCGACTAATCAAGATAATGAAGGAAAACGAGCTGGTCGAGATTGAGATAAAGCGCGGCGACAGCCAGATATGTCTGAAGCGTTTTCAGCCTCAGCCTGCCGTGAGCCAGTCCGTCGCCGCCATGCCAATAATTCGCCCCGAATCGGGGATTGCCCCGGCCGGCCCGCGGAGCAAAGATGCTGCGGGGGCATCGGGCGCGGCTGCGCCGGTCGAGAATCTGGCGGAGATAAAGTCGCCTATCGTCGGTACGTTCTATGCGACTCCAAGCCCGGATTCCGAGCCCTATGTTGAGGTTGGCTCAAGCATCGAGCCGCAGACGGTCGTTTGCATAATAGAGGCGATGAAGGTGATGAACGAGATAAAGGCCGAGATGAGCGGCACGATTGCCGAGGTGCTGGTGAGCAACGGGCAGGCAGTGGAGTACGGGCAGGTGCTCTTTAGAGTCAGGCCGGATTGACCAATTGATTACTCTCTGCTGATTATTGACAGGGCCAATACTGTGTCACGTGTGATTTGATGGGTTGTCATGCTGAGCCGAAGGCGAAGCATCCGGCTTTCGCTGGGGAAATCTCGTCTTCGGTTCCCAGATTCTTCGCTGCGCTCAGAATGACAGCGATCATCCGATGTATGACAGACCACTATGGTAAATCAGGATTGTAGAGGCGAGAGTCGATAAAAAAAAGTACGCTGCAAAATGCTTTCAAGAATTCTCATAGCTAACCGTGGTGAGATAGCGCTTCGGATAATCCGCGCCTGTCATGAGCTTGGCATCGAGGCCGTAGCGGTTTATTCAGAGGCCGACAAGGATGCTCCCTACCTGCGGCTTGCCGATGAGGCGATTTGTATAGGCCCGCCCGATTGCGCACAGAGTTACCTGAATATCCCTCGCATCATAAGCGCGGCCGAAATTGCCGACGTGGAGGCGATTCATCCCGGCTACGGCTTCCTGGCGGAGAATGCGCACTTTGCCCAGATATGCCGGGACTGCGGCATAACGTTTATAGGTCCCCCGGTTGAGGCTATGGAACTGCTGGGCGACAAGATTGCCGCCCGCAAATTGGCGATGAAGGTATCGGTTCCTGTTGTGCCCGGTTCGGATGGGGCGATCGAGAACGATTCCGACGCGCTGAAATTAGCCAACAAGATGGGATATCCGGTGATAATAAAAGCAGCAGCCGGCGGCGGGGGGCGCGGCATGAGAGTTGTGCACAACGATATCAGCCTGCGTTCCGGATTTAGCACCGCCCGTTGCGAGGCCGAGGCGGCTTTTGGCGACGGGACCGTCTATATGGAGAAGTTCGTAGTTGAACCGCGGCACGTGGAAGTCCAGGTGATGGCGGACAACGAGGGCAATGCGCTGCATTTCTACGAACGGGACTGCTCCATTCAACGGCGACATCAGAAAATGATAGAGGAATCGCCTTGCCCGGTCCTTGACAGGCATACCAGAGAGGAGCTTTGTGAGGCTGCACTGCGAATTATCAAGGAAGCCGGGTACGTCGGCGCCGGCACGGTCGAGTTCCTTCTGGGCCAGGACAAAGAGTTCTATTTTATCGAGGTGAATACGCGGATTCAGGTCGAGCACCCGGTCACGGAAATGGTTACCGGGCACGACTTGATTAAGTGGCAGTTGAAGATAGCGGGCGGCCAGAGCATCAAGATCAGCCAGAGGGATATCAAGCTGGCCGGCGCCGCGATTGAGTGCCGGATTAACGCTGAGGACCCGCAGAAGAATTTTGCCCCTTGTCCCGGTACGATCACGAGATATATTCCGCCGGGCGGGCCGGGTGTCCGCGTCGATACGCACGTTTGCCAGGGCTGGACGGTCTCGGCGAATTATGATTCGATGATAGCCAAGCTGATTGTTCACCAGGGAACACGGACCGAAGCCATCACGACGATGAGAAGGGCCCTGCAGGAGTTCGTCATCGAGCCGATCAAGACGACGATCCCCGCCTGCCTGGACATTCTTTCGCACAACCTTTTTGTCAAGAACAAGATCGATACAGGTTTTGTTGAGAGAAATTTCTGAACTCGTGGCTTGTCGTTCGTCGCTCGTGACTCGGCTGCGCCTCGCTCGAAGTGGCTACCCACCTTGTTTTCCATAAAGCAGTTTGACAAGATACCGTTGTATGCGGATAATATGCGGTTGCCCGGGTTGTTGTGTGTTTGTGAGGTATTTATGGGAATAAGTCAAGCACTGGTTGCTGAAATCGTCAAACGCATTTTGTGCGTAGCCGAGGCGCGGCAAATAATTCTGTTTGGTTCCGCCGCAACGGGAGAGATGTCCAAAGACAGCGATATTGACCTTCTGGTGCTTGAATCCGCTCCGGGCGACACCCGCGAAGAGAGCGTTCGCATTCGTCGGGCGGTGCGAGGGCTGGGCTATCCTTTCGATATTATCGTAATGGCTGCCGAACGGTTTGAGGAGAGCAAAAATGTTGTTGGCGGCATTGCTTATCCAGCCAACAAATATGGCAAGGTGATATATGAAGCCGCGTGATAAGATAAGAGACGAATTTGTCCGTCAATGGTCGTTGAAAGCGGAAGAAGATTTTAATGCTGCCAAGTCTCTTATCACTTATGGGCAGGCTTTTCTATCTACGGTCTGTTTTCATTCACAGCAGGCCGCGGAGAAGTATCTCAAGGCATTTTTGACTTATCATCAGGTCGAGTTTCCAAAAACGCACGACATTGATGAACTTCTTGATTTGATTGCCCCTGTGGACAACGAACTCTCCGAATCTTTGCGCGATGTCATAGTGCTTACAAATTATGGTGTAGATGTCCGCTATCCGGGCGATTTCCCTGATGTAACCAGCAGGGATGCTCAACAAGCAATCGAGATGGCCAAAAAAGTTCGCAGGTTAGTTTTAGAGTCTCTGTAGCGCACGAGCAACCCCTGCTTTCGCAGGGGCAGGCAAGCGGCTATTTCTCCAGTGCTGTCAAATCTTCGTAGGTTTCGCGTTTTCTGATGAGGGAGAATTCATTTCCGTCCACAAGCACTTCGGCCGCTCGGCAGCGGGCGTTGTAATTGCTGCTCATACTAAAGCCGTAGGCCCCGGCGGTGAAGATGCAAAGCAGGTCGCCCCGCTGCACAGGCGGCAAGGCCCGGTCCTTCGCAAAAAAGTCGGCGCCTTCACATATAGGGCCGACGATGTCAACTACCCTGGTTCCGTCCGGCTGCAGGTCCTTCGTGCGCCGGGCGGGCGCAAATTTCTTCTGCACTTTCGCGGGCCAGATGAAGTGGAACGCATCGTAGAGGGACGGGCGAATCAAATCGTTCATTCCTGCATCGACTATGACGAATTCCTTGGCGCCTCCGCGCTTCGTGTAAAGCACGCGGGTCAGCAGTATGCCGGCGTTGGCTGAGATGCTTTTGCCGGGCTCGAGGATGAGCTTGAGATTCTTGTCTTTGAGCAATGGGACGATGCCCGCGGCGTATTCGTCCGCTGAAGGCACAGTGTCGGACTCGTAGTCGGCGCCGTAGCCGCCGCCCAGGTCGAGGGCTTCGATGTTGTGGCCGTTGCTGCGAAGCCGGTCGATGAGCGGCAGAATCTTTTTTACGGCTTCTACGTACGGGTCTATCTTTTTGCCGCCTGTTCCGAGGTGGACATGAATTGCCGAGAGCGTGACGGCGCCGTTGTCGCCGTAATCGGCGAAGACCTTCTGCGCCCGCTCGATATCGACGCCGAATTTTGTCTCCTTCCTGCCGGTGGTCAAAAACGTATGGGTTTTGTAATCAACGTCGGGATTGACACGCAGAGCGGCCCTGGGCTGCTTATCGTGAGCTGAGCTGTTCCGTTTTGCCAGTCGAATCAGGTTTTCCAGCTCGGCTTCGGATTCGATATTGAAATAGCCGATGCCGGCGTCCAGCGCCCCGATGATCTCGCGGTCCGTCTTGCCGACGCCTGCATAGACGATTTTCGCCGGGTCGCCGCCGGCCTGCAGGACCCGGTACAATTCGCCGCCACTGACTATGTCAAATCCGCTGCCCTCTTTGGTCAGGAACTTGAGGATGTTTATATTACCGCAGGCCTTGACGGAGTAGCAGATTGTGGTCTCAAGCTCAGCGTAGGCCTTCTGAATCCTCTGCAAATGCTCAATGAAGGTTGCCTTGCTATAGATGTAAATAGGCGTTCCGGCCTCGGCGGCGACCTGCTCAACGTCAACATTCTCTGCGAACAGCTTGCCATTTTTGTAATTGAAGTAGTCCATATTGCTATTTTCTGTGCAAAGCGGCCTTCGAATCCATAGATACGTATGCTATTGCTGGCAAGTAGTATAAGGAATCGAAAGTGAATTGCAAGAAGTCTGTGGCGGGCGAGGCGGGATAAGAACAGTTCTTGGCGTGAGACGGCAAAAGCAGCCGCGCTCAGAACGGTGCCGGTTTTGGAGAACAAGAGCAACAACGAGGCATTGAGTCATCAAGAACAGGTGTCCGTGAAATACCTTTTGCCGCCTTATTGCGCCGCTTGCAGTGAGAGATGGGATGGGTTGGTGCGGTGTATAAAAACGGAAGGCTTTGTCCTGATGACAAAGCCTTCCGTTTTTTGCATAACCTGCCGCAGTCTCGGTTTTCCGGAGTGCGGCTGAATCCACCGGTTTACCCGGCAGCCCGCTGAAATCCCATACAGATACAGGGGCGGGCTTTTGTTCAATCGTTATGCTATTTTTTCTTCTTGGCTTTCTTCTTTGTTGCTTTCTTTTTCGCTTTCTTCTTAGCCATAGGTTTTCACCTCCTTTTGGCTAACTGAATCCTTCTGACTATTGTTGAGATCACAATACTGATTAACATATAAGAGCTTCGTCAAAAGAATTAAACAAAAAAGCCAATAATCTCATACATATTTTTTATCGTCCAAAACTTTAAGAATACTTGACAAAAATTTTTCCGTCTGCGTTTTACAGCGGTGCGCATTTTGTTTATCATATTGTTCGGTAGAACAGCGTGTTTTGGTTTTGGTGCGAGTGACATTTTTGGCGAAGCTGAAGAAACTACTTTGTTTCTATAATGCCTGTTCGGTGCGGTCTGTCCGACTTATGGGCGGATTTGGCTGTTTTTGAATGTAAAAGAGCCTTTCCCGGAATGTCACCATATATGCCTTCGGCGCGTTTTTGTCGAACATTGTTTTAGTAGTTGCGTGATTGAAGCGTGAGTGTCTTTTTTGTCTGCCGACTTTTTTGTCGGCGGAACTTGGCGAATTTGGCCTCTGAAAAATTTTTTCAGAAAAACACACAGTTTGCTTGTTAGGTTCTTATGGCAAAGAGAAAAATAGCATTATTCGGCGGCACGTTTGATCCGATTCATCTTGGTCATACTGCTGTTGCTTCTGACGCCGCAGGACGGATTAGCGCAGAGAAAGTCATCTTTGTTCCGGCGAAGCGCTCTCCGCTTAAAGGTTCTCTGCCGAAGGCTGATGATGAGCATCGTCTTGCTATGATAGCGATTGCGATCGCTGAGAATAGCAGCTTTGACGTAAGTGATTATGAGCTGAGAAAACCGGCGCCGAGTTACACGCTACAGACCGTCCGCAAGTTTCAAGCCGACTATGGGAGTGATGCTGTGATCTGTTGGCTGGTGGGCGCCGACGGCGTAAATGATCTACAACATTGGTTTGCTATTGAGGAGCTGATTGACGCCTGCAATCTCTGCACGATGTACAGGGCCGGGTGCGAACCGCCGGATTTTGCCGGATTTGAGGGCATCTGGGGCCGTCAGCGGGTCCAAAAACTCAAGCGAAACGTTATTAAGACTCCTTTGATTGACGTTAGCAGCACGGAAATACGCGAGAGATTGGCCGCCGGCGACGACGTGGCCGATATGCTGCACCCCGGAGTCCTGGACTATATTCGCAAACACAGCCTTTACCACGCGGAAGGCTGCATCTGAACCAGCGTTTAAGTCGGGCAGAAGCTATGGATGGTTCGCAGCGGTCACAGCTTCCTGGCGGACTGAATCAGCCACTCATACCAATTGTTCATACCTTCACCGGTTTTGGCTGATATGGGGAATATCTCGATGCTTTTGTTCAGTCTGCGGGCGTCAGTCTTTGCTCGTTCGATGTCAAAGTCAACGTGGCCGCCTTCGAGCAGGTCGATCTTGTTAATCAGCAGCGCTTTGGACTTTGCAAAAATAGCGGGGTATTTGGCGGGCTTGTCATCGCCCTCGGCGACCGAGAGCACGACGATCTTCCCGTGTTCGCCGAGGTCGAAATCCGACGGGCAGACAAGGTTGCCCACGTTCTCGACGAAAATCAAATCCAGGTCTTTAACGGGCAGCTCTTTTAATGCGGAGCTCACCTGGGCCGCAGAGAGATGACAGGCGCCGTCGGTGTTTATCTGGACAACGGGGGCTTTTGTCAGGCGGATTCTCTCGGCGTCTATGTCCGTTTGAATATCGCCCTCAATCACGCCGATCTTTATCCTGTCCTTCAAATCGCAAATCGTTCTGGTCAGAATTGTCGTCTTGCCCGATCCTGGCGACGAAATCATATTGAAGCACAATTTCTTGTGCTCCCTGAAAAACAAGACGTTTTCAAAGGCGTACTTTTCGTTCTCACTTAGAATCTTCTTGCCGACGTTGACTTTCTTCATAGCATTAGTCCGTTTGAAATTCGATTTCCTCTAAAACCAAAGCGGCGTCCGGCAGCAAATCGAAGTCCTCACTGCCGCATTTGGAGCACTTGGGCTCCGCAAATTCGACGTCGAAGACTTCGCTGCAATTTCTACACCGCGCCTGCAGGGGCTTATGCTCTATAACCAGTCTCATTCCTTCGCACGGCGTGTCTTTGGCGAGGGCGTCGAAGGCGAAACTGAGCGCCTCGTCATTCACAGCGGAGAGCTTTCCACAGCTTATTCTGGCCCCTACGGGCTTTGCATTGTGCTTTGCAGCCTCCTGCGATATTGTCGCCAGCAGACTCTGGGCCACCATCGCCTCGTGCATCAGCATATCCTCGGAAGCTCTCGTCCGTATGGCATCTGCACGACCCTTCTTCCGCCGATCTTGGTTATCAGCTCCACCGTGGGTATATCGCGCGTTTGGACGACTTGCCCTATTATGGCTGCGTCGGCGCCGAGCGGATGATTCCTGCAGATATTCAGACACTCATCGGCGGATTCGGGCGAGACAATCGCGATGAACTTGCCTTCATTTGCGATTTCAAGGATGTCGAAGCCGAGCATGTCGGCTGCCGCCTGGACGGTCGGATTGACGGGAATATCCGCCTCGCGGATTTCGATGCTCAGTCCGCTCGTTCGTGATACCTCGTTGAGTGTCGCAGCCAATCCGCCGCGTGTCGGGTCCCGCATGAACTCTATTCCATCTGTTTTCTCCAGCAGTTTGCAGGTGAGGTCCGCCAGTCCGGCGCAGTCGCTTCTCAATTGCGACTCAAACTTGATGCCTTCGCGCTGCGAGATGATTGTCATGCCGTGGTCGCCTATCGTGCCGTTGATGATGATCTTATCACCGGGGGTAATCCTGTCGCAGCCCAATTCCACCCCGGGCAATCTCACGCCGATTCCGGCGGTGTTTATGAATATCTTATCTGCTGCGCCCGCCTCGACCGTCTTGGTGTCGCCGGTTACGACGTTGACTTTGTTCTGTGACGCTGCCTGGGCGATACTTGTTAGAATCTTCTCCAACAGCTCGAATTCGAAACCCTCTTCAATTATGAGCGATAACGACAGGGCCAGTGGTCTCGATCCGGCGACCGCCAGATCATTTACGGTCCCGCAAACCGCGAGCTTGCCGATGTCTCCGCCGTTAAAAAACAGCGGCTTTACAACGTAGCTGTCCGTGGTGAAGCATATCCGGCCGGAAGGCAGATTGAGCTTTGCCGAATCAGCCAGCTCCGCGAGTGTATCGTTCTTTAGCTTGGGCAGGATATGATGCCGGATCAAATCGTCGGATAATTGACCGCCGCCGCCGTGCGCAAGCAAAATTCTATCGTGTCTGGCCGTCATTGCTCGCGTCTTTTCCTTCGCCCGTACTTGAACCACGCCGCACAGGCCCCCTCTGAGCTTACCATACAAGCGCCGACCGGTTCTTCGGGTGTGCATGTTTTTTCAAACAGGCTGCATTGCGGCGGCTCTATCAGGCCGCACAAAACTTCGCCGCATCGACAGCCTTTTCTTTCCTCGCCTGGTATTTCAGCGAGATTGAATCGCTTGAGTGCGTCGAATCGACTGTACTTGTCTCTGAGCTTGAGCGTGCTTTTTTCTATCTTTCCCAGCCCTCGCCAGTAACCGTCCGCCGGCTCGAAGCACTCGGCGATGATTTTTTGCGCGGCGGTGTTGCCCCGTTCCGTTACAACGGCGGCGTACATCGATTTTAGCTCCGCCTTGCCTGCTGAAAGCTGCCGGCAAATTTCGGCAAGTCCTTCGATTATCTGCATCGGCTCGAAGCCGGCCACCACGCACGGCCGACCGAAATCTTCCACTATCTCGGCGAAGGCTCCGTAGCCGATTATCACGCTGACGTGCCCCGGGCAGAGAAAGGCGTCTATGTTGTTGTTCTTTGCGGATAGCAATGCACGCATCGCCGGTACGACGAGCTTGTGCCCGCTCAGAATGTAGAAATTGTCGATTCCCTGTTCGGCGGCCTCCTTTACCACCACGGCGGTTGCCGGCGCCGTCGTTTCAAAACCGACGGCGATGAAGACAACGTTTTTGTTCGGATTGTCTTTTGCCAACTGCAGCGCATCCTCGCTGCTCAAGACCACCTTGACATTGGCTCGCGGTTTGGTTTCCAAAGAGCCGCTTTTGCCGGGGACGCGAATCATATCGCCATAAGTTGCGATCACGCAATCATCCCGATCCGCCAATTGCAGGACGGTATCGATATAGCTTTGGTCGGTAACGCAGACCGGACAGCCGGGGCCCGATAGAAGCTTCAGTCTGTCGGGCAGGGCGGACTTAATGCCGTTGCGGAAGATTGAGACCGTGTGCGTCCCGCAGACCTCCATTATATTGATTTGCCGGCCCAGGGTCTTGCAGGCGGCCTCCATAAGCTCTTGTGATTTCTTAATTCTCTCAAGCATATCGGCCTGAATTCACCCCGAAATCCTGTTGGGCGTATCCTGGAACTTGTTGATTTCATCAATCAGGTCCCAGGTCTTCTTTGCCTCCTCCTCATCGACGAGCGAAATGGCGAAGCCCGCGTGTATGAGGACGAGATTGCCTATCTTTGCTTCCGGCAGCAGCGTGGTCTTGGCCTTGAAGCGGTTGCCCATCGCGTCAACAACCGCAATATCCTTGTCAAGCTCGATTATCCTTGCCGGTATTGCCAAACACATAATTCCTCACTCGTCGCTCGTCGTTCGTCTCTTCTGCTTACTTCAGTCGCAGGTCACATAACAGGGGCAGTTGTCTTGCTCATTTTACCGGTCAGCGGACGAGGGGTCAATGTGTTTAATCTGCAACTACTCGCGCCGCCGACGCATACGGGATGGACAGCGATTTCTTCTACGCCGGCCTCGCCCTGACAGAAAATCCAACAACGAAATGCTTCAATAATAATCACAAAACCACAAACCGCACCCTTCGCCGCACGCGTATTCCGGTGGACGTATGTGATTTCGGCAATGTTGTTGGTATTGCGGTCTTTGACGTACTCGGAATGGAACGGGGTATTGTACGAGTGGTGTCAAGGTTTCTCCTGTGGTTTTTGGCGTTGAATGTCGGGTGTATTGCTGCGATAATCGCCGGCGCTTCGCTGGTTGCGTGGAAGATTGGAAGGCTATTAAGGTCGGCAGCGTTAGATGGCAGCGGTAATACTGCAAAACGTGACAAAGGTCTTTGACGGCGACGTCGTCGCTGTAAGCGATGCGGATATCGACGTCAAGGACAAGGAGTTTATGGTGATCGTAGGGCCTTCCGGGTGCGGCAAGACCACGATCCTGCGACTGATTGCGGGCCTTGAGGAGCCTACGGCGGGGACGATAAGAATAGCGGGCCGAGCCGTCAACGATGTCCCGCCGAGGGACCGCGACGTCGCAATGGTCTTTCAGAACTACGCATTGTATCCGCACATGACCGTGTATCAAAATATGGCCTTTGCTCTGAAGCTCCGCAAGACGCCGAAGGACGTTATCAGGCAGAAGGTCGAAGAGACCGCGAGGATGCTCGGCATTGAAGGGCTTTTGAATCGCAAGCCGCGGGCATTGTCCGGCGGGCAGCGCCAGCGGGTCGCGGTAGGCAGGGCCATTGTGAGAAATCCGAGAGTCTTCCTTTTCGACGAGCCGTTGAGCAACCTCGATGCCAATCTGCGGGTGAGCATGCGGGCGGAGCTGAAGGGTCTGCACCAGAGACTGCAGACCACCTGCATTTACGTCACGCACGACCAGGCCGAGGCTATGACGTTGGGGGATCGGATTTGCGTTTTGCGGCAGGGTGTTGTCCAGCAGATAGCACCGCCGATGGAGGTCTATGAGCGGCCGGTGAATAGATTTGTCGGCGGTTTTATCGGCACGCCGGCTATGAATTTCTTCGATGGCCGAACGGAGCTCAGGGATAATCGGGCGTATTTTGTCATTGGGAGCGACTCGATTATGCTGGCCGGCGGTTTGCACAGCGGGCTTTCTAAGTACGCGGGCAGGGAAATGGTCCTGGGTGTGCGGGCGGAGGACATTTCGCTCAGCCCATACGCGGGCCAGGCAGGGAATGTGCTCTGCGCTACAGTCCGGGTAGTTGAGCCGTTGGGAGACCGAAAGGATGTTGTGTTAGAGACTGCGGCCGGATTGCGATTCATTATTAAGGTGGGTCCGCATACTCCAATCGGAACGGGGGATGGCGTTCGGGTGTATTTGGATACTGCGAAGGCGCACATTTTCGAGCCGGGCGATGCCGGCAAGAATGTAATCCTCGCATAGCAAATAGGCGCGGTTTGGCGAGAAGAAACGACTCGGCGGAGGGGGGCTGAACGCGACGGGTGGGCGGGAGAAATAGCGATCTTTGAGCGAATTTTGGGTTCATCCGGTTAACCCGCATATTTCACGCGTTTTGTAGAAATACGTGTTAATTTCTTGCTGCTTAGGAGATTATGCACATAGCTTAATCCTACAACGCCATTTTAGCTCAAGATTTTCAGGCGACCAGCCGACATCTTCTTTTGGAAACCTTTATTCTGAAAGGAGATATGACATGGACGCCAAACAGATTAGACAATTGAAACCTAT
>Ga0315287_10004809_pt1 | contig 13215 bp, 13 predicted proteins | sample YL17G11_0_MG_FD_205037 | JGI IMG/M metagenome (GOLD analysis project Ga0315287, IMG submission 205037) | Sediment microbial communities from Yellowstone Lake, YNP, Wyoming, USA - YL17G11_0 | ecosystem: Environmental > Aquatic > Freshwater > Lake > Sediment | place: USA: Wyoming | collected... | reverse complement strand
TGCCGTGGTGCTGGATCTCGATGAAGAACCGGTTAGGGCCGAACATCCTGGAGAGCTGGCTGGCGACGCGCTCGGCCTCCGCGTCCCGTCCGGCCTGCAACAGGCGCGGGATCTCGCCGGATTCGCAGGCGGAAAGCGCGATCAACCCCTCGGAGCAGCGCGCCAGGAGCTCCTTGTCCGCGCGCGGACGATAATAGAAGCCCTCCGTGTGGGCCGCGCTCACAACCTGGAGGAGGTTTCGGTATCCAGCTTCGTTCTCGGCGAGGAGGACAAGGTGGTAGTACCGGTTTCCTTCGCTTGCAGAACGATCGCGTCGGTCCCCCGGAGCGACGTAGATCTCGCAGCCGAGGATGGGGTGGACGCCGCGGCTCTGCGCCTCGCGGTAGAACTTGACGATGCCGCTCATCACCCCGTGGTCGGTCAGCGCGAGGGAAGTCATCCCACAGCGCGCCGCGCGATCCAGGAGGTCGGGAAGGCGACACGACGAGTCGAGGATGCTGTACTCCGAATGGACGTGGAGGTGAACGAAACGCGTGGTCATGGCGAGTTCTCCTCCACGAAGAAGACCTTCTCCTCTCCCGATCTTATGAGCCCGAGGCGTCTCCGAGCTTCGTCCTCCAGCGTCTTAGGATCGGATGTCGATGCAACGTCGGCGCGCAGTTCCTTCTGACGCGCCGCGGCTTGCCCCTGCTGGGCCTGGAGGCTGGCGAGTTCGCGGCGTAGGCCGCCGATGGCCAGCTGCCGGCTCAGGAAGACCGCGGCGATCGTCAACAACACGAGGACGATCGATCCCCCCACGACCAGTCGGCGGCGTCGATCCGTCGCGGTACGCTGCAGCAGGCTCTTCGCCTTCGCCCATCCCCTCATCTTGGCCTCCGCCGGCCCTTTCCCCGAAGCCGGCGTCTACGGCTTGAAGCGTGCCGGCCACGACGCGAGGTCGAGTTCATACTCGGCCTCGATTCGCAACAGCCGGTTGTACTTCGCGACGCGTTCGCTGCGCGAGATCGAGCCCGCTTTGATCTGCCCGCAAGCTGTCCCGACGGCGAGGTCGGCGATCGACGTGTCCTCTGTCTCCCCCGAGCGGTGAGAGACGACGCTCGTGTAGCCCGCAGCGTGGGCCAGGTCCATCGTTTCCAGGGTCTCCGACACGGTGCCGATCTGATTCAGCTTGATCAGAATCGAGTTGGCAACCCCGCTCTCGATGCCCGCCTGCAGAATGCGCGGGTTCGTGACGAACACGTCGTCGCCTACGATTTGGATGCGCTTGCCGAGCCGCTCCGTTAGGCGCTGCCAGCCTTCGCCGTCCCCCTCGGCGAGCCCGTCTTCGATCGACACAATCGGGAAGTCGGTCACCCACTTCTTGTATACGCCGATCAACTCGTCGCTCGTCAAGGACGCGGTCTTGCCGGCGATCGTGAACCGGTATGCCCCGTCCCTGTAGAAACTGGAGGCCGCCGAGTCGATGGCGATCGCCACATCCACGCCGGGTCGGTACCCCGCCCGCTCGATCGACTCGACGAGCAAGGCCAGCGCAGCGCGATTGTCTTCGAGATTCGGCGCGAAGCCCCCTTCGTCGCCGACGGCCGTCGCCAGTCCGCGCTCGCGAAGGCGAGCCTTCAGGGTGTGGAAGACCTCCGAGCAGGCTCGCGCGGCGCTCTCGAAGGACGAGACGCCGATGGGAAGGAGCATGAACTCCTGGATGTCGACGTTGTTGTCGGCGTGCTCGCCGCCGTTGAGGACGTTCATCATCGGCAGGGGGAGAATCGGGCGTCGCACACCGGCGATGTACCGGAAGAGCGGCATCTCGAGGCTTTCCGCGGCAGCGCGAGCGGCGGCCAGAGATACCGCAAGGATGGCGTTGGCTCCAAGGCGATGCTTGTTCTCCGTGCCGTCGAGTTCGATGAGAATCCGATCGATTCCCTGCTGATCGAACACATCGTGCCCGAGCAAGGCCGGCTCGATCTCCTGGAGGATGTTCTCGACGGCCCGGTCGACGCCCTTGCCATGGAAGGCTTCGGGGTCTTGATCTCGCAACTCCAGTGCTTCCCGCGTGCCCTTGGATGCTCCCGACGGCACGGACGCTCGACCGAACGCGCCGTCCTCGAGGTAGACGTCGGCTTCGACGGTGGGCTGGCCGCGGGAGTCGAAAATCATCCGCGCCTCGATGGCTTCGATGTACATGCGTCTCCCCCTTAGATTCCGGTCCAGTATAGCCAGCGCCCCCGCCGGCAGCAATCAGGCGCGGCTGCCGAAACCCATGTCCAGCCTGTTGAAACGGCGCATGTCCGAGCCTATCATTCTCGCATCCGCTGGCCCCAAAGGAGCGCACCATGCATTCTCACGAACTGCGCCGGCAGTTCCTCGGTTTCTACGCCGAGCGCGGCCACAAGCTCGTGCCCAGTTCGCCCTTGGTACCTAATGATCCGACGCTTCTGTTCACGGCCGCCGGCATGGTGCAGTTCAAGGACTACTTCTGGGGACGCGTCGAGCCGAGCTTCCGGAGGGCGACGTCCTGCCAGAAGTGCTTTCGCACGACCGATATCGAGGAAGTGGGGCGAACGGCCTACCACCACACGTTCTTCGAGATGCTCGGCAACTTCTCGTTCGGCGACTACTTCAAGCAAGGGGCCATCGAGCTGGCGTGGGAGTTTCTGACGCGCGAGCTCGGGATTCCGGGGGAACGCTTCTCCATCACCGTGTACGAAGACGACGACGAGGCCTTTGCGATCTGGCGCGATGTCGTCGGGATCCCAGCCGACCGGATCCTGCGTCTCGGGAAGAAGCACAACTGGTGGGGTCCCGTCGGCGACACGGGGCCGTGCGGTCCCGATTCGGAGCTGCACTATGACACCGGCGCGGAGCACGCCTGCGGGCCGGACTGCAAGGGCCTGGCGTGCGACTGCGACCGCTACGCCGAGATCTGGAACCTCGTGTTCATGCAGTACGACGCGCAGGAAGACGGGACGTTCCTTCCTCTCGCGCGGAAGAGCATCGACACGGGGATGGGGCTCGAACGGGCGACGGCCATTCTGCAGGGCGCGAAGACGAACTACGACATCGATTCCTTCGCGCCGATCGTCGACGCGATTGCGGCGAAGGCCGGGCATCGACTGACGAAGGACGATCTTCGCCACCGGAACACGATCGCCGACCACGTGCGCGGAATCCTCTTCCTCGTCGCTGATGGCGTGATGCCGACCAACGAGCGACAAGGCTACGTCCTGCGGCGCATCCTGCGGCGAGCGATTCGCGCCGGGGAGAAGCTCGAGATGCGGCCAGGCTCCCTGGGCACGTTCGTCGGCCCCGTGATCGACTCGTTGGGAAGTGTGTACCCCGAGATCGTCGCGGCGCGAGACGTCACCGTGCGGCTCATCGATCGCGAGGAAGAGAGTTTCCGCCGCACGTTGCGGGACGGCGAGCGCAGGCTCGACAAGATCGTGGCCGAGCTCGTGAAGGTCGGCGACAAGACCCTTCCCGGAGAGGTTGCGTTCGAGCTGACCGACACCTACGGCTTCCCGTTGGAGATGACCCAGGAGATCCTCGCCGAGAAGGGGATCTCGGTCGATCGCGCGGGGTTCGAGCGGGCGCTGGGCGGGCAGCGTGCGAGGTCCCGGAAGGAAAAGAACCTGGGGGCGTCGGTCGCTGTCACGGGAAGTGTCAAGCAGGAACTGATCCCAGCCGGGAAGGAAGCGACCAAGTTTCTCGGCTACGACGCCGCCGAGGCGGAGTCCGTTGTCGAGAACGCTTTGCCGCGAGACCAGAAGGTCATCGAGAAGCTCGTGTTCCCAGAGTCTCCGTTCTACGCGGCGTCGGGAGGCCAGATCGCAGACACCGGGACCATCAAGAACCTGTCGCGAGAGGGGGAGGCACGAGTCGTGGACGTGTCGAAAGACCCACAGCGCGTGTTCCTCCATCAAGTGGAGATCCTGAAGGGCGAATTCAAGCTTGGCGATCGGTGTCGGCTGAGCGTCGACGTCGAACGACGGCGCCGGGTCGAGCGGAATCACACCGCGACGCACCTCCTCCATGCCGGATTGCGCAGCGTCCTCGGGGCACACGCGCAGCAGGCGGGGTCCGAGGTAACGGACCGCGAGTTGCGCTTCGACTTCTCCCATTTTGCGAAGATGACGGCGGATGAGATCGCGCGAGTCGAGGACTTCGCGAACGCGGCCGTGCTCGCCGACTACGAGGTCCCGGTCCATGACGTCTCGCTCGAAGAGGCTCATCGACGTGGAGCGATCGGGCTGTTCGAGGACGAGTACCGCGGCCGCGACAGAGTGAGGCTCGTCGAGGTGGACGCCGTGAGCCGCGAGCTCTGCGGCGGGACGCACGTGCGCCGCTCGGGCGAGATCGGCCTCATCCGGATCCTCTCCGAGGAGAGCGTGGCGTCCGGCGTGCGACGCATCCGCGCCGTGACCGGCGATGCTTCACTGGCCGTGCTTCGCGACGAGCATGACCGGAGCGAGCGTCTGCGAGCGGTCCTTGGCGAGGAGCCCGAAGCCGGCGTCGAGAAGCTGCGCGCCCGCATCGCGTCGCTAGAGCACGATCTTGAGGCCGTGGCGGCACGCGAGGTTGCGGTACAGGGAGAGTCCCTTGTCTCCCGGGCCGAGACCATCGGCAGCGTGAGACTCATCGCGGCGCGGGCCGACCTTGCGGCCGACGCAGTGAAGTCCCTTGCCGACGAGATCGAAGGGCGCGCGCAACCGGCCGTCGTCGTGCTCGTCGGCGCGGCCGAAGGGCGCGCGACGGCCGTATGCAAGGCGTCAAAGGGCGTGAAGGGCGTCGACGCCGGGGCCGTCGTGCGAGCCATGTCCAAGACCCTTGGCGGCGGGGGTGGCGGGGGACGAGGGTTCGCTCAGGGCGGCGGGCCGAACGTGGATCGAGTCGACGTCGCGCTGACCGAGGGGCGACGCCTCGTTAGCGACGCGCTGCGCGCCGTATCCTAGGACGCCATGACAACCGGCATGCAGACGTAGAGGAAGCCCTGGTCCGCTGGCGCGATCGGATCGGACGCCGGCTCAATCAGGCCGGCCTTGCGGCCATCGGCGAGCCAGATGGTGACGGCGTCCGAGGCGAGGCGCTTGAGGACGTCGATGACATACTCGGCGCGGAACGAGATCTCGATGGGCTGCATCGGCGCCTTCTTCAAGCGGACGCGCTCTTCGGCCACGCCCTTGTCCTTGGACGAGGAGTGGATGCGAACGGCGGTCTCGTCCGTGCCGCCGTGGATTGTGATCGCTCCGGAATCCTCGGCCGCCGTGATCTGGATGCGCTGCAATGCTTCGAGCAGCGCTCGGCGCTCGAACGTCAGGGCGATCAGGTTGTCTCGCGGGATCACTCGTTCGAAGTCGGGGAACTCCTCACCGATCGTCCGCGCCATGAACGTGACGCCGCCGGCATGGAAGAAGAGCTGCCCTTCGCCGCGGTGGATGTCGAGGGTCGGGGAGTTGACTTGGGCGAGAACGCGGTCAAGATCGGTGAGGACGCCTGCCTCAATCAGGTACTCTCCCTCTTCCTGGCACTCCTTGACGTCGATCGTCTTCACGGCGAGGCGATACCCGTTCGTCGCCACCATGCGCAACTGGTTCGCCTTCAGAACGAGGTCGACGCCGGTCAGGCTCATTCGCGTCGTTTCGCCGGCCTTCAGCGCGGCGAAGGCCGTGTGCTCAAGCCCATGGTGGAAGTCGGACACGTTGATCGTGGCAATCTTCGCGGAGGGGAGCGCCGCGATCTCCGGGTAGTCCTCGACCGGCAGGGTCGGCAAATCGAACGACGCCTCGCCGCAGCGCACGGCCACTGTAGTGCCGCTCGCCTCGTCGGTGCGAAACGTGATCCTGTCATCCGCCGGGAGGTGCGACGCAATCTGGTTCAGGATGGCGCCGTTCAGCACGGCGGCCTCGTCGCCCCCCTTGTTCTCAATCGAGATCTCGCAACGGACGGCACGCTCGAGGTCGGTCGCCTGCAGAGACAGATGCGATCCGGTGATCTCCATCTTGAGGCCCGCCAGAATGGGCATGCTGCTTCGCGTGCCGAGGGCGATGCTCGCAAGCTTCACCCCGAACACCAAGTCACCCTTCGCGCAGACAAAGTCCATCCGTGACCTCCCTTGCCGTGTGCTGACCCAACGGCATGATACTCGATCGGTTTGGATGGGGACAAAAACTAGAGGCCGAGTCTGTGCGCTACATCATCGGCCATCGCCTCGACGGCCAACGTGCCGTCAAGGCGGTGAACGCGCGGATCCCCATCGGTGAGTTCGAGGAACCCCTGGCGCACCCGCTCGTAGAAGTCGATCGTCTCGGCCTCGATGCGGTCGCCGCGCCCGCGCTTGCGGCCGAGGACAGTGGCCACCGGAGCATCGATCAGGAACGTGACATCCGCCTGTCGCCCGCGCGTCGAGTCGTCGTTCAGCCGCCGGATGAGATCGAGATCGAGTCCCCTTCCGTACCCTTGGTAGGCCAGGCTCGACAGGCGATAGCGGCTCGACACGACAGTCTTTCCGGCCTCGAGCGACGGGAGGAGAACCTCCCGGACGTGCTGGGCGCGGCTCGTCATGAAGAGCAGAAGCTCGGACAAGGGTGTCAGGGTCTCACGGTAGTTTGGCGAAAGCAAGATGCGCCGAATACTCATGCCAATTTCCGTCCCGCCGGGTTCGCCGGTCAGGACGACGTCGTGGCCGGCTCGTCGCAGCCGCTCCCCGAGCAGATTCACCTGCGTCGACTTGCCCGTGAAGTCGAGGCCCTCAAAGACGATTAGTTTTCCGGAGAGGTCGATGGGCGTCTACCTCCCGCGAGGGCGTAGAGGACAATCAGGATCGCGCCGACCGTAACGCAGGAATCGGCGACGTTGAACACCGGGAATCCGACGATCTCGAAAAAGTCGACCACGTACCCGACGCTGAGACGGTCGACGAGGTTCCCCACGGCGCCGACGAAGACAAGGACGAGCGCGAGGCGCAGAACGGGGCGGCGGCCACGCAACAGGATGAAGGCGACAAGGACGGCGATCGCGATGACGAACGACACGATGACGAAGATGAAGGGATTCCCCGCGAGAACCCCGAAGGCTCCGCCGGTGTTGTGTACGCGAGTCAAGCGGATCGCGTTGCCAATCAGGGGGTGCGGGTCGCCGAGCAGGAGCGTGCGCGCGGCCCACGCCTTGGTGGCGCGATCCAGTACGAGGAGACCTCCGGCGAGAGCGACGAACGCGACACCAAGCATGGTCCGGCGAGCGTATCCCAGGGGAGAGCGTGCGTCAAGACAGGATCAGCGTCGCGCGTTGACGGGCCGCCGCCGGGCGAGTACGGTTGGAGCCGTCGAGGAGGACGCATGAGACGGGTAAGGTTCCGACTGCCGGGCAGAGACGAAGTGCGAGAAGGGATCCTGGAGCGCGACGCGGTGCGGTCAGGCGGGCAGCGCTACTCGATCGAGTCGATCAGGCTGGCGGCGCCGTGCGCGCCGTCGAAGCTCGTCTGCGTAGGACGCAACTACGCCGCACACGCCGCCGAGCTGGGCAACGAAGTGCCGGAGCGTCCGCTCCTCTTTTTCAAACCCCCCTCAGCGGTCATCGGCCCCGACGAGCCGATCGTCCTGCCGGCGAGCGACGACGTGCACTACGAGGCCGAACTGGCCGTCGTCATCGGCCGGCGCTGTCGGAACGTTCCGGCGGCGCGCGCGAACGACGTGATCCTTGGCTACACCTGCCTCAACGACGTATCGGACCGAGTCGCGCAGAAGTGGGAGAAGAACTGGGTGCGCGCGAAGGGCTTCGACACGTCGGCTCCACTCGGTCCGATCCTTGTGACGCCGGACGAACTGGAGGAGCCACTCCATGTCCAGTTGCGCTTGAATGGGGACGTGAAACAGGATGGATGGACGAGCGCGTTCATCTTCTCGATCCCCTACCTCATCGAGGAGATCACGTCCTTCATGACGCTCGAACCGGGCGACGTCATCGCCACGGGCACCCCCGCGGGGGTCGGGCGGCTGTCGCGCGGCGACGTCGTGGAAGTCGAGATCGCGGGGATCGGCATCCTCCGGAATCCCGTGCAGTAGGTCCGTGGGGCTGGGGTCGCCGTAGGATGAGAGGACGCCGACTCGCGGGTTCTCGGCCTGCGTCCCTGTTGATCCTTGCGGCCGCTACTGTCGGTGCGGCTCCTGCGTGACGGGGCGAAGGACGCCCCGAACGCGTAGCGGACGACCTCATCCTCTTCGATCCCTCCGCGGAGGCGACCTGGAGGACGGTCAATGCGACCTTGTCCACGGAAACCCGCCAACCACTCGGAGTCCCCAGGTCTCCGCTGCCGACGTAGACGGCGCCGAGAATAGGCCAGCCTCGATCTCGAAGCTGCTTGGCTCCTGCGGCGCAGCCTCGCGAGGGGCCGGCCGCGTGCTTGAGACGCCGTGGCTAGGTGTCTTCTGTGTCCGCTGCCCGGACCACGCGGCCTGCGCCGTCGATTCGTTGACGGACGCACGGGTTCCCGACGTACTCAATCCTTCCGAAGCCATCGATGCAAGCTTCGAGGGACTCCTCCGCCCATGTCGTGACCTTGCCGACACCATCGATGGAGACGTCGGCGGCACGCGCCTGCATCTTGCGGGCGTCGACGCTCCCCGCTCCGTCGATCTCGATCGAGAGAGAGTCGGTGGCACCCTTGGCTTCCACACGCCCCTGCCCATCGATGGAGGCCCGCATCTCGCGGCTCACGAGATGGTCCACGTCGATCGTCCCGGCTCCGTCGATCTCGAATCGGGCGTCGTTCGCGGTCGCAGAGGCAATCGACAGGCGGCCGCTGCCGTCGATTTCGAGACCGAGATGCTGCACGTCGACTGTACCGATGTCGATGCGCCCCGCGCCGTCGATGCTGGCATCGAGAGACTCCGACTTCACGCGCGGCGCGTCGATCGACCCGCTCCCGTCGATTGCCAGGCCGTGAATCTCCGGCATCGTGATCTCGTAGCGAATCGAGCGGCCGTGGAGATGGATCGGAAACCCGCGCGTGCGCAGGCGGAGCGTGAGAGTTCGCTCCTCGACGCGCGTCTCGATCCTGCTCTGGAGATCCTCAGGCGCCTCTACGACGAGGCGTTCCACGTCACCCTGCGTTACGTCCACGTGGCCGATTCCGTCAAGGATGACCCGCTCGAACAACTCGACCGAGCGTTCCTCGCGGACACAGGTTCCCAGGTCACTCGTCTCGACAACCATGACTCCTCCCTTTCATCGGGCGCCGGTCCAGGACTCTCCCCGGTCGCCCCGCCACCGAACCTTTGCTTGACGATGAGTAGCCGTCTCCATGCGATCCGGTTCAAGGCGCCGCGCTCGCTTGGGACACGGGAGGTGCTGGATTGGCCAAGGGCAATCCCGCTACGGGATCACGCGCCTCCGTCTGGTGCAGGCAGGTGAGCTCCACGCAACGCGTACGCTGCGGTTGAGGCCGGGCCGATGTGCGGATACCGTGCTTCCTGACGATGACTCAGACCAAGCCAGGAATTCTCCTGATCTTCGACCTCGACGGCACCCTCTATCGAACAGACTCCTCCTTCCTGCGCACCATGCGTCGCGTCTACGAGGAGTCCTCCTTGCCTTATCCGGGCGACGCTCCGATTCTCGGGACGGTGGGAGAGACGTTCGACGTGTTCCTCACCTGGCTGATCGCGCGGGGTTTTCCCGACGACCACGACGCCTTGAGCGCCCTCATTGGGCGGTACGAACTCGATGCCATCCGCGAGCACGGCGTTCTCTTCGACGGCGTGGCCGAGACCCTGCGCGCTCTGGCCGCCCGCGGCTGCGTCATCACTCTCTGCACGAACGGAGACTTCCGCTATGCGACCACGGTGCTCGATGCGTGCGGGATCCGCTCCCTGTTCGCGCGCCTCCAGACACTGGACGAGGGCCGAACGAAGACCTCGATGATCGCCGAATTGCTCGTCGCGTATCCCCGTCTGCGCCCGATCGTCGTCGGTGATCGTCGACACGACCTGGAAGCGGCAAGGGCGAACGGGTGCTTCATGGTTGGCGCGGCCTATGGCTACGCTCGTGACGGGGAGCTGGATTCTGCTGACGTCACTATCCGGTCGTTCCCCGAACTGCTCGACGTCGTCGCGCGTTGCGGGGGATCGGAGCCTGCGCCAGGCTAGGCCTGCATCAGGCTAGGCCTGCATCGGGCTAGATATCCGAGGGCTTGCAGAGGATCTCTCGAATGCGCAGGTCGAAGAACCGATTCATGTGCGCCGGCCGCAGGACGACGGCCGTGTCAGCGCCGCGGCCGGTGCCCGCGACGCAGATGATGTCACGATCCGTTGGGATGAGTCCAGCGTCGGCCGCCATCACCGCGATCTCGACGCAGACCTTCATTCCCTGGCCGAAGAGGCGCAGCGTGTGGGCGATGAGCTCGACCGGCGTCGTGCCTCCGAACTGAGCCGAGATCGATCGACCGACGCCCGAGAGAGCGTGCGTAGCGACAAGAATCGGGACGTCGGCAGCCCGCAGGGCCGCTTCGTGCTCGGGAACAAGGTCGAGCGCATCGCCCTCACGGAAGCCTGCATGATGCGTGACGCAGACGAGCTTGACGTCTCGGCCGGCGAGCGCATCGAGGAAACGTACGCCGGTCTCGCCGCTGCTCGTCGCAACCACGACGCAGTGGATTCCGCCCAGAGGAAGGCGGCGCTGCACGACGTCGATCACAAGGGCCATTGCGTCACCGCGATTTGATCCTGACGTGGCCATGCCGCCTCCTTATTTCACGGGGTGACATCCGCGCCGCTACCGACCGCGCTCCTCGATCGAGAGGCCAGGAATCCTCAACCTCATCTCGGCGTAGGCAAGCATCCGCGACAACAGGATGACCATGACCAGGTACATGACGCCGGCGATGATGTAGGACTCGAATACCCGCCCAGTTTTGGAGGCCACCTTCATGCTCGCGTACGACAGTTCCTCCAGGCCGATGAAGTAGACGGTCGACGAGTAGAGAAGCGTATAGATGAGTTCGTTCGACCACGACGGGAGGACGATGCGCAGCGCCTGTGGGAGGATAACGGAACGGACGGCTTGCATCTTCGTCATCCCCATCGAGCGAGCCGCCTGCATCTGTCCGGAGCTGATGGCCTGGATTGCGCCGCGGATGTACTCGGCTTGGTAGGCGGCGCTGTTCAGAGCCATCGCGAGACAACCCGCCGCCAACGAACTCAGCGGCTTGAGGCCCATGGCTTTGAAGTACGGCGGAAGGCCGAAGTAGATGACGAGCACCTGGATGACGAGCGGCGTGCCGCGCATGAACTGGATGTAGACGTTGGCAATGCCGCTCAAGACTCGGTTCGCGTAAACCCGCGTCAACGCTAGGAAGAGCCCCAGGACCAGCCCGGCGCCGATGCCAACGGCCGTGAGCTCGAGCGTGACCCCCACGGCTCCGAGGAAGCGCGGCATCACCGTCCCGGTGAACTCAAAGAAGCTCATTGCCCGTCCGTCTCCCCATACAGCTCGGTGATCTTGCGCAGGAACTGCCCCGTGCGTTCGCAACGCGGGCAGGTGAAGAGCTCCGTCGGAGTTCCCTCCTCGAGGATCCCCCCACCCTCCATGAAGATGATCTTGTCCGCGACGGCGCGGGCGAACCCCATCTCATGCGACACGACGATCATCGTCATCCCGTCTCGCGCGAGCCCGATCATGACCTCGAGCACCTCGCCGATGAGCTCCGGATCGAGCGCGGAGGTCGGCTCGTCGAACAGGATGAGCTTCGGATCCATTGCCAGGGCTCGGGCGATGGAGACACGTTGCTTCTGTCCGCCGGAGAGTTCCGCCGGATATGAACACGCCTTTTCGGCAAGCCCGACGCGCGCCAGTTCCTCGCTTGCGCGTGCCAGAGCGGCTTCCTTCGGCATCTTCCTGACCTTGATGAGCCCGATACTGACGTTCTGAAGCGCGTTGAGGTGGTTAAACAGGTTGAAGTCCTGGAACACGAAGCCAATCTGCGCCCGAACGTGGTTGATGTTCGTTCGGGCGTGAGTAATCTCGATATCCTCCAGCCACACGCGGCCCTTGTCTGGCACCGAGAGCTGGTTGATGCAACGGAGGAGCGTGCTCTTGCCTGTCCCCGACGGGCCGATGACGACCTTCGTCTCCCCGCGGCGAAGCTCGAACGAGACGCCCTTGAGGACTTCGTCCTTTCCATATCGCTTGTGTAGGTCCTCGACGCGAAGAATGACGTCGCCGAGGCGGGATTCACTCTCTGCGGGCATCAGCGTTCCACCTTTCCTTTCATCTCGAACCCCGGGATGCTTAGCCGGCGCTCGAGCAACGCGAGCAGTCCGTTTCCCCCGTAGGTGAGCGCCAGGTAGAAGAGCCCGAGGATGATGAGGTACGGAAGGATCAGTTGGGTTCCGATAGGACGACGCATGGAGAGGGGCGCCAACTTCATCAGCGCCTGACGCGTCAGGTCGATGAGCCCACCGATGACGCAGATGAACGCCGTATCCTTGACCACACTCGAGTACTCATTCGCCCACGGGGGAATCGCCAGGCGGAACGCTTGAGGAACGATGACGCTGCGAATGGCTTGGATTCTGCTCATTCCAAGCGAGCGCGCAGCCATCATCTGCCCTGGCGGGACAGCCTGGATGGCGCCGCGGAAGATCTGCGATTGGTACGCGGCCGACCGCATCCCAAGAGCCAACGCCGCGACAATAATGCCCGGCACCGGCACCCCGAGGGCCGGGGTGATGCCGTTCCAGAAGAGGAGGATGACGACGAGGGGAGGAATGCCCCGGAACAACTGTTCATATCCGACACAGAGAGCGCGGAGCGGACGTCGTCCGTACGCCTGTGCGAACGCGAGGACAGTACCCAATGTCAGTCCCACAATGAGCAAGAGACCGAGGACCTCGAGCGTAACCGGCAGCGCATCGAAAAGCGGTCGCACGTTCTGCCAGAGAATCTCAGTGGCCGTCAACGCCCCCCCCTGCGAGGGATTGCCTCAGAGAGGGCACGAGGCATGCGCCTCGTGCCCTCCTCAGACTTCCGACTAGAAGTGCTCTACGGGGCTGTTGCGCCGGCGGCCAACGCGTGGGCGAATCCCACGACGTCTTTCGCCACCAGGAATGGAGCTGCGGCAACCCACGCCGCCTCGATCTTCGTCAACTCCGCGCCGCCCATATAGGCGGTGATGAGATCCGCCCATGCGGTCGACGCTTTGAGCTGTTGGAGCCCGGCGTTGATCTT
>Ga0315287_10004808_pt1 | contig 13216 bp, 8 predicted proteins | sample YL17G11_0_MG_FD_205037 | JGI IMG/M metagenome (GOLD analysis project Ga0315287, IMG submission 205037) | Sediment microbial communities from Yellowstone Lake, YNP, Wyoming, USA - YL17G11_0 | ecosystem: Environmental > Aquatic > Freshwater > Lake > Sediment | place: USA: Wyoming | collected... | reverse complement strand
CGCGAGCCGCCGTCGACGACGTAGCCGCGCACGCCGCGCGCCTTCAGCGTCTGCGCGGAGAGCTCGCCCATCAGCGCGACCTCGTGGTTGTGCGGCTGGCAGACGATCACGTGGTCGGCCGGCGCCTGCGCGAGCAGCGTGCACCAGCCGAGCAGCGTCTCGTGCCGTGTCCTGGTCCGGTCGATGTGGCCCGAGACCGTCCACACGGGGCCGGCGAGCTTGGTCCCCGGCGCGATCGCCTTGATCGCGGGCGGCAGCACGATGTTCTCGTGCCCCATCATCCGGAGCACGTCGTGGACGGCGCCGGTGTAGCACGCGGCGAGGCGGTCGGTGAGGTTCGTCATTGCGTCGTCGTCACTCCGTTCGTGGTCTCTTCTTCCAGCCGCCGATGATGGCGCCCGCGATCACGAGGCCGACCAGCGCGTAGCCGGCGTTGATGAGCCACAGCGTGATGCCGCGGGCCTCGAAGCCGTAGTTGAGCGCGAGCATGCCTCCGACCAGGCCGAACGCGACCGTGGCCCCCGTCAACGCGCCGTTGCCGGCCGTGGGCTCCATGCCGCGCTGCACGATCCAGCCCAGCGTGTAGCACATGACGAGGATTGCGACGAACCCGACCACGTAGGGCAGCGGCGAGCCGCCGTTCTCCTTCATCAGCTGCTCGACGGTCTTGCCGATGCCCGCGAGCCACGGCTGCGACAACACCGTGTACCAAACGGCCCCAATGGCAAAGAAGACCACCGCCGCAACGAGGATCGCCATGTGATTGAACGGTTTCATGCGCAGCCCTCCCCTGAGTTGAGACAGCACGTCGCCGAAGCGCCGTGGCCGGCGTTGCGCGTCCGGAAGTCTGCGCCGGGGCACTCGGGGACGCAAGACGGCCGGCGCCCCGGAATGAACCGGGGGGCCGCAGCCCCCCGTCCGTCAAATCGCGTCGCCGATCGACGCTTTGGCTACGGACCCGTGTACGTGTAATTGCACGTGCTGTCGAACTTCACCGTTCCGGTCTGCCCGCCTTTCGTGAAGCTCATCGATCCGCCGATCGCGCCGGTCTGGCAGACGTCGGCATCGACCTTGAGGTTGGTGATCGTCACCGCATAGTCGCCCACGGTGCTCGCGGCGGTGGTGTTGATCAGCACGCTGCCATCCGGCTGCGACGCCACGGTCACGTTGTTGAGCTTGATCGCGACGTTGTGCGGGCGGGACGTGACGTTGGTGCTGATCGTCGTCGTTCCGGAGCTGTTGAGGTTGATCGTCATCGTGCCGTCGAAGCCGATGCCGTCCGGCAATTGCAGGTTGTTCACCGTCACCGTCACCGGGCCCGAATAGGTCGGCTGTCCTCCGACTTCGCCCATCGTGATGTTGAGCGCCACGGAGAGTCCGCCATTGGCGACCAGGACACCGTTGACCTTCATGTTGGTCAACGTGACCGCGATGTTTCCCTTTATCGACGTTTCGGTGGTCACGAGGTTGGTGATCGTGATCACCCCCTTGCCGGCCACTGTCGCGTGGGATCCTTCGTCCGTGACCGTGCAACCGGCGCCAAAGTCGAACGTGATCGTCAGGCTCGGCGGGAAGGTTTCGAGGTTGTCCAGCGGCGGAACGCTGGTCGCCACCGGGCACGTGACTTTCGTGTCGATCAAGGCGCCGATGCCGGCCGACAGGATCATCGATATCTGGTCGGTGTTGGCGATGTTTCCGCTCGCGAAGCCCAGAACCGTGTTGGCGTAGTACATCACGTCCTGCTGGAACGGCGAGCCGGTGGGCGGCGGCAGCGACGTGGTGAGCGGCACGCACGCGAAGACGCCGTCCGGACCGTTGCCCTCCGGTACCCACTTCGCGGCGATCATCGCGGAGCGCACCGCCGGGTCGATCGTGTAGCGGTGATTCGGCGAGCCGCCCTGTCCGTTGTTGTAGAGCCGGTAGAGCGGGATCGTCTTGCTCGGGCAGGTTCCGGCAGGCGAGGTCATCATGTAGAACGCGTCGGAGGCTTCGAGCTTCCAGACGTTGCCGTTCTTCAGGTTCTGCGCCTCGGTCGGGTTGTTCGTGTAGAAGTGGCCGCTCTTGGGGGCGAAGGAAGCGCTGAAGAACCGCCAGACGTTGGTGATGTTGGTGTCCGGCCCGTTCCAGACCTTGAAAGTCTTGCCCGTCGGCACCCACGGCGGCAGCTTGCCCGCAGACAGGTTCACCGCTTCGTCCTGGTACGCGGTGATGAAGTAGTGGTCGAACGTCGGATGATAGAACTCCACCACCGTGATCGCGGCCGAAGGGAGGGTCACCGGAGGCAACGTGGGCCCGCCGCCGCCGCCGGAAGCGGTCAGCGTGAGCGTGTACGCGCCGGTTTGTTTCGCGTAGTACGTGTTGGCCCAGATGTAGTACGTCCCGGTCGCCGGCAGCGTGAAGTAACCGCTGCCCGGCGGGATTCGCGCATTCGTCCCGCCGCCGCCGTTGTTGTCGTAGGCCAGCGCATCGGCGGTGACGTCGTTGACGCTGTAGAGGTCGAGCCATGCATCGACCGCCGTCGAGTTCATCGCTATGGCGATTTGCTGGCCGGCCGTCCCGCTGAACGAATAGACGTCGGCGTAGTAGACGTTGACCGTATCCGTTCCGTAATAGAACGAGCAATCGCTCGTGGCCAGGGTTCCGCTGATCGTCTGCCCGACCGTGATCGGTTGAATGCAATTGGGGGGCCACGGGGCGGCCTGCGCGGCCGCGACGATGGCGAACCAGATGACCGCCAATACCAAGAGCCGTTTCATTGCTGACTCCGCTCGGTTGGTTGGTTCGGGCCGCGGTTGGCGTCAATTTCCCCTCCCGCTACCCGCTTTTCATCATGCTCCAACCCAAATGAAACGTTCTTGATGACCGTCATCCGCGCGTCGAATTGGGTTTGGCGCGAAGCTCGGCTCGGTTGTGGTGTTCAAGAGAGCGCGCGGGCGCGCGCGGCCGTTCGTGGATGGCGCGCGGGGGGACGGGTTTCCGTTGGCTGGGACGATCCGCCGGCGCGCACGGCAATGCCGCCGGGTTCCCGCGTCTATTCGGAGCGCAGGTACTGCTGGCTCACGAGATACTTGGCGAACGGTTCCTCGAGCGTGCGCTGCAGCTCCACGAGCACGGTCGAGCGTCCGTTGCGCAGGTTGGTCATCACCTGGCGCCGTGGCCGCCAATAGCCGGCCACCTGCCGGAAATCCGAGCTCTCGAAGGTCTTGATGGGCACGCCCGCACGGTCATGGAGCTCGATCCTCACGATCGCGAAGGTCTTCTCGTCGATCCAGAACAATTTCCGGCCGTATCCGCTGCCGGCGTTCTCCTCGGGATCGCGCGGCGTGCCCTCGATGACAGAGCACTGGCTCGCGTCGCGGCAGGCCTCGCGGCGGACCAGGGTGAACGCGTAGCGGCCGAGCTTCAACCCTTCGAAGTCCTCGAAGACGAACTCGGTGCCCATGAAACGGTTCTGGCGATGCTCGCCCGAAATGCGCCGGACATTGCGCGTGGCGGGTGCGTAGTGCCAGATGGCGTTTGGCCTGCCCTCGCCCTCGATGATCAGCGTGCCCTCGCCCCGCAGGCTCGCGGGCTCGGTGAACTTGAACAGCGACGTGCGTTCCGTGCCGTCGTTGACGATGCGCCACACCAACTCGCGTTCGGCCGCCTGGTCGGGCCCCCGCAGTTCCATGCGCAGCCTGACCACTTCGTACGCCGGGCGGTTCAGCCGGTCGGCATTGGCCATGATCGCGGCGGCGTCCGGGCCGGCCGCCGCGAAGGCGAGCGACGGCAGACACATCCACACGAGACCGCAAACGACGCACGCCAAACCGCCGCCGATGGCGCGTCCGCGACGGCCCGGGCGCCAGGACCGCATCATCCGATCTCGGGAGAACGCAGCCCGGCCGCGAGCGGCGTGCGCAGCACGATCCGCGCGGCCGGAATGGCGACCAGAAGCAACAGGCCGAGGCCCGGGACGAAGGCGCTTGCGTAGTCGGCACCGCGCAGCATGGTGTCGATGCGAAACCACACTTGCGAAAGCTGCGCGTTGTAGTAGAACGCCGCCGCGGCGCCGACCGGCGCGGCGAGCACCAGCGAGGCCAGGCCGACGAACGCGATCTCCACCATGACCAATGCCGTGATCAAGCCGTCACCATAGCCGAGAACGCGTAACGTAAGGTACTCGTCCTGGCGCAGCAGCACGGTGTAGCCGACGCTCGCGAAGACGGAGAGTGCGACGATGATGAGGCTCACCCCTTGTCCGAGCCGGACGATCCCGGTCAGCTGTTCGCTCACCGCCAGGATTGCCAGGGCCGCCTGTTCCTTGGTAAGCACCTGCTGCACGTCCGGATCCGCGGAGACGCGGCGCGCGAGCGCGGCGGGCGCACCCGGCGTGCGCACGAAGATCCCGGTTGCCCGCTCGCCGAGATCGGCCAGTTCGCGGTGGAAGGCCAACGTGAAACGCGCCTCGCCGGGCAGGGCCCCGGAAAACAGCCCGCGAACGGTCGCCGTTCGCCGGCGGCCCTGAACTTCGACGGTGAGTCGGTTCCCGACACCCACGCCCAACGCCTGTGCCGTGCCCTGTTCGAGCAGGATCCCTGCGGGCTCGGCGTTGCTGAGCCCTTGGCCCGCCACCAGGGTCACCGCGTACCACGGCTGGTCGGGGTCGAAGCCGCCGGCGTAGAGGTTGACGCGGTCGCTTCGCGTGACCGCCTGCGCCACGCCTCTGGTGTACGGCGTGAACTCGACGATGCCGAAAGTGCGCGTCAGGCGCTCGACGTCCTCTTCCCATAATGGCGCAACGAAGTCGACCGCGACGTCGAACGTGTTCTGCGCCACCAGGTTCATCGTGGTGCCGACGAACGACGAGTACGCGATGAAGAAGGAGGAGGCGACCCCAATTCCCAGCGCGGCGGAGACGACGCTCAGCGCCGACACGAGGCGGTGCCGGAACAGGCTGCGCAGAGGCAGGCGCAGCCAGATCCAGGGCATCAACCGACCGACCGCCCCGCCGACGCGGTCCGGCATCCCCGGAAGCGCGATGCCGTGTCGCATCGCGTCGCGCGGCGAGAGCTCGAAGATCCGGCCGACCGCGATCGCTCCGGCAATGGCAAAGATGGTGCCGATGCCCGCGATGCCCCAGCCGACGTACGCGGGCGTAAAGGCAAAGCGGGGCGGCGGCAGGCCACTCGCGCCGGCGAAATTCTCCAGGAACGCGTGCCCGATCAAGGGCGCGAGCAGCAGCCCTTCCACGACGACGCCGGCGGCCAGCAATGCGACCATGACCGCATACGCGGCGGCGACCTGCGTTCGCGTGTGTCCGAGCGCCATGAATACCGCGAGCGCGCGGCGCTCGCCGGCGACCCACTGCATGAACAGGAACACGGTGACGAACGCGGCGGAGAGCGCGCTGAAGAGAACGATCACCGGTACGATGATGCGGAACACGTGGAGGTCCTTCTCCAGGAAGCGAAAGGCGAACTGCTCGTCGCGCGCCAACGTCCAGTCGACGTCCAGGCGCGTGCGGGCGCGTTCGATCACCGCCGCGCGCACGCTGTCGGTGTGCGCGTCGGGTGCGAAGCGAAAGAGGACGCTGTTGGCCGGCATGAAGCCAAAGCGCGCGGTCAGCACGCCGGGATTGACGTAGAGCACGCCGAGCGACCCCTTGGTCGGCACGAAGAGCAGCGGATTGGCCGGCGCAAGCAGAAACTCCGCGTCGGAGGCGATGCCGCGCACGTGAAACACGATTTCGTCGCCGCCGAGCTTCACCGCGAGCAAGTCCCCGACCGCGACGCCGTGGTACCGCGCGAGGCTGCGCTCGACGAGCACGCCGTATTCGTCGCGCGGATCGAGACCGCTGCCGCGGACGATCTGCAGCGTATTGATCGGGGTCGCGCCCTGGGTGGCCGCCATGACCAGCAGGGCGCGCAGCGTCTCGCCCTCGCGCAGGCGCAGCGTCGCGGGATGGAGGAGTCGCAGGTGCGCATCGGCGATGCCGGGCACCGATTGCAGCTCGGGAAAGTTGGCGATGTCGTCGGCGGCGACCCGCAACTCGAGGTCCGCGATGTGCCCCTCCGCATACCACGCATCGCGGCTGTCGAGGATGCTGTCGATCGCCGACAGCGCGCCGACGAAGACCGCGAGTCCGAAGCCCGCGATGGATCCCATCGCGATCAGGCGCCCCGCCATGCGCCGCGCCGAGCCCGCCAGGTGCTTCAGCAGTGTCGGCAGCGCAAACCGGACTCCCCATCGCATCGTCATGGCGCCGCGCCTACGGAAACTCGCCGACGAGACGTCCTCGTTCCAGCCGGACCACGCGGTCGACATGGGCCGCCACCGCCGGATCGTGGGTGGCGATCACGACGGCACAGCCGTGCTCGCGGCGAACGGCGTCGAGCAGTGCGAGGACCTGACGCGCCGTCGTTTCATCGAGCGCGCCGGTCGGCTCGTCGGCCAGCAGCACCGGCGGCCTTTTCGCTACGGCGCGGGCGATCGCGACGCGTTGCTGTTCGCCGCCGGACAGTTGGGCAGGGTACTTGTCGATGTGATCGCCCAGGCCTACCGAGCGCAACGCGCAGACCGCGGTCTCGTCGCGCGACGACCGCGTTCCGCCCAGCGGCTCCAATGCGGCGATGACGTTCTCGCGCGCCGTCAGCGTCGGGATCAGGTTGAAGAACTGGAAGACGAAGCCGATCTGCCGCGCGCGGAAGGACGTCTGCGCGCGGGCATCCAGCCCGACCAGGTCCTGTCCGCATACGTTGACGGTGCCGCCATCCGGCCTTTCGATGGCGCCGAGTATGTGCAGCAACGTCGATTTGCCGCTGCCCGACACGCCTTTCAGTGCGACGGCCTCGCCCTGGACGATCGTGAGGTCGACCCCTGCGAGCACGGGCACGGGCCCTGCAGCGGCATCGTAGTGCTTGGCGACTCCGCGCAGATCGATGACGGCGGGCGCGGCGGCGCGCGGGCCCTCGTGGGCAGCGGAGTCGCACGGCCGTTGGATCGCGGGCTTTGCGACGTCGGGTTCCAATCCGGATCTCCCAGGGCTACGCGGCCAGACCACTGCTGCCCGAGCCCGGTCAACCGCGTGCGGGACGGCCAAACGTGTCCTCTTGATCGCGATCATCTTCCCCTTGCCGCTCCGGCATCTATATTCTGGCATCGCGCGTCGGGTTTCGGCGTTGAGCATGATTAAACTCCCTTCGGACGTGTTCGGGGGCCTGCTGCTGCGAGGTGCCGTCCTCGGCGCACTCGCAATCGCGGCAACGCAGTCGCTCGCCTGGCAAGCCGGAGCGCGCGTCAATGCAGGCGTCTGGACCGACGACGTTCCGGTCGACGCAAGCGGCGTGCAGTATCCGCTCTCGGCATTGCTGTCGGCGGGCGGGACGCTGACTGCGACGGACGCGCGGCTCTACGCCGAGGGCTGGGTTGGCAACCACGCGTTCTTCGCCGCGGACAAGTCGGCGGCGCTGCGCGAGGCATATGCAGAGATCCCGCTCGCGGACGGCACGCTGCGGATCGGGCGCCAGATCCTGCCGTGGGGTCGCGCGGATCAGATCAATCCCACCGATTCGTTCGTTTCGCGCAACTGGCAGTGGCGCGCGCCGGCGAGCGACGATCAGCGCTTCGGCAACGACGGAATCGAGGGCGTCGTCCGCCTCGGCGCCGTTGCGGTGAGCGGTGTGTGGATGCCCCACATGCAGACCACGCGACTCCCGTTCATCGACGGCCTGCAGAACGTCGCCTATGCGGCCATCGACGGCCGCAACAACGCCGGATTGCGCGTCGATCGTGTGGGCGACCAGGTCGATTGGGGCGTCTCCTACTATCAGGGGGTCGACTTGTCCCCGTCCCTGAGCGCAAGCCTGACCGCGTTGATCCCGCGGCTCGGTTGGCAAAATTATCGAATTCAGCGGCTGGGCGCCGATTTCGCCGCGGGCTTGGGCGAGTCCACCGTTCGCGGCGAACTTGCCTACACGAGGAGTCAGGACCGCATCGCGCCGACCGCAAGCTCGCTTCCCGGTCAGAAGGCCGACTACCTCAAGGCCGTGCTGGGCGGCGACCGGGACCTGGGCGAAGGCGTGAACGTCAACATCCAGGTGGTGGTGCAGCATCTCTACGGCAGCGCCGGACTCCCGCCGGCTCCGATTGGACCCGTGCAGCGGCTGATCCTCGCCACCCAGGCGCTGATCAATCAACAACCGGTGACGGACCTGTACGGACTGGCCTATCGGGTGCAGCAGCGCGCGTGCAACGACGCGCTGCGACTGGAGTTGAGCGGCCTCGCCTATTCCGCCGGCCAGGGCAGTCTCGTGCGCCTGCGCGTCGCCTATCAATTCGACGATTCGCTCGCGGTCGTCGGCGGCGCGAACTGGTACCGCGGAGCCACCGACAGCATTCTCGGCGCGCTGAAGCCCAACAACGCGTGGTTCATGCAGGTGCAGTACTCGATGTGAGCAGGGCCGCACGAACATGAAATCGATCATCGATGGCTTCGAGCAGTGGGTTGCCCGGCAACCGGACAAGTGTCTGTTCAGTTTCCTCGACATCGACGGCGCCGCGCGCGAGACCTACACCTACGCCGGATTTCACGACCGCACGCGCTACCTGGCGGCATGCCTGACGCAACAGTGGGCTCTGCGCAACGGGGACCGCGTGCTGCTCGTCTACCCACCGGGCCTCGAGGTCATCGCCGCCTTTTTCGCATGCGCGCGCGTCGGCGTGATCCCCGTGCCCGTCTATCCGCCGACACCGCCAAATTTCGCCAGGGGCCTAGCCAAGCTCGCCTTCGTCGCCTGCGACTGCCGGGCGAGGGCGGCGCTCACGACCCGAGCGCTCCGCGATTCGTTCCTGCCGCATCTGGCCATGCACGGCGGTCCACCCTCCCGGATGGGCGCGCCCGGCGTGCCGACGCTCGAATGGATCGCCACCGACGATGCGCGCGGCCGGGCGCCGGACGATCTGCGCAACGACCCCGGACACGTGCTGTTCCTCCAGTACACGTCCGGGTCGACCAGCGACCCGAAGGGCGTCATCGTTTCGCACGAGAACCTGATCCACAATGCGCTCGCCACCATCGACCACGTGCCGACGGCCGTGTCCTGGTTGCCCCAGTACCACGACATGGGCCTGATCGGCTCCTACATCTTTCCGGCTGTCCACGGCGGCACGACCTACGGCTTCGAGCCGCTGGACTTCCTCAAGCGGCCGCTGCTGTGGCTGGAGACGATCAGCCGGGTCCGCGCGACCGGCACCTCGTCCCCGAACTTCGGATTCGAATACTGCCTCCGGGAGGACAAGGTTCCAGCCGCCCGGCTTCCCGGCCTCGATCTGTCGTCGTTGCGATTGCTGGTGAACGCTTCGGAACCGGTGCGCGCCGATACCTACGAACGCTTCCTCGCGCGGTACGCCCGCTGCGGCCTCCGGCCCGACGCTCACATCGCCGCCTACGGGCTTGCCGAGAACACGCTGGCGGTGACTTACTCGGGACGCAGGGTCGCAACCGTCGACAAGCGGTTGCTGCAACTGGGCAGGCTGCGATTCGCGAATGCGCGAACGACCGGCGAGAATCGGGAGCGCCTGGTGAGCTGCGGCCGGCCGCTCGCCGGAATCGACGTGCGGATCGTGAATCCCGAAACCCGCATGGCGCTGGGCGAGCAGCGGATCGGCGAAATCTGGGTCGCGGGCAAGAGCACGTGCGCAGGCTACTGGAACCGGCCGGAGCTCACCCGCGAGATCTTCGGCAACACGATCGTGAACGAGGCCGGTACCGGCGGCGCGTACATGCGCACCGGCGACCTCGGCTTCCTGCACGACGAAGAGCTGTTCGTGTGCGGACGGAGCAAGGACCTCGTCATCGTGCGCGGCGTCAATTACTATCCTCAGGACATCGAGGCGATCGTCGAGTCCGCGTCGCCGAAGATTCGCACCGGAGGCGTCGCCGCATTCGCCGTGGAGGACGAAGGCGAGGCGCTGGTCGTGGTCGCCGAAGTGCGCGCGGCGGACGACCTTCCCGACCCGGCCGCGATTGCCGCCGCACTTCGGACGCAGTACTTCGTGGAGCCGCGGACGATCGCGTTCGTGCCGCCGGGGACGATTGCGAAGACCACTTCCGGCAAGACCGCCCGCGGCGCCACGCGCCAGCGCTGGCTGGACGGGACGTTACCCCTGATCGCGACCCGCAGGAGCGTCGGCGCGCAGCGCCCGGCGAACGGGTCGGCGGTTCTCAGGGAGCGGTTCCGGTACATCCTCGAGCCCTACGCGTTGACCGGCAGCGAGCACCATACGCTGGCCGAGATGGGGATCGACTCCATCACGCTGGTCACGCTGCTGGAGGACATCAGGAGCCTGTTCGCCGAGCACGGGCTCGCCGGGTTGATCGACAGGGTGGACCTGCCCCTCCTGCAACAGATCACCATCGCTGAATTCTCCACGATGCTCGATCGCTGCGAGAGCGGAGGAATGCCGCCGCTCGCGGCGCTCCGCGGGTGGCTCACGCGCGTCGCGCAGCAGCATGACGTCCGCGAGCGGATGCGCATGAAGTCCGACGCCGAACTGGAGCCCCTCGGTCTCGCCGAGGTTCCACCAGTCGACGGGCCCATGGCCAACGTTCTGCTGACCGGGGCGACCGGATTTTTTGGCCCGTTCGTACTGCACAGCCTGCTGCAGCAGGCGCCATGCACTTGCCACGTGCTCGTGCGCGCCACGAATCCCGCCCACGGCATGGATCGCATCCGCGCCGCATTGCGCCGTTCCGGCGTCTGGAACCAGGACCTGGAGGCCGTGCTGGGCGCGCGGATACGGGTCGTCTGCGGCGACTTGTCGCAGCCCGATCTCGGGCTCGACGCAGTGCAGTGGAATGCGCTGGCACAGGAAATCAACGCGGTATTCCACTGTGCGGCCCTCGTGAATTACAGCCTGAACTACGACGCGCTCCGGCCGGACAATGTCGAGGCGACCCGGGCGTTGCTGCGTTTCGCGGCAGCCGGTACCCGGAAGGAGTTCCATTTCGTTTCGTCCACGCTGATCTTCGGCTGGACGACCAAGACGCTGGTCACGGAAGGGGACGACAACGACGGCATGGCGGACCTCGACTTCGGATACGCGCAGAGCAAGTGGGTCGCCGAACAGCTCGTCCTCGCCGCGCAACGGCAAGGACTCGCCGTGCGCATCTACCGGGCTTCGACGATCTCGGCGTCGACCGGCGGCGTGGGCAACCGCGACGACATCGTCGTGCGGCTGCTCGCCTTCATGATCAACCATGGCCTCGCGGTCAACGCGACGATCCAGATCAGCTTCGTTCCCGCCGATGTCGCCGCCGACAGCATGGTCGCGATTTTCCGGCAGCGCGACACGGCCGGCCGGACGCTGCACGTGACCGCCGACAGTTACTACAACATGATGGACATCACGTCCGTCATCGCCCGCGACTACGGTTATCGATTCACCTATTATTCCATTTCCGATTTCGTGGCCGAACTGAACCGCCTTTGCGGCAGGGACGACCCGCTCTATCCGCTGCTGGACTTCATCGACCGGGCGCATCCGAAGATCGTCCTCATGCAGGACAAGAGGTACGCCAACGACGCGTATCGCGAAGCCCGGAAGAACGCCACCGGCAGCCGCGACGATCCGCCGCTGGCCGGCACCATTGCCTTCGTGATGACGTACCTGCGGCGCGAGGGGCTGGTGGCGCCCGACGCGCGGCAAGGCGATTGCGCGGGCGGTACGGCGCCGCGCGTGCCCGCCGGAAGGCGCGCTCGCGCGGACGGCAGGCGCGGGGCGGGTCCCGCGGTGCGCGGTCGGTGAATCCCGGATCGGCCATGCGCGCGCCGAGAGGGCGGCGACGGCGCGAACCTGCGCCGTCGCGAGCTGCGGTTCAGAACAGGTCGAGCTGACGGTCGTCGCGGTGCTCCCCCCGCGGCGCCGGCGGCGGGACGACCGGCGGCCGGAATCGCGACGTGTCGAGCGGCGCGGCGCGGTGATCGTCGAGGCCGCAACGCTTGCTGGCCAGCGCGAACCGTTTGGCGATCAGGTCGGCGTACGTCCCGGTGCCGCGCATGCGCGTGCCGAAGTTCGGATCGTTGTCGCGGCCGCCGCGCAATTGCCGGATGAGGCTCATCACGTGCGCGGCGCGCAGCGGATGGTGCTGGTCGAGCCAGGCGCGGAACAACGGCGCCACTTCCAGCGGCAGGCGCAGCATCACCCAGCCGGCGGTCGTCGCGCCGTGGGCGGCGGCCGCTTCGAGGATTGCTTCGAGGTCCCTGTCGTTGAGCTGCGGGATGACGGGCGCGACCATCACGCCGACCGGGATGCCGGCATCGCTCAGCGTGCGCAACGCCTGCAGGCGGCGCGGCGGCGCGCTGGCGCGCGGCTCCAGCGTGCGCGCGAGATCGCGGTCGAGCGACGTGATGGACAGGTACACGCGCGCCATGTTCTTCGCGGCCATCGGCGCGATCAGGTCGAGGTCGCGCTCGACCAGCGCGTTCTTGGTCACGATCGTGAACGGGTGCTCGTGCTCGGCCAGCACCTCGATGATCTGCCGCGTGATCTTCCAGTCGCGCTCGATCGGCTGGTACGGGTCCGTGTTCGTGCCGAGCGCGATCGGGTCGCACACGTAGCCGCGCTTGCCGAGTTCCGCGCGCAGCAGCGCGGGCGCGTCGGGCTTCGCGAACAGCTTCGTCTCGAAGTCGAGGCCGGGCGACAGGTCGAGGTACGCGTGCGACGGCCGCGCGTAGCAGTAGACGCAGCCGTGCTCGCACCCCTGGTACGGATTGATCGACTGCGTGAACGGAATGTCCGGCGAGTCGTTGCGCGCGATGATCGTGCGCGCGCGCTGGATCGTGACCGTGGTCCTGAGCTTGGGCGGCACGTCGGCGCCGCCTTCCGCAGCGTCGGACTGCCCCCAGCCGTCGTCGTACGCTTCGCGCTCCTCGCGCCTGAACCGGTTGCCCGGATTGAACGTCGCGCCGCGGCCGCGCTCGGCGGCCGCAGGCGCGCGGCGCAGCGGATCGGGGATCGACGCGGTGTCGTACCCGTCGTGCGGCGGACGCGATTTCATCAGCGCGATTTTACGCCCGCCTGCGGTTCAACCTGCGACGGATTTCAGCCGTGGGGGACGCCGTTGCCATCTCCTCGTCGTCCCCGCGACGGCGGGGACCCAGCGACGTTTGCGCGCCATGTCGAGACCGCGGGTACGACACTGGGTCCCCGCCTTCGCGGGGACGACGGAGAACCT
>Ga0315287_10004806_pt1 | contig 13219 bp, 9 predicted proteins | sample YL17G11_0_MG_FD_205037 | JGI IMG/M metagenome (GOLD analysis project Ga0315287, IMG submission 205037) | Sediment microbial communities from Yellowstone Lake, YNP, Wyoming, USA - YL17G11_0 | ecosystem: Environmental > Aquatic > Freshwater > Lake > Sediment | place: USA: Wyoming | collected... | reverse complement strand
CCCCGCCCGCGCTGGCCCCCCCGCCCGCCAGCAGGCGGCGGGCCAGGCGCTTGCGGTAGTACTCGGCGAACATGTCCTTCTCCGACACGTATGCCAGCAACTTGACCACCTTGTCCAGCTCGCCCTCCACGGCGGCCGTCGCGTCGGCCGGGCCGGCGGCGGCGGCGGTGCCGGCGACGGTCGTGGGGGTGCCAGCGGGCGCCCCCCCAGGCGCGGCCGCGTCGCCCGCGCCCGCCACGCCCTTGCGCAGCAGCTGGTCGCACGTGTTGGCCATCAGCTCCGCGACGTGCGCGCCGCCGACCGACTTGTTGCAGAAGGCTTCAAAGGCCTCCTTGAGCGCCTTGTGGAAGGCGGACGCGCCCGCAAAGCAGTCGGCCACGTAGCCCAGGTACTTATCGTGCAGGGTGACCACATCCCGGACGAAGGCCTGCTCCGCGGCGGCGCCGGCGCCCGGGGCCGGGCGCGCAAAGGCGGCAGCTGCAGCCGCCCCGTGGTGAGCGGGCGCGGCAGCACCACCCGCCGCGCCACCGCCCGCGCCCTTTTCCTTGCGCGCCGCCGCCGCCTCGTCCGCCCGCCGCACCAGGGCCTGCCCCTCGCTCTCCACGTGCGCCTGGAACGCCCCCGCCACGGGGCGCAGCCCGTCCGGCCCCACCCGGGCAAAGAGGCGGTACATGCGCGCGAGGTCCGGGCGGCGGTCGTCCCGCAGCAAGGCCGCCACGCCGGACCCGTCCTTGTCCAGCAGGGCCGCCTGGTGCCGGGTCAGCAGCTCCGCCTCCGCGACCGCCAGCAGCTTGGGGCGGGTGGTCGCGTGGAGGTAGGCGTCCACCCGCTCCTCCTCCGCCGCCAGGCAGCCCTCCGCCTTGGCCATGTAGTCCGGGCACGAGTCCGCCTCCACCCAGGCCGCCGCGACGCGGGAGTAGTAGTCCGCCGTGGCGGCCAGGATGGCGGCCTCAAAGTCGGCCTCGTAGTAGTCCAGGGCGCCCATGCCGACCTCGATGGAGATGGACAGGACATTCTTCAGCAGCGGGCGGTCGACCGGGTCGCCCGCCCGCTCGGCCGCGACCGCCGCTAGCACCGCGTCCTTGGCGGGCGACCGCACCTCAAGGTACACCTCGTCCCGAAAACGCATCAGGCCGACGTCGGGCAGGGTGTGCAGGGAGTGACGGGAGATGTAGTAGCTGTGGACGAGAGGGAGGGGGGACACGAGGGACGAGAGGGTGAGGTGTTGAGGGATGGATGGAGTGCGGCGCGGGCTGGCACGCGCGCCCCGACCCCGCCTCGTCACGCCCCGCGCCCTCCCTCGTCTCCTCTCTCTCTCTTTCACAGCTCACCGATCCAGGTAGTTAAAGAAGCGGGACAGCCACCGGATCATGAGCTTGTGGTTGCCCCACCGCCGCCACAGCTCCCGGAGGAGGACGTCCCCTGCGTGCGCTGCCGCCCCGCCGCGCAGGGCGGGCAGGACCCGGTCCCCGATGTAGCGGGAGAACGCGTCACCGTAGCGGGTGTACAGTTCGGCGGAGTAGTCGTGGGGCGGCTTCTGGGTGCACATGTTGTAGATGGTGCTGTGGAGAGAAGGAAGAGGGACGGGCCGGGGCGCGGAGGTGAGAGAAAGGTTCGTGAGGAGGGGGAGAACAGGGGTCGGTCGGCGGCCCGCAGGTTGTTAGTGCGCGCCTCTTTCTCTCCCCACCCCGCGTGCGCCTCCGCCCTCTTCTCTCTCCACTACTTACGTGTACAGGTTCATGTAGTGCTCAGCCGCAAACTGGGACTCGTTCTCATTCTCCATCAGGCGCTTCAGCTTGGTGCAACCGCGCTGTGATAAGGGAGAGAGGACGTGTGAGCGCGCCGGCCAAGGGGCATTCGATTTGACCACGCCCCCGGGCAGCGCTCGCGCACCGCGCTCGGCCAGCCCACACCCTACCCCAGGCGGGGCAGCGATGTAGGCGGGGAGCCGCGGCGGTGAGGGTGTGGGCTGTGGGCGCGAGGGGGTGGGGGTGGGCCGGGGGAGAGACGCGGCGTCGCCGGCACGGCGCGCTCGCAGCTCTGTCCCCTCCCGACGCCCCGCCAGTCCCCATGGCAGCCCACCCAAAGTGGATTACAACAGAGACGCCTCCGCCGAGCCCCCCTGGACGGGCGCCTGGGCGATGTGGGGCACCGGCAGGCCCTGGGCGCTGGGGAGGGGGGCGCGTCTGCCAGGCCCGCCGATTTTCTTTTTTCTGTTCTCTCGCTCACCTCCATGTACCCCCACCCCGCGTCCAGGTCGATGGGCATGCGCGCCGCCATCGCAGCCGCGACCTCGGGCGGCGGCTTGGTCTCGTCGGTGTCGTCTTGGGCGGGCATGGAGGGGGCGGCCGCCTCGCGCGCACCGGCGCCCCGGGTGGACGCGCCGCGCGTCGTCTTGGCGGCTTTGGGCGTCGGTTTCGACGCCTTGTTCGCGGCCTTGCGCTTGGGCGCCGTGGTGGCGAGTGGGAGAGGGTGTGGGTGGGTGGGTGGGTGTGCCGACGGGGTAGGCCGGCAGGAGGAGAGAGAGAGAGAGAGAGTGCGCGGGGAGCGGGCCTCCTCTCGCTTTCCTTTGAGAGGTGTGAACTCTTTTCCACGTTACAATGCGCACTTGTGCGGTCCCTCTGATGGAGAAAACCGCACCCGCGCCCGTGCCGGCGCCCGCGCTCCTGTCCTCGGCCTCCACCAAGCAGCGCGCCGCCGCTTTGTGGACGAATGCCCGATCAAGGGCAGCGGAATCAGCTGTCAAGTGCGTGGTGTGAGAGAAGAGAAAAAGGAAATGCTCGCGGGCGCTCGCCCCGTCTTCGCAAGGCAGTTTTCTCGACAGCTGGGTTTTCCCTGCCAACTGGGCCCGCACACCGCCGTGATGGGGGGATGGGGACGGGGCGGCGAGGAGTATGGTGGCTGGTGGTGGTGGTGGGGGTCCCCCCCAAAAAACCCAACTCTCTCTCTCCCTCTCTTCTCCCGAGCACCTGCTTCACATGATCATATTCTCACACCATTTCCCCCAGGCTCCGCGACAAGGTGGCCACCATCGCCGTCACCGCGGCCTCGGGCGACCTGGGCGCTGTGGAAGGAGGAACGACAACAACGACAACAACAACATCAACAACACCCCCTTCCGACCTGTCTGCCACCATCTCCATCCCCGTCGCCGCCGCCCGACGGCTCGCTTGGTACGACAACGCGGCCGTCAGCGACCTGGAAGCGGCCGCTGCCAGCGATGCAGCCACCCTGCGGGCCGCCCTGCACGCGCTCTCCACGCTCGCCGCCTCTGCCGGTCTCGCCCTGCCTCCCGCCACCCGCGCTGCTTTGGCGGCGGCTGACGGCGTGACTGCGACTCGGGGCGCCGTGGAGTCGATTCTGGTGCTGTCTTTGAGGAACGCGCTGGCGCTGGAGCGGGAGAAGCGGGTGCGGGCTGAGCAGCAGGCGGCGGCGGCCGGTGCGGGTGTGGGCGAGGAGCCGACCACCACCACCGCCGCCCCGACCACTTCTGCCCTCGAAGCAGAGCTCGCTTCATGCCACGCCGACGCCGCGGCGTCCGCCGCATGCGCTGCCACCGCCCTGGCCGCCGCCCAGGGCGGTCGGGCCGCCGCGGAAGCCCGGGCGGCCGCCGCAGAGAGCCGGGCCGCGGCCGCGACCGACGCCGCCCGGGCCGCGGCCGCCCGGGCGGCGGCGGACCGCATCGCCGCCTCCGACGCGGCGGCCTGCCTGGCCTCCTCCGGCACGGCCCTGGCCCGGGCCGAGGCGGCGGAGGCCCGCGCGGCCGAACTGGAGGCGGTCGCCGGTGGGGCTGCGGCCGCGCGCGCGGCCGCGACGGTCGCCGACGGGCGGGCGGCCGCGGCTGTGGCGGACGCGGTCGCCGCGACGGCCCGAGCGGCAGCCTTGGAGGCCGAGGTGTGGTCCCTGAGGGCGGGCGTGGACGCGTCGACCGCGTCCGCCGCGGCCGCCCAGCGGGAAGCCGCGGCTGCCCGGTCGAGCGTGGGGGCGCGAGTTAAGACGGCTTTGACCGCCGCGGCGGCCGACCCCGGGCGGTGGCCGGCACCCGCCCGGGCAGCCCTCAACGCCGCGGAAAGCAGGGCGGTGGCAGCAGGCCAGGCGGCGTCCGCGGCGTCCGCGGCCGCAGCCGCCCTCTCTGCCGAGATCGCCTCCCTGCGGGCCCGCCTGCAGGAAGCGTTGTCGGCCGCGACGGCCGCCGAGCGTCGTGTGGAGAGGCTGACGGCGGAGGCAGACGCGCACCTGGCTGCCCGGGAACGGCAGGCGGTGGAGGTGCTGCTGCAACCTGCGGGCGCTGCGGTTGCCGCCGCCCCACCATCCCTCCCACCCGTTTCCTGGGCCCCGCCCCGGGGTGGGGGCGGGCTGGCTAGCATCAACAGCGGCCCAGCGCCCGACCCGGCCGCCGTGGAGGCCGTCCACACGCGCAACGTGGTGTTGGCGCTGGTGTCTGCACTCGCCCTCGGCCACACCGCGGTCGCCCTTGCCCTGCTGCCGCCCGCGGCGGCGCTGTTGAAGGCAAATGGGGCCGAGTTTAGGGTGGCGAACGAGGCGATCAGGCAAGGAGGCAGTGGGGGTGGGGGTGGGGCGAGCGGCCTCGCCCGGCGGGTGAGCCGGTGGGGCGGCGTGTGATGATGATATGAAGGTTGAGGGAAAATTATCGCGCAGCTGGGGCGACACAACTTTTAATTGGAGCACAAAGTCTGGCACCTTTTTGCACTGCGCACGGGCCGACCACTCTCCTACGACCTGCACTCCAATTTCCCAGCCAGACCTTCGTCTCCCGCCTGAGCTCTGGGCACGAATCAGGGCCAAGTTTTAGTGAGGCGCCGGCCTGCTACTTTTGTTTTGCGCGTAAACTCTCACGCGCGGCATTCTCGGGGCCGGGGGCAGCTTCATCATGCGCTCCACCCCCACCCCTCCGTCCTCCATCACGGGCGCCCGTGATGAAGCACAGGCCCTCATTTCGCCTCGCACCTCCACCTTCTCTATCGACGGGGCGACGTCGGGGGACGGAGCGGCTGCCGCTGCCCAACCGGCGGACGTTTTGGCGTCCTCCTCGTTCGGCCCTCTGCTGCCAGACCCGGCCCTGTCGTGGGTGGGCGAGGTTCGGCTGACCGCCCGCCTGGCGGGGCCGTTGGTCCTTCAAGACGCCCTGGTTTTTTCTGCCTCCACCATTCTCGTCATAGTCGTCGGGCGCACCTCCCCGCCCGACCTGGCGCCCTTGGTCCTGGCGGCCTCCCTGTTCAACGTGTGCGGGCTGGCAGTCGTCGTCGGCATCGCGTCCGCCCTAGAGACCCTGCTCTCCCAGGCGTATGGGTATGGGGCCCACGCCGACCTGGGTCGCCTCCTGCAGCGAGCCTTGGTTGTGGAGGGCGTCCTCGTCTCCATCGTCGCCGTCCTGTGGGCGCGGGCGGACCTCGTCTTGCGTCTCCTGGGCGAGCCGGCGGCCCTGGCAGACTCGGCCGCTGTGTTTGTACGCCTGGCCTCGCCCGGCCTGGCCGCCATCGCGGCCGCCGAGTGCATGCGCCGCTGGCTGGTCGCCCAGCACGCGGTCATCCTGCCGCCTGTGGCGTCCGGCATTCAGGCGGCAGTCTGTGGCTTGGTCGCCTGGGCGCTGGTGGGCAAGGCGGGCATGGGCCTGCGTGGCGCGGCGGCCGCCGTGTGCATATCCGCCGCCACCGCGGCTGCCACGCTCGCCCTGGGTAGCCTGGCCCACCACCGCGCGCGCGTCCGGGGCGGGGCGAAACCCACCTGGGTCCCCTGGTCGACGTCCGCCCTGCGCGGGCTGTGGGGCTACCTGCGGGTTGCCATCCCGAGCGCGGCGCTCGTCGTCATGGAGTGGGTGGCCCTAGAGTTCCTGGTCCTGGCCTCCGGCTGGGTCAAGCCCCACCCGGAGACGGCCGTGTCCGTGTCGGGCGTCTTCTTCCAGACCATGACGCTCGTGTACGCCATCCCGCTGGGCGTCTCCGCGGCCGCGTCCACCCGGGTGGGCCGCGAACTGGGGGCGGGCCGCCCCAAGGCCGCCGCCCGGGCGGCGCACGTCGCGGTCGCGGGCACCGCGTGCGCGGGCGTGGCCGTCGGCCTGGCCGTCGGCGCGGGCAGCGGGGCCTGGGCCCGCCTATTTTCGTCGGACCCGGCCGTGCTGGCCCTGGCCGCCCGGGTCGCGCCCTGGGTGAGCGTGGCGGTCGTGGGCGACGCCATCAACGGCGCGTCCGCAGGCGTCATCCGGGGAGCGGGCCGCCAGGGCACGGCGGCCGGGCTGGCTGCGGTCTCTTACTGGCTGATCGGCCTGCCCGCCGCTGCCGGGCTGGCCTTTGGGCGGTGGCACCTGGGCGTGGTCGGCCTGTGGGCGGGGCTGGCGTGTTCCTCGGCCCTGCAGGCTGTCGCCATGGGCACGCTGGTCGCCCGCCTGGACTGGGCCGCGGAGAGCCGCAAAGCCCGGGCCCGGGTGGCCGAATCGTGCGAGAGAGGCGAGGGGGAGGTAGGTGAGGACGTGGCTGGGCTCACGCCTGCCGCGCCTCCTCTCTTCTCTCCCGGGGTCCTGTCGCCGTTGCCGCCGGCCGGGGCGGCGCTGTAGAGAGAAGAAAAAAAAAAGTATTCTTGCTTTTCCCGCAACTACAAAATGAAGTGACGCCGCCACCCCACCCACACAAAACCACTGAAAACCCACACAAAACCATTGAAACACCCCCCATCCATCCTTCATCATCATCCAGCCGTCGCCGCCGCCTCGGCCGCCTTCTTCGCCTCCCGGTTTGCCTTGGCGGCCGCCGCCATCTCCTTGAACGTGTCGTACACTGCCACCACCCCGCACTTGTACTTGAAGACCGTCAGGATGCCGTCGACCGTCGTCCGCGCGGCGTCCGCCAAGAGCGGGTAGGCCTGCTGATCGGTTTTGATCGCGTTCACCTCGGCCATCAACGCGGTGTCGCACACGCACTTGGCCTGGTTTTCGGACCACTTGCTGCCGCCCGAGTTTGCGGCCGCGGCATCATAACAGGTGTCGTGGCGCTCGCAGGTCGCGTCCACAGCGTCGACCGGGATGCCAGACCCAAAGTTGGGGCCGCACCAGTTGCCTTTTGTTGGGGAGAGAAGGGGTGGGGATGGGGTGATTAAGGTGCGGGGCGCGTGGTGGCAGGCATGGTGGCAGGCATGGTGGCGGGCTCACGTCGATCTGAGCGGGCACTTCCACCCTCCACACATACACGCTCTCTCATCCCATTGCATCTGTCTTACCGTACACCGCAATGGCCTGGCCCTGCGCGTGGGCGGAGGCGGCCAGGGAGGCGAGAATGAGGAGGGAAGCCGCGGTGGTCCGCATGAGAAAACTTTACTCTCTCTCGTGTGTGAGCGCGCGCAGGGCGTGGGACTGTGGTGCGCTGAGAATGGCGGCCTGTGTGTGTGTGGTGCCCTGCGCGTGTGTGGTACCCTGCGCGTGTGGGGCGGGCGTGTAGAAGAGACCCGAAAAACGAAATGAATGAAGCTAATAGGCCTCAAAACAAAGAGGAAGAAGAGGAAGAAGGCGTCCGCCAGTCCCGCACACACACACTCCGCAGCTCATCACGCCATGTCCTCCTCCTCTGATGACGACATTCCCCTGGGCGCCAAGCTGGCCCCGCCGGCCGCCAAGCCCGCGGCCGCGACGGCGCCCAAACCGAAGCCCGTGCCCGCAGGCCCCGCCCGCCCGCGCCCGTCCTACAAGGACGGCGGGGACAGCGATTTCGCGTCCTCGTCCAGCTCTTCCGACGATGATGCGCCCCTGGGGGCGCGGGCCAAGAAAGGTGAAAGGAGTAGGAAGGGAGGAGAGAGAGAGAGAGAGAGAGAGAAAGAGAGAGAGAGAGCAGGACGCGCCGATGGAGTTTCCGCGACCGCCTCCTCAACCTCTCAACCTCTCCCCCACGTCCCACCGTCATCTCCAGCTCCGGCCAAGAAAGCGCCCGCCAAAAAACCGGCCGCGCCGGCCAAGTCCAAGGCCAAGGCCGTCGCCAAGCCGCCGCCCAAAAAGAAAGCGGTGGCGGCCAAGAAGAAGGCCCCCGCCAAGAAAGCGCCCCCTAAACGGGAGGGCCCGCCCCGCAAGGCATACGCCCTGCCTGGCCAGACCCGGGACCCGCCCGACGAGGGCGACCCGCTGCGCAAGTTTTACGTCTCGCTGCTGGAGCAGCGTCCGGGCTCGGCCATGGCCCGCAAGTGGTGCATGCAGGTCGGCCTGCTGGATGAGAAGCTGGCCAAGAAGGTGTTAGAGGAGGTGGCCGCAGCGCGGCTGGGCGCGGTGGTGGGGGGCGGGGGCGCGGCGGCGGCGCGGAAGAAGGCCGCGGCGGCGGCGGTGGCGGCGCCCAAACCCAAGCCCAAGCCGAAACCGGCTACTGCTGCGCCCGCGGCGGCGGTGACCAAGAAGCGGCCGGCCGCAGCGGTGTCGACCTCCTCGTCCAGCGACGACGACGACGCGCCGCTCGCCCAGCGCGCGCGGCCCACGGCCGCCGCCGCCGCCACCGCCGTCAAGCCGCAACCCCCGTCCACGGCCAAGAAGGCGGCACCGCCGGCGCCGGCACCGGCTAAAGCGCCCGCGCCTCCGCCTCCGCCTGCAGCGGCCCCGCTTGCCGCGAAAGCCAGGGCGGTGGTGGATGATTCGTCCAGCGACGATGACGTGCCGCTTGCCGCCCGGGCGCAGGCCGCGGCCTGAGAGAGATGAGGGGGAAGCGAATGTGTGTGTGACAGGCCTGTGTGGCTGTGTGTGTGTGTGTGCTTTTTTTCATGTGCGTGCGTGTCCTCTCGATCTGAGGGTTGGAAAAAGAGTGCAGACAGAGCTGCCACACAGGCGCGTCTGCGAAAACGAGAAAGAAAGCAGAGCGACGCTTCGTGGACTCAACCACGCACCTCCGATGTCCACCTGCCTCACGTGCAGGGGTCCCAGCGCGGCGGCGGGCACCCGGCGCGAGCCGGGCCCGTCTCGAAGGCCCGCCCCGGGCTCCCCAAGGCCCGCCCATGCGGCCGCCTTGAACACGAGTGCCGGGCGGCGGCGGGCTCCGCTCACGCTTCGCCTTGCCGCCACCGCCAATGACGCCGTTGCCGGTCCGCCGACGCAGGGTGAGTCCACGCGCCCTGCATCTGTGGATAGGTGTGACGGAGCGAGCATTGTTCCTCGGACCGCACACACTCATTCTCTCCTTCTTCACCCCCCACCTTTCCCCCCCCCCCCCACCCCCCCCCACCCCCACACAGCCGACGTCCCGCCCGGCTGTGTCATCATCGTGGGCGCCGGCATAGCGGGCCTGGCGACTGCGCTGGCCCTACACAGGGTAGGCATACCCGCCCTCGTCCTGGAGGCCGGCCCCGCCCCCCGCCGGGAGGGCGCGTCCATCAGCCTGTGGACCAACGGGTTCAAGGCGCTCGACTACCTGGGCGTGGGCGAGGCCGTCCGCAGGGGGGGCGCTGTCCCCGGGGGTGCGGGCGTGGGCTCCTTCGCCCTGGATGGGGTCACCCTCATGACTGCGGGTGGCAATGTCCTGACGGATGTCGACTACGCGGCCGCCGGGGGCGGGCCCCACGAGGCCCGGGGCGTGCTGCGCGGGGAGTTGATGGCCGCGCTGGCGGGTCCCTTACCCCCCGGCACGGTCCGGTACTCCTCGCCCGTCCTGGCCGCGGCCGCCGTCGGGGACGGGGCGGTGGTCGTGCTGGGCGAGGCGGGAGGGGGCGCCGGCGGCTCCACCGCGCCCTCCCCCCCCCAAAAGAAGAGGGTGGAGCTGCGGTGCCGGGCGGTGGTGGGCGCGGACGGCGTGAGGTCCTCCATCGCGGGCGCGCTCGGCCTGGGCGCGCCGGCCTACGCGGGCTACACGGCCTACCGGGGCGTGGCCGCCTTTGAGGCGCCTGCCACCGCCCCGGCGTCCCTGGCCTCCATCGCCACCCGCCCGCGCGTGCTGTTTGGCAACGGCGTGCGGGCGGGGGTGGTCCCGCTCGGCGGCGGGCGTTGGTACTGGTTTGTGACGGAGAACGAGCCGCCCGACGCGCGCCGCGTGTCCGATCCGGAGGCCGTCCGCGCACTCGCCCTGGCCGCTGTCTCCTCCTGGGCGCCCACGACGGGCGTGGGCGCCGCCATCGCGGCCTCCCCGCCCCACACGCTCACCAAGTCGCGCGTCGTCGACCGCCTGGGCCGGCCCTGGGCACCTGCGGGCGGGTGGGCGCCGGCCGCGGGGGGCGGGGGCGGCGGCGGCCGCTCCCCAGGCCCTGTCACCCTGGTCGGCGATGCCGCCCACCCGACCACGCCCAACCTGGCCCAGGGCGGGGGCCTGGGCCTGGAGGACGCGGTCGTCCTGGCCCGCTGCCTGGCGGGCGCGACGCCCACTGACGGGCGCACACGGCCCTCGCCCGCCGACGACGCGGCCGCCCTGCGCTCCTTTGAAGCCCAGCGCGCGGGCCGCGCCTTTTTTGTGACCCTCAAGTCCCGCCTCATCGGCCTGGTCGGCCAAGTGAGCGGGCCCCCGCCAATCCTGGCGGTCCGTGACTTCATCATTGCCAAAGGCGCGGGCAACGAGGCGTCCCTGTTGGGGCACACCATGTTTGATGTGGGCCCGCTGCCGGCGCCGGTGGTGGCGCGGGTGAGCGGGGGTAAGGGCGGTGGTCGCGGTGGTGGTGGGAGCGGGGTAGTGGTGGGCGCCCAGGCGAAAGTGTGACCCCCCCTAAAAAAAAGGAAAGCAAAGCAGTGCTCACCAACAAAACAGATCTCATGCCCCCGTGCACCCAGCGTCCGCCGCCTTGCCCGTCCCACCACCCACCACCCCCCTCGCAACCGCGTCCGCCGCCGCGCGCGCCTCATCCAGGCGGGGCGTCATAAACACGCCCTTGGCCGGGCCGTACGTGAGCGGGGCGTGCATGGCCAGGGGAACCTGCCCGGGCGACAGGTCGAACGACAGGCCCCGCGCGGCCAGGCGGACCAGCGTCATTTTTGCCTCCTCCAGGGCAAAGCGTTGGCCGACACACATGAGGGCGCCCCCACCAAACGCCAGCAGCTCCGGCGGCGGCGCCCCCGCCGGGCCCGACGGCGGCCGCAGCCACCGGTCCGGCACAAACTCGTCTGCGTCCTCGCCCCACACGGCCCGGTCGCGCTGGGCGGAGAAGACCGCGTTGTGAATCGCCGTCCCCTTTGTAATTTTGAAGCCGTGGAGGGTGATGTCCCGGGTCGCCTCCCGGATCGTGGCGGAGCCGGGCGGGGAGAGGCGGAGGGCCTCGCTGAAACAGGCCGACAGGAAGGGCAGCTCGGCGAGGTCCGAGGGCGCAGGGTCGCGGCCCTCCAGGACGGCGCCGACCTCCTCCACGAGGCGGCCCCAGGCGCCCGGCGTGGCAGCGCAATAGTACAGCGTCATCGCGAGGGCGGTGGCCGTGGTCTCGTACCCCGCCAGCAAAAACGTGTTGGCCGCCTGGCCGACCTCGACGTCCGTGAACAGGGACCCGTCTGCCTTGCGCGCGGTGGTCATGTGCGTCAAGAAAGAGCCCGGCAGGGCGGCCAGCTTGCGGCGGGCGGCCGCGGCGGCCGCCGTGGGCGAGCGCTGTGCTTGCGCCGCGGCCTTGGCGGCCGCCTCCGCCTCGGCCTCCAGCCGGGTCGCGTCGTCCGAGGCCCGGCGCATGCGGACGAGCGGGTGCTGGGGGTGGGCCTCGACGGGGCCGGCCACCGCGCCGGCAGGCCCGCCATCCTCGCGCCCGCCCACGCCCTCCCCGCCGTCCAGGCTGGGCGTGGCTGGCGGGGTCGGGGACGGCGAGGCGGCAGCGGGAGCGGGGGAGGCGCCCCGGGAGGGCTCCCGGGAGCCCCCCCTGCCCGTGCAGCAGGCGGCCCGCCGCAGCTCGGCCGCGGCGCGCGTGTCCTGGACGAGGCCCAGGACGGTGCCCTGGGTGAGCGCGCGGGCCGCGTTGACCGCGCGCAGGGCGGGGTCCGGGAAGGCTGTGGCGGCCAGGCGGACGAGCGGGCGGAAGGCGCGCGGCAGGGCCTGGGCTATGAGGAAGTACGGGGACGCCCGGCCCGGCGTCTGGAAGAGCGTGCGGGCGGCGTCCAGGAGGGCGGCCGCATCTTCCGGCGTCCCACCATCGCCCGCCCCCTCGCTGTCGTCGGTGGAGCTCCCCGCCGACCCGCCACCGCCCAGCGCCCCAGCCGCCCGCACCGGGATGGTCGGGGCCATGGGACCGGCGGCGGCGGCGACGGGCTTGCCGTGCGAGTCAGCCGCGCCCGCCGTGGCCAGGGCGTCGGTGTCCACGCCAAAGCCGCACGCGAGCACGACCTGGAGCGTCATCGCGCCTAGCAGGCGCCACACGTCCACCTCCGCCCCCGCCCGCGCGCACGCGACCAGGCGGTCGGCCAGCCGGTCCGCCCCGTCCAGCATCAGGGGCGCGTACGAGTCCAGGTAGGCCGCCCGGAAGATGGGCAGGAACGCGCTCTTCACGTCCCGGTGGAAGCTCCGGTCGCGCGTCACCAGCATGTTGGCCTTGTAAAAGGCGGCCGCCTGGCGGGACAGGGACAAATCGATTGGCGACATGAGCGAGGGGCGGGTGTAATGGGACAGCTGGACCGCCTTGATGGAGGCCGCGTCCGAGACGACGACCGCGGGCGTGGACCCAAAGTAGACGCGGAAGAGGGGGCCGTACTCCTGGGCCCACGCCCGGTAAGCTTCGGGCATGCCCGCCTCAAAGACTTCCCGGATGTTGCCCGTCAGCCAGCGAGGGGGCGGCCCCGGGATGGCCCGGAAGCGGTGCCGGGTCCAGGGGTGGAAGCCGTAGAGGGTGATGGCCTATTTGCGCGCGTGTGAGGGTGTGTCGTGGGGTGAGGAGGGCGATTTTTCGCACGGGCCGAAATAGGACAGGAAAGAGGCACACCTTGCCCGTGCATCATCCATCCCCACCTCACTAGAGGTGGGGATGAGAAATTGGAAATTGGAGATGGTGGCCGAAGGCGGAAACGCCCTGGGGCGGCCACAGCCCGTGCTGCCGCGCGCCTCGGCTCACGCATCTGCGGCCGGGCCATCGCGCCCGAGGAGCTCAACTGCCGCTCGATCTCACACCCAAAGAATGCCCTGTTGGGCGGGGCGGGGCGGGGCGGGGGCGGGGCGGGGCCGGGCGGGGCAGGAGCGCGGTACACTCAATGCACGACGGCTCGCTTTCCGGGCGGCTTCTCTCTCGACCAGCCGGACTCACCACAACAATCGCCGCCGCCACCGCCAGCACCAGCAGCAGCATGGCCATGGTC
>Ga0315287_10004805_pt1 | contig 13221 bp, 24 predicted proteins | sample YL17G11_0_MG_FD_205037 | JGI IMG/M metagenome (GOLD analysis project Ga0315287, IMG submission 205037) | Sediment microbial communities from Yellowstone Lake, YNP, Wyoming, USA - YL17G11_0 | ecosystem: Environmental > Aquatic > Freshwater > Lake > Sediment | place: USA: Wyoming | collected... | reverse complement strand
CCGGTCGGTAGCTGGGAGGCTTGCGAGTGCTTCCAGGATCTTCTCCAGGGGGATTCGTTGGATCAAACCCTGCCAGGATACCCAGTTTTTTGCGAAGATTTTTGCCCCTTTCCGCTTCAGGTCCTGAGCCCAGTCGGATTGCTGGATCTCGTACTTCCACCGGTCGTCATCAGAGATTGGTGCCGGTTGGCTTGGTGGCGCTGGCGTGAAGACCTTCGCTTGATCCTCGTCAGGTGCGTCTGGGTCGATCTGGATGAGTCCTCCCGGTTCTGGCCTGACCACATCACCATTACGCTCTAGAGATGATCCTGATCCTGATCCTGATCCTGATCCTGATCCTGATCCTTGATCAGTCGCGAGGATTCGCGAGGACTCGCGAGGATTCGCGAGGACTCGCGAGGACTCGCGAGGATTCGCGAGGATATCAGTAGGAAGAGGATACTTTGACTTTGATGGGTGATCTATCTTCTGATGCTTATTAAAGTTAGGTAGATATCCATACGTGGCACCATCGACCACATAGCGGTGAAATATGTTTTCCTTCTCCAATTCTTCAATCCATGCGTCTATCTGGCTTTCGTTGATCGCGTCGAAGGGCAGGAGAAGGCTCGCGAGTCCTCGCGAGGATGCGCGAGTCCTCCCGTCGTCGTCCACCTGAGTGATTAAGCCGACTAGCAACAGGCGGGCATCGCGTGATAATCGTCCAACACTTTCGGAATGCCACATTTCCGGCTTTAATGATCGTATCCTGGCCATTATTTCACCTCAGCGGACAACGCACAACCAACTGGACCGCACCCGTTACTCGCCGGAAAACGATCGGCGATGACGGAGTCCAGCTGGATGTGCGTTGTCGGTTGATTCGGCAATTGCGTTTTCCTTTGCCCGTCCCCGTCCCTGTGCGTGGGATGAGGAGCGCATTGACAGATACCTGTCTGATCGATGCCGTCAACCTCCGATTTCAGTTTCCCTCCCCGCTTAGCGCCCCAATTTCTCAATTCCTGGCGCTTTTCATGGCAGCGTACTGCTTACGCTTCCAGGCTCGCCAGTATGCGGCCCGTGGATGTGTGCTGGTTATCGGCCTACCCTGCGGAAGCGGATGTTTGCGCTTCCCATATTTGAAGTAATTTAGGCCGTAACCGTTTGCGAGTATCATCCGGCATTCTCCTTTATACGGCTACATATTCTGGAACAACAAACTTCACATTCCGCCCGTCGTTACGCTGGAAGAACATGCATGGTGCTCGATCACATCGACTGCTGTTCAGGAGTTCGCAAAGTGCGCATCCACCGTCATCCTTGTCCCAGTGTACGGGCGTCAGATTCGGTGGTGCCTGGGTTTTGTCTATCGGCTTCATTTGTCGTCTGAAATTATGGGGTGCGCAGATGAAGGCGTCACCTCAGAGACCTCATCGCCCAAGGATGAGTCGCGCTCTTTGTAGGAGTTATCAGGATCCCGATCCCAGCAGGTGCCGCAGTTGCCGCACTTAACTGATTTCGGGTACCAGAATGAGACTCTGATGGGGATTCCGCAGCCGCAGATGATCATGGGGTTTCCTTTAGCCGTCGCCGTCGCCGTCGCCGTCGCCGTCGCCATCGCCATCGCCGTGGCCGTCGCCGTCGCCGTCGTCGCCGTGGCCGTAGCCGTGGCCGTAGCCGTCGCCGTAGAACAACATGGCCATGGAGGCTGCCAGCAACAGTCGTGGGATGGTGTTACTTCCCATTCCATGCCTCTGCATTTACGTCGTAGGTGGCGATCACGCCGAAGCGGTGCAGGCGCACCACGCCGACCTGATCAAGCTTGGTTTCCTGTGTGGGTCCGTTCACGAGCTGACCAAGTCCCTGTGTCGTGCCCCACCGCCGTATGTTCCTGGCATTGGTGATGGTGACCTTGTCTCCAGTTTCGGTGACGTTCCCGATCCAGACGAATCCACGATGCCCGACTACGATTCGTAGCGGGGAGGTGGTCGTTGATGATTTATTTGATTTCATGGTGTTCCTTTCATGGAACGGTTGTGGTTACTTGAGTTGACGGGATCGGTCGCCAATGCCTTGGTGGTTGTTTCATCGGCCAGAGGTCGCCATCGCATAGTGCGCACCAAATGACTCGTCCTTGCAGTTCTTCGCACCATCCAATGCACGGAAGATGGCCGGGATCCTCGCGTATTAGGACCCGTTCGTCTAAGGGTGGTAGGACTTCGCTGGTGAACAGCCAGCCATCTAATTTCGCCCATTCCTCGCGTTGCGGTTTCTCTTTTTGGTGCGCGTTAAACCACATAGAGCGGATTATGCTGTATATATCGACGCTGTCCGGGGATTGGGTGGTCATTTCACACCATCCAGGCGTACGAGTGATTCGTCTAACGCATCCCATTCTTCCATCCCCTCACGCCCGGTTTCCTCGCTTCCTAGCTTGAAAGTCTCTGCTCGGTTCCTAGCCGCTTCCGCGACCGCTTCCAGCCGTTCAATGCGGGCGAGAATCGCGGGCATGGCGTTGACGATCTTAGCTGTGTGGACGATCGTCCCGCAGTCTTCTACTTCCAGATACCCGACCAATCTTCCGTCTGCGGTGAAGATCGCGTAATCTATACCTCCGCTCGGCTCGATGTACGCCCCTGCGCCTAGGAAATACGCTACAGATTCCCAAAGCGGTTTCGTGTCGATGGTCATTTGCTTTCGTTCCCCCTGTTGGTCAAGCTCGGTGTCGATGGCATCTATCAGAGTCGCGTGCCCCTCCATCCATTCCGCCAGATCGCGCTCCAATATATCGTCGGCTAATTCAGACTGCGACACGGACAGCAATTGACGACCACGGATGAGCGCATCCCGGCATTGTTTGAGGAGGGTGGTTTTCATCAGCTCCAGCTCCTGCTCCTGCTCCCGCTCCAGCTCCATCTCCTGCTCCAGCTCCAGCTCCTGCTCCCGCTCCCGCTCCAGCTCCAGCTCCTGCTCCCGCTCCAGCTCCAGCTACAGCTCCTGCTCCCGCTCCCGCTCCAGCTCCTGCTCCCACTCCCGCCAAAGCTCCTGTATTTTTGTTTTAATCCGCGCATGACATCACTTTAATACCGTGAACGACTCGATTGCCGACGTGTTCACATACAGCGCCGACGGGAGCGGTTGCGCATCTTTCCACGATTTGTCGGTGAATGAGCCGGTTTCGTAGACGACGGACGCATCCGTCAGTTTGACGCAAGTCGTATTTACGTCCTCCAAGAGTCCGGTGTAGATGTAATTCATGCAGAACAGCGTGATGCGCTGTCCGATGAGTGAGACGAGTCCTTCGTTGGGGACTTCGACGAGTTGAGTGGTCTGTGGTGCTTTGAGCATGGTTGTGCTCCTTTCGTTGGTTTGTGTGGTCATGGCTTAATTTCCTCATTTTTAGCGTCCAATAGCAACAGAACCGTATCCAGCGCAAGCGTGCGCGTCTTTCGGTATCGTGAATCGCCGTTCGATATGTATTCGCGCAGTTGTTCAACGGTTCCCGAGAAACAACTGCACGACAATTCTGGCGCTTCTCCCTCTTTTTTACGTATTGCCGAAAGCATCCTTCCGCGTTCACCGTGTCCAGCGAACGATATTTGCGCGTAAGTTAGTATACCCTTGGCACACGACAGGTTGGCACCCGACAGGTTGGCACCCGACAGGTTGGCACGCGTCAGGTAGGCACCCGACAGGTTGGCACGCGACAGGTCGGCACCCGACAGGTTGGCACACGTCAGGTCGGCACACGACAGGTCGGCACACATCAGGTAGGCACACGTTCCACCTGATCTGCGTAGCCACATCGCATGATCCGCGAGAATCTTTGGCAGGTCAAATGATGGAGCAGTCATGGCTTGTCCTTCTCGCCCAGTGCGCGTTCGATGATACCGGCGACGTTGTCCCAGGGACGTTGATACGCAGAATAATTCTGTCGGATGTGCATTATGTCCCGCAGCGCCGCCTTGAGGGCGTCGCGTTCGATGCGCTCAGCTTTCGCATCGGCGTCGGCTAGGGACTCCTCCAACTCTTTTAATTTCGCGCATGTTCCAACGATACCCATATGGTCACTGAACGGTTTTCCACAACTGGTGCAGATCGGCGCTTCGTGATCATGTCCCCGTTCATCAACCGCCGCTTGCAGGTCGGGTGGGTATTCCTTATGGTCGCTCATCGATTTTCCTCCATCTTCGTGTAGATGACATCGCCTATGTCGTGGCACTCGCCAGCTTCCGTTGCGATCACCTTCTTCGCTGGGACGCAATCCCGGCAGTCGCCGCATCCAGACCAGTCGGAGCATGGCATTAGAGCGTCAATCCCGCAGCCACACTCATCACCGGCCAGACCGTCTGCGCCGATGGATTTCAGGTGGGAGATGATTATTTTGTTGATATTCATTTACCCGGACCTTTCGTAGTGAGGCGGTAGATGCTGATATCCGATAGCAGTTCTATCCGACCTTCCTTGATCAACTGAGAGACAACTGGTATTCCCTCGGAATACATCTTGTCGGGCGGGACCTTCGCCCCTTCGACGATAGCGTCAGCCAATTGCGGCATTGACGCGGGACCACGTCCGAGACGGAATAGGATGGCCTCGGCGATAGTCATATACGTGTCCCCACTTTTCTGGCGTCATCAATTGGTTGTTCGCGTTCTACGGTTATAACGTCATACACGATCACCGGGCCAGATCTGAACGGACATTCTGACGGTGCAGCACTTGACAATTTACCGTTCATGTGCTCTTCAGGGCATTGCACATTTCGGTCCTTGATCCCGCCCTTTACTCCGGTTGTCCGTTCCCACATTATTCCGCAGTGCCAGCGGAACATGAAACCCTTAGCAAACGGGCAGGTGTGCGATGCCCCGTCCCGAACTTTGTCAGGCGTGACAGTTGGGATGTTCGTCATCCGCTCAACGCTCATATCTGTCCCATATTTCGCTCTAGATATGATGGAGCGGATAGCATCTCTGGATGATCGATGACATCGTCTGACCAGTCTTCACGATGGATGTGGTCCGCTACCTCCTGAGCGAGCCGCACCATCTCTTGGTGCCCGGCGATCAGGTATTCATGCGGTATTTCCAGGACGCGGCATCGTGCGCCGCGACTCCATTCTACCGCGACCAGATACGAGTGTTCCGTTGCGATCCCATCGCCAGATATACAGAACCCCGCCAGTGCGGCCTGTAAATGATACCCCAGGTTGATCGCCTGTTTACCAAATTGATCTAAATCCCTGGTCTTTTTCAGGTCAAAGATGATTCCGTTTGTTGTGTCGATCCAGTCCGGACGAGCCTGGAGTCCTATCCCTAGTGCGGGCTGATCCCGGCGGATGGTATGCTGAGCCAAGCTTTTCTCTATCTGTGTCCACATGCAGCAAGAGCGGACGGCATCAACGGCATCGCACAGGATCAGGTTGTCTCTGTGCGACAGGATTTCCTTCCCATCGTTATCCAGTTTCCACGCCTTGCCCTCTTTGGTGGCCAGCGAAAGTCCATCGGGCTTGATCGCCCATTGCTTTGCGAACGCCTCGGCTCCTTCCGTCAGGTAGCAGTCGATGGCCTGCCCTTGCAATGCGCCGTCAGGTCGCTCGGTGTGGATCTGGCCTTGCAGATACAGGCCCATCCACTTCGGCCCATATTTCTTGTAATTCATCAAGCTGGTCTTGCTCCACCAGCGAGGGCATCCGCCTGCCCCGTGATACTCTGAAATTGGTAGTTGATGTGGGGTGAGTATCATTATTCTCCCATCTTATTCGACAGCGTGACAAGCCAGCGGTGCATCGCCGCCGCCTGCTCTTGTATCTTAGTGTAGATAACAGAGTCATTCAACGACGGGATAACCAGATTGGCGATGGCGTCGGCATAAGCGCGGACCTTCTCTTGGTCCGGTGCTGCCGCTGCCTTCTTCGCAGCCGACTTTTCCTTGGCGATGCGTTCGGCATCTGCCTTCTCACGCGCTGCAACCTCGGCCTGGATTCGCTCGCGTTCTGCGCGCTCCTTAACAAGGGCGGCATGCGCCTTGGCGTCAGCCTCTGCACGTTCCTTGCGCTCCTTCTCGCGCTGCGCTCGTTCTGCGGCATCGCGCTTGTCTGATTCGATCTTTGCCAGTCGCGCGGCCCCGGCGCGTTCTTCCACTGCCTTGCGCTCCGCTTCCTCGCGCGCCGCGCGTTCATCAGCCGCCAGCTTTTCAAGGCGGGCATTCTCCATCACGATACGCATGCGCTCATTCTCGGCAGCAAGTGCAGCCTCTTGCCGCGCCTTCTCTGCCGCTTCTGCCGCCGCGATCTTGGCCAGGTGCGTTGCCTTGAGACTGGCCAGTAGATCGTCGAATTGCCCGGACTCCATTTCGCCAAGGTTAAACATTGCTGGCGTCGTGGTGTACGGCTCCAGCGCCCTCGTTCTTTCCTCGACAAGCAGACGCTTGCGGTTTGCCTCGCGGATTTCCTCGGCCTTTTCTATCTTTTCCAGCGCATCCTCAACTGGAGTGAGCGCCAGCAGAAGGACGTTGTTCACGCCGTCGATTGCCTTTCCTCGGCGAAGCGAGTCGGCCTTCATTTCCTTGCGTGTCTCGTCGGCAGCAAGGCGCACAGCGCGGACCTTCAAGCGCAAAGTGCGTGCCTTCTTCGGCTCATCTTCCATCACTTCCTTAGCCTCGGAATACAGGGCTGCAAAGGCTTGGAAGTGCGGAGAGAACTTGGATTGAAGCGCGACGATTCCGTCCGGCTCAATCTGAGCATCGATGGCGACTCGTTCGATCTCTGGGATTATGACGGTATTTTCCATGGCTTATCCCTTCACCGTCTCGGCGGTCGTGTCGCGGGTGATCGGCTGGATGTCTCCGCTGTCAATGACCGGAGACTTTGCGACTGCGTTTAAGTCAAGCTGGTCATTGTCAACGTCCATAGCCTGCGCCATTTCAGCGCTCATCGGCAGGACCTTGGAGTGACGGCGGAATACTGTTTTCTTGGCCATTTCCTCGAAGTCTGTTTTCCAAGGGCCGGAATCGCCAGACAATGAACGTGCGCGTATGTCGTTCACCTCGCCAATTGACATCACATCAACGCTTGGATTGTCGCAGCCCTTCAAATAAACAACGCTATAAACGTGCGTCATCGGGCGGAACTTGCCTTGCGGATCGTCAATGATTCGATGGGTGATCGGGGGCATGGACATGGGCCGGCGCTCGAACTCGTCACCTTGACGCACTACCACGAGCTGGATGGACGCGATGCGTTCGCTTCGATAAGCAAGGTCGATCAAGCCGCGATATCCAATTATCAATTGGCACTTACCCTTGAATGGAATCAGGTATGCGCGACCAAGAGCATCGGGGAATAGTCCGAGAGCTGCGCAATTCAGCACCGATTCCCAGATGGTTTCCTTGCTGCATTCCAGCAGCTTCGGCGTCTTGTTGATCGCGGTAAGTACGACGCGGACCATGCGATCGGCAGACAGTCCCTTGGGAAGCGCGGCAGCGAGCTGAGCCTTGTATCCTTCCTGCGTTATTAAGTCCCTAAATGTCTTAGGGCTGGTTTGCGTGGTGATGTCGTTGCTCATGATAACCTCTGCCCGTGTTATGCGTGGGCGGCGCTTTGGCGGATCGGCATGGTCGGTAGCCATGCTTGCCTCCCGTCTAGAACGGGCGATCCATAGGTGGCCGTCTTTCCGACCTGTCAGAGGGTCTATTTACGGGCAGTGCACCCATCGCCATCCCCTGGCGAAATCATACAATGCAACTGAATATTTCAAGCTTAGGCGCACGTCCGTCTTCCGTATCGGCCTCCTCCGCCAGCATATCCGATAGCGTCTTCTGACCTCTGTTCACATGCTCACGCAATTCCCTGGCGATATCCGAAGCGATTGTGGCTGCATCGACTCGATCTGTTGACGAAATAATTTCCCGGATTATGAACACCAGTTGTTCAGTTATGTTTGTAAATCTCGTAAGTTCCACGCAGAACCGCTCCGAGGTTTCCGCTGAGTCGAGGTGCGACGACATCATCTGAGCAAGGTCTCGGATGGAATCACTCATGGCAGATTCCGGGTGGACCTGATTTGGCGCAGGAAATGGCGGGCGACCAGTGCTGCGGATGCCGTCATCCCCAGTGCGACGACCGCCGCGATTTCCGGCTGACCAGCGTCCAGCAGCGCCGTCGAGACCAGTATCACGGAGATCAGATACAGCGACGCGCCATACCACCAGACCATGATCCGCTTTATGATTTTTGCCTTGGACGACCGCCGCCAGTTCGCGCCGACGTCGACGCACTGGTACGTCCCGCGATTGCCATCCGGGAGCGGATCAACGCATCCCTCGCAGGATCCTTGCTGGAATGAACATCGCCGGTTGAAGTTAATCACGGGTAACTCCTAGAGATATGAGGTGGGAGCGAACAGCGGCACCGGGCCGCACGGGAAGACCTTGGGTTAAATATCGCCGAACCGTTGCCTCGGGCACACCTGACCGAATGGCCCAGGCGTTGACGGTGAGATGGGCAGGCTTCTTAATTTTTTTGCGGTTGGTCATCGCAGATTAGTATCCGTCAGATGACGAGCGTCACGCGTCGTCGTCAAGTGGCGTCGATGGTGCGTGACACGCTTGGGTCAGGCTGGATTTTCTTGGGGCGTCCGCCCAACTTTCCGTTCAGCCGCGACGACCGGCGTTTGGCCGGGGTGCTGATCTCGCCCATGGCCTGAGCGGCCAGGGCAGGCGTGATTGGCGCACCGCATTTTTTACATTTCATACTGCGATCCAGCATCTGTGATCGATCGAATACTTTTCGCGGCGCACGATGAAATCGCCGAACTCCCCGACCTTTTTCGCGCCCCTAAGCGCCGCAGCACGGGTGCGGTGCCGGGTTCCCGTCGGTACGCAGAGGTATCTGAGTGTGTTCGCTGGTGTTTTCATTTTTCCATCCTACGCCATAAACCCCCGGCGCACCACGCGCCGAGGGCTGATAATTAAAGCGGAGTCAATCCAAAATCACATTGCGCACTGCTATTTCCACCGAGCCGAAACTGACCGCGTAGTCTGCGGTCCAGTGCTGTTCGCTGCCGCACTCGTCCCGTCTGGTCCAGCGATCATAATGGGTGCGCTCCACCGCCGCTTCCATTCCCGCCCGCTCCCCGAGAGACGTGGCGGCGGCGATCAGCGAGGCGAGCACCGCCTGGCCACGGAGGTACCCTCTCACAGAGATTCGATCTGCGGCGCTGTAGGTCGCCGGATCCTGCGCCTCGCGCCACTCCGAGGGGATCCGCTTCAGCTCCCAGTCCAACTGCGTGCGTGCAAGCTCGATCACCTCCAGGGAGCGGACCTCGCCGGCGACGTAGCCGGCCAAAGCGTCCGCGGGCAGCAGGACAGCCGCGAGCCTGCCGAGGTCCGCAGCGTGCTGCGCCTCGGCGAAGGTGCGGGTAGCGGCCTCGGCAGCGCACCTCTCACGCACCGCGGTAGCAGCCGCCTCGCTCTCAGCGGTGCGACGGGCGAGAGCCGCCGCGCCAGCGGGCAGGAGGTGGACGATATGGCGGAGATGTTCTTGCCCGCTGTCTAGATCCGGGTCGGTGATCTGCGCGCCTAGACCGATTTCGCCGAGTCGAGCGGCAGCATACTCGACATCCGTCCCCGCAGCGAGATCCGCGAGGATCTGCGCCAGCCACTCGCGGGACGCGCTGTCCATGGGCGCATCTGCGAGGAGTGGGAGGATGATCGCTAGACCAGCCGCGCATCCCGTGCGGCCAGCTTCTCGGCGCGCACCGTAGTCTGCGGCGTCTGCGGCGGCGGCGGCAACGGCCAGCCCGCGCTGCTCCTCGGCGGCGGCGAGAAGGAGAGTGGTGATGGTGGTGGCGGCGTCGGGTGAGGTGCTCATCTGATGACTCCTGCCCCGGTCGGGGCGCTTGCCCCTGGTCAGGGGCGGTGGGTGTCGGCCGGTCGGCTGACGGCTCTATCATATATGCCAGCGATAGGTTATCAACCTCCCCCTTGCCCGACCCTCAGATCCTAACGATAGGTGTGTGACACAAGGGCACGGGACGGTGTGTGCGTGCATCTGGGCATGCTCCCGCCTTCTAAGCACCCCCCGGTCTTTGGTGGTGTCTGGTGTCTAACCTCTGCTGTCCGTACTAGGCTCAAGGGAGCGTGCTGTGAATCTACTCGGTAGATCGGGTGCTTTACAGCCGTCAAGGAACCAACAAGGGAGACGTTCGTTGTACCTTGAGCCTATTGGGGACACGTCACAAGGAAATGGCGTCGGCTTGGATGATGCACTTCCCTCTGCGATTCACCGGCACGCTGTTTATGGCAAGCGGAACGGATCTACCGAGCGAGGGCTTGGATTCATCCAAGGACCTATTGCGGGGCGTTGGTTTCTGAGGCCACAGCCGCCACCATTCCTTGTGCCCGCCCATCGATTAGGGCCTCAGTTGCTTGACCGGAGCTTGCCGGCCGACGCGGGATGATGATCGCTATAAACAAGGCAACCTACGCATCCGCCCCCGATGATGATATCCCCTCTGGGAATCCCCAAGAGAGCGGAGCGAATGCGTAGGTTGTCCTGCTCACAACGGATATCATGCCGCTAGGCACGTGAACACATACAAGCGATAATAGAAAGCGCAAGGACCAATTGACATATGTTGCCAATGTATAACATATAGGCACGACACGGTATCTCGGCGCCGGGATGTACGGTCGAGATAGCCACCCGCCGCAATCGGGTGGCTATTCGTTTAATCAGACTCGAATACAAGACCAACGCACAGCATTTCTCCCAATTCGTCCGGGGTGAGTGCCGTGGTGAAGAAATCGGTTATTTCCAGATCATTCAGCATGGTTGCTATCATCTCAGAGCACACCATACCCTTGGGGTTTCCGAGGAACGATATGCCAGTCCACTTGCGTATGACTATCCGAACCCCATCCAGCCAACCGTATTTCGTATCTAGATGTTCCTTAACCCAATTCATAACTCTGGTATCTGAAGATTGAATGTGCGCGATATGGTCAGTCTGTGGCCCTTCTGTTGGTATCAATTTCATTCCACGGCCAGGAAGACTGTCCAGGTACCACCACATGCTTCCGTACCAGAACGACAATCCGCAATGACAGAATATTCCCCTACACAGAAACGACACGACACGATCTTTCCAGGTTGTAGGCCGAAAGAATTTAACGTGTAGGCAATTGGTCTGCATATGGTGTCCTAGAATGAAAAGAATCCTCTGCTGGTATTTTCTACGACATCGGTCAACGTTACGTCTGTGGCGGTATAATTGATACGCAGTGTCCTTCCGTTCACGATGATGGTATCATTGTCAGCAAGACCATCGAACGTTCCGGTTAAGCTATTAGATGCGCTAAAAATCGTGTAGGTTTTCTCTGATGCAGAATTGGTCAGCGTGCTTACCGTCAACGTTGGGTCGTTAGACAGGACGATGTCGTACGCGGTGAGTTTATCTGCCGTCGGGCCGACACCATCGAGATCCACTAGGTAGGCCGTGCCGTCCAGGGTGGCTACATCGACGCTCGATATTATACCGCCCGGCCGGATCGTAGACGATGCGTCTGCGGTAATATCGCCGGAAAGGCTCGCGTTCCCCACCGAGCTTAATATAGACGCCACCAATGAAACGTCACTGGTGATATTTGCAGAGTTGAATAGTTGAAGCTCCGCGCCGTTTGTCACATTGACGGCGGCCCCGAGGGTAGCGACCCTCAATACCTCACCAGTGAGCGCGATTGTCGATGACCCGTTAATGCTATTTATTTCAACGTATCCAGTACCGGATGACGATACTGTAGGAGAACCACCGTCGCCCGAATTCACTGAAGATATGATGAGGTTACCCGTGCCACTGCAGCCTGCACCAGCCCATGCCGTCCCCGCGATTGACCCAATCGTCTGGGTATTGCTGGACAGGTTGTAAATCGTCCCCAGAAAATTGATGTCATTGCCGAGGTTGAACGCCCCGGCACCGGCAGAGAATACGATCCCGTAAAATATATCAGACGTCAGGTCGCATACCGGGTTCAGCCGCGTAGTACCCGCGAACACCACTTGGTCTGCTGTCGTCGGAGCGGTTCCACCAACCCAGTTGTCGCCAGTGCTCCAATTATTATCGGTGCCGAGGCCATTCCAAGTTATGACTGTCATATCAATATCCCTTCGATATAGCGACCACATCCCACTTTGTTGCAGATGAATTGTATTGGAATGCTACACGGTCCATCTTGCCGATTGTTGTGGTCATTACGTGTGTTGGAATATCGGCGGTGAATCTATAGACAGCATCCCACGCAAGCGTTCTTCCGCCCGTGCCGTCCTGCTTGATTCGGAACATCAGTCCCTGGCCGTCTACTGGGTTGGACGGAGCGCCCATCGTTCTGTCTCCGCCGAGCGTCACATCGGCAACCTCGCCGAGAGACGCATCAACAGCGATAGTCGCTGCGTCAGTTAATTCGAATACTTTGTTCCTCGGCCTGATGGTTATTGTTCCATCTGCCGAGCATGCGAACAATCCCAACGCACATGCGGATGGCCATTTGTAGTCCACATTCCTTGGTTTCGCGTCGCCCTCTCGATCTATCCTGAACTTTACGGATTCAGAACCTTCAGACGGATATTTCCAGCCAAAGAACTTCACGAAGTCTATGGGAACAGCTATGTCATCATGGTCAATCATGTGCATTTCAAACATAACCCAGTACGGCATTCCTGCTGCAGCCATCGAACTTGCAATATACAGACTTGGCAAAAAGCTGGGATTTGTTCGCCCTATAACCAGAATTTCGTTCTCTGCGTGGTATGTTAACCCCCCAGAACTTGTCATGTCATTTACTGATGAACCAAACGCAATTTCCCTGTGAGGTAGAACCCCGGTCGGGATGATGTCCATCTGAACTTTTGTAAGCACAGTGGTTATCCCGGTAGCCACGATATAAAGATCGTAGATCCCTGGTGTAACGTTGAAACTATAAGACCCCATCTGATCCGATAGAACCGGGTTACTCAATACGGTTACTTCGTCATCTTCGTAAAGATCCGCCAGAGTGCTCGTCTCTGTGATCTTCACGGTGACTGTGGCTCCTAGCACAGCGTTGCCGAACTTGTCATTCACTTCACCAAAGAACTTGCGCAGTGTCATGGTTTATCCTCAGTAGTCGATTATGATAAGGCCGTCGAAACCAGTCAACGATGCGATGTCAGAAGCTGTTACGTGCTTCGGTCCGCCACATCCAGGG
>Ga0315287_10004804_pt1 | contig 13222 bp, 10 predicted proteins | sample YL17G11_0_MG_FD_205037 | JGI IMG/M metagenome (GOLD analysis project Ga0315287, IMG submission 205037) | Sediment microbial communities from Yellowstone Lake, YNP, Wyoming, USA - YL17G11_0 | ecosystem: Environmental > Aquatic > Freshwater > Lake > Sediment | place: USA: Wyoming | collected... | reverse complement strand
CGGGGCGACCGATGAATACCTGGCCGGTACGGAACTGGCCCGGCGACTTCGCGTGTCCGCGGACGCCCTGCATCAGTCGCTTGTGCAGTTCCTTCACCAGGTCGAGCGAAACTCGCTCGGACTTGAGGCGCTCCAATCCCAGGTCGAGGGCAGCGATGTAGTTCGCTACTTCGACGAGGTCATCGGGATCCCGCTCCACCTCGGCGCCGGCCTCCTGGGCCAGCAACTCGGGGAGCGTGGTGGTCGTGCCCTCGATCTTGCTGGACAGCACGGCCTCTCGCCGAACGAACGGCCGCATCAGGATATGCGGGTTCGGCAGGCTGCGGGCCTCGCCGGCCAGTCGGCCGATGAGACGGTCTGCGTCGGAGAGCGCGCGCCAGGCATCCGCCGAGAAGGTCACGGGTGGCGGGAGGGGCGCCGGCACGTAGGGGTGGTAGCCGTCCGGGTGCTCGACCCGTCTTCCGTGTGGCTGGCGTTGGTGGTTCGGCGCGATCACGCGGCCTCACGGTATTAGCGGTACATGGCCAGAGCGCTAACAACACTGGACATCAGTTTCGATGCCGCTAACAAGCTAGCGCACTGTTAGCGATATAGCAATCGAACCGATAACAACGAAAGGTCTTCATATGATGCGAGCGGGCGGGCCATCGGGAACGAGAGGGACCTCGCCCTCGTTCGTATGCGATTCGAGGAAGGCGAGGAGCGCGCTCCGGAACTCATTCAGAGTCTCAGCCTCGGAGGAAGCGGCGAGCAGGAAGTCGGGGAGTTCCCTGACGCGCATCTCGTAGTGCGTGTCCCCGTGCTCGTCCGTGACCCTGGCGGGGCCGCGGATGGACCAGGGGAGCACTAAGTGGTCAGGCGCGACCATTCGGGACACGCTCCAGATTCGAGGATGCGCTTCGCCGTTTCCTTCACGTAGGCGGGCTGAGGTGGAAGTTCGCCGCCTCCAGCCATCGCGCCAACTGAACATAGTTGATTGAGCACTGGTCACTGAGCCCGACGCAACAGAATGATGTTGACTTCCCCGCATCCCTCGGCAACTTAGGAGCACGCAGAGGGTGAGATCCGCAGGAGGAGCCCGATGGGACTGTCGGTACGGCTGGCCGACCTTGACGGAATGACTACCCAGGAGCGCGATCAGCTTCTGGGCCAGCTCGTCAACGAGGCCACGGGGCCCGCCAACGGGCAGCTCGCCCTGGTTGCCTCCAGGGTTAGGGCATTCGAGCAGCGCTACGAGATGTCCTCAGAACAGCTTCTCGACCACCTCCGCCGCGGCGAGCAGACGGAAACCGCCGAAATCGCGGAGTGGCTCTTCTGGCTCCAGGTCCAGAGGCGCTGTGCCAGGAAGTAGGCACGGGCCCAATAGGCTCTCCAACTACCTCGATCTCCACCGCACCTGGATGCACCGACTAATGTCGGAGGGGTTCGTGCTCTCCGACGGCGTGGAGTTCATGCCCTTTGGCGAGCAGGTCATCCTCGTTTCGGGTCGGATTGAGTGCGCTGGTAGACTTTACGTCGATGTGCGGAAGATTCTGGACGTGGTCGACGGGGTGGGAGGCACGACGCGCGTCCAGAGCACGGAGTACTCCTACAATGCCGTCCTTGCGGGTCGAGGCATCGTCTTCCGCTACGACAGTCCGCACGACGACGGCCACCGCCCGTGCCACCACGTCCACCGCTACGACGTGCTCGCAGACGATAAGGAGGGGACGATCGACGAGTTTGAAGCCGACGACTGGCCAACGCTCGGCGAGGCGCTCGAGCATCTCCGGGTCTGGTACTTTGAGAACTACGAGGGCCTCAACCGACTCGCCTGAGCGCTTCATCCGGAACAGCCCCGATGCGATCACCACTCCAGCGTCCACGCTCCGCACTAACCCGCCTGCGTAGAATTGCGGTTGCCAGCCATCAGAACGGGAGGTCGTCGTCCCCGTCGACCTTGGGGGGCGCTGGCCTCTCACGCTTGCTCTGCTCCTCAAGCGCGCCTTGGAGGATAGCGCTGACTCCCGCTACGAGTGCACTGTCAAGACGCGCCTCTTGCTCCCTTGTGACGGTCGCGATGAACTCACGAACATCCTCGTCCAAGATGATCCACGACACCTGACTATTGCCCACAGCTCCTCTCAGGATGTCGTTCCGTTGAGCAACGCTGTAGTCAGCGTGCCGCGCAAGTTGGGCGACGACAGAATGGGTCTCCGCAAAGCACGAGCTTTGAGCCAACTGCCGAATGAGCCGGTCCTTCTCAACGTCGGTTGCCAACTTGATCTCTGGGTACGTGTCGACGAAGAAGTCGGACAGCCGCCTGAAGAAACGGACGTCCGACAACTTCGTGCGCCGCCACTCGTCCGAGAGAAAAGGGTGGAACTGGGCTTCGCCGAGCGGTGACGCATAGTCGCCATCATCGGTCACGAAGACCAAGTCCTCCCCGTGCGGCAGGGCAGACAGCAGTGCCTCCCAATTCAGAGCGTCGCCCAGAGAGTCGCGCTTGCCCGGTGGATTCCCCAGCTCGTGGCGGAGGCGTGCGCGCTCAAGGAGGACCGCTGTCGTCGGAATCCGGGCGGCAAGCGCAAATAGCTCCGCGACGATCGCGTCCGCCTTGAGCCTGGAACCTTCGATGTCACTGGCAAGATCGGCCACAAGCCGGGAATGTGCTTTCCCAAGATCACGCTGCAGACGCTTGAGCTCTTCGAACGCCGGATACTCCATCGCTATCTGCGGTACGTGTAGCGTCAGCCGCTGATCCGACAATCGCTTCAGAGCCTCAGCGATCTTAGCTGGACGATTGCGTACGAACTCCTCTTCAGTCTGCTGGGGTAGGAATAGCTGAACCTGCTTGGCACGAGCCAGCGCGGCCAGCTTGCGGAGCTCTTCAAGGTCGTCACTGCTCAGGCCGAAGAAGCTGAGCGGAATGTTGGTGTCTAGATAGAGATTGAGCACGGTACTCCCCTGCCATGTGTTGGCCTGCCCGCGGGCGGCGGTAGGACTGCGCCGACGGCACCGATTGGGACCTCATTGCCGTCCCATCCGATCACTGCTTGCCGAGCGAGGCCCTCAGAGGCCACACTCCCTAAACGGAACGCTGACGCGTCCCTCCTCGGCGAGGAGATGCTGGCGGCGGCGTAGAAACACCGCCAGCTTGACGTTGTCCTCGAGCGCCATCAGCAAGTCGTAGCCATCAACGATGAAGAAGTTCGGTTGCTTACCCTGAGTGATCGCGTGAACGGAATCCCTGCTCACGCCGTTGACGGCGATAAAGACCCCCCGAGTGAACTTTGACTTCCCCTCGATCTTCTCTCGGAACACATAGAGGTCGCTCGCAGGTCTCGGCTCCTGATGCCACTTAGCCTCAAGTAGATAGACCTCGTGGTCGAGCTCGAAAGAGCCGTCGATCTGCTCGCCACTCACACGGAAAGGCTCTCGAGGGGTCAGCTCATGCAACTCGAACAGTCGGTTCAACAGAAGCTCGAGCTGTAGGCCTGCACGCTGGCGATCTACCGCATCATGCAGCGCCAAGAAGTCGCGCTTGAGCCTCTCCATCTCTTGGCTTCGGCGAGATCGCGCGGTCTCGCGCAATCGCTCCACAGCGCGCGCCTGCTCGACTTGCTCTTTGGCTCTGGTGCTACCGTCGGCACGCAGACTCGCGAGGAAGTCCGAATCCCAGAGATCGGGCAGTTTGAACCCAATCTCCAAAACAAGGCCGTTGATCTTCTCGACTTCTTCGGCGCTGATGGGCCGGCCTTTGTGTTGGCGGTACGTCAGACCGGACCGGACAATTTCAACGATCAGAGGCTCAAATCGGCCCCGGCGGAGTTCAAGCGTGCGCTCGAGGAGCTGCGCGATCATGGGCTCTTTGCTGCCAGGCTGCCAGAAGTCCCCAACCCCGACTCTCTCCGCTACACTTCGGAACGACACATGGCCCTTCCACGCATCGCTTCCGGAGCCCGGCAGGAAGTCATAGAGGGCCGCCGCGAGATCGCGAGCCGCGCGTGACTCCTTGAGAGGAAGGCTCATGCGTTTCCGCTCGCGAGCACAGGTTCATGGTGCTCCCTCGGCTCGTGGATCGAGTCGAAGACCTCTCGCAGAACGGCAGCAGGCAGCGCCTCGACCGTTCTCAGTCCCTGTTCGGCGGCGGTCCGCAACCGTGCGAGCTGCCAGAGAGAGGCTGCGGCGACCTCTTGCGTGCGCCACGAAGGAAGGAGCACGCTGCCTACCGCGAGACGCCGGTACAGCAGGCGCTCCCTTACTGCCCCGCGCGCCAGCGTCTTGATAAACTCGGCTCCTGACGCCGACCGCAGCCAGTAGTAGAACCAGCGATGGTGAAGAATCCCGTTGCGTGGACGGACGACAACGTAGTCCGGGCTGGTGATGCCGGGCGGCTCGCCTTCATCGACCATTGCGATGGACCCCAGCAGAATGCGCATGGGATTGTAGAAGACCGTCCCAGCCTTCACCGGCTTATAGCGCTCCGGGTACTTGCCAACTGCTTCCTTCGCGGGAGCGAGGCCCGAGCGTGTTGCCCCGACTACTGGATAGTCTGCCCATCGAGCTCCGACCCCCGCCCTCACCTCATCCAAGCAGTCGCTCAGAGGCACCGGCGTACGCGTGCCGGACAAGGAACCGCGGAGAATCGCCTCAATGACCAAGGCGCACGCGTCAACCCTCTCAACCCCAGAGATCCGCGCCCGCTCGACGGCGGCGAGCTGCTCGGTGAGGCGCGCGGCGACGCGGCGCTGGTCGGCGATAGGTGGCGCCGGGATCCGAAGGTCAGCCAGATAGGACGGCGGCACGCGCTGCTGGCCAACCGCCCCGCTGAAGGACCTTTCGGCACCGAGGAGCACGTGCGGCTGAAGAAGGAAGTAGTGGACCCACTCGGCAACGACGGCTTCTGGCCTGGGCCGCAAGATGTGGAACTCCGTCGAGGCGAAGCCGATGCCGTCTCTCAATCCTCTAGCGATCGCGTGCTTACCGTTCTGCATGCACGGCGTGATCTTGGCGAAAAGAATGTCGCCTTCGGCGAAGAACGTGTATCCCCGCCGCACCTCAGCGTAGGGGCGTTCCTCAACCCGCAGAATCCCCCTCCCCGACTCTGCGACCGCCGCCATAGGCACGAAGCTGGTCGCCTCGGTGTCCGGCCTACGGAGTTCCGGCCTGCGCGGATTCAGGTCGCAGACATCTCCGAGCCGGGCACGAGTCCATGGGCCGGAGAGCACCAGAGTTGCCCTACCGCGCGCCCTTGGCGCTGTTGCACTTGCGGTGCATCAGCTGCGCGTTCCGCAGACTGGTCTTGCCGCCCTTCGCATGAGCGATGATGTGGTCCACCGTAAAGTCGTCCCAAGTGAGGAGGCGATGGCAGCGCCTGCACCGTTTCTGCTCGTCGCTGTGCCAGATGATGCGCCGCTGCTCGGTGGAGAAGAGTCGCTTGCCGTCCTTCTTCTCATACAGCGAGACAAGAAGGTTCCGCAGAATCTCGCGCCGCCGGTCGCGGTTCGCCGCGCTGTCGGTGTCGCCTTGTACCGTCAACAAGTAGTCGCCATACAGACGCTGGACTGGCTTCGCCGGTCTGGCTTTGCGCAGCTGATCCCGTAGCTCATCGACTCCGGTCGACAGCCTTTTCAGCAGGACCGCAGCCATCCGGTTCTGCCTGCGATCGGTGAGCACGAAGCCATCCCGATCCATCTCCCAGACAATCAAGAACAGCGAGTAGAACTCAACGCTGTTGTGGAACCGGGTCTGTCTGAGCTCGGGAAACATCCGGCGCAGAAGTTGCATCGTATGAACGAGTTCACGCGAGAGCCGGCCAAGCGTGTTCCCGTTGACGCTCTCGTTGCCGATCAATCGGTCGAGAGCTGTCTTCTTGTTGATCGGGCCGCCGTTGTGCAGCGACATCAGCAACTCAGCGATTAGCTCCGTGCCCTTCATCCGGTCGAGCTGGGCCCGACTCAACACTCGATTCTCAAGCAAGTACCGCTCGAACTTGCGCACGAACCGCTCAGCTTCCCTGAGGAACGGGCTGTCGTAGAAGCGCGCGTTCCGTTTCTCCCCGGAGGTCAGTCGCTTCCCAGTAGAGTTGATGCGAACGAAGAGATCGATGATCTGGGCGAGTTCGCCGGTGACTTCGACGGTTTGCAGCTTGTACGAATCGAAGGCGGCGCGCACATCCGCGTGGTGGTGCCGGATCGTCCTCCAATCGTACCAGTCAGCGCCATCGCCCAGGTCCAGCTTTACGTCGAAACGCCCGCTCTTGAAGCGACCGAGTTCCGAGAACATGAAGATGGACTCAAGACGCTGCTTCCCATCAATGACGTCGTAAATGAGGCGGCCTCTTTGAGTCCTACGGAACAGGAAGATGCTTGGGAGGGGATATCCTGCGACGATCGACTGGATGAGGCGGCGCCGGTCCATCGGCGTCCACACCGAGCGCCGCTGAAACCCGGGCTCGAGATTGATCTGCCGGTGCTTGAACATCAGGGTGAGCTCGTTGACCGTGTGCTCACCGAACGTCGGCTGAAGCGCCATCAGGAACTCTCCCGGTCAGTCCGACTGATTCTGTGTTTGACAGCGATTGCGTCAGCAGTCACCATCAGGCCAAGCCTGTCCGTCCAGTCTCTGTCGGCCTCATGCGGTGTGCCCGACCTGATCGGCCGACCCTCTCCTGACCTGACGGGCTTCTTCCGCCCCCAATCGACGAGGCGCGACCACTCCCTTATCCGCAGTGCTCAGCTGCTAACGCATCTGTCCCAAATCGGTCCAGATCCGACAGGAGCGGAGTCATGCCTTGATCCTTGGCCGTCGCGTCACCCTCGATACCGGAACAGAAGGCCGACGGGTGACCGACGAAGCTGCTTGGATTCTTCGAATAGCCGCCTGATTCCTGGGGGGATGTCCCTGAGCTTCGGCACATTCAGCAGCTGGTTGCCGGCAAGTGCTGAAAGTCCGAATAGAGGCGTTCCCGTGGCAGCCGCCGCTACCTCGATGCTGCCGACTACGACCCATGAGCCGATGTCTTTGAGCGCGAAACGCCACTTCTTCGCCTTAAGATCCCGAAGCTGCCGCTCGTGCTCCGCAACAGCTCTTTCGATGTTGGCGAGAACCTGCTCGGCGGTGCGGCGGAAGTCCGCTGGCGCAGAGGTCGCGATCTCTTCAACCCCTGCCGCTAGCAGGTTGCGAAGTTCCGGAAGCGCCCGCTCTCTCCGAAGTTCTATCAACGCGTCGGGTGGGACTCTACCCAACCACTGAGCGGGTCCACCGGCGGCCGTCTGCAGGCCGCGCACTACGTGAAGTTCGGCTGTCGCGTCGTGCGGCAGACGTTCGGAATCGTACTCGAGCTTCCACTGGAAGTACTTCCAGGAAGTTGGAGCATCTATCAACGGCGTTCCCCCAAGACGCTGCGTCTTCAGGAGTAAGTCGTTTGCCTGCGCCATCCGGCCAACGGCCTGCAAGGGAATGATGCGAGCAGGTCGCTCAGAGAGCTTGCCCATCTCGGGATGCTCGCGAAGCATTCTCTCGATCTGTTGTTGCGGCGTCCCCGCCCACTCCGTGTCGAAGAGCAGGCGGTCCGGGCGCACCACCGCCCCAACGGCTTGATCGACGCTTTCGAACTGGTCAACGAACTGAAGGACCTCCTCGAATGACGCGAAGGAAGCGCCGAAAAGGGCGCTCGCATGCGTTGCGGCATCTGCCCGGGCCAGTTCGAACACGAATTGGCGCTCGTCCTCGTTGAAGGGAGCGCGATCGGGCAGCACTACCACGATGGGAGGCTCGACGTCGGCAAGCGCCAGCTCTCGATACGTCAGCACATTGAGAGCGTGCTTCACGAAGTAGTACGTCTGCTGTTCTGGCGACCAGACGCGAAACAGCTCTGCTGACCGCAAGAACGGATCGGGCAGTATGATCGTATCTGCGTAGATGCCGCATGTGGAGGCGATGTTCTGATAAGCAGAAGGAAACAAGTCGCCGCCAAACACGACCTTCAGGGTCCGCACGTCTTCAAGATGGGCGTAGGCAGCGTCGCTGGTATCCGACCAGAACGCGGTCAGCAGTTCCGTGAACTGGGGGCCAAGCGCGACGATCTCCCTAACGAAGTCCGCGTCGGCAGAGGCTGCCCGTCCCGCCTGGTGCGGGTTCAACCTACGCTCCCGCATAGTCTTGAAGAGGTGTCCGAAGTTGGCGCCCAACCACTCGAAGTACTCGGTCTGAATCTCCTTAAGGGAGACTGCCGCCTTCAGATCCTCTCGGTCCTTTGTCACGGTAACGGCTAGCGCCAAGCCTCGGACTCTGGCATCGACCGTTGACAGGTCGACCTCACCGTCGTGGCCGTAGCGAACTTCGGCAAGACTGCGGCCCATGTCCTCAACCAGGTGCGGCGCGAAGTGGACCTTGCCCTGCTCCAATTGAACTCGAAGGATTGCCAAACGTCTGCGGATCTCCGCAGCGCGCTCCGGCGACAGATCGTCCGCACCAGACCCTATGGTGGACACGTGCTCAGCGAGGCTCCTTTCGATGATCGCACTGCCGGTAGTGCCACGAGGAGGCTAAACCCGTCCCGCGACCTCCGCCGCGTCCGTTGAAGCGCCGCAGCGTTCGGGCGGGGTCCGGAGTTGACCGACGACCTGAAACACCCCCTGCCGCCGAGGCGAGAGGGAGCGATCAACTTCGCGCGCCGACACGTGGGGGCCGCGACGGAACGCGATCACCAGCTCGCTGCTGTACTCGCGCTCACGCCGCGAACAACCTCGCCTTCGTCTGCCGCAGAATCTCATCCGGCTCGCCGAGTGTCTTGAGCGCCTTGAGCCCACCGGCCCGCACCACGTCAGGCATCTCGAACACCTCGCGGCTCTCCAACCCTTCGGTGCCCGCCGTCGTGAACTGCCCCGCCAACGCCCGCAGCGTCGCCGCCGTCGCCGGCGGCAACCCCGCCAGCCAGCCGCCGTGCTTGTACCCGAACGCCTCCACCCGCCGCTCCCTCGTCAGCGGGCTCAGGCCGTAGCCGATGTCCGCCAGCACGTCGTATAGATCGTACGCGTCCATCTCTTCGAGTTGCCGCACCACGAGCGGCGATCGGCCGCCGTCCGGCAGGCGGCCCAGCATCTCGCGCCGCTCCGGCGGCGTGATCCACAGCTCCCGGAACACCTCCAGCGTCCGCGCCTCCGCCACCAGCCGCTCCGCCAGCCGCTCCTTGTACTCCTCCACCGTCACCGGTCGCGGCTTGCCGTCCACGCTCGTCACGATGAGATGACCCGCGTCGCCCACCCGCACGTCCATCCCGTACACCACGATCGTCGGCTCGACGGGACCCACGCCTCCCCCGCCGCCCGATGCCCCCGGCGGCCCCGTCACGAAGTCGTCGCTGAAGAGCCGCGTCGCATCGGTGTAGTCGTACACCCGGAACATCAGCTTCCCGCTCGGCGGATCCAGCCGCGTGCCGCGCCCCACCATCTGATGGAAGGCGATCGGCGAGCGCACGTACTTGAAGAAGACGATGTTCCGCACGCACGGCACGTCCACGCCCGTCGTCAGCAGCTCCACCGTCGTCGCGACGAAGTGGTGCCGCGAGGCCGCCCGCAGATCGGCCAGGTACTCGCCGCCCCCCGACGACGCCGTGCACTTGAAGGCATACGGCTCGGCACGCTTCCGGCCCGTCTCCCGGCACCAGTTGGCGTAGAGGTTGTTGAGGGCGTTCGCCACGTCCCCGGCGTGGGCGTCGCTGGCGCAGAAGACAATGGACTTCTGCTCCGGCCCGCCCGACTGGAGGAGGTGCTGGAACAGGTCCTCGCACATCGCCGCGACGCGCTCCGGCATCACCAGCTTCTGCTCGAAGCTCGGCGCCTCGTACTTCTCGCGGGTGTCCTGGATGAGGATGCCCTGCCCCGTCCGCGCGTCCTCGAGGCGCTTCCCGGCCAGGTCCTCCCGCACCACGCCCGTCTCCGCCTCGGGCCGAGGCTTCTCGTCGAGGAAGACGTCGTGCTTGACGATCTCGCAGGCGGCGAGGTAGCCGTCCTCGATCCCCTGCGCGATGTCGTACTCGTAGACCGGCTCGCCGAAGTAGGCGAGGTTGTCGGCCGTGAGCTTCCGGTCGGCCTCCGCCTCGGGCGTCTGCTCCGGGAACTTGAGCGTGCGCGGCGTCGCGGTGAGGCCGATCTGCACCGCGTTCGGGTTGCGGCGCAGCACCTCCGACCACTTCCCCCACGCCGAGCGGTGGCACTCGTCGATGACGATGTGGGAGAAGTAGTCCGGCGGGTAATGCGTGGTGAGGAAGGTGGCGTCGGCGTCGTCGCGGTCCACGTCCAGCGTCTGGTACGTGGCGATGAGGATGCGGGCGTTCTCCTGCGCGTTCCTGCTCGAGACCGTCGCCGCGTTGTTGCCGAACACGTTGTGGAACGCGCCGTGCGCCTGGGAGCGCAGCTCGTCGCGGTCGCACACGAAGAGCGCGCGCTTGAGCTGGCCGGCGTCGGCGATCTTCTTGAGCAGCTGCACGGCGATGAACGTCTTCCCCGAGCCGGTGGCCAGCGCGAGCAGTGCGCGGTTCCCGCCCCGCGCCACCTTCTCGAGCACCGCGCGGATGGCGGCGTCCTGGTAGTAGCGGCGGGTGGCTTCGCCGCCCGGATACCGTTGCAGCAGCGGCTTCGCCTCCGGGGCGTCGAGCTTGAAGCCGGTGCCAATCTCATAGCGCTTGCGAATCTCGGCCGGCGTCGGGAACTCGCCGACAGGCCGCGGCTCCGCGGTCAACCCGGTGAACCGGTCGTATTCGACGAACTGGTGGCCGTTGCTGGCGAAGACGAAGGGGACGTTGAGGCGCTTGCTGCCTTGGGCGTAGCCCTTGGCCTGCTCCAGACCGTGGCCAGGGGGCAGGTCTTCCGACTTGGCTTCGATGAGCGCGACGGCAACCGGCTGGGCGTCGGGCGTGACCTTGAGGCGCAGGAGGTAGTCCACGCGTCCCCGCGCTGAGCGCCGAGGGACTCCGGCGACGATGCTCACCGCGCCCGCCGTCTCCTCCCGGCGAATCAAGTCCTCGGTCCAGCCCCGTTCGTGCAGGGCCGGATCGATCAGCTTCGCGCGGGTGTCGGATTCGGAGAGGGGCACGACGTTGCCCCTCTACCGGCCAGCCAGATACTGAACTGCAGAGAGCGTGCTTCGGAGCACGAAGACCGCATCGGCACGGGTCAGATCCTCGTGAGGGCGCTGTTCGTGGCGCCCCAGATGACCCAGATCATTCAGCGCCATCAGAAGCGCGCCGACTCTCTTGCCGCGCTCGCCCTCGCCCAGGCGAGCGGCAAGCAACCGCGAGAAGCCGGCCTTGAGGTCACCGGGAGGGCCGACATCCACGGCCAGGCTCTCAAGCGCCTGGCGGCAGTTCTGAAACGTTCCACCGAAGTCACCGTTGCGCAGCCGCTCCTCTGCCGTCCTGAGGAGGTCGAACGCCCGCCTGAACGACGGCGACTCCCGACCGACATCGAACGGAAGCTCGAAGAGCTCAATCTCACGCCACTGCCACTGCCGGAGGTATCCGACCCAGTCTGATAATGCGATGACTCTCCCCGGCGGAGACCCGTTCGAATCAAGAACCTGAAACTCACGGGGCACGCCGAGCGTCGATGAGGTTCCTCGCCGGTCCAAGACGGGTGCCAGCACCAAGCGGCATCCGATGCTCAGAGCAACCCCCTCCGTTCGGTCCCGCTCGATAGCATCCAGCAGAGCTGGCGCTATCGGCACGGTGAAGCTGACGGATGCTCGGGTGCCCGCGCGCCACAGACGATCACTGGCACTCGGGCCGAAGTTCTCCAGCAAGCCGCCGTACGCGGCAGCTTCGACGGAGATGCCGGCCGGACCAAAGTGGGCTTGTGACCAACTCGAGAGGAACACCCAGGTGCCCTCAGTTGGGGCGTCGATCTCGCCCCAGGCCAACAAGTGGCGCACTGGGGGCCCCCCCGGCTGTAGCCGCGCGATCCGGCCTCTGAGAGTGTCAATTCGAGGGGTACTCGGATTAGCGCTCTCCGCCGCGGAACTGAAGAGTCGAGGCAGCCAGCTCACACTTTCACCCTCCAGAATCTAGCGTGACATAGCTGTCGCCCGGCGCACGAAGGTACGGCCGCTGCCTGCGCAGCGTCCAGCGCAGCACGTACCCGCTACTCGTGGCCCCGACCCTCAACTGCGAACAGAGATCGTCAAGACGCCAGCGCCGCCAATCGAGAGACCGCCGCACTTCAGCCTGGGACGGACTCGGTCTGAGTCTACTGGAACGTGGCGCGGGCCAGCACCCGGCTTTCGCGCTCCAGTACCATTCGTCGCCACAGCGGCTCTATGGCGTCCGCCCCGACCCGAGCAGATACTGTTTGCTCCGGACGATGCTCCGGCCGACACCATAGCAGTAGACGCTGGCCGGCTGGAACTCGATCGTCAATCCATCCACGACCTTCGGCCCCGTCTGTGTTCGCGTCGTCACGCTCACGTCGGACCTGCCGGAGCTCCGGCAGAACGTGAGCAGGCTTCGCAGCTTGGCGGGGTGCTCGAAGAAGCGGTCGCTCCACTTCACCTCGACAGCCCACGCGCCGCCTACGATATCCACTTCTCCCGCGCCACCGCGTCCTTCCCATCTGGCGTACTGGACCGGGAATGGTGAGTGGAACCACTGCGACAGGATCCCCGTCTCGGCGAGCGCTCCCATCTCCTCGTCGTCCGCACCGATGGGGGATAAGAGCGCCGCTCGCATCGAGGGATTGGTCAGGTAGACCTTGAAGTAGTTGGCCCGCTGGAAACGGCGTCCATCGCGACCGATCCGGTGCACCACCCGGATCAGGAACGCCGCCTGGAGGTACTCCACGTAGCGCTTGATCGTGTTCTTGGCGACCCCCGAATTCTTCGACAGCCCATCGAGGGTGACCTCGCCCGCGGTGTTGTAGGCCAGGGTGGTGAATAGCGCGTTCAGCTCCTGGATGTCACCGATTCCGTACAGGCTCGGGAGGTCACGCAGCAGCACCTTGTCAATGATGTCCGCCTTGATGAACCGCCCTGGATCCGCCTGAATCGCGGGGGCGAAGAGCACTTCGGGGTAGCCACCGAAATTGAGGTAGTGCACAAAAGCTCTGTTGAGCGCGTCAATGTCCGTCGAATGCAGTTCGTCGTCCTTCTCTGTCACGAGCTCCTGCTTTCCCAATAGACCCAGATACTCGTGGAATGTCAGTGGCGGCAACAGGAAATCGGTGAATCGTCCGGCGCCCGACTCAAT
>Ga0315287_10004803_pt1 | contig 13228 bp, 13 predicted proteins | sample YL17G11_0_MG_FD_205037 | JGI IMG/M metagenome (GOLD analysis project Ga0315287, IMG submission 205037) | Sediment microbial communities from Yellowstone Lake, YNP, Wyoming, USA - YL17G11_0 | ecosystem: Environmental > Aquatic > Freshwater > Lake > Sediment | place: USA: Wyoming | collected... | reverse complement strand
GCCATGGTCGTCTACTCCTTTCGTGACCGCGTGTCAAGCCACCACATGTTGCACATCAGCCAGCCGGTCTTTCGGGGCATAGTAAACCCGATCTTCGCCGGTTCGCGGGTGCGACGCAGAGCGGGCAAGGTAGGTTACTCCGCCAGACCTGACGGAAAACTCTCGCGACGTGGGCACGAAGCCATCTGCCGTGATGCGTTGCACCAACGCCGCCCCGCCGCCATAGTCGGCCAACGGCTTGGCGCCGGGGTTTTTCGCCAGCACCTTCACCGGCTCCTGAAGCGCGGCGTTTGCTGCTATCCGTGGCGGCGTTGTGCGCCTGGACGGTTGCGCGCCGCGCGGGTGGAATGTGATACCGGCCTTGGGGTGTTCTGGCCAGGAGGTTTTGGCCAGCCCCTCAGCACACTCCCCACGAATATCAAAGTCGAGCCACTGGGGGTTGACGATTCCGAGGGTGTAGACACAAGCCCCCAGGCAGTTGGGCTGCATAGCAAGGAACTTCGCTGCATCCTGGAGGTCCTTGATGTAGCCGTTGAAGTCCCCGCCGTATCCGCTTCTCCATCCCCGAGCATCGCCACGCATGTCACAGCCGTATTCGCCGTACACGTATGGCATGTCAGGTACTTCTGGCGGGAGGTAAGGACGCACGATACGCTCGTAACGCTGCAGGTACCATTCGGGCGGGCTGTCGCCAGTCGCTGGATCGCCGAAGATGTGCGGCCGGCCGTAGGCATGCAGCAGCAGCACCGCGTTGTGTTGGAGGCCGAATGTCATGGCGGGCGCAAATGCCTTCCAGGCCGCCGCGTGATCCAGGGATGGCGCTTCCGGTCGGCCCACCGAGAAACAGCCAATCGCCGCACGCAAACCGCTTTTGGCCAACAACTCCACGTACCGGGAGCTGAATGCGGCCAGCTTCGGGATCTGGTCGGCATCTTGCACGACCTCGTTGTTGAGCTGCCATACATCGATGTCGGGATTTCGACTCGCGGCGGGCCGGATCAGGTCCGCTGCCCACTCTGCAGCGCCGAGTGGATCGGCAAAGATGCGATCGCTGATCTCACCATCCTCTCGATACACCCGGCCGATCAAGAAAGTGCCAGGCGACCAGCTCTTGATCTCAGTGGCCGCCCTTTCTCCCGGATCCAGCAGCAGTGCCACTTTCGGCTTCCAGCGCTGAATCAGCTCCCGGTAGTCGCCGGAACTGCCGATGATGTGAGGACCGATCATGTGTGCAGTCTCCTTTCTTGGTCAATCTCCCTCTACGGTCTGCCTTCGCAGGTTATCTCGATCGGATAACCGTGATCGTGGCGAGCCAGGATGCGAATCCCGAGTTCGGCGCAACGGATTTGAGACACGGCGCCGCGCTCGCCGGCGCAGGGTGCGCTAATCGGCTGGCCGAATACCCCTGGCAGGATTCGAACCTGCGGCCTTATGCTTAGAAGGCATTCGCTCTGCCACTGAGCTACAGGGGCGCACTACGTGGCATTCTAGTGCAGCCGTTGCCCCTTGTCAAACCGTCAAACCAATGCCTGAACCGACTTCGCCGACCCGATGGCGTCGAGGAAGCTCGCCAGGTCGGGGTAGACGCGCCGGGAGAGGGCGATCACGACCCAATTGGTGGCGAGCGGCGAGATCGTGATCACCGGCACGCCGCGCTGATGGGCGGCGAACATCTCCATCGCCGTGCCCATGCTCGCCGTGGGCACATACGCGATCACCAGGTCACTGTGTGCAGCCAGATCCACCATGGCGAACAACGTCTCTCTGGCGGACGCGTCACCATACTCCACGCTGTTCGGATGCAGGCTGAAAGGATCGATGACCTCGATGTCGGGCCAGCGCGCCCGGAGCGCCCGGGCGATCTGCCCCCGATAGCCCTGATCGACGATCCCTTTGCCGTGATTTGAGGCCTGCATGACCCCACCGATGAAAATGCGCATCCCTTCCCTCCAGGAAGCAAAAAACGCAGAACGAGGAATTCAGAATGCAGAATGCCTCGGTGAAACTCGCTCGCTGCTAACCATTCTGCAATCTGAATTCTGCCCGCTGCATTCCGAACGTGTTCTCAACCACGCCCGGCAGCAGAGCGTATACCGAGCAGCCGATGACGGCCTCGAAGCCGGCCTTGATGCGAAACGTCTCGCGCCATTTGGCGATGGTATGCTCGTTCACGCCCCCGTAGCGCAGCGCCACATCCAGCATGCGCTTCTCCATCAGGACGAAGCCATCGGCCATGGCCAGCGAATCGCACAATAGGATAAGGCGGTCGTAGTCGTCGAACTCGATGCGGGCCAGAGTGTCCTCGATGAAACGCAGCTCATCGGGCGCGCAGTCCCAGGCGCCGAAGATGGCTTCCAGATGCTTCACGGCAAAGGAGTGCGTCAGGCAGATGCGAGCCGCATCCTCGAAACCCAGGGCAGCCAAGAAGTTGTAGCCATCCAGTACATGTCGCATGCCGGTCACCCCCTCGCGCCGGCCGATATCGTGGAGCAGCCCGACCACCTCCGCCACGTCCGGGTCGAGCAGCGGATGGCGCTCAGCGATCAGACGCGCGGCGAGCGCGACATGGCGCGAGTGCATCGTCCACGGGCCGGGATTGCGCGCGCGCGCCTCACTGAGGAACGCCTCAGCTTGAGGCAGGGTGGGAACGCGCTTCTGCATTACCATGATGACTCATTCTACACCACCTTTTGCCTGCGGCGAACTTTGGCCCACAATTCTCTCTTGACGAATCGGCGCCAGGGTGATAGACTCATCCCGTCGAAGGTGACCGGGGGCCTCACGCACGATCTGCGCAATCCCCGCCAGCCTGCATGTTCCAGCTTCGCTGTTCTCAGGCGAGGGATGTGTGCCGGCACGTGAGGTCGTCGTTACGCCGGTGAACGCTGGATCACCAGATGCGTGCCATTTGCACTCGTAATGCGCGAAGATCACGTATCACGCATCACGTTTCACGGGTCATCGTCTCCATCCCTGATTCCACACTATCCCAGGCATCTCATCAAGGAGTGTACTCATGTCCCTCAACCCTGAATGGCTGCGTCGCGTCAATAACTGGCGCGATGAACTCCCGCAACACTTCTACCGTCCACTGAGCGTCATCGATCTCAGCGGCTTCGTCACCGAGGACCAGTTGACCCCAAATGAGGCGTCGTCGGGCACGTTCCAGCCGATGCCCAAGGGCACGAAGTGGGGCGCCAAGTGGGAATACGGCTGGTTCAAGGGCGCGTTCACCCTGCCGCCCGACGCCGCGGGGCAGCGCATCGTCGTACGCGTGGATGCGGGCGGAGAGAGTGCCGTGTGGGTGAACGGCCATCTAGCCGGCGCGAAAGATCGCCAGCACACCGAGATCACCGTGGCGATGAGCGGCACGCCGGGCGCGCGCTACGACATCCTGTTCGAAGCCTACGCCGGTCACGGGCCCATGGTCGCCGGCAAGGGGCCGGTGGGTTACGGACGCGAGAGCGTCCCTGAACCGCCCCCCGCGCAGACAGTCGTCGGCGAGACCAGCGTCGGCATCTGGAATGAAGAGGTCTACCAGCTCTGGCTCGATGTGGAGACCCTGTTCCAGACCCGCAACAACCTCGACCCCGACTCGCTGCGCGTGGCCGAAATCGACGCCGGTCTGCGCGACTTCACCCTCATCGCCGATGCTGAATTGCCGCCCGACGAGTTCCTGGTGACGGTCAAGGAGACACGCGCGCGCCTCAAACCGCTGCTGGAGTGCGTCAACGGCAGCACGTCGCCCACCCTCTTCGCCATCGGCCATGCGCACATCGACGTGGCCTGGCTGTGGCCGCTGCAGGAAACCGAGCGCAAGATGGCGCGCACGCTCAGCAGCCAGTTGGCGCTGATGAAGGAGTACGGCGAGTACAAGTTCATCCAGAGCCAGCCGCATCTCTTCTGGATGCTCCAGCGGCGCTATCCGGCGGTGTACGAGGAGGCGAAGGCCGCGATCAAGGCCGGACAGCTCATCCCCGAAGGCGGCATGTGGATCGAGGCCGACACGAACGTCAGCGGCGGCGAGGCTTTGATCCGCCAGTTTGTGCGCGGCAAGCAGTACTTCAAGCGCGAGTTCGGCGTCGAAAACGAGCTGATGTGGCTGCCTGATGTCTTCGGCTATTCGGGCGCGATGCCACAGATCATGAAGGGCTGCGGCATCAAATACTTCGCTACCCAGAAGATCTTCTGGGCCTACAACGGCGGCGATCCCTTCCCCTACAACACCTTCACCTGGGAAGGCATCGACGGCTCGGAGGTGTTGGCGCACATCTTCAACGATTACAACAGCGTGACCGATCCGAACGCGCTCTTCCAGCGCTGGCGGCAGCGGGTGCAGAAGGATGGCATCAGCACGATCCTGCTGGCGTTCGGCTATGGCGACGGCGGCGGCGGGCCGACCCGCAACCATCTGGAGTTCATCCGCCGGGCGAAGGACCTGGAGGGCGTGCCCCAGGTACGCATCACATCGCCGATCGAGTTCTTCCAGGATCAAGAACGCCGCGGCATCCCGCAGGATCGCTACGTCGGCGAGCTCTACTTCCAGGCGCATCGCGGCACCTACACATCGCAGGCCAAGACCAAGAAGAACAACCGCCGCGCCGAATTCGAGCTGCGTGAGGCCGAGCTTTGGGGCGCCGCAGCGCAGGTCTTGGGCGACCGCGAGGGTCGTCCCTACGATTACCCGGCGAGCGCGCTGGAAGACGCCTGGCGCACCGTGCTGCTCAACCAGTTCCACGACATCCTGCCTGGCTCGTCCATCCATCGCGTGTACGAGGAAGCCGAGTCCAGCCACGGCGAAGCCATCGTGGCCGCGCAAGCAGCCGCAGACGCCGCCAAAGCTGTCTTCGTCCGGCCGGATGAGGCGGTGACGGTCTTCAACTCGCTCTCGTGGGCGCGGCGGTCGCTGGTCAAGCTGCCGGCAGGCGCGAACGCGGCGATCGATGAAGCGGGCCAGGCGCTGCCGGTGCAGATCACCGCGGGGCAGGCCTGGGCGGAAGTATCGGCGCCATCGTGCGGGTGGACGACCATCCGACTGACGGACGACCGACGACCGACGGCGGACGACCGCACTGTGCGAGCCACAAAGTCCGCCCTGGAAAACGAGTTGCTCAGGATCGAGTTCAACGACCGGGGCGAGATCACGAGCATCTTCGACAAGGAGGCCGGGCGCGAGCTGGCGGCCGGGCCGTGCAACAGCTTCAAGATGTACAAAGATGTGCCGGGCGCCTGGGACGCGTGGGACATCGACAGCATGTACGTCGAGACACCGGTCGATCTGCCGGAGAAGGCGGCGATCGAGGTCGTGGCAGAAGGGCCGCTGGTTGCCGTGCTGCGCGTCGCTCGCAAGCTGCACAACTCGACCATGACTCAGGAGGTCAGCCTGCGCCGCAACTCCCGCCGCGTGGACTTTGCCACGGTGGTGGATTGGCAGGAGAGCCACAAGATGTTGAAGGTGGCGTTCCCGGTCGACATTCACGCCAACGAAGCCATCCACGAGATTCAATTTGGCTACATCCGCCGCCCGAATCACACTTCCCGGCCCTTCGACGCCAATCGCTTCGAGGTGTGCAACCACAAATGGTCGGCGCTGGCCGAGGAAAACCGGGGCTGCGCGGTGCTCAACGACAGCAAGTACGGTCTGAACGTCCTCGGCAACTCGATCAACCTGACGCTGCTCAAGTCGGCGCTGGCGCCCGACATGACCGCCGACAAGGGCATCCAGACCTGCACCTACAGCTTCTACGCGTGGCACGGCTCCCTGGCCGAAAGCGACGTCGTGCGCGAGGCATATGAGCTGAACGTGCCGGCCACGACTGTGCCAGGCGCCGGCGGCGAGCAGTCGCTGTTCAGCGTCGACGCGCCGAACATCATCATCGAGGCGGTCAAGCCGGCCGAGGACGGCTCGGCGGACGTGATCGTGCGTCTGTACGAGGCCAAGCACATGGCGACCCGCGCGGCGCTGGCCACATCGTTGCCGGTCAAGCGCGCCGCCCTGACGAACATGCTGGAAGAACTCGAGGCCGACTTGCCGTCTGCTTCCGGCAAGATCGCCCTAGAGTTCCGACCGTTCGAGATCAAGACGGTGCGACTGCATCTGTAACCGGACCACGGAGGCACGGAGAGGCTAGAGAAGATCACCAGCTCTTCCGTGCTTTCGCAGGATGCATTCCAGTTCCATCTACCGAGTTCCTGCAATCCGCCAGGAGGATCTGTTTTGCGTTAGGATGTGTCCACAAAGTGGGTTCCCTAACCCATACACCGTCCAGCGCAACGATGGGTGGATCAAGATCGCCGCAAGGTGCGGCGTGACATACGAACAGCTCAGACAGGCGAACTGGAGCCTCTGGCTGCGCCGTGGCGTTACCATCTGGCCGGGTGACGTGATGGTCATCCCAGGACATGCCTCGGCTGGCACACAGGGAGGCGCGCGCCCTGGCCTGTGCCCGGTCGTCTATACCGTAGTTCGCAACGACTCGTGGTATGGCATCGCCGGAAAGTGCGGCGTGCCGTTCTGGATGCTGCGCCAGGCGAACTGGGATCTGTGGCTGCGGCGAGGGGCCAACATCTGGCCGGGTGATCGGATGGTTATGCCGTATGAAGGTTAGGCCCGGTGATTGACGGGAATGGCTGGATAACTGACCTTCGAGGTCGTGCCAACCTGTGATTGGCCTCCAACCTCGAAGGTCGGCTGGCGTTGGCGAAACCGATCGCCTCCGGTGTCAGCATCGCGCCGCCATAGCGCCTGGCCAGATCGGCAGGTTCGGGCTGCGTGGAACTACTCCCGGTCTGTGACACACCGGACAACCGATACATCGACCGGGGCAGCCAAATGCGCCCATCATGTCCGGGTGAGTGAAAAACCCTGCGCCACCGGGGCAGGCGCGAATGACTCTGTGTCGTCTTTCAGCATCATCCGGTTTAGGTGAGGTTGCGTCAGCGTGAGAATCCCGGAAGCGGCAGCGGCACGATCAGGTGACGCCGGTGAGCACGCTAACTTCGAGCAGATACTCCCGCGCCTCGCCGGGCGCTAGCTCCACCAGAACCCCGCGCGCCCGCGCAGCCGAACGCCCCTCGGGCACGCAGTTGCCTGGCTCGATGCCCAGAACGTATGCGCTGATCCCCATTTGCTTCCACTCGACAAGCCAGGGGAGCTCACGCTCGCGATAGCGAACCTGCAGCGCCAAGCCCAAATCGGGATTAACCACGCGCGCCTGCGCAAAGCCGTGGCCGTCAGGGACAACCTGGTGGTAGAAAACCTGCTCGGCATATCCGGACGTCGGCCCCTCGAAGCGGTTATGTCGAGCGAGGCCAGGCGCCGCAGCGGCATCTCTCGGCTGCGTCGTCGAGGATACCTCGAGGCGGCTCTGTGCGCTCAGGATCGGGAAACCGGGATTGAAGTGGTAGAGAATCATGTGCGGGGCCGACGCGCTGCCCTGGTTTTCCACCCGATCTTCAATGGTCAACCTGGGCTCCCCCAACCGACAGGTAATCGTGCGGGTGAGCAACAGGTTGTGGCCGAAGAGGCTGGCCTCGCGCATCTGGCCTTGCACCCAGAAGACGTAGTCATCGCCTTCCCAGCGATCGTTGCACGAACGCAGCCGGGCCGGGATGTGCGAGATGCGCCCATGCACCCCCAGCTCCTCGCCGAGATCCACGTTTGGCACGCCCACCTGGGTCAGGCCGCAGGTGGTCAGCAAGCCGCCATGGAATGTGCGCAGGAAGCCACTGCCGACAGGCTCATGGAACGCGGGCGCGACCGGTCCCACCGCAGCATTCCAGGCCAGAGGCGCGCCGCGATACTCCGCCTGACCGATATCCATGCCTCGATCAAGCAACACGGTGAAATTCAGCCCGTCGCCGCTGCGAAAGTCAGCCACGCGCACGCCGCGTCCCGGACCGTCCGCCAGCTCCGCAAGGCGAACGCCACCCAACTGACTGATGTCGCCCACATGGGCTAACAGCTCCGCTCGCCCCCATTGTCGACCGTATAGGTGTGCCATACGCCCTCTCTGTTCGAAAATTGACCGCGCTCTGGCTGTTGCCTTGCGTGTTCTCCCATTGTCTACAGTCTACATCAAAGAGGCACACGAAACAAGTAGATCAAATGACCTCAGGTAGTGTATCTCGATCGGTTGAAATTTGCCTGGGGGTGGAAACCTGCTAAGGAATGAGAATTAATGGCTCTCCAGCCTCTGGCGGGATGCGCGGTTTTTGGGCAATTAGATGTGCAGCCCATGCGATGCAAAAACGGCTCAGGGTGCCCAGATTCAAGCGTCTTGACCGTTCTCGGCGTGCAGAACCCGTAGTTGTGGTTGCGATCCGTCTCACCGTCCCGCAAAAGGCTGGAGAGCCGAACTAATCAACTGTCCGGTAAACCCTATCGCCCTTGCTTAAAATCGTTCAAAGGGTTATGCTGTTGCAGGATTTGAGCGCCCCACGACTGAAGGCTCGTAAAAGAATAAGTTCCGCCGTGTTATTCCCGCGAAAGCGGGAATCCAGGCACAACCGCTGGACACCCGCCTCCGCGGGTGTGACGGGCGCGGGAAGGTGTACTTTTACGGACCCTGAGCGACTGGGAGCGACCGTATGCCCGCCTATAGCCCTGAAATTGCACAGGCGATGCCGAAGTATTACGCCACGTTATCCGAAAAAGATCAGCGGCGCTATGCCGCGATTGAAGCGCTGAAACTGCCGCGTGCGGAACACCGCTACATTGCCCAGGTGTTGGGCTGTAGCCTCAAGACCGTGCGGCGCGGGCGGGCGGACTTGGCCGCTTTGCCCGCGGCGCCGCAGTATGAGCCCGCGGTGCGTCAGCCCGGTGGCGGGCGCAAGGGTTACGCCGTCACCCACCCGGATATCGACACCCAGTTCTTGGCTGTGCTGCAAGAGTCTACCGCGGGCGACCCCATGGATGACCAAGTCGTGTGGACGGACTTGACGCCGCAGGCCATTGCGGGCTTGTTGGCCGAGCAGCACCAGGTGCGGGTCAGCAAGAGTGTGGTGCGCAAGTTGCTGCAGAAGCATCATTATCGGCGGCGCAAAGCGCAGAAAAAGCAAACGCTGAAAACGGTACCCCACCGCGATGCCCAATTTGGCAAGATTGACGCCCTTAAAGCGGCATTCCGCTCGGCAGGCAATCCCATCATCAGCTTCGATACCAAGAAAAAGGAGTCTCTGGGCAACCTGTACCGAGCCGGTCACTTATATACCCGGCAAGAACTGCACACCTACGACCATGAAGACCTCCAAAAGCTCGCCGATGCACTGGGCCTCGAGATTCGCATTGCCCACTACCCACCCTACTGTTCCAAGTACAACCCGATTGAACACCGGCTCTTTCCGCACGTCGCCCGGGCCTGCCAAGGCGTGATCTTTACCAGTGTGGCCCTGGTCAAAGAACTAATGGCCAGAACCCATACCCGCCAAGGCTTGCAAGTCGTGGTCGATATCATCGAGACCGTCTATCAAACTGGCCGCAAAGTGGCCAACGATTTCAAGGCTACCATGCGCATCGTCTTTGATCAAGTGTTGCCCCAATGGAACTGCCGGGCTTTGCCAGGCAAGACAGTTATTTAGTTCTCATTCCTAAACCGTTTCTCGCAAAACGCGGAGACTCGCGTCCCCATGCTCGAAAGACCTGATCTCCGGGACGATCAGATTGCTGCTTGTCTGCAGCACGAATACGGGCTGCGGGTCGTCCGAATCGCCTTCCTTCCGCTCGGCGCCGATCGAAATACGGCCGTCTATCGCGTCGTCGCAGATGGTGGAACACCATACTTCCTGAAGCTGAGACGCGGCGTCTTCGACGAAACCTCCGTGGCGTTGCCCAAGTTCCTCAGCGACCAGGGCATCACGCAGATCATCGCCCCCCTCGCAACCAAATCGGGGCAACTCTGGGCGAACCTGGGGGCCTTCAAGACGATCCTCTATCCATTCGTCGCGGGCCGCAATGGGTATGAGGTTGAGATGTCGGATCGCCTCTGGGTCGAGTTCGGCACGGCCCTCAAACGCATCCAGACGGCTGCATTGCCGCCAACGCTCGCCGGACGCATCCAGCAGGAGACCTATTCTCCGCAGTGGCGCGAGATTGTCAAGACCTTCCTGAAGCGTGTTGAGGATGACAGATTCAGTGACCCCGCAGCGATAGAACTGGCTGCATTCATGAGGGCCAAACGCGACGCGGTTGCCGATCTCGTCGGCCGCGCTGAGCGGCTCGCTCATGCGCTTGACGCGCGATCTCCGGCGTTTGTTCTGTGTCATTCTGACATTCACGCCGGCAACATCCTGATCGGCGCCGACGACGCTTTCTATATCGTCGACTGGGACAACCCGATCCTGGCACCCAAAGAGCGTGACTTGATGTTCGTCGGCGGCGGTCAAGGGTTCACCGGGCACACGCCACAAGAGGAAGAGGCGCTCTTCTACTGGGGTTATGGCGAAGCGCAGGTCGATCCGGTGGCGTTGGCGTATTATCGCTATGAACGAATCATCCAGGATATTGCGGTCTACTGCGAGCAGTTGCTCTTATCAGATGAGGGCGGCGAGGATCGAGCGCAATCCCTGCAGTATCTGGCATCCAACTTCCTGCCCAACGGCACGATAGAGATCGCCTACCAGTCGGACAGAACACAGACGGAGAGGTAACGCCCGTGTGCAGAAGCATCAAGACCCTGTTCAACTTCGAGCCGCCCGCGACGGAGGAAGAGATCCGCGCGGCCTCGCTGCAATTCGTGCGAAAAGTGAGCGGCTTCAACAGGCCATCGACGGCCAACGAAGCTGCATTCCTCGCCGCCGTTGACGAGATCGCCGCGGTCTCCGGGGCGCTTCTGGGCTCGCTTGAGACGACCGCGCCCGCACGGAACCGGGCAGAAGAGGCTGCGAAGGCACGCGCACGCGCGGCTCAGAGATTTCCGTCGTGAAGCGGACTCAACTTTTCCAATCCATGGAGGCTCCATGAAGTACGAATACGATGGCCCACGAGAGTCCGCAAGCGTCACGCGCCGCTTCGATGCCACGTCGGAGCGCCTGTTCGACGCGTGGGTCGAGCCGGAGACGGCAAGCAAGTGGTTGTTCACCACGATTACGAGCAAGGCGGAGGTCGAACTCGACACACGGATGGGCGGCTCCTATACCATTACAAGACGGCGAGGCGGCAAACAGTATGTGGCTGTCGGCAAGTACCTCGAAATCGACCGTCCGCGTCGCCTGGTGTTCACGTTCGCAATGCCCCAGTTCGCGGCGGACGCCGACACGGTCATCGTCGAGATCATGCCGGACGGCGACGGCTGCACCCTGACCGTGACCCAGGAGGGCCTCCGGCCGGGCTATGCGACATCCACCGTCAAGGGTTGGAGCAAGATGTTCGATGCCTTGGCGCAGGCGCTGAGGTAGGGTTGTCTTGGGCAAGACTTGAGTGAGGATTGGAGGCACGGACTGAGCGCTCGTGCGGAGAGGCTCCATGCATTTTCAAGTTCCCGGTGATCCACATCCGTGGCCGCGCGATGCGGGGACGGCAAGCAGCGCGTGCGCCGTGATCGTCGTGGACATGCAGGAAGACTACTGCTCCCCCGGTTACTACATGGACCAGGCCGGCTATGACACCAGGCGATTGCGCGAGCCTGTCGAACGCATCCAGCGGGTCCTATCTGCGGCGCGCTGGAATGGCTTGCACGTGATCTATACCCGTCATGGCCGCGCGCCCGAGAGCGACCGTTTGGAGAGAGCCGACGAGGAGCCGGATGTGGCGCCCGTCCCTGGTCCGAGGACAGCCGCTCGAGGAGAACCGGGCTGGCAGATCGTGCCGGAGCTACTCCCGGCTGCCCACGATGCTGTGATTGAGAAAACCACGTGCAGCGCCTTCTTCTCGGGCGAGCTCGACCGCCTTCTCCGAAGCATGGGCGTGACGCACCTGGCGTTCTGTGGAAACACGATCGACGTCTGCGTGCACTCTACCCTGCGCGCCGCCGTCGACCTCGATTACGAATGCCTTCTGCTCGGTGATTGCTGCGGCGCCGTCAATGACGGACTGCACACCTGGGCGATTGAGTCCGTGAAGATCGAAGATGGCGTTTTCGGCACAGTGGCGACCGCAGAAGCGTTCGTCAGTGCGTTTCTGGATGGAACGGATTGATCCGCCAAACGAGCAACGAGGGAGAGGCGGTCGGCAACCGCTCAGCGGTGGCGACCGGGGCGACCGGCCAGACTCAGCCGCTGTGACTGCCCTGTATCCCAGCCACGAACTGCGTTGTGATCCATTGCGGCCGCGTGATCGCCGCGCCAACGACGACGGCGAAGGCGCCGGCATCCAGCGCGGCCCTCGCCTGAGCCGGCGTGCCGATGCGGCCCTCGGCAACCACCGGCACGGTCAGGCGAGCGGCCAGCTCGGCAACCAGCGCCAGATCGGGATCCTTGCCATGAGGGCTGTATGGGGTGTAGCCGGAGAGGGTCGTGGACACCACATCCGCACCGAGCGCTTCGGCTGTCAAAGCCTCCTCAACCGTGGAAACGTCGGCCATAACCAGCACGCCGGACTCGACATGTAACGCTGCAATTACCTCGCCCAGCGAACGGCCATCGGGCCGGGGTCGGGGGGTGGCGTCCAGCGCGACGATATCCGCCCCGGCCGCGACCACGGCGCGCGCATGCTCCAGCGTGGGCGTGATGTAGACGTCCGCCTCGCCCGCCTTGTATAGGCCGATCACGGGCAGCGGCACCGCCGAGCGGATCGCGCGAATATCGTCCGGCGTGTTGGCACGAATGCCGACCGCGCCGCCCTGCCACGCCGCCAACGCCATGCGCGCCATGATCGCCGAGCCGTGCAGCGGCTCGTGCGGCAGCGCCTGGCAGGAGACGATCAGCCCGCCGCGCAGCTTGGCGATCACCTCGGGCAATGCCGATTGCGTTACGGCCATGAAGCGCTCCTCTCTGACGGCTAACCTGCCGACCGGGCTGCGGCGACCAGGATCGCCTCGACAAAGTTTTCCGGCGTGACACCGGGCGATCGAATTGCGAGCACACGGTAGCGCTCCACGACAGATGCTAGGAGCGGCTCGCGTGCCACAGCGACTCCATGCAGCGCATCTTCCAGGGCGGCCACGCTGGAGGCGGGCAGAACGGTGAAGTCGCCCGATAGCGCCAGATCGTCGATGCGCCCGTCGCGCACGCGCACCGTCGCGCGGATCAATCCACCGGGCGCCTTGACCATTCCCTCGCCCACCCACACATC
>Ga0315287_10004801_pt1 | contig 13230 bp, 8 predicted proteins | sample YL17G11_0_MG_FD_205037 | JGI IMG/M metagenome (GOLD analysis project Ga0315287, IMG submission 205037) | Sediment microbial communities from Yellowstone Lake, YNP, Wyoming, USA - YL17G11_0 | ecosystem: Environmental > Aquatic > Freshwater > Lake > Sediment | place: USA: Wyoming | collected... | reverse complement strand
TCCGCGGCTCCTCCCGCTCCCGCTCCGTCGCTTCCCCCGCCCCCCTCCTCCTCCCGCGACCGCGAGCGCAGGGGCCTCGAGCTCTCCAGGATGACCGTCCCGGCGCTGGGACTGCTCGCGACGGCGGCAGGAGTCCGGAGGCGGTCGGGGCTGAGGAAGGCGGAGCTTGTCGAGGCGCTGCTGGATGCGGAGCAGGGGCAGCAGGAGGGATGAGCTCGGGCGGAGTATGTAAATAATAGGAGCACGCGAGCCAATATTTGGAACGAAAAGATGAGAGAATGGTTTTTTTCTTTCTTTCTCCTCGAGTTTTTTGTTTTTCATTTTTTTGTTTTTCGCCGGTGCTGACCGACCTCTCTCTCTCTCTGTGTTCTCTCGTTCTCTCTTCGCTCGCTCCCACCATGGCCCCTGCGCCGCCAAACCTCAACCGGCAGGTCTTCAAGGTCAGCCAGCGCGTGCTCGTGCCGTACACGGACAAGTACTATGAGGCGAAGGTGAGGAAGATGGTGTTTTGAGTATGGACGATGGAAGGGGAAAAAAAAGGCGGCGATGCCCTCCCCTCTTTTTTCCTTCAACCTCAACCTCAACTGGACAACAACAACGACATGAACAAAAACAAAAACATCCCAGATCCTCAAAGTCCGCCGCAAGGAGCACGGAACCTACGACATGGATCGCAAGCAGGAAAGCGCCTACGAGTACTTCGTGCACTACCCTGGCTGGAACAGGGAGTGGGACACGTGGGTTTCGCAAGAGGCGATGCTGAAATTCAGCGAGGAGCTCAACGGCGCCCCGGTGAACGGTTCCAAGGCAGGAGCGGGAGCAGGAGGGACAGGAGCATCCAAGGCGACTTCTTCTCGCGGGGCCTCTCCCGCCAAGGCAGGCGGCGGCGGCTGCGGCGGCAGCGGCAGCGGCAGCGGCGCCCAGCAGCAGAAGCCGCCCCCGTCGGCTGCGGCGGTGCCGTTCAACCCGGCCGCAGCCCGCGGCTCGATGCCGCAGCTCCGAAAGCTGGCGGGCTCCCTGACCGCCCCTCCGGCGGCCGTCGCCGCGGCCCGCGCCGTGGCGCGCGCTGCGGAGGCCGAGGCCGAGGCCGCGGCCAGGCGCCGCAAGAAGAAGCGCAGCGCGGACGACACCGGGACGCTCGCGCCGGCCGAGAGGGTCGACGCCCCGCTGCCGCCGGCGCTCGCGGCCGCGCTCGTCGACGACCACGCGCGGCTCGACTCCGGGATCGCGCCCGCTCCCCTTCCCGTCACGCCCTGTGTCGACCAGATCCTGGCCGCCTACGCCCGGGACTCGAGGTCCGAGAGGGAGCGGGCGGCGGGTCTCAGGACGAAGAAGAGCGGCAGCAAGAGCAACAGCAAGAGGAGCGCCGCCGCCGCCGCCGCTGCGAGCGCCGTCAGGGGCGGCATCGCCGTCGCCTCTCCGGTCCCGTTCGAGGACGACCTCGCCGACTCGCTGCGCGACTATTTCGACAAGATCGCCCTCAAGATGCTGCTCTACCCCTGCGAGCGCCGGGAGGCAGAGCGCGCCGCGAGGGGCGCGGGCCTGGCGCCCGGGGCGCTCCTCGGCGGGAGGCACCTGGCGCGGCTGCTGGTGATGCTTCCCGCGCTGCTGCCGCCGAGGCCGAGGCCGGTCGACCGCGCGTTCGGCGGCGGCGGCGCCGCGGGAGCCGGGCCGGAGTCGGCGACGGTCCCCGTGGACGTGCAGCTGCGGCACTTCATGCGGTGGCTCGCCAAGGGGGCCGATGTCTACCTGAGAGCGCCGCCCGCTGGGGAGGAGGAGGAGGAGGAGGAGGAGGAGGAGCGGGAAGGAGGAGGAGGAGGAAAAGGAGCGGCGGCGGCGAATGAGAAGGCTGCTGCTGAGCCTGCTTCTGCTCCTGCTCACGATGCTTCTGCTGAGGGATACAAAGAAGGAGAGCCCTCTGCGAAGAAGGCAAAGGTCGTGGAGTAGAGTGGCGGCGGTCGGGTTTTTTTTTTTTTTCCTCCTAAGTAAAAAATGAAAAGAAAAAGAACAGAACTTCATTTTCTTCTTCTTCTCTTCTTCTTTCAATCTGATCTGGGCGGCGCTTCAAATGTCGCTCCCGTCGCGCCTGGCGTCCCTGGCCGGGTGGGTCCCGGTCGCCATCGTCTTCGGGCAGCACGTGGCTGCTCCCGCAGGGGTCAAGGACGGCTCCATGGCCCCGACGCTGCGCGGGCCCGGAGGAGGCGCGGGGGGCTCGAGAGAGGACGACGGCGAGGACGACGACGGTGACCGGAGGCGGAGGAGTCTCCTGACCTCGCCGTCGACCTCGACGAGGCCTCCTCCGCCTCCTCCTCGGCACCGAGAAGGAGGAGACCGAGGAGACAGCCAGCAGCCCTCGCTGCTCTCCGTCGCGCTCTCGGGCGGGGACATCGTGCTCGTCGACAAGCTCGCGGCCAGGACGCAGCGGTACAGGCGAGGGGACGTGGTCTTGATAAGGTGAGAAAGAGAAGGGAGCAAGTTTTGAGTTTACGAGATTTTTTTAGTTTCGAGTTTTTTTCCTCTCGTTTTCTCTCGGTCGCTTGCTCACCTCGATCCCCTCTCTTTCCCTTCTCCTTTTCCCCATCCCTTGGCAGCTCCCTCGACGACCCACAAAGGACTCTGATCAGGCGGCTTGTCGCCTTTGAAGGAGACTGGGTCGCGCCGGCGGCGGCTCTGGAGGCCGCGGGGGGGAGCGGCGGGAGCCCCGCTGCCCCGGGCTCGTCCTCCTCCTCTTCCGCCGCTTCCTCCTCCCCTCCGTCGTTTTCCGCTGCGTCGTTCTTCCCCCGGAGCGCGCCGCGCGCCGAGGTTCCCAAGGGACACGTCTGGGTTGAAGGAGACAGCCCGGAGAGAGCGGCGGCTTCGGCGGCGGGGAACGGAGAGCAGCACGGCAGCGGCGGCAGCAGCGGCTCCCCGGTCGGCCTCGGCGGCACGCCCTTCTTCCTGCCGCCGCAGCACCCGTGCGACGGCGACACCGCCGCGGGGAGCCCCGTGCCCGCCGCCCTGATCGACGGCGTCGTCAGGAGGGTCCTTTGGCCCGCCGGTAGGGCAGGGGAGCTGCTGCCGAGGCCGGCGAGGTCGGGAAGGGTCGTGAGGCTGGCCGCGGTCGGCGGAGGAGGGAGATGAAAAAAAAACAGAAATATTTTCTTCTTCTTACATTATTTAGCTGAAAATCTGAACAACCGATCAACGGAAAAAATCTGAATCCAATCCTACTTGTACTTGTCCATGATCCGCCGGGCCTCGGCGAGCGCGTCGCTCCCCGCGCCGCCGCCGCCACCGCCGCCCCCGCCGCTCTTCTTCCCTCTCCCGCCGCTTCCGCCCCCCTGCTGCTGCAGCAGGAAGTAGCCCCCGGCGGCCAGCAGGCCCAGGAAGATTACGGTAGAGATCAGCTTCCCGACGAAGGAGACCAGCAGGATTGCGCCCAGGGCCGCGATCCCGCCCTTGGCGACCGGCCTGGGGACCGACTCTGGGACCAGCGACGCGGCGGCGTCGACGGCGGCGGTCGCGGCCGAGAGGGCCGTAGAGAACAGAGCGTTTTTGTCGTCGTCGTCGTCGTCGTCCCTTGAGGCGCGGCAGAGGACGGCAGAAGACCGTGAGATGCTTCTCCTGCTGCTGCTGCTGCTGCTGCTGCTCGTCCGCTGCTGGCGAGGAGACAGCAGCAGCGGCGACCTGTTTTGAAGGGATAAGGACGCAGAGGAGGAGGTCAAAGGAAGGAAAGAAGGGGAAAACGGTGAGGATGGGGAATCGGCGGCAAAGTCCTCCACGTCTCCGGAGATTCCAGCGGCTCATGCGCTAGCAGCGCACCTCGTTGAGCGTGTGGCATGAGCTGTCGATCGCGACAAGAGCGCGGCTGGCCGCAGGACGGAGGCGTTCATCTCGAAGAGAGCAAGAGATAAACAAAGAGAGTCGAGCAGCGAGAGTCGATGAAAGTGACAATCAGATTTGAGCTCGATTGGCTCTTTTTCTCCTTCTCACTCTCTTTTCTTTTTCGGCACGGCGAGGCTTTGAACGGCCCGGCGCCCCAAATCGAAAAAAAGCAAGCATGGCCTTTGACGCCGATCCGCTGTGGTGGCCCCCCGCGGCCAGACTCCACGCGACGCTGGCGTCGAGTGCCGCTGCCGCTGCAGTTGCTGCAAAAAACGGCAACGTCGAAGGCGACGACGACGCCTCTTTTTCTCCTTCTTCTTCTTCAGCCGCTGCTGCTCAACGCCTCTCGTCCACGCTCAAAGAGTACGAGCGATGGCTCATCGCAGGGCTGCACACGTTCAAACGCCGAGGAGGAGGAGCAGCAGTAGGAGGCAGCAGTGGCGAATCTCCTTCTTCGTCCCGAGAGGCGCTGCTCGCCGGGGCGCCGCTCTCGCTCAGCAACGGCGCCAAAAAGATAGCCGTGGACGGCAGGCTCGTCCAGGCCGCGCTCGAGCTGGCCATCGTGGCGGTGAGTAGCAGCATGGTCTCGTGTTGTTGAAGCGTGGGCCCTGCGATTGACGGGGGGAAGGGGCGGAAGAGCTGTTTCGAGAGCGAGAGCAATCGATGGAAACCATTGGAACGGTCGACGACGCCGGAAAAAAAAACTCACCCTCTTGTCCTTCTTCTTCTTGTTCCTCGACGGCACCACCAACTCGATCTCAAACAGAACCTCGACGAGATCCAGGCCTACATCTTCGTCCGCAGGCTTGACGCCGAGGCGAGGAAGGCGCTCGGAGCAGTAGAAGCCGGCAAGGGCGGCGAAGGAGCCGCTGCTGCCGCCGCCTCGGCTTCCTTCTCTTCCTCTTCTCCTCCCGAGCCCCCTCCGCTCCCGCTGCTCCCGCCGCTGCTTCCGCCCGTGCCGACGCTCCCGGCGCTCCTGGACGCCTACGTGAGGGAGCGAGCCCTGATCCTGAAATGCCAGGAGCTGGTGCTGCAGCGGTGGGACGACGACGACGACGACGACGGCGACGACGAAGGAGAAGAAACCGAGGACGACGGAAACGAAACCGAGGAGGACGAGGGCAGAACCAAAAGCCCGCTCGTCGCAGCCGCAGCCGCTGCCGCGGGCGAGCTCCTGTCTCTAGGGATGGGGGACCGAATCGTCGACGCCCTGCTGGCCTCTGCGGCGACGGGCGAAGGAGATAATGGAGGAGGAGGGGCAAGAGGGGCAGCGGCTTTGACGTCGATCGTTCTCGCAGGGGCGGCCGACGCCTCAGCTGCCGCCTCGGTACTCCTGCTCCCGCTTCGCTCCCCCCTCTTCTCCCGCGCCGCAGCGGCCGAGCGCGTAGCCCTCCTCGACATGTCCCTGCTCTGCGTGACGCGAGGAGGCGAGGAAGTGGAAGGAGGAGGAGGAGGAGGAGGAGGAGGAGGCGACGGGTGGAGCGCCGAGAGGTGGTGCCGGGCCGCCGCGGCGCTGCTCCCACTCGGCGGCGGCGGCGGCGGAGAAGCGGCCGCAAACGCCGCCTCTTCTCCTCCTCCTCCTCCTTCCTCTTCCTCCCGGGAGGCGGGGCACCTCGCCGGCGTGCTGCTGTGCTCGGCCCTGGGCCTCAAGGCGCTGCTGGCGCACCTCACGCACGAGGGAGGAGGCTCGGCCTCCTCGCCAAAGGCCTCCCCGCCGGCGCCGACGCCGCCGCTCCCGCCGCTCGCCGCGCTCGAGGCCCGGCGAGAGCTCGCGGGGGCGCTCGTCGCCGCCGCCGACGCGTCTCCTTCGGCGTCTTCGTCGACCGCGTTTGACCTCGTCGCGCTCGCCTTTTCCGCGTTCGACGTCCTGTCCAGCGCCGCTGAGGGGACCAGCGGGCGGGTCTTGGAGTCGCCGCCTCCCGCCGGGGGCCTGAGGGCGGCGGCGGCCCTGGCCAGAGGAGGGGAGGCCGGCGTCGTCGGCGAAGACGGCGGCGGCGGCGGCGAAGCCGCCACCTCCCCCGGCGGCGTCTGCTGCTCGCGGGGGGACTCCTCGCCGACGGGGCGGCGCTGCGCCGTCGTCCTCGGGGAGGTCCTCGCCTGCGCCGCCGCGGCGTTCGACCTCGACCCGAGCCGCCTGGGCCTCTCGGACGCCGCGGCGCTGGCGGCGGCGCTCGGGGCCGCGGTCGCCGGCGGCGCGTTCGGCGAGCCCTCCGGGCGGAGGAGACGGGGGGGGAAGAAGACCCCGCCTCTCAACTTTTGGACGGCGCCCGCCGCGGAGCCCCTGAGGAGGGCCCTCGAGTCCTCCCGGGCCGCCTACCCGGCTCTGCCCCTGCCCTTCCCCTGGATGCTCGCCGCCGTCGCCGCGGCGGCGAGGGAGGGCGGGAGCGCGGGCGGAGCCTTGCTGGCGTTCGCCGGCGACGTCGCCTCGGCGGCGACGCTGCACCCGGCGGGCGACCCCGCCGTCGTCGCTGCCGCCCCTCCCCCTCCTCTCGGTCAAGCTCCGACGTCGTCGTCGTCTTCTTCTCTGTCGACGATCGTCTCCGGGGGCCCCGTGGAATCGACCGAGAGGATCCCGCTGCCGGGGTGCAGGTGGCTGGCGCTGCCCCCCGGGACCAAGGGAGAAGCCTGCCCCGCGCCGGTCGGGGTCGGCGGCGACGGGTGGCCGGCCGCCGCCGCCGCCGAAACGGCGGCGCCGCCGACGACGCCGACGACGAGGCGCCGCGGCGCCTCGTGCCCCCCCCCCCCGGCGACGCCCCGCCTGCTCCTCGTGCGATGGACCCTGCCGCCGCCCGGCACCCCGCTGCGGCCCCCGGCCGGGGCGGGGCTCTACGTTCTGGTCTCTCGCGGGTGGCACGCCCTGGCGGCGGCCGAGGCGGCCCTGGCCTGCGAGGCCGCGGCCGCGGCCGCGGGGGGCCCGGGCCGCGGCTCGCCTCGCCCCCCGGCCCGCGCGCTCGCTGCTGTCGCCCCCGGTGGCCCCGTCGACGAGCTCTGCGCCACGCTCCGCGCGCTGGCCGCCCTCGCTCGCTCCGCCGGGGGAGGCGGCGGGAAGGGAGTTGCAGCGGCGGCAGCTCTGGCCGTCGCTTCTGCCTCGCCTCCGGGGAGCAGGGGCAGCGGCGTCGCCCTCGCCGCCGCCGGGGCCAGCGCGCTCGCCGAGACCGCCCTCAGGCTCCCCGCTGGCTCCCCCTCGCGCCTGCGCTCGCGCCTGGCGGCCGCGGCGTCGGCGCTGCGGCTGCTGGCCGCCGTCGCTGGCGCGGCGCCCGCCCTCGCAGCCCGCGAGGCCGCGGCCGTCGCCGGGCTCTTCTGCGGGCCCGGGCCGGCGCCGCTCTGGGTGGGCTTGGCCTCTTCTCCTTCGCCGCCGCCGCAGCAGCAGCAGATGGAAAGGAGCGGGGAAGGGCGCTGCCCGCTCCCGGCCCTGGAGCGGCTCCGCGGGGCCGCGGAGGCCTCGTGCGGCTGGTTCCCTGTCACGCGCGCCGCGCTCGCGCTCGGTGGCGAGCTCGCGAGGTCGGCCTCTTCTCTCCCTTCCGACGACGACGGCGACGATACCGCGCCGTCGTCGCTCGCCCGGGACCTTCTGTCGTTCGCGGTCGGGTCCGTTCTCCCCTGCTGCTGCCCTGCTGCGCCTCCGCCTCTTCCTCTGCCTCCGTCCAGGGGAGGAGCCGCCGCGGCAGCGGGGGCCCCCTCGCTGTTTTTGAAGGCGGCGACCGCGAGGAGGCGCGTCAGCGGCAGCGGCAGCGTCGCCGTGGAGCGGTGGCTCGTCGCGGCTTCCGCGCTCTCCCTGGTCCGCAAGTGTCTGTCTTCGCCGTCGCCCTCCCTCCGCGAGGCCGCCCTCAAGCTCCTCTCCTCTCCCGGGGTGGTGGAGACGGCCCTGCTCCCTTCGCTGCCCCCTCCTCCGCCGAGGGCGACGGCGACGACGTTCCTGCCGTCGACGAGGGCGGCGGCAGAGGCCGCCGCCGACTTCTACCAGCCCTGCAGCTCGCTCGAGGCCGCCGCCCGGGGCTCGGTGACGGTGGCCTGGCTCCGCCTGCTCCCGGAGATGCTTCCGCCGCCGCCGTCGAAAAAAGCCGGAAGCGGGAGCAACAACGACGCGGTCATCGCCGCGGCGCTCTTCGGCGGCTTCCCGTCGGCGGCGGCGACGCTCGCGGCCGCCGCGGTCGACGCCGCCGCCCCCGCGGGCTCCTCCTCGTCCGCCTCCTTCTCCGGTGCTGGAGGAGGCATCGTCGCCGTCACGGACCGCTTCACGGCCCTCGCCGCGCTCGCGGCCCTTGCCCGCGGCGCGGCTGCCCTCCCCGGCGTCTCGTTCGCGGCGACGCTGCCGCAGGCGGCTCGCGGAGGCGGCGGCGGCGGCGGCCTCTCCGCCGCGGCGAGGGCGGCGCTCTCGTCGCCACTCGAGCCCGCCTCGGCGGCCGCGGACCCGGCCTCGGCGGCCGCCGCGGCGGACATCATCGAGGTCGCGCTGCGGAGCCACCCGACGCTGGCCGCGGAGCTGCTGCTTCCGCCTCTGGTGTCGCAGCAGCAGCAGCGGGGAGAGGCCGCTGCCGCGGGCGGGGGAGCAGCAGGGGGAGGCTTGCTCGCGCTCCCGGCGCCGCCGGGGCCGGCGGCGGCGGAGGCAGCCGGCGCCCCTCCTCGCCCCCGCCCGCCGCACCCAACGGTCGCCGACGCCCTATGGCGCTCCCTGGCCGCCTTCCCGGCCCTGCGACGCGACGCCCCTGCCGGAGCCGCGGCCGTGGCGCGGGCCCTGCGCTGCGTCCTCGTCGCCGCCGGCGGCTCGGGCTCCGGCGGCGGCGGCGGCGGCGCGGGCGGGGGCGGCTCTGGCGGGGGCGCCGCGCTCGCGGCCCGCCCCGGGTTCTGGGCCGCCTTCGCCGACGCGCTCGAGGCCGCCGGGAGGCGCGAAGACTGCGACGAAGAGGAGGAAGAGGAGGACGACGACGAAGAGGACGACGAAGGAGAGAGGGGCTTCGCGGCGGCGGCGGACGCCGAGCTGCTGCGTGCCTGGTGCTCCTGCTTGCTCGTGACGCCGCCGCCGACGACGGCGGCGACGGCGGCTCCGGGCGAGGGCGTTCCCGCCGGCGGAGGCCCCTGGGCTGTCGCCGCCCGCTGGGCCCGGCGCTCTTCTTCTTCTCCTCCTTCTTCGAGCGATCCCGATTCCGCTCCCCCCGACGCGGGGATCGCGCTCCTCGCGCGGCTCTCGGGCTCGGCGCTGGAGCAGCTCCAAAGGAGGCGTCGCCGAAGCAGCAGCAGGAACGAAGCGGCTCCTTCTTCGGCGGCGGCAGCTGCCCGCGCCGCGGCCGACGCCGTCGTGCTCCGCGCCGCGGCCCCGAGGCCGCTGGCCCCTCGCTCGTGGGCCGACGCGTCCGCCGTCGGCTCTGCCCTGAAGGCTGTCGTCGCGGAGATGTCCTCCCTGGCCGCGGAGGAAGGAGCAGCGGCGGCCGCGGAGCAAGAGGCCGAGATGGAAGAAGAAGGAGGAGGGGCGGCGGCGGGGGGAGCAAAGCGCAAGAGCCCCTCTCCCCCTCCTCCTCCTCGTCGTCGTCCTCCTCCTCGCTCCGCGTCCGCCGCGGCCCTCGTCGCGCTCGCGGAGCCTCTTGCGAGGGTCCTGCTCGTGCTCGTGACCGCGGCCGCCTCGAGCGAGCCCTCTGCCCCTCCTGCCTCCTGCGGTCTGGCGCCGGCGGCGCTCGCTGCCTCGGGGCGCGCCGAGCTCCTCGCCGTCGACGCCGTCGCGCTCGCCGCGGCCTGGCTGCGCCGGCCCTCTTTCCTCTCTGCCGCCGCCGCGGCCTCTCCCGCCCCCGCCGGAGACGGAGGGGGAGAGGACTCGATCGCGGACTCGCTGCTGTCCGCGGCGCTGGTGATGCTCCGCGTCGCGCCCCCCGCCCCGGAGCTGAGGCCGGTCGCCGCGGCCGCCGCGAGGGAGGCGCTGGGGCCGTTCCTCGAGGCGTCTGTCGCCGGGGGCCGGGCGCCGGGAGCCGGCAAGAGGCGGGTCGTCTCCCCCGCCGCCGCCGCCGCCGCCTCCTCCGGTCCCTCCTCGGCCTCCTCGGCCTTGTCCACCGGGGCCCTCCTCGTCGCCTCGGCGTGCCTCCGCGCCGCCGTCCCGCGGCGGGAGTGGCTGCGCACGCTCGACGACGCCGGCGTCGACCCCGTCGAGGCGATCGACCGCGCCGCGCGAAACCTGCTGCGGGCCCACAGCGCGGCCGCCGCTGCCGCGGGCGAGGGGGGCGGCGGCGGCGGGAGGCCCGCCTCGACGGCCCTCTCTGCCGCGCTCGCCCTGGCGCTCGACGCCTGCCGCTCCGAAGCCGCGGCGGCGGACGCCCTCTCGGCGCGCGGGCTGCCGGCGAGGGTCTCCTCGCTCGCGCGGTGGCTGCTGGCGCCCGGCGGGCCCCGCGCCGCCGGCGGCGGGCTCCCGCTCGCCGGCGGCGGGGCATACGAGGTTCCCGCCGCCGCCGCCGCCGCCGCCGCGCCTCCCTCCCGTGCCCCTTCGTCTCCTCATTGCCGCTCCCGCTCCCACGAGCACTGGTGCTCGCTGATGTCGCTCGCGGCCGCCGCGGCGACGGGCGCCACCCGCGGCTCGGCCGCGAGCGGCGCGGCGGCGCTGGCGCTGCTGTGCGCCGCGGAGGAGCGCGTCGTCTCCGGGCTCTCTGCTGCTGCTGCCGCTGCCGCATCGGCGGCGACGGCGACGGCTCCCTCGCAGTTAGCTGCGACAGCAGCACGCGCGCCTCCTGCTGCTGCTGCTCTTCTTCTTGATCGAGGAGGAGGAGGAGGAGGACTAGGGGCAGGAGGAGCTGCTCCCTCTGTGGTCTCTTTCTCCTCTTCTCCTTCGTCGCACTCCTCGCTCTCGCTCGCGGCGGCGCAGGAGGCGGCGGCCGCCGCCGCCGTCTTGCGAGGCGCCTCCCGCGCGAGGGGAAAGTGGGAGGTGGCCCTTCCCGGAGGCCCCGCCGCCGCCCGCGCGGCCGCAGCGAGGATGCTGGAGAGGTTCGCGGGGGTGGGAGGAGCCTTAAGAGGAGGAGGCGCGGCGGCGGGAGGCTCGGAGCCGGCCTCCTTTGCCGTCGTCGCCGCCACGCCGGCCGAGGCTGCGGCGGCGAGGACGCCCGCGAGGCTCCCCCTGCGCGTCGGGTGGTTTGACGCTCCGGCGGTGCTGCTCCTCCCGGAAGGCGGGAGCAGTAACGGAGGCGGCCCCCTTGTCGAGCAGCAGCACCACCACCACCACCACCAAATGCGGCAGGCGCTGCCGCAGCCAGCGACGACGCCCTCCCCCCTCCGCCCTCTCCTCGTCTCCGCAGCGTCGACCGCGGCCGACTTTTACCGCCGCCGCCGCAGCGGGGGAGGAGAGGCCTCCTCGGGGATGCTCGTGCTGCCTCCTCCTCTCCCCGCGGCCTCCTCCGCGCTCCCCCCTCCGTTGGCATCATCGTCGACGTCTCCGCCGCCGAACGCGCTCGCGTTCGCCGTCGCCGAGAGGGCCTACGCCGCGGCTGCTCGAGCGGCCGCCTTCCTCGCGGAGACCGCGCCCGAGGTCGACGAGGACGAGGTCGCGGAAGCGGCCGCAAGGAGCAACGGCAGAAACAGGAGCGGCGGCAGCCTGGGCCCCTCGTGGCCGGCTCCCTCGGCGGTGAACGCCCTCTTGACGGCAGCTGCGGACGTCGCCAACGCGCTGCCGCTGCCGCCGCCGGTGGGCTCGAGCAGCAGCGGCGGCGGCGGACGCGAAGGCGAAGAAGGAAACGCCGTTGTCGATGTCGTCGGCGACGACGGGAGGAGGGTCGCCGCGACGGCGCTGGCGCTGCTCGAGTCCGCGGGGGCGCTTTCTGCCGCGGCCGGGAGCCCCCTGGCCGGAGAGGACGCCGTGGCTGCGAGGGCGGCCGCGGCACGATTGGAGAGGATCATTGGACTGTGAAAGAGTTTTGTAAAAAAAATTAAAAAATAAACGAGAAACGATTTTCACATTTTCGCCTCATTGGCATCGAAGAAGAAGATAAAAACAAAAATGCATCTCGTCGCCGCCTTCACGCCAGAGTCAGCTGCTCTCGGCGGGCTCACGCTTGGGGCTGGTAAGAGCCCTGAGAAACGGAGCGCGGGAGGGTCGAAAGAGTCGTCTGAGCAGGGCGGCGCGATAGAAGAGGAAGCTGTTTCGAAGCCATCGATCTTCCTTTCAACCTCCCTCGACAAAAAAAAAACACCATTTTCCCAACCTCAGCCGCCGCCGCCCGCCTCGCCCTCAACGGCCGAGTCCTGGGCATCTCCGGCATCTCCGGCGGGATCGCCCGCGGCCAGATCGACGCTCCGCGCGTCGCCTTCACCGCCGGGCTCCTCAGCGCCGGGGCACTGGCCCTCCCGGCGCTCTCCTCCTCGGCGGCGGCGGCCGGCGGGTCGGCGGCGACGCTGCTGCTCCAGGCCCTGCCGTCCTCGTCCTACTCCGTCGCCCGCGCCGTCGCCGCCGGGGCGCTTGTCGGGGTCGGCTCTGCCCTCGGCGGGGGCTGCACCTCGGGGCACGGTATCTGCGGCAACGCGCGCCTCTCGGCGAGGTCGGCGGCCTTCACCGGCGTCATGATGGCGGCGGGCGCGGCGGGCGCCGCCGCCTCGGGCGCCCGCGCCGCCGTCGGCTTGCCGAAGGCGGCCTCCTCTTTCTCCTCCCAGGCTGCTGCGGCTGCTGCGTTCTCCGTCGCCCCCTACGCGGCCCCCGCGGCGGGAGCCGTCGCCTCGGGGCTGGCGCTCCTCGCCGCCGCCGTCGGGACATTCGCGCTGCTCGCGCTCGCGGGGAACAAGCGCAGCGCCGAGGGAGAGAAGAAGAGAGCGCTCGAGCTCGCGGCTGAGTTTTCGACCGGACTCTTCTTCGCGCTGGGCCTGGGATTCTCGGGGATGCTGCGCCCCGCCAAGGTCGTCGCGTTCCTGACCCCCCTCGGGGCCGGGGGCTGGGACCCCTCCCTCGCGGTCGTGATGGGGGCGGCGCTCGCCGCCGCGGTCCCCGCGACCCAGCGCGCGCTCGCCGCCGCGAGGAGGAAGAGCAAGCCCGCGTGCTCGTCGTCGTTCTCGCTGCCGACCAAGACCGCGGTCGACGCCCGCCTGCTGGCGGGCGCCGCCATCTTCGGCGCGGGCTGGGGGGTCGGCGGGATCTGCCCCGGACCTGGGCTCGTGGCGGCCGCGGCGGGGGCGGGGGGGACCTACCTGGCGTGGAGCGCTGCCTTCCTCGCGGCGCACGCTGTAACCTCCGCGGCCGCTGCGTCCTAGTTTGTGGGGAGAGGGGAGAGAGGGAGAGAGAGAGGGAGGGGGAGAGAGAGAGAGAGAGAGAGAGAGAGAGAGAGAGAGAGAGAGAGAGAGAGAGGGGGGGGGGGGGGGGGGGAGAGTGAGAGCGGGCGCGCGAGGGGTGGGTTGTTGGTGTGTTAGTGA
>Ga0315287_10004800_pt1 | contig 13231 bp, 12 predicted proteins | sample YL17G11_0_MG_FD_205037 | JGI IMG/M metagenome (GOLD analysis project Ga0315287, IMG submission 205037) | Sediment microbial communities from Yellowstone Lake, YNP, Wyoming, USA - YL17G11_0 | ecosystem: Environmental > Aquatic > Freshwater > Lake > Sediment | place: USA: Wyoming | collected... | reverse complement strand
GACACCAAGGGAGACTGGTTGGTCTCCTCAATTGACAGCGGCGGCCCCGCTGCCACGGACTTCTTCCAGGGAGGCGAACAATTCTCCCTCGACAGCAGCTTTGCACTGGCTTGGGGCGCTGGTTCTCGAATGACCGTTGCCGAGACTGGGGACATCGCTTGGGGTGCGATCCTTCAGATGACCTGGCTGAATCCAAAGGGATCGAGGTCTTCTTGGACCGACCCGCAGGACTCTGACATCGCGATTGACGCCACCATCGACCTCCAATACTGGGAGATCCAGTTGGCTGCAGGACCCACTTTGAACCTCGGGTCCGTATGGCTGTATGGCGGGCCGTTCTTGTCCTTCACCAAGGGAGGCGCGGACGTCCAAGGAACCTGGTCTGACATGGACATAAATGGCCCAATTCAAGCGACGCATGACCTTCGTGAAGATGCCAAATTTGGCGGCTACGGAGGAATGCAGTTGAACTTGGCCGAAAACCTGTGCTTATACGCCGAAGGCCAATTCACTGGCGGCGGTTGGGGCATCGGCGCTGGGGGAGTCTGGAGAGTGAACTAAGCATTGTCTAAAATGAGGCCGGCCTCCGATGCCTTCACGGGGAGCAAAGGCATGGAGGCCGGACGTACAGAGACGAGTCCCTACCTACGAACTACGGACTTTTAGAGAAGAGGGTGAATAAGGGGGGACTCTCTTGGGGAAGGTAAGAAAAGACGTTGAGAAGGAGATCTATTAGGAAACTTCCATGTCTATTTGTCTGTATCGGTCTCATCCTGGACCACTCCTCCATATAACAACCTATGTTGGTTTGTATTATAGGCCCTGAGTCCTCCCTGTCAACTTTTTTATCGCCAGAAATGCAAAAAAACGCAGTTTTTTAGGCCGTTGTGCATATATTGGCTGAAGACGCCAATAGGATCTGGAGCAAGGCCCGCTGGAAGTGCAGCCTGTTCTCGGCCTGATCGAAGATGACTGAATGGGGCGATTCGGCCGCCTCGTCGGTGATCTCATGACCTCGATGCGCAGGCAGACAGTGCATGATCTTGGCCTTGGGCGAGTGGCGCAACAACTCAGAGTTGACTTGATAGCCTGTAAAGGCCCTGATTCGATCCGCCGTCTCCTGCTCCTGGCCCATGCTGACCCATGTATCGGTATAGATTACGTCAGCCCCCCGCACCGCCTCTACCGGATCGCGTATCTGCACCAGACACGGCCCGTGTTCGTTTGCCGCCTTGATCGTATCTGGATCCAGTTCGTAACCGACAGGCGAGGCAACGGTCATTTGCATGCCGAACTTGGCGGATGCAAAGGCCAGCGCCCGGGCCACATTATTGCCGTCGCCAATAAAGGTGAGTTTGACACCGGCCAGGCGTCCGCAGTGTTCCTGGATCGTCAGCAGGTCCGCCATAGCCTGGCATGGATGTGACCAGTCGCTGAGGGCATTGATCACCGGCACGCCCGCGTACTGGGCCAACTCCAGCAACGTTTGGTGCGTATAGGTCCTCGCCATGATCCCATGCACGTAGCGTCCCAAGACCCTGGCGATGTCCTTGACCGGCTCTCGCTGGCCTAGGATGCCGATATCGTCGGGCTTCAGGTTGATGGCGAGTCCACCCAGGTCGGCCATCGCAACTTGAAAGCTCATACGGGTGCGGAGGCTGGCCTTCTCAAAGACCATGGCCAGAATCTTGCCAGCCAGCGTACTCTGGAGCTTACCCCGTCGATGGCGCAGTTTGAGCTCGGCGCTGAGTGCCAGGAGATCCTCGAGCTCCTTGACCGTACAATCCTGGATGCAGAGGAAGTGTCTCACCGTGTCTATTCGCTCAATACGCCATCAAGAATCTGGATGGCCTGGTCAATCTGGTCCTGGGTGGCGATCATCGGCGGCATAAACCGGATGACCGTGTCGTGCGTACAGTTGATTCGTAGACCCTTCTCAAGGCACCGCTGTACGATCTTGGCCCCGGGGACTGTCAACTGCACGCCGATCATAAGGCCGATGCCCCGCACCGAATCGATGATCGGGTGCTTATGCTTGAGCCCGAGCAGCTTTTGCCTGGCGTACGTTCCTATCCGAGTCGCATGGTCCAGCAGATGGTCCTCTTCAATCGTCTCGATCACGGCAATCCCCGCTGCGCAGGCCAGGGCATTTCCGCCAAACGTGGAGGCGTGTTTGCCTGGCACCAGACACGCGGCCACATCAGGTCTGGCCATCATCGCGCCGATAGCAACCCCGCCGCCTAATGCCTTGGCCATTGTAATGATGTCAGGTTCAACATCGAAATGCTGAAAGGCGAACCACTTGCCGGTCCTGCCAATCCCGGTCTGGACCTCATCTAAAATCATCACGGCCTTGTGCTCGTCGCAGAGCCGACGCAGGGCTTGCAGGTACTCAGGAGTCGCCACATTGATGCCGCCCTCACCCTGGATAGGCTCGACCATCACGGCCGCCACCTCATCTGTAAACGCGGCCTCCAATGCCTTGATATCGTTGAACGGGACATAGACGAATCCCGGCAGCAGAGGCAGGAAGCCCTCGTGATATTTCGGCTGCGCAGTGGCGGTGACTGTGGCAAAGGTCCGGCCGTGGAAGCTGCCTTCTGCGGTGATGAACTTGTACTTCTCCGGCTGCGTGTGCAGACGCGCCAGTTTCAGGGCCGCTTCGTTGGCCTCTGCACCGCTGTTGCAGAAGAAGCACTTGCCGCCAAAGCCCCGTTCGCTCAGGAGCTGCGCCAGTCGCCCCTGCGGCTCGGAGTAAAACGTGTTGTCGATGTGGATCAACTCGCCCACCTGTTTTCGCACGGCCTCTACCACCCTGGGGTGACAGTGCCCAAGGCCGCTGACGGCCCAGCCAGGGAACATATCCAGGATCCGGTTGCCGTCCGCATCAAAGAGGTAGCAGCCCTCTCCCCGGATGATCACGCGGGGCAGACGGGCATAATTGGCAACCACGTACTTATTGAAAAGATCGATCGTCTCTTGGGTCGTCATGTTCGTGTCTTAATCAAATGGACCTTCCAAAGAAGAGGCTCGCCGGATGACCGGATCATTCCTGGATCGCATGCCGGACCACTTCCGGATTTAGAGTGCCTTCGGCTATGCTCGGGACGGATCTGGCTTCAGGGTCCCTGACGATCTCCGTACCGATGCCCTTTTCCGTGTAGATCTCCAGAAGCAGCGAGTGGGCAATCCTGCCGTCGATCATATGTGCCTTCCTGACCCCTCCATCGAGGGCCGTCAGGCAGGCCTCGATCTTGGGCAGCATCCCGCCCGTAACGATCCCTGCGTCCATCATGTCCTTGATCTGTTTCTCGTCCAAGCTCGAGAGGCAACTGTCGGGATCGTCGATGTTTCGGCGGATGCCGTGAGTATCGCTGACCATCACCAGCTTCTCGGCCCTGACCGCAGCGGCTACCATGCCGGCAGCACTATCGGCATTGACATTTAGCTTGCCTCCGGCCCTGTCCCGGGCGATCGAGGCGATCACCGGGATGATGCCGTCGACACAGAGCGTTGTCAGGAGCTTGCTGTTGACCTCCGTTACCTTGCCGACCAGGCCCATGTCGATCTTGCGGCCGTTCTCGCCGGGCAGCCGCAACGGCTCGGCAAACAGCACGCAACTGCTGAGCGAATGCAGGGCCATGCAATTGCAGCCCAGGTCCTCCAGCATCTTGCACAGGGGGGTATTGACCTTGTGGATCAGTGTGTGCTCGGCGATGGTCAACGTCCGTTCGTCGGTGTAGCGGCGACCCTGGACCCAGACCGGCTCCAAGCCCGCATCGCTCATTGCCCTAGTAATGGCCTTGCCGCCGCCGTGTACGATGATCGGCTGCATGCCGACCGTGGCCATGAAGGCGATGTCGGTAAGCAGTTGCCTTTGCAGCGGCAGGTCATCGAGAACGCTACCACCCAGTTTGACCACCACGATCCGGCCCCGGAAGCTGCGGATGTAAGCCATAGCCTCGATGAGGGCACTTGCCTTGGCAATCGCTTGCTCCATAGTCTTACCTCACCATACTCTAGAAAACAGAAACTCAGTATGATAGTCAGTTGCGGTGTGAAGGTCAAGCCCGAATTCAGGAATACCGCAGCAGGGAGAGGATTCAGATAGACCTATGGCCGGGAAAGCCAACCGGCGAGGCGACCGACGTGGCATTAAGTACCTTTCCGCCGACGCCCCGCTTGCATCCAATCCGACCGAGAGCAGCTAATCGACCACCTGGACCCTTGACAGGCCCGGCATCAGCATGTTGTAGACCGCAACCGCATCGCCGTTGTGCAGCCGGATACAGCCGCGGGAACCTCGCTGGCCGATCTGGTTGGGGTCGTTGGTTCCGTGAATGGCGAAGCCCGTTCTGCCCACGGCATTGCCGTCGATGCCTTCCAGCCCAATCCAGCGAGATCCGAGCGGATAGTCCGGATCGTCGCCTCGATACACACGGCCGGTGTCCGGATCGGTCCACTGAGGCTTGATGTGCTTGTCCCCAGGCTTGACCATCCACCAGCCGGTCGGGGTCTCATAGCCGGGCTTGCCCAATCCTACCCGGTAGCTCTTGACAAACCTCGTCTGAAGATACACGTCCATGGTAAACGTGGATCTGGAGACCTTGGCGTGGAATGGGCCATCGACCACCTTGAGGGTCTGTCCCGCCTTGAGGGCCTGGGGCCGCGGAAGCCGGTTGATGGTCATCAGGACCTCGTAAGGCACCTTGTGCCGCTCGCCGATGATCCGCAGTTGTTCCCCGGACTGGACCGTGTAGGCCTGGCACAAGGTATCGCCCGGATACACGGATGGACCAAACAGCCACTGGTCGGCAAGTTCCGAAAGCTTACCCTTGATCACTTGGCTTTGCCCCAGGCTCATGGGCTCCTTCAAGATATCGCTTAGCTTGTCTCGAATCTCGATCAGACGACTGGGATCGGCGATCAAGACCGCCATGGCCTCGGCCACGGCCACAGCGACAGACGACTCGGCCGGCGACGGAACGGCAGGGGGCACCACCGCCTGAGTCTGAGGCACACCTGAAGCGGAGGGGCTCGAGGCCGTTGGTACGGCACTCTGAACGGATAGGACGGAACCGGGGCTTTGCGGCCCACCCGTGATACGGCCCTGAAACACGCGCACCGCCGCCAACACTCCCACACCAACGATGATGACTGCCCCCGCGGTGATCCATACCTGGTAGGATCTCTTCTGTCCGGAGGTTGATTCTGAAACATACCTCGCCATCGACTAGACTCCTTTCCGGTCTTGGATACAAAGTACCTGTTCGTCGGTCACCAGCCAATCAACAGGCCGGTCTGCCTCGGTCACAGGGACCGATTCCACTATCTGCTCAAAAAAACAAAATCCACACCGCACGGCCCTAAGCCGCGGGTCGGCAAAAAAACGATCGTAGAACCCTGCCCCACGGCCAAGCCTGTGTCCCTGCCTGTCAAATCCCAACCCAGGGGTCACGACCAGATCGATCCGCTCCACGTCCACGACTGGGCCGCCGAGCGGATTTCTTAGGCCGCCTCGCTCGACGGCCAAGTTCCCGCCAAGCGATTCAATCTTCACGGGCGTCATCATTCGGCGGCCCCAATCCACCTTGGGCGCAACTACGGTCTTACCCTTTTGCCAGGCAGCGGCTATGGCCATGGCAGTATCGATCTCATCCGGCATGGACAAGAACATCATCACCACCGACGCCTGCTGAAACGGCACACATGCCACAAGCAACCGGCAGGCCCTACGGCTCTTCTGATCCTTAAAGTCAGTGGTTATCGTCTGGAGCCGATCGCGCAATTGCCGCCTAAGCTCAGCCTTGTCCATCAACCATCCTTACTTGACTTGGCCGTCTTTCTTGGCCCCTGCGTCATTGCCGCTATCTTCTAACAAGGCCCGAAGCCTTTGTAAATAATCGGCGATGGTTTTTTCGTGGCCGCGGCCCGTGGGCCGGTAGTATTGGGGCGAGGGAGGCGGCAAATAGGCCTGAGAGACAAATCCTTCCGGGTATCGGTGCGGGTACTTGTAGTCAATGCCAAAACCTTGCTTCTTGGCACCTGCATAGTGACTATCGCGAAGGTGCTTGGGCACCGGCTTGAGGGGCCTGGACTGCACATCGGCCATTGCCTCCCAGATGGCGGACGCAGAGGCATTGGACTTTGGGGCACATGCCACGTAGATAGCTGCCTGGGCCAAGACCAGTTGGGCCTCCGGAAAACCGACGAAGTCGGAAACCTGCACTGCCGCGCCAGCCAACACCGTGGCCATGGGATCGGCGTTACCCACGTCTTCGGCTGCACAGACCGCGATCCTACGGGCGATGAATCGTGGGTCCTCCCCGCCGGCGATCATCCGGGCCAGCCAATAGACCGTGGCATCCGGGTCAGAGCCTCTCATGCTCTTCTGTAGGGCACTGGCCAGGTCGTAGTGGCTGTCGCCAGTGGCGTCATAGTGAACGACCTTGTTCTGGATCGACTGTCCAGCCAATTCCAGATCAAAATTGACGGCTGCCTGCTTTTTCGATCCAACCTGGGACAGAATACCCACTTCCAGTGCTGTCAAGGCCTTTCTGGCGTCGCCATCGCAGGCCACTGCCAGAAACTCCAATGCCCGCGGGTCGGCTGTCGCCTCGTACTGACCAAGGCCCCGCCCACGGTCCACCAAGGCCCTCTTAAGGATCTCCACGACATGGTGTTCTTTCAGAGGCTCGAAATAGAACACGGTGCTGCGAGAAACCAGGGGTGAGTTGATGGCAAAGTACGGATTCTCAGTGGTAGCCCCGATCAGGATGATAACACCGGATTCCGTGTCTTCCAGGAGCACGTCCTGCTGGGAGCGGCTGAACCTATGGATCTCGTCGAGAAATAGGACCGTACGCGTGCCGTTAACTGCCAGACGATCACGGGCCTGGGCCAGGATCTGACGGATGTCGGCTACACTGGCTGCCGGCGCACTGACGGCACAGAACGCGGCCTTGCTCTGATTGGCGATCACCCTACCAAGGGAGGTCTTGCCCGTGCCGGGCGGTCCATAGAAGATCAAACTGGTCAGCCGATCTGCCCGTAGCATCCTGTGAAGTAACTTGTCAGGTCCCAGGAAGTGCTCCTGGCCAACGAAGTCCTCCAACACTTGAGGCCTCATGCGTATTGCAAGTGGCATGGCTGCGTTGAAATTGGCCTTTTCAGCGCTGCTAAATAGGTTCTCTGCCGTCTCCTTGGGCATGCCCTATATTTTATAGCCAATCCCTCTGTCTGTCGAATCTTTTGAGGGCCAAGCAAGGGTTGCCCATTGCCATGCCTGGATACGATCTTATACTCACGGCATGACGGTGTCCGTCCTATGAACGAACTGCCAATCGGAGTCCCTTATGACACGAGCAACCCTGCCCAAACCCTCACGAAGGCTTGCGTGGTTAATCATCGCCTCAAGCGTGTTGGCGGTTGGTACAGGTGTCTGGATATGGAAAGAGGTCATCGAGGACCGCGTCATTCCAAAACGCTGGGGCGTGGTCGAGGATGGGACCATCTATCGTAGCGGACAGCTCCATTCCTACTTGGTAGAGAAGACGCTCAAGCGGTACAGGATCGCCACCATAGTATCGCTTACCTTCGACGACCCAAATGATAAGAACCAACAGGCAGAGCACCGGGCCGCAGCCAACCTGGGTATCGACCTCCAACGCTACCCCCTGAGCGGCAATGGCACAGGCGACATCCACAACTACGCCAAGGCCGTTGCCGCGATCGTGCGGTCCAGGGTATCCGGCAGGCCGGTGCTGGTCCACTGTGCTGCCGGGAGCCAGCGTACAGGCGGTGCGATCGCCTTCTATCGACTGCTGGTGGAAAGACGTCCCACTTCCTTTGTATACCGTGAGCTTCGCCGATACGGCTGGAAACCATCAAATCGAGCGTTGCTCGACTATGTGAACGGTCATATGGCTGAACTGGCACAGGTGCTGGTGGAAATGGATGTCATCAAAGATGTCCCCACCCCTCTGCCTGTACTTGTCAGCCAATGACCTTGCACCCCCTTGCAGCGGAGTCAGACCGCAAGCACGATCCGCCAAGAAACATCAGGCAATGAAGACATACGCCCCCATTCTCGATCGTATACCCATGTTAAAAAAGAAGTTAGAACGATATTAACTCGCGGCGACCTCCACAAAAAAAAACGATTTTTTATTTGATTTCAGGTCGGCCGCCGATACAATTCCATGACATTAATCCAAGGGACTGGTAAGGGTACTATATGCTTGGAGGCTATTGGATGAGAGTGAGAGATGGGCCATGAAGAGCCATGGTGGTGATAGTCGTCCACAAAAGAGAAGAGTGCGTTCGGTGAAGAAGGCAGAAGAAGGTAATTAAGGATTTTGAAAGGGAAGTACTATGAAGCGAACGATGGTTCTGTTGAGTATGGCTGCTTTGCTTTTGGCCGGCACAGTCAGTGCGGCTGTAAAGCAGGGCGACATGGAAGTAGATGCCTTGGCGGGTTATACCCAGCTCAGCTCCGATGGAGGCGGTGACGTAGACGCCATGTTCCTGAGCGGCCGGGTCGGCTACTTTGTCACCAACAACGTCCAGGTGGCTGGTGTCGGTATGGGTGCATGGATTGATGCGGGCGGGTCAGACGTGAGCCTGTATGCCATCGGCGCAAGCGGCAAGTTCTGCTTCACGCCTGACAAGCAGTGGGTCCCATATATCGGCGCCCAGATCCTGTGGGGAACGGCTGACCTCGGCGGTGACAGCGCTGACGGCATGGTGTACGGAGGACTCGGCGGCGTCCGCTTTGAATGCACTCCCACTACAGATCTGTTCATCGAAGGCCAGTATAACTTGTTTGGTGGAGACCTTGGTGAAGGCCTAGACAGCATGATCCTGGTAATGGTGGGCTTTGTCCATCAGTGGAAGTAGGCCTTTGGGTGTAGATTACATACCGAAAACACTGACCTGAGATTAAGAGCTGTGGGCCCAAGGGCTCACAGCTTTTTTATTTTAGGACCTTGGACCCAGGACTTTTGGCTTGGTCAAGCGGGTTTCGGGCTGTACAATAGCAGCAAGACGAACTTTGGAGGACACGTGATGAGAAGGTCCGTGTATGGGATGTCCGTGGTGTGGCTGTGCGCCGCAGCCGTCGGTTATGCGGCCCCGCAGCCGGCGATCGTCCAGGCCCCCAGCCAGTGGACGGCCAAGGTAGGGGTGGAGCCGCTTCGCCCTATAACCCTGCGAGTCGGAGAACAGGACCATGCCAGGCGGTTCTGGTACACGATTCTCAGGGTTGAGAACTCCATGGCCAGGGATGTCGACTTCTATCCCCAGGCCGACCTGATGACCGACACCTTCGAGCTTGTTCCAACTGGAAGGGCAGTGCCATCAGATCTCTGCCAGATCATCAAGGCCCGCCACACCGGCACATATCCATTATTGGAAGACCTGCCCTTCCTCGGCACCAAGATACTCCAAGGCCGCGACCACGCCAGGGATTTTGCCGTCATATGGCCGGACTTCGATCCGAAGGCCAAGGCTGTCAAGTTGTTTATTTCGGGACTCAGCAACGAGACGGTTGTCATTGACCATCCTACCGCTAGGGACCAGACTGGAAAGCCGGCCAAGGTCTTCTTGAGAAAGACCCTTCAATTGGACTTCGCGTTACAGGGGGAGTCCGACCTGCGTGGCGATGAAGATATCCGCTTTATTACAAGTCGCTGGGTGATGCGATAGCCTATGCCCTTCTGGTCAGGCTGTGTTGGGCCAGGTCAACCAAGGCTTCTCGGGCATCCGAGCGTCCGACTCCGTCCAGGCAGCGCAAGGCCTGATCGACATAATGCTCGCAACTGACCCGCACGTAATCCAGGCTCCCGTGTCTGATCGTCAGGTCTCGGAGGCTGTGGGACACATCCTCGTCACGATGGAATCGATCGAGCAAGGCCTCACGATCGGCCTTGCCCATGACACGCAACAGGTGGATCAGCGGCAACGTCAGGGTGCCCATGCCTATGTCACGTCCAGTGGACTTACCGACCTGTTCCGGATCTGCCAACAGATCCAGAACGTCGTCGGTCACCTGAAAGGCCATACCCAGGTTCAAACCGTACGCCGCCATCGCCTCGGCCTGCTGGCCGGAAGAATCCGACAGGACCGCTCCCGCCCGACAACACCCGCTGAAAAACGAAGCGCTCTTGTCTGCGATGATCTGCAGATGCTCCTGTTCGGTGATCTGCCAGTTGCCCCTCTGCAGGGTCTGCCGTAACTCCCCCTGGCAGACCCGATAGGCCGTATCCGACACAACGCGGGCGACCTCCGGCCGCAGATCTGCGCACCTGGCCAGAACCCTCGAAAGAACCAGATCGCCCATGAGCACCGCCGCTTCGTTACCCCACAAACGATTGGCAGCAGGACGGCCCCTTCGGGTGTCTGCACCGTCCAGGACGTCATCGTGCAGCAACGTGGCCTGGTGGATCATTTCCATGATCGCAGCCGCCTGAAGGTGTTGTTCGGTGAGACTTCCAAAACAGAGGCCTGACACCAAGACCAAGCCGGGACGGATCATCTTACCTGCCCCACCCAGGACGTGATCCATCAACGTCCGCAGTTGACCGGACAGGGCCTCGCCGGCCAACTCGGCCACGATCAATGACCGCACGCGGTCCAGTTGTCCCTGGACGATCTGAAGCGGAGGGATCGGGTGGGCGCACGGGTGGGTCACTGCATTCGTGTGCGACGGTTGTGGCATGTCTCTCCAATTCCATCTATTCGCGGCTTGGGCATCGACGGGCCATAGGCCTATTGGCCGCGGGCATACTCAAAAAACCGCCGGCGCAGAAGCCCAGTGATGGGCCCAGGCGAGCCGTCGCCGATCACGCGTCCGTCGATCTCCACCACGCCGATGACCTCGGCAGCCGTGCCCGTCAGGAAGCACTCGTCACAGATATACAGGTCGCATCGGGTCAGGTTCTTTTCTACGACCTCAACGTCCTCTTTCTGGGCCAGCCGCACTACCACATTGCGGGTGATGCCCTCCAAAGAACCGGCCTCCACTGGCGGCGTGCATACAACGCCCCGCCTTACAATGAAGACGTTGTCGCCCGTGGCCTCGGCCACGTACCCTTCGTGGTTGTACATGATGGCCTCAGGCACATTGCTGTCGAGGGCCTCGATCTTGGCCAGGATGTTGTTGAGGTAATTGAGGCTCTTGACCTGCGGAGGAATAGCCAAGGGGTGATTGCGGACCGTGGTTGCACTGATCACCTTCATCCCCTTTTCGTACAACTCCTCAGGATAGAGCTGAATCTTGTCGGCAATAATAAACACGCACCCCTGCTCACAGTTGAAGGGATTCAGACCCAGGTTCCCCACACCCCGCGTGACCACCAGCCGTATATACCCATCCGCCACGGCGTTGGCCCGCACGGTTGTATGCACGGCTTCGACGATCTGCTCCCGGCTCATGGGAATCTGCAAACGGATCGCCTTGGCAGACTCATAGAGGCGGTGGATGTGGGCCTCCAACTCGAAGACTTTGCTACGGTAAACGCGAATCCCTTCAAAGACCCCGTCGCCATAAAGCAGGCCGTGGTCGAACACCGAGATCCTGGCATCCGCTTCATCCACCAACTGGTCTTTAAGCCATATCTTCAGAGCCATCTACCAGTCTCCTACGAGAAGGCTAGTTCATTTTGTCGTCCCAGGCGTTGCCTAAATCCCTAATGCCGCTCACCCGAAGCGGTCAGCCCATCGGCCAATGTCACCACACGACCAGCCTTGGAGGCCACACACGGATCGTGGGTGACCATCACGATGGTCTGGCCCGACCGATTCAATGCCTCAAAAACCTCTAGGATACCGTTTCCGGTGACCGAGTCAAGGTTCCCGGTCGGCTCATCGGCCAACAGCAGTCGTGGCCTGTTCATCAAGGCCCTGCCAATCGCCACCCGCTGCCGCTCTCCGCCGGATAGTTGCCATGGCTTGTGCTGAATCCTGCCCCCAAGGCCCATCTGTTCCAGCACCTCCATGGCACGTTTTCGCGCCTGCGAACGATAGGCCAGCCAACCCAGCGCACTGCGGCTGACCATGGCCGGCAGGCACACGTTTTCCAACACATTTAGTTCGTCCAACAAATGGTAGAACTGAAAGACAAAACCGACCGTCTGGTTGCGGAACTGATTGAGCCGCCGGGCGCTAAAACCCGAGATATCGTCTCCTTCGAAACGGACAGATCCCTTGTCCGGCCGGTCCAGTCCTCCGAGAATATGCAACAAGGTGCTCTTGCCGCTACCTGAGGCACCCACGATGGCCACAAACTCACAGGGTCGAATCTGGATGCTCGCCCCCCTGAGCACGGTCACATCGGCAACACCCATGCGGTAGGACTTGTATATCCCCTCAGCCCTTAAGATCGGAGGCCGTTCGCTCATAGCTGACCTACCTGCAAGGTTTCTATGGGACGGGTCCTGGCCGCCTGCAAGGTCGGGACCACCGAGCCCAAGAGGCTCACCCCTACGGCGGAGACGGCCACGATCACAACTACCTCCATATGGATCTGACTGGGGATATCCCCTATGGCAAAGATGGTACGATCCCACAACTGAAAACCGAAGTGGTCAAAGAGCCAACCTTCCAGTCGGTTGATCTTCAACAGGAATACCCACCCCCCCAGCAGCCCCACCGCGCCACCCAGGGAACCGACCAGAACGGCAAACCCGGAAAACAGCCCTATAATGCCTGCGTTCGAGGCCCCTACGCTCTTGAGGATGCCGATGTCCTTGCTCTTATGGCCAACGATCATATAGAACACGACGAACACTATAAAGACCGCCGTCACCGCTACTAAGACGAACATCAACACCATTGCCAGTTCCTCTTTTTCCAGCGGCGCAATGGTGGCCCGGCGATAAGTCTTCCAGTCCTTGACCAATACCGCTTGGAGCAGGTCTGCCTGGGGCTTGCCAAAGCAGCCTTGCTTGAAGTCCTGCCACAATCGATCCACCCGGCGAGTGCCTTCATCGACGTTCATACCCGGGCGGAACTTCACATGAATGGCAGTGGCCCTGGGGATGGGTCCTGCCATGCCGCATAGGACCTGCAGTTGCCCAAACGGCAGATAGACCACGTCATCATCTTCACGCGGCAGTCCCGTGTGGGCCGTGTCGCTGAAGGTGAAGCGTTTGGTGCTCACCTCCCCCGCCCCTGCCCTGGCAGGGGCCCCCTTTGCCGTCAGTGGAAAACAGGTGATCTCATAGGCCTTGCG
>Ga0315287_10004799_pt1 | contig 13232 bp, 14 predicted proteins | sample YL17G11_0_MG_FD_205037 | JGI IMG/M metagenome (GOLD analysis project Ga0315287, IMG submission 205037) | Sediment microbial communities from Yellowstone Lake, YNP, Wyoming, USA - YL17G11_0 | ecosystem: Environmental > Aquatic > Freshwater > Lake > Sediment | place: USA: Wyoming | collected... | reverse complement strand
GAACGTTTATGATGAGGACGAGGATGAACAAGGGTTGAGGTTTGAAAAGAAAAAACAAAAAGCTTGTCGCCGCTCGATCAGTCTGCCAATCGAAACCACCTTCCGCGTTCCTTTCCCTGCTCTCGCCTTTTCTTTCTGTCTGCGTGGATCTCGTCTTAGAGTCGTCGCAATACGTTCTACGATCTCAAAGAATAAAAAAGGCGCAATTTGACAGCGCTACTGAGGCCGACGGAATCCAAAAAAAGAAAGGAAGGGAAAAAACTTCGAAAACTCACGTCGGCTTCGAGCAACGCTCGCCGGATCTCGCGCATGGGCCCCTTGATGTTTTCTGCCGTCAGCTTGCCATCGATGCGGATCGAGTCCCATGCCTTGGAAAGGGAATTAGACAGCGAGTCGAAGGAGGCCGAGGCGCGGACGACGAGGAGATTGGTCGACGAGCGCCGTCGGCGGCGAGCGGAAGAAGAGGCGACGACGACGGCTGATGAAGATAGAGGCGTCGCCGTCGGCCTTCGGAGGAGGAGCTGCTGCTGCAATGAGGCCTGAGCTAGCCTCTGAGAGAGCGGTCTCGTCGACGCGGAGGCCGTGGCGCTGGCTCGCGAGACGGTCACGCCGACACGCATTGCGAAGAGGACGAAGAGGAAGACGGGCGAGTGAAGCAAGAATTGGCTTCGGGAAAGAGTGAGAAGAACCAGTTTTTTTTCATTTTTCGCTCTCGCGAAAGCAAGAGAGAGAAAAAGCGAAAGACGGAGGGAGAAAGCGTCCACTTCGACTTCTTCTTCCTCCTTTTTCCACGACACGCGGGCTCGGAGTTTTTCTCGTGGCTCCCGCAAAGAGACAGAGAAAAAAGAAAAGGCGTGTGGAAGCGAGCAAAGAGAGGAGAAGAAGCACGACGTCGCCGCTCTCGACCATCGATCGGAAAAAAGGCATTCAAAAAAACCATGATCTCCTTCCCGGCCTACGTCGCGCTCTCGGCGCTCTCGGCAGCCGCCGTTGTCTCCTACGCATTCGCCACGAGGGAACAGTGCGTTTTTTCGAAGTCGGAAAAAGAAAGCGATCAGAGGAGTAGAAAAAAGGAGAGAGAGCGAGAGAGAGAGAGAGAGAGAGAAAGCGAGCGACCGATTGACGCTCACTCGAAAAAAACCGCGGCCTCGACACCTGACATCTCATTCCAGGTTCTTCCCTGCCGTGGCCTACCTCTCGACGGCCCGCGTCCCCATCGCGGCCCTCGCCAACGCGGGACTCGTACTCGTGCTCCTGCTATACAGGGCGGCCACGCGCCTCTTCCTGGCGGGCGGGCTGCGAGAGGCAGAGGCCGAGCGCGTGTCGGACCGGCTCGTCGCGGCGGCGATGGAGACGGCACTGGCGATGGCCGTCTTCCGCGCCGACGCGAGCCCCGTGGCCGCCGCCGGCTTTGTCCTTCTGGCCGCGGCCAAGGTGCTGCACTGGCTGGCCGCCGACAGGGTGGCCCACCTGGAGTCGAATTCGAGCTCCGCTTCCGGGCTCGAAGAAGAGGGAGGAGCAGGAGGAAGAGGAGGAGGAGACGGAGGAGGCCAAGGTCGAGCGCGACGACAGCGACGCCTCCTCTCCCGCCTCGTCTCCCTGGGCCCCGCGCTCCGCCTCGCCACCCTGCTGCTCCTCCTCCTGCTGCTCGACGCGCTCGCCTTCCGCCTCGCGATGGACGCGGCCCTGCTCAGGCCGGACGGCGTCGCAGTGCTGTTCGCGTTCGAGTGCGTGATCCTGGCCTCGGCCGCTGCGGGGGCGAGCGCCCGCGCCGCGCTCGCGCTCGCAGACCGCCTCCTGTTCGCGGGGGGCTGGGAGGGCCGCGGCGCCGCGACCTTCTACCTCGAGCTCGCGACCGACCTCACGCACCTCCTGGTGTACTCGGCCTTCTTTGCCGCCGTGTCGGCGGCGCACGGCCTGCCGCTGCACCTGGTGCGAGACCTCTGGTGGACCGCCAGCTCGTTCCGGTCGCGGGTCGGGGCCTTTCTGCAGTTCAGGAGGGCGGCGGCGGCGCTGGACGCGGGGCTCGAGGACGCGGCGGCGGAGGACCTGGCGAGGTGCGGCGGGGTGTGCATCATCTGCAGGGAGGACATGAGCGCCGCCCCTGCTGCCCCTGCTGCTGCTTCTGCGGTCGGCGCGGAAGGGACGACAGCAGCAGCTCACTCTGCGGCTGCAGCAGCTCCCGCTGCTGCCGCCGGTGGCGGCGAAAGCGACGCTTCGGCAGCAGCCCCTCCTCCTCCTCCTCCTCCTCCCTCTCCTCCTCCCCCTCCTCCCGCCGCCCCCTCCTCGCGCTCCAAGGCCCTCCCCTGCGGCCACGCCTTCCACCTCCGCTGCCTGCGTTCCTGGCTCGAGAGGCAGCAGGCGTGTCCCATCTGCAGGGCGCCGGTCCTGCCCGGGGAGAGGGCGAGGGCCGCCGAGGCCGCTGCTGCCGCCGCCGCTGCTGCGGCGGCGGCGGCGGGCGCTGCTGCAAACGCGAACATCGACGGCGACGCTGCTGCTGTTCCCGGTGCCGCTGCTGCTCATGCGCCCGGGGGCATCCTGAGGCACCGGCGACACGGAAACGCCGCCGCCGCAGCCGGTGCTGCCAACGCGGCTGCTGCTGCTGCTGCTGCCCCTCACCCGCAGGGCTTTGCCGCCGGGCCGCAGCTCCCCTTCGGCCCCTCGGGCGGAACGGCGGCGGGTGCGGCAGCAGACGCTTTCGCGCAACGACCGCCAGCGATGGCGATCTTCCTGCCCGCGGGGGCTACGGCCGGGTCCCTGGGGGGGATCCCCGTCCTCCCAGTGATGTTCCCCCCCCCTGCGGGGGGCGGAGGAGGCGGAGGCGCGGGCAACGGGGCTGCTGCTCCCCTCCCATTCTCGCCGCTCGGGGGCCTTGGCTCGTTCGTCGTCCCTTCTGGTCCTTCCTCCTCCTCCTCCCCTTCTCCGGAGCTTCAGGCAATCGCTCGGCAGCTCCAGGAGCTCCAGCAGGCTCTCGGGGGCGTGCTGGCTGCGGGGAACGGGCCGGCGAGCGAGCCCGCTTCCGGTGCGGCGGCCACTGCTGCCGCTCCGACGCCGACGGCGGCAGCGCCCGAAGCAGAAGCAGCAGAAACGACGCCGACAGCGGCAGCAGCAGCAGCAGAGGCTCCTGTCGCCACCGCTGCCGCTCCTCCTGCCCCTGTCGCCGAGGACGACGAAGACGAGGCCGCTGCAATCCGCCGGGCGAGGCTGCAGAGACTCGGAGGAGGCGCAGCGTAGAAAAGCAAAAAAAATGTAAAAAAAAAACACGAGGTTTTTCTCCCTCTCTCGAATCTCAACCTCCACCCGCGCCGCGCCTCCCCTTCCTCTTCCTCCTTTCCTCAGATTTTTCACAAGTAACACAAAAAAACAAGGAAAAACGAAACCCAATGCTCTCTCTCTCCCCCCCACTTTCTCTCGCTCTACTCGTCGGGCTCCTCGTCTAGCGCCTCCTTCAGCGTCCTCAGCTTCCCCTCGAGCACGCCCAGCGCCTTCGACACCACCTCGCTCACGGGGAGCGCCCCGGTCCCCTCGACCCTGAACACGAACTCGTCGGCCCTGGCCGTCGCCGTCAGCAGCCCCGGGAACCCCAGCTCCGCGGCCTTGGCCAGGCACTCGCCGTCGAACCTGTACCGCTCGGCGGCGGCGACCTCGAGGCGCCCCGTCGCCCTGTCGTGCGAGAACACGCCGCCGGCGGTCGCGGCAGCCCACTCGTCGCGCTGGGCGTCGCTCATCGCCGCGGCGACGCGCTGGTCGATCTCGATCTCCGGCACCGGCGAGAACGCCGCGGTGGCCACCGGCTGCCACTTCGCGTGGTCCTTGCCAATCCCCTTGCGCGCGACGGCGCGCAGGCGCAGCTCCTGGCCCTGGCGGAGCTTGGCGAGCAGGATGCCGCGCCTGTCTCCTTCTCCCGCCGCCGCCCCGCTCCTGCCGAGGCCGCCCGCCGCCGCCGCCGCGACGGCGGAAGCCGGGGACGACGTCGAGGGGGCGAAGCCGACGGGTGCGACGCCCGGGTGCCGCGGGTCGAGGCGCAGGTCGTTGGTCGTCACGTCCATCGAGCCGCCCCCCGCCGAGCCCCCCTCTCCGCCCGTGCAGCGCACGTCGAGGCGGAGCTCGACGTCGAACCACTCGTCGCCGTCGTCGAGGGCCGTCGCCGGCGCGGTCCCGCCGGCCGCGGCCGCGGCGGCCGCGGCGCCGGCGCCGGCGTTCCCGGCCGCGGCGGACTCGAAAGGGGAAACCATCTGATCCACGGCGACTGTCGAAACGAGAGGCACGAGCCCCAGCCTGTGCGCGATGAACTCGTCGTGGAGCACCGAGGTGTTGGCCTCGACCTCGACGAGGTCGATCGCGATCGTCGGGACCTTGAAAAGAAGAAGAAGAAGGAAAAAAGAGTTTTTTTTTTTAAGGAATTGAAGAGGTTGAGTTTTTCTTCGTCGCCGGCGCCGACGTCGATCTCATCCCGCCCTTCTTTCACCTCTTTCACCACCAACTCCACTCTTACCTCGGCAATCATGATCCTCCGGAGCGCGTTCGCAAACGCTACATCCACGCCCGCCAGCACGAACTCACAGTAATCCTCGCTGAGGCTTCGGATCGTGACTTGAGGCGACGCCATGATTGAATTTCTCGACGAATCCGATTCCCTCCCCCCTGTTATCTTCCTCCTGTCGCTGCTCGAGCTCTGCGGCCTGTGTTCCGCTTCTCCACACAGAGAGAGAAGAGGGAAACAGATATCTGACGTGCGCTATGTGTGAATAATGGGGAGAAAAAGAGAGAAAAAAGGAAACGAGCTTGTCGTTTTTTCCCTCTTTCTCTTGAAGCCGTCGACGGCGTCAAGATGAATTCTGCTCTCGTTTGTTCTTCCCCCACTCTCAAAAACACATTTGAAAGAGCGAGAGAAAGGGCGTCTCGCTTCTCTCTCTCTCTCTCCCTCTCTCGCCATGCCGACGCCAACCCGGCGACGGCGGCACCATGCCGCAGTCGTCGCTGTCGTCGCCACGACGCTGCTGCTCTCGCCGACGGCGCCTCGGCTCGCGAGCGCGCAGGCAGCCGGGGCATCAACGTCGACCGAGGCGTTGCCCGCGTCGTCGTCGCTCGCGGCTTCCGCGGTCGCCGCTGCGGCCGCGGGCGTCCAGCTCGCCAAGCCAGACTACACGGTGTACAAGACACGGTGCGCGTGTTGTTACGGGCGTACGGATAGAGAAAGAAAGGACGCAGGAGAGGGCGGGAAGACACAAACGAGACGAGAAGGAGAGCAACTCCGCGATCGCTCTCTCTGTTCTTCCGTTCGCTCGCTCCCAGGCAGTTTCTTCTCCTTTTCTCTTGCTTTTCTCAACCCTCCCTGACCTTTTCCTCCCCCTACCCCCCCCCTCTTTTTTTCATCGAAACCCAACACAGCGAGCGCGTCTTCGACGAGATCGAGCTCCTGGTCGCGGCCAACCCCAGGACCATGCGCCTCGACGTCATCGAGGCCCCCCCCTCCCCGGCGACGAAAAAGGGCGACGGCGGCGCCAGGAGAGCGGGCTACTCCCCGCCGCTCCGCGTCGTCACCGTCGAGCCGGGGGGGCTCAGCCCGGGCCCGCCCGGCTCCGCGGCCGAGCGCGAGTCCCACGCGAACAAGTACCGCCTCCTGCTGAACTACGGCGAGCACGGCCGCGAGCTCGTGACCGTGGAGTCGGCGCTGGTGCTCCTCCGGGACCTGGCCGACCCGGGCCTCGGGCGCGCCGCGGCGGCCGCCGACGCGGACCCGCTTCGGTCGTCGCTCGGGGGCTCCGCGAGGCTGAGGACCCTGCTGAGGGGCTCCGTGTTCAAGATCGTGCCGATGGAGAACGAGCGGGGGAGGGAGCTGGTGGAGAGGGGCCAGCTGTGCGAGCGCAAAAACGGGCGAGGGGTAAGAACAAGGGGTTTTTTTCCTTCTTCGAGGTTCTTTCCGTGGTTTCTTTTCTCAAAGGGGAGAAAGAACGACGCTCACCTCCTCCTCCTCCGCCTCCCCCTCCCTCCCTCCCTCCGCATCGAAAAAACAGGTCGATCCCAACCGCAACTGGGGGGTCGACTGGGGCAAGAAGGAGAGCGACTACGACCCCTCCGAGGAGTTCCCGGGGGACGGCCCCTTTTCGGAGCCCGAGGCCCGGAGCCTGGCCGCGCTCGCGGCGGCGTTCGCGCCGCACGCATGGATCAACGTGCACTCGGGGATGGAGGCCGTGTTCTCGCCCTACGACCACGTCGCGGCCACCCCGAGGGGCAGGGAGGCGGACGCTACCATGGAGCTGCTGGCCGCCGTCGACGCTGCCGCCTGCGGCGGCAGGTGCGCCAAGGGCTCGGGCGGCGCCGCGGTCGGCTACCTCGCACACGGGACGGCGACCGACTTCATGTACGACGTGCTGAGGGTTCCCGTCGCCTCCACGTGGGAGATCTACGGCGACGACGAGGCCGGCTTCGAGGACTGCTTCAGGATGTTCAACCCGACAGCCGCGACGGAGGCCGACGCGGCCGACAGCGAGAGGGCATCCGAGGTCTCCCCGAAGACGGCGGGAGCCCCGAAGAGGAGGAAAAAGAGGATGCCCGCGCTCGAGACCGTGGCCGCGGCGTGGGCCGACGGCGCGCTGGTGGTCCTGGAGAACCTCCCCTCGCACCCCGGGGTGAGGCTGGGCCCCGAGGCGCGGGACGCGCAGGCGAACGCGGGGAGGGCCGCCGCGGCGCAGTTCGACGGGAGAGCGGTGGCGGGAGGCGAGGAGGGGGGAGACGCGGGAGCGGAAGGAGGAGCGAAGTCTGCGGCGGCCGCGGCGACGACCAACGTCTCGAGATCGACCAAGGCCTCTTCCTCCTCCTCTTCTCGTCGCGCGCTCCCCCGGCCCATGGGGGGCCACGCGATCTCTTCGTCGGCCTCTTCAGGTTCGAATACGAACTCGATCCACTGGCTGAGCGCCGGGATCGTCGCCGTCGCGGCGGGGGCCTTTGTTGTCAGACGGCGGAGGCAGCAGCAGCAGCAGCACACCACCCAGCGGCGGAGAGAGGGGGCTGCAGCGGCGGCAGCCGCTGCCGCTTCTTCGGGTGTCGGCGTGTCGAGCGTGGGCGGGGTCATCAGCGTCGGGGGCGAGAGGGGCGCGCTCGGGTTGAGCAAGCCGCAGAGGCAGGAGTAGAAGAGAGAGAGAGAGAAGTTGAGGGAGTTTTTTTTTTTCTTCTTGAAGTTGCCCCCCCGTGTGAAATAGGAAAAGAAAAAAAATAAAAAAGGAAACGAAAACGAAAAGAAAAAGATCTTTCTCTCGCGCGCGCGTTCCTCAAGGCTCGGGGTCATTCTTTTTTCAAAGCAGGGGGGGAATTACAGGTTCAGTTTGCAGCAGCGACGGCAGTAGTCTCTCCCCCTTCCCTCTTCCGCCGGCGCGGCCTCAACCGCACTTTTCCGTCTTCCGTCTTTTCTTTCTTCGCCGCCGCACCTTCCGCCGCCGCCGCCGCCCTCTCCCTCTCCTTCTCTCGCTCCGTTTTCCCCTCCTTCGCTTCCGGCTCCTTCTTGCTCTTCGTCTTCTTCCCCCCCTCCGGCTCCTTCTTCTTCTTCGCCGCCGGCGCTTCCTCCTTCTTCTTCTTCTTCCTCGCGGAGAGCGGGTTGGGCCCCTTGGCGCGGTTCCTCCGGAAGGCCACCGCCGTGTCCCTCGCCCAGGCCCTCCTCGCCGCCCTCGCGACCTCCTCCAGCGCCTCCCCCCCGCCGCCGAACTCGCCGCCGAGCGCGGCCGGGGCCCTCTCCCCGGGCATAGCCCCGCGGTCTGCAGCGCCCACGGCGGCCGAGGCGCGCTTCTGCGCCTCGGTCGGCGGCTCGAACTGCGGCCCGCTCGCCGTCAGGAAGACCGCCGCGCCCGCCGGCGTCTCGCCCAGCGCGGCGCGCAGGGCCCTGTCCTGCGTGGCGACGATGAAGTGCTCGGCGTTGCCTGCGGGGCCGACGCATGACGCGAGGCACGCCGCGGCGGGCAGGCAGGGCTCGTCGTTCGCGCCGGCGGAGGAGCCTTCGGGCTCCCGCCTGCGGCGGTCGTTGACGTCGCCGGCGCTGCCGCCGTGGCCGCAGTAGTGCAGCGCGGCGCCCCTGCGGGCGTCGATCGCCGCGGCGCGGAACTCCGGGCCCATCATTTTCAGTTCGTTGAGCACGCAGCGGGTGGTGAGGACGCGGGCGCGAGCGCCGAGGAGCTTCGGGATGACGTCGGAGGCCTGGCCGAGACTGATGAAAGGTTTTTTTTGCGTGTGCGGCGGTGGAAAGAAAGAGGTGAGGCGGCGAAGAGCGCTGACGAGCAAAGTGAGCGGCGGCTTGATGGGATCGATTTGTCGATAGCACGCTCTCTCTTCCCTTCCCTTCTATCTCGAAAAACTCACTTGGTCTCGCGGAGAGCGTGCACGAAGTTGCCGTCGAGGAGGACCTGGGAACGTGAAGAGAGGGAGACAGAGAGAAGAGGCGATGTGAGAGAGAGAGAAAGAGGGCCGTTCTTCGACATTTCAATGGCCACAAAGAATGCAGAGCTCTTTTGCTCCAACGTTTCGTGCCACCACCTACTCACCTTGTAAGGCTCCCTGAACCCGTGGTTGATCCTGAAGAAGCGAAGGGCCCTGCGCGTGGCCTTGTGGCGCTTGCGGCGCATGGTGGGAGAGAGCTGCTGGAGAGAGAGGCAGAAGCGAACGGCGACGACGGCGGCGACGGCGACGGCGGCTTGGCTCTAGCAGATGCGAAAGGCTCGAGCTTTGCCCCTAGCTTTTGCGCAACGGAGGGGATCTCTCTCTTTCTCTTGTTTGATACGAGAGAGAGAGAGAGAGAGGTGCAGAGACCTGCTGCTGCTGAGAGGAGCGGCGCAAAAAACTCCAGCGAGAGCGAGAGAAGAAGAAGAGAAAAGTGAGAAGAAAAAGAAGCAGACTAGATTTTCTTTCGACTTTTTTTTTTCGTTCCTTGCGTCCCTTGCTCTCCCCCCCCCCCCCTTTCATTTTTTTCTTCTTTTCCCTCTCGCGCTCTCTCGCGCTCTCTCTTTCTCGCCATGCCCTCCGCAGCAGGCGTCGACGCCCCCTTTCTCCCGCGAGAGAGGAGGCCACAGACGGCCAACAGCAACATCTCGATGCAGGCCCTGACGCAGCAGCTCGAGGCGCTCGGCTATGGAAAATGGGCCGCGGTGGCCTTTGGCCCCGCTGCTTCTCGCGGTGCCTCCACTGCTTCTTCTTCCTGCCTCTCCTCGGCCCCCCCTTCCCCTTCCGCCGCCGCCGCTGCTGCTGCTGTCCCGCTCGTCGCGGCTCTGCTCTCGGACCTGGCTCGGGCAGCGCAGGCGCTGTATGCTGCGAGAGGCGCGGTTGCTGCCATCGCTCGAGGTGGAGGAGGAGCAGGAGCAGGAGCAGGAGCAGGAGCAGGAGCAGGAGCAGGAGCAACAGCGGCAAGGAGACAAGCGGCGGCGGCCGCGGCACTGTCGGCGAAAGAAACGAAAACGACGACCGCCGTCGCCTCCTCTCCCTCTCCCTCTCCCTCCTCTCCCTTCGCTCATTCCCGCTGCTCCCGCCTCGCCGCCATCGCCCTCGACGCAGACTCCAACGCCGCCGCAGCCCTCCGCAGGCTCGACCTCCTCCTCGCCGAGAGGGCCGGCGCCTTCCTGTCGCTGTCGCTGCGGTGCCGCGCTGAGAGGGAGGCGGCGAGGGCGGCGAGGGGGGCGGCGGCGGCGGCGGACGCCGCGGCCGCCGGCGCTGCCGCCCGCGCCGCCCTGCTGTCGAAGGAGAGGGACGAGGCGCGAGGGGAGGCCTCGCGGCTCGTCGCCGAGGTGGGCGGGCTCCGGCGCGCTGCCTCGGAGGCGGCGGCGGCGGCGGCCGGGGGCGCGCGCTCGCTCGAAGAGGCCTCGGAGCTCCTCAGGCGCTCCGAGGAGCGGGGGAGGAGGCTCGAGGCCGCTCTGATGCTCGCCGAGGAGCGCCTGGGCGCGCTGGAGGAGTCGCGCGAGGCCGCGAGGCGGCGGGCGCGGGCGGCCGAGGAGGGGGCGCGCAAGGTCGGCGAGGAGGCCGGGAGGGTCGCGAGCTCTGCGAGGGCCGCCGAGGCGGACGCCTCTCGCAGCGCCGCTGAGGCCGCGGCGTTGCGCTCGGAGAACGAGAGGCTGTTTAGCGTCGTCAGGGCTCTGGACTCGGAGATGCGGAGGAAGGACGGAGGGATGGGAGGAGGAGAGGAGGGAGAGGAGGAGAGGTGGGGACAAGAGGCGGAAGGAGAAGAAGAGATTTGAAAAAGAAAGATTCACTCACTCTTTCTGCAGCTTCTGCTGCTTCTTCTACCTCTCTTTCTTTCCTCCCCTTTCCCCTTGTGCTTTCGACAAAAACAGAGCAGAAGATTTTGTTACTTTGATCAAGATCAAAAGTAAAAAAAAAAACTGACCGACCGACTGACTACTAAACATTTCACCTGGTTTTTGGAAACGATCCAAGTTTCTTTCCTTAAACATTTCTTTTCCTTCTCTTTCCTCTCACCCTCTCCTCCTGGGCGTTTCCAAAGGGGACGAAACTGCGGAGATCTCGCCAACACAAGCTCTGGCGGCGATTTCCAGGGCAGCCTCCGCCTCCAACAGCTCCCTCCGCAGCTGCTGCTCGGCCTCCCGGTGCCGGGCAAGCGCCGCCGCGGCGCGGTCCCTCCCCCGCCTCGCGAGCTCGACTGCGGCGCTGGGGCGGGGAGGAGCAGGAGCTGAAGCTGAAGGAGGAGCTCTCGCAGCAGCAGCAGCAGCAGCAGCAGCAAGAGCAGCAGCCGAAGGAGAAGAATAAGAAGAAGGTGAAGAAGGGCGACTCGCTCGGGAGAGCGCCCGCCCCGCGGCCTCCGCCGCCCTCCTCGCCGCCTCCGCGTCCGCTTCCGCCGCCGCGAGGGCGGAGATCGCCGCCGCCACCTCCACGGGCAGGGAGGCGAGGGCTGCCTCTGCTGCTGCTCGCAGCGCGGAGGCGGCCTCGAGGGCCTCCGCCGCTGCTGCTTCGGTCTCGGCTTCTTCGGTCTCGCCGTCGCCGCCGCCCGACCGAGGAGAAAACCGCCGGTCCCTTTCGACCCCCGCGGCGGCCGTTAGCGCCCCGGCCCTAGCCTCGGCCCTCCTCGCGTCCCTGACGGCCTCGAGCGCCCTCTTCGCTCGCGGAGGGGAGCACGCGCCGCGGTGCTCCGCGGCGGCGACGGCGGCGCGGAGGCATGCGGAGGCCTGCGCTCTTCGGGCCTCGGCGGCGGCGGCAGCGGCGGCGGCGGCTCTCGCCGTCGCCGTTGGCTCCTCGCGGCCGCGGCGCCCGATGACTTGTTCCCTCGCGCCTTGCCTTCCTCCGCCTCCTTCTTCGTCGCCATCGGATGACGCGAGGGAGAGGGCGCGGAGGCGCGAGAAGGACATTTTTTTCGTTTTTCGTTTTTTCTTCTTTTCTTTTTTAAATGAAAAGGTTTTCCATTTCTTTGTTTTTTCTTTCCTTCTTCAAGCAAAAACCAAACTTTACATGTTATCGGCTGCGGCGGAGTTTCTCTTCTCCATCCCTCGTTTTTTTCCTCCTCCCTCCCTCCCTCTTCTGCTTTATCTTTCCGTTTCGAGCTTCTCCGACCCGGCGCATCGAGCTTGAGATCGCGGCTGCTCCGAGAGAGACGGGGGGGCGGCCACAATGGAAGAGCGAGGAAGGAACGAGGTCGAACAAATCGAAAAGCAAAGAGCAGATCGAACCCTCTTCCAAAATCTCTCCCTCCGCGCTCCCTCTCTCCTCTCCCCTCCTTGATCCCCGCGAGCGCGCTTCGTGGCCGCCCCCGTGCTCTCCGCGAATCGGATCCGAAGAAAGAAAGAAAAAAAAAAGAAAAAAAAAAAAGTAGTGCGACCTGCGAGTTTCGATCTCGCTACCTTCCGATATCTCTTTTTTCTATTTTGGGTTCTCTCGGTGTACTGATTATGAGACGAACGCTCTGCCGACTGAGCTAAGGTCGCTCCATGACATTTTTCGATTTTCTAGGAGCCTTTATTCGTATTGTCGACCTCGACCTCGACCTCGACCTTTCCCTTTTTCTTTTCGTCCACGTTTTCGCGGCCCCGCTCCTCCCCTCTCGACGGCAGGCGCGATCTCCGAAGACTCGAAGCGTCCGGGTTTTCCGCGAGCCAGCTTCGCTTTGAAGGCTCCGAGGCGCTGCGCCAGAGGTTCCGGCGAGACGGAGGCGAGGGAGAAGGAGAAGGAGAGAGAGGGGGGGTCGACGACGACGACGGCGGGGGCAGAGGTCGAAGAAAACAAATCACTTTCGACTTTTTCTTCTTTTTCTTCTTCCTCCTCCATTCCGAGAGCGCGCGCCTTTCCCCCTTCTCTCCAGAGCCTCTGTGCCTCTCTTTCTCCATGGGCCGTAAAGGTACGTTGCATATGCCCTCCGTCGAGGGGCACAGCAGCTCTCAGCGAGCGCCACGGAGGCGAGAATGGTTTCCCTCGGAATGGACGCGCGTCGTTCGTCGACCACCGCATGCGGCGGCGCCGCAACGGCCGTTTTTGGTCGTGCCGATGTTCGACGCAGAGCCCTCGCGAGCCTCTTCTCCTCGCCGTTTTCTCTCTCGACGGATTGCGGTAAAGAGGAAGGCGGGGATCTCGTCCACCTCGGCGTTTCGAGCTTGAATAAACGCAGAGAGAGGAACGCGAAAGGCGCAAAGTTGGATTCGGAGCAGCTTCAATCGACGTCGACGAAACCTTTTCGAAAAAGAAAAAACTCAGCCCCTCTGCTCTTCAACTTCTCCCCCCTTCCACTCCGCTCACACAGGTCGATCCCGCTCCGGCACGGGTTCCGCGACAGCGGCGAACAAGATCACCTCCGTCAAGGCCCGAATCGCCGCCGCGGAGGCCTCGGCCTCCTCCGCGGCCGCCGCCGCGGAGGAGGCCGCCCGGCGCTCGCCCTCGCCAGCGGGCCGCAGGCCGTGCAAGAGAGAGGAGGCGGCGGCAGCCGAGTCCTCCAAGCCCTCCGCCACCGCCACCGCGGCGGCGGCGGTCGTCTCGGCGGACGCGACAGAGGGGGCGGCGGCGGTGCCACCGCCGGTGGCGGAGAAGGAGGAGGCGGCAAGGAACAAGGAAGCGACGACGACGGCAACGCCGCCGCAGAAGCAGCAGCAGCAGCCCGCCGCCCTGGCTCCCTCCTCCACCGAGGACCCCTGGGCAGCCGTCGAGGCAGAGGACGCCAAGCTCCTGTCGGCGAAGAAGGAGGAGCAGCGGGAAGGGAAGAGAGAGGAAGGCGAAGGCGGGGACGAGGCAGGAAGCGCCGCGGCCGCCGTCGCCGTGGC
>Ga0315287_10004798_pt1 | contig 13236 bp, 7 predicted proteins | sample YL17G11_0_MG_FD_205037 | JGI IMG/M metagenome (GOLD analysis project Ga0315287, IMG submission 205037) | Sediment microbial communities from Yellowstone Lake, YNP, Wyoming, USA - YL17G11_0 | ecosystem: Environmental > Aquatic > Freshwater > Lake > Sediment | place: USA: Wyoming | collected... | reverse complement strand
CTCCCGACGTAGCCGACCTCGGTGAACTTCGTCGCCTCCACCTTGACGAAGGGGCACGTCGTCAGGCGGGCCAAGCGTCGCGAGATCTCCGTCTTCCCGACGCCCGTCGGGCCGATCATGAGGATGTTCTTCGGCTTGATCTCGAGGCGCATCTCCTCCTCAACGTACTGACACCGCAACCGGTTGCGCAGGGCGATGGCCACCGCGCGCTTGGCGTTCGTCTGCCCCACGATGTACTTGTCGAGTTCGTCGACGACCTGCTGAGGCGTCAATCCAGAGATCTGGTCGTCGGGCGCTTCCATGAGTGCGCTCATGTTCTCCTTACCAAGCGAGCTCTTCGAGAATGATCTGGTCGTTCGTGTAGATGTCGATTTCGGCCGCGATCAGAAGTGCGCGGCGAGCGATGGCGGCCATGGGCATCGGGCCGGAGGCGAGGAAGGCCATGGCCGCCGCCTGGGCGTACGGACCCCCGGAGCCCACGGCCATCACGCGGCCGTCCGGTTCGAGGACGTCCCCGGTGCCAGAGATCATGAGCAGGGCTTCCTCGCTCGCCGCGAGCATGACGGCCTCGAGGTGACGGAGAATGCGATCGGTTCGCCATTCCTTGGTCAACTCGACCGCCGACCGCCGGAGCTTCCCATCGTACTTCTTCAGCTTTCCCTCGAACTTGTCGAGCAACGCCAGGCAGTCGGCCGTGGCGCCGGCGAAGCCCACGAGGACGCGGTCGTTGTGCAAGCGATAGACCTTGCGCGTTGTCGTCTTGATGATCGTCGTCTCAAACGTGGCCTGGCCGTCGCAGGCCATGACGGCGCGGCGTTCCTCCGGCGAGTGAAGTGCGAGAATGGTCGTGTTCCGGACGCGTTCCATAGCCGCCCATTCTAGATCTCTTGCGCTCTTCCTTCAACGAGGGTGAAGAACCCTTTGGGATGAAGCGCGCCCCCGCACTACAACAAGCGCAGAGGAATCTTCTCTCTATGACGTGTTGTAGTGGTAGTAGTCTCCTCCGGGAAAGGGGAGAACCGCCCACGTAGCGCCAGAATCAGCTCTTGCGCTTCCGGGTGACTGTCGAAAGCTTGGGGACACCGCGCGCCAGCCTGAGGACAACTCCTTGCATCGCCAGGAGCCCCGTCTTATCCCCCGCTCCTCCCCAGGATGCGTGCCTTCAGAGCCTCTGTCTGTCCACAGGATGGGGAGGCGTTGTCTCTCATTGCGTGATAGCGAGAGAGACTCTACCGAATGAGAGAGTAGCGGGACTCCAGCGCCTCCTGGAGGTCCGTGATGTCCGCATTGAGGAGAGGGGTGTCGGCGAGAAGAAGCTTGATCTTGGAGTAGGCGTGCATGATCGTCGTGTGGTCGCGATCGCCGAATTCCCGTCCGATCGACGGGAACGACAGCTCGGTCAGTTCGCGCGCAAGGTAGATGGCGATTTGGCGAGCCTGAGCGATCTCTTTCTTCCGACTCGCTCCGTCGAGTTCAGGAAGCGGAATCTGATAGTGCAGCGCCACTTCTTCCTTGATGTGGGAGACGGTCAGTCTCGGTCGGCGTCCCTCTTTCGGAAGGATCCCTTCGATGCTTCTCGGGGTCAGGGGTTGTCCTTGAAGCTCGGCGTACGCAATCGCCTTGACGAGCGCACCCTCGAGAGCGCGAACGTTGGACGAAATACGTTTCGCGATGAGTTCGAGCACGTCGTGATCGACGTCGAGTCCGCGGGTCACGGCCTTCTCACGAAGAATGGCCATCCGCGTTTCAAAGTCGGGAGGCTGGATGTCGGCCTCGAGGCCCCACTTGAACCGCGATACCAGGCGATCCTGAAGGCCCGCCAAGTCCTCGGGGGGCCGATCGCTCGACAGCACGATCTGCTTTCGACTGCCGTGGAGCTCGTTGAAGGTATGGAAGAGCTCCTCCTGCGTCGCCTCTTTGCCCTTGAGGAATTGCACGTCGTCGATGAGAAGGAGGTCGACCTGGCGATACTTCTCGCGGAACGCGGCCGTCCCATTCTTCCGAATCGCATGGATGAGCTCAATCGCGAATCGCTCCGACGTCGTGTACACGACGGACCGTGTCGGATCCGCGGCCGTCACGGAGTTGCCGATCGCCTGAAGAAGGTGCGTCTTTCCCAAACCTACGCTCCCATAGACAAAGAGAGGGTTGTAGGGCTTCTTGAGATTGCGGGCAACGGCATCGGCCGTTGCTTCCGAGGCGGCGACGGCGAGGCGGTTGTTCTCTCCGCGCACGAACGCGGCGAACGTATAGTCCGGGTTCAAGGGCAGTGTCCCGCCGACCGTGGCGGTCACTGCAGCTTCGTCTTCTTGAGGGCGCGGCGACGCGTCCTCCGAACTGGGTGCAAGCACGCGGACTTCAAGAGAGATCGGTTGCCTACATACCGAAGTTGCGATCCCTTCGATCGTCTCGCGATAGCGGCGCTCGATTCCCCCCTTCTTGAAGGAGTCGGGGACGCCGATCACGAGGGCGCCGTTTGCGCAGTCCAGCGGCTGCGCCTCGGAGAACCACGTCTCGAAGCTTGTGGAAGGGATTTGCGTTCGAAGGTCCGAGAGAACGGAGTCCCAGACCATGATTGGCGAGTCGCCCACCGCACCCTCCTCCCTTTCAGCCAACCTGAGCGTATCGAAGAGCGTGCGCCGGGGTCAAGCGTGCGCCGGCCGCTCGCGCTCGCGGGCCGCGGGCGGTAAGTCCCGCGCGAAGCATGTCCTGCCGCGAGGCGACTCCCTGACCCTGTTGGGCGAGGACAGCTGTCCCCGCCGGCTGTCCCCGCCTTGCTGAGCCGGCGGGCGCAAGAGACTTCCGCGATGTGTTGTCCACGCCTGTGGATAATCCAGAAAACGCTTAGCCCTAGATGCTTATCTGCAACAACCTACTTGTGGACAACGTGGGGATCCAGAAGGTCTCGCGGTCTGTGCATCGTTTCCTCCATGCGCCCCGTGGAACGCACCACGGACTTATCCACAGCGAAGTGGCCTTTCGGAGCCTTTTCCAGGCAGTTCTCCACAGGGTTATCCCCACGCACTCCGGGCACAGCAGGTGGTGGAATATGCTTGACTACGCTGTTCTGCCGCGCGAGCGAGAGAACGCAGTTCCCATGCTGCGCGCAGTGCGAAGAGGCTAGATATCGCTCGTTGCTGGATTTGGCGGACAACTTCGGGGAAGAGATGGTGCCGAGGCCCAGACTCGAACTGGGGACACCGGCCTTTTCAGGGCCGTGCTCTACCAACTGAGCTACCTCGGCACGAACGAGCGGGGACGACCGGATTTGAACCGGCGATCTCTGGAGTGACAATCCAGCGTCTTAGGCCTGACTGGACCACGTCCCCGTAACATGAAAACCCATCTGGGCAAGACAGGACTCGAACCTGCGACCTTCCGGATGTAAGCCGGATGCTCTCCCAACTGAGCTACTCGCCCATTATAGCGGACCCCTATCGATGCGCAAGAGAGGCCCGCTGGCGTCCTTGCGGGACTGCTCTTGAACTTCCGCCGGGTTGCCGGCCCGACATGAGGCAGAGTAAGCGCGGCGCAAGGCCAATTCAAGGACCGGACCGAACGACGGGGTAGACCCCTCCTTGACCTAAAGCCCCCGCCTGCGGTCTACGCCCTTCCTTCTCCCCGCTCAAGCCGGGAGCTTCTCTCGATCAGAGCACAGCGTGGCCCAACCACCGTCCAGTCGGCGCGCGCTTGTCGCATTGGCCAACGTCGGCGAAGACAGGCTAGACTAGCTTGGGAAGTAGATCATCCGCCGGGGGGCGGGGTATGAGCAGTGGACGACAGAGTGAGTTTGGCGATCGGGATGACCTACGTGCATTGCGCGAGCGACTCGCTCAACTAGAGCAGCAAAACGCGCAGCTAGGAGCTTCCGAAGAGAGGCTTCAGATCCTGTTCGAGCAGGCTCCTGACGGTTACTACCTCAGCGACCTCAAGGGGACATTCGTGGATGGCAACCCCGCCGCCGAGAGGATCACCGGCTACAAGAGGGAGGAGCTCGTTCACGGCAGCTTCCTCAAGCTGAAGCTCCTGCCGACGAGGGACTTGCCGAGAGCCGCCTCTCTGCTCGCGAGGAACGTGCTGGGGCAGCCAACCGGCCCGGACGAGTTCACCCTGACGCGCAAGGATGGAGCTGCAATCACAGTCGAGATATCGACCCGCCCCGTGAGAATCGCCAAGCGGCGCTTGGTTCTTGGCATCGCGCGGGACATCACCGAACGCAAGCGCGTGGAGCACCAGCTGAGGGAACGCACGAAAGAATTACAGGCACTCTACAGTCTGGCCGGGATCGCGGAGAGGGAAGGCATCTCTCTGGAAGAGCTGTACCAGGAACTGGCGAACATCCTGCCGAAGAGCTGGCGGTACGAAGACATCGCCTGCGCCAGGATTGTGGTCGGGGGCCGCGAGTTCCGCACGGGCAACTTCGCAGAATCCCGATGGAAACAGTCCGCGCCAGTCAAGGTGAGTGGGGCCGTCATCGGGACGATCGATGTCAGTTACCTTGACGAGAGACCGGATGAGGACGAAGGCCCATTCCTGAAGGAAGAGAGGCTGCTCATAGATGCCCTCGCCGAGCGCCTGGGACGTATCACCGAGCGCCGCCGTGCAGAAGAAGCGTTGCGAGAGAGCGAGGAGCGCTTCCGGATGCTGCATGAAAGCGCCCCGGTTGGCCTCTACAGGACAGCTCCCGACGGCTCGATCCTTCTGACAAACGCCGCGCTCGCAGAGATGCTCGGCTTCTCATCCTCCGACGAGCTCTCGGCGAGGAACCTGGAGAGAGCCGGCTTCGAGCAGTCCCACGCACGCAGCGAATTCCTGGAACGTATCGAGAAGGAGGGGACGGTCATTGGGCTGGAGAGTGTCTGGACGCGACAGGATGGGTCCCCGGTGTTCGTCAGCGAGAGCGCCCGGGCCACGCGCAATTCAGACGGCAAGACTCTCTTCTATGACGGGACGGTCGAGGACATCACGGAGCGCAAGAAGTCGGAGGATGCGCTGCGCGAATCGGAAGACCGGTATAGAGGTTTGGTAGACAACGTCCCAGGTATCATTTTCACTATGGACCTGGCAGGCAAAATCACGTTTGTAAGCCGAAGAGTAAAGGAAACACTCGGCTATGAGAGCGCGGACGTGATCAACAAGAGCGTCCTAGATTTCGTCCCCGAGGAAGATCGTCAAAGGGCCATGGAAAGCATACAGAAAGGTATGACGGGGGCGGGGATCAAGCACTTCGAAACACCCATGATCAAGGGATCTGGGGAAAGGGTGTGGCTTGAGTGCTCCTTCGCAAGAGTGCGTAGGGATGGAGTCGTGATCGGCGCCCAGGGCACAGCCACCGACATCACCGAGCGCAAGCGGGCGGAAGAGGCGCTGCGGCTTAGCGAACAAGCCGCGCGCGAACTGGCTGAGCAGTTGCAGTTGGTCAGTAGAGTTGGCGTCGCCATCACCTCTGGGTTGGATCTTGAGCGGCTCATGCAGACGATCTACGAAGAATTTCAACTCCTGATTCCCACAGACACCTTCTATATTGCGCTCTATGATGACGCAACGGGGATAGTAACCTTTCCGCTCCACTACAAAGATGGTGAGCGCCGCACGATCCCCGCGCGCGATCTCAGGGAGACCCCTGGCCTGCTCGGGCAAGTCATTGACCGCCGCCAGTCGATCTACTTGCCCGACGCTCCGAATTCGTCAATACCTCTGGTCAACCTGCCCGGCCCATTGAACCGGTCGATTATCGTTGTCCCGCTGATCCTTGGCGATCGCATTGTCGGCGTTCTGTCAGCTCAGTCTCACGCGCCGAATGCGTATTCGCAGGAACTAGTCCAGATGCTTGAACGACTCGCGACCCAGATTGCGATCGCGATCTCAAACAGCCGCCTCTATGAATCGGTCAGCCACGGCCTCGAAGCTACGCTCACCGCGCTCGGCCGCACCGCGGAGAGGCGCGATCCCTACACAGCCGGACACCAGCGGCGGGTGACCGACCTCGCCCTTGCCATCGCTCGCAAGCTGGAGTACGGGGAGGATGCGTGCAGCACGTTGCGCACCGCCGCGATGCTCCACGACATTGGGAAGCTCGGCGTCCCGGCGGAGATCCTGTCGAAGCCAACCGCCCTCAGCAAGATCGAGTTTGAGCTCATCCGCACGCACCCCCAGGCGGCGTACGAGATCCTCGCTGACATCGCCTTTCCCGGGCCGGTGGCCGAGATCGTTCTGCAGCATCATGAGCGACAGGACGGCAGTGGTTACCCGAAGAAGATCTCCGGAGACGACATTCTCCCCGAGGCACGGATTCTTGCTGTAGCCGACGTCGTCGAGGCCATGGCGTCGCACCGTCCGTATCGCCCGGCCTTGGGCACAGATGCCGCGCTCACGGAGATTCGGGCAGGGAGCGGGACGCGCTACGACCAGCAGATCGTAGACGCTTGTGTGGCGCTATTCGAGTCGGGCGAGTTCTCATTCCAGCCGGCTTCGGCAGACTGATGGATTGCGCGTCTGCCGTGGCTGAGTTCTGTCACGACCTGATGCTCGGGTCCCCTTCGAACTCCCGGGGATTCAGACTCGGGCAACGCGTGTAACCTAGGACAGCAGGGCACTACGCGCGCTGGTTGGGAGCGCCGAATTCGAACACCGACATTTGGGGCCATCAAGTGCCCGGCGGACTCCTGCCAAAGGAGAACAGACACGGCGAGGCCATCCTGTCGGGCCTTGCGAGCAAATGCCCTTTGGAAGGCTCTTCCATACGCCCTATTGGATGACTTTCGAACTCCCGGCGATTGACATGAAAGCCGCATCGGTTGGCATCTTGGATCAGATAGTCGCCGGACTCAGGTAGTAGAGCCTCCGGAAAGGCCGGGGGCGGTTCACATCGTCTTGTGGTGGTGCCGTTAGGGCACCTTCAGGACGGACGTTCCAGCCCGGAGAGGAAAGTGCTGCCTCACGCAAGAGAGTACTCGTACGGCGAGGAATTGTCTTCGCCACGGATACAGCGTAGTCTGATTGCATGAAGCGTCCGGTGATGTCCATGGTCATCAGAAGGGCAGAGCCATGCCCGGGCACGCGACGAGATGAGGAGTCGCGAACTGCATCCGCCGATATCTGCGCCCAGCTGAAGTCGTCCCCCCCCCCCCGACAGGATCGGTGACGCGAGCAAGGCCACCGAGTTCCAGCGTGCAGATGCGTGCGCGCTCTGGGCCGCGTCCGCCTTCGTTGGCTCCTTTGAAACGTAGCGAACTGCGGGGAGACTGATGGCGTACGTCGTGGCGCTCTCCCTTGTCCTCCAGCTCATGGCGGCAGCGCTGGCGATGCGGCTCGCTCGACGGACCGAGAGGCGGGTGGCCTGGAGCCTGATCACCGCGGCCCTGGTTTTGATGGTCTTCCGGCGTGCGCTTCCGCTCTACCACGTTCTTGCTAGCGACCCGTCCGTGGTATTGGATCCGTATCAGGAGTCCATCGGGCTTGCGCTGTCATTCCTCATGGTCGCGGGCATTGCAGCGATCGCCCCGCTCTTTGCAGCGGTCAGGCGGGCGGAGGAGAAGTTGAAGGAGAGCGAGAGACGTGCTTCGCTCGTTCTAGAGGCAACGAGCGACGGGATCTACGATGTGGATCTTCGCACAGGTGCAACCCGTTACAGCCCTAGGTACGCTGAGATGCTCGGGTATGGTCCGACAGAACTGGTGCTCTCTCCGGAATCGGGTACGTTTGAGAGCCTACTGCACCCCGATGACAGAGAGAGTACCCTTCGGACCCTCGGTCGGTGCCTGGCAGGGAAGACCGATGGATACAACGCGGAGTTCCGCTTGCGTACGAAGGCGGGGGATTGGCTCTGGATCGAGAGCCGAGGCCGCGTTGTGGAACGCGATCCCGCGGGGAATCCCCTCGGGCTGGTCGGCACTCACACGGACATCACCGAACGCAAGAAGGCGGAAGATGCGCGCACGCTGAACTCCCAACGCGTGGAGGCGCTGCTACAGCTGAACGGGATGGCGGCGGCGACGCTGCAGGAGATCACCGACTTTGCCCTAGAGGAAGCGGTACGGCTGACCCAAAGCAAGATCGGCTATCTGGCGTTCCTCAACGAAGATGAGAGCGTCCTCACCATGCACTCGTGGTCGAAGTCCGCGATGGCGGAGTGCGCGATGGCCGAGAAGCCGATCGTGTATCCCGTCCTGTCCACCGGCCTCTGGGGCGAGGCCGTCCGGCAGCGCCGGCCCGTCGTCACCAACGACTACGCCGCCGCCGACCCGCGAAAGAAGGGCTACCCACAGGGCCACGTGGCCCTGACGCGTCACATGAACACTCCCGTGTTCGACGGTTCCCGAATCGTCATTGTCGCGGGGGTGGGCAACAAGGCCGAAGAGTACGACCAGGGCGACATTCAGCAGCTCACCTTGCTGATGGAAGGCATGTGGCGGCTCATCGAGCGCAAGCGTGCGGAGGAGGCGCTGCGAGTCGAGAAGGCCAACCTCGCCGCGATTTTCGAGTCCTCGCCGGTCAGCATGATGGTTCTCGACGAAACGACCAACATCGTCCTGGCCAACGCGGCTCTCGTCGTCATGACCGGGGGCAGCCGGGCAGATGTTCTGCAACACCGCCCGGGCAACGCCTTGCGCTGCGTTCACAGCGTGAAGGACCCGCGCGGTTGTGGCTACTCGAAGGAGTGCTCGCTTTGCGCTGCGCGCAGGGGCATTGAAGGCTTGATCGCGAGCGGCGGCACTATGCGCGGGGCCGAGCTGGTGCTGGAGTTGATCCGGGACGGAGAACCTCAGAAGGTCTGGCTGCGCATGGGCGCCGAGCACATCCTGTTAGACGGATGCCGGCATTTGTGCGTGGCCCTGGAAGACATCACCGAGCGCAAGCGGGCCGAGGAGAAGATCCGCAGCATCAACGTGGAATTGGAGGAGCGCGTCTCGGAACGCACTGCCCAGCTGGAGTCCACCAACCAGCAGTTGAGCGCGGAGAACGCTGCCCGCCAGCAGGCAGAACATGCACTGCTTGCGCGCAACGAGGATCTCAAAGGCTTCGCGTACACGGTGTCGCACGACCTAAAGGCGCCGTTGCGTGGCATTTCAGGTTACTCCGCCGAGCTTGACCGCAAGCACCGTGCCGGTCTGGATGAACGCGCCCAGTTTTGTATCGCCCAGATTCTGACCGCCACGCGCAACCTCGACCGCTTGATCGAAGACTTGCTGCACTACTCGCGCCTGGACGCCGAGACGCCGTCGCTCACGCGCGTGAATCTGCGCAGCTTGGTCGAAGCCATTCTGCAGGACCACAGCCTGATCATCGCCGAACAGCGAGCTGAGGTGGCGGTGGACGTCCCTCCGATCACGCTCGAAACCTGGGAACGCGGGTTGGTGCAGGTGCTGACCAACTTGATTGACAACGCCCTCAAGTACAGCCGCAAGGCGCTGCCTCCGCGCCTGACCATCGCCGCTGAGGAGTTGCCCGGCACGTGTCGCCTGACCGTGGCTGACAACGGCATCGGCTTTGACATGAAGTATCACGATCGCATCTTCGGCCTGTTCAACCGGCTCGTGCGCGCGGACGAATTCGAAGGCACCGGCGCCGGCCTCGCCATCGTCAAGAAGCTGACGGAGAAGCTTGGTGGCACAATCCACGCCGAGTCCGCGCTGGGTCAGGGCGCGACCTTCTTCGTCGAACTACCAAACGAGCCCACAAGGAGGACCGTGCCATGACCTCGATCCTCGTCTTCAAGCAACTCATCCCTCTGCGCCCCCTCTTGGTCGTCGAGGACAACGACATGGACCTCGATTTCTGCCTACAGGCGTTCGCCGAGCACTCGATTGCCAACCCTGTTGTGATCTGTCGTGATGGCGACGAGGCGCTGCAGTTCATCGACGCCCACCCGACACCCGACGACCCGCAGGTGCCGCTGCTCGTCCTGCTCGACCTGCGTCTGCCGAAGGTGGACGGGATCGATGTCCTCCGCTACGCCCGGCAGCATCCGGTGTGGAAACAGGTTCCGTTCATCGTGGTTACCACCTCGCGCGAGAACTCCGACATCACTCGCGCCTACGAGTTGGGTGTCAATTCCTACATCGTCAAGCCGGTGGACTTCACCTCGTTCGCCGAAGTGATCAAGAACATCAAGGTCTTCTGGATTCTGACCAACGAGCCGCCTTTCCCCGAGCCTGCCCGGAGGGAACCGTGAATCCAAGCATCCGAGTGCTCTACGTCGAGGACAATCCTCAGGACGCAGACCTGACGCGATCCCTCTTCGCCGGCCACGCGCCCGAGTTTGAAATCGAGATCGTGGGCACGGGGCGCGAGTGCCTGGAGCGGCTGCGCGAGACCGGGTTCGACCTGTTGTTGCTTGACCATCACCTGCCCGACATGGACGGGCTGGATGTGATGAAGGCGTTGTCGGACGCCGACTCGCAGGTGCCGGTGGTGTTGGTGACGGGCGTAGGGGATGAGGAATTGGTGGTGAAGGCGTTGCGGCTGGGAGCGGCCAACTACGTGGCCAAACACGGCGGCTATCTAGAGACTCTGCTAAACCAGGTGCGCGGCGTGGTCGAGGAACATCGCCAAAGCAGAAGCCAGAGGATACCCATCGCCGCCTCACGCCGGCGGATACTCTACGTCGAGCATCTGCCGATGGACATCGAGCTGACTCTGCGGCACATCGCCGAAGCCTCGCCGCACTTCGCGGTCGACGTCGTCAGAACCTGCGCCGAAGCACTGACCCGGCTTGAACAACCACACGCGTATGACTTGGCACTGGTCGACCTGCGTATGCCCGACTTGAGCGGACTGGACTTCGTGCGCGAGGCGAAGCAGCGCCGCCTGCCGTTGCCGCCGTTCATCATGATCTCAGGCCAGGGCGACGAAGGTGCCGCCATCGCTGCCTTGAAGCTGGGGGCAAGAGACTACATCACCAAACGCGACGGCTATCTCAACCAACTGCCCCACGCCATTGAGCAGGCCATCGCTCACGATCGTCTCGACCGCATCAACGCGGAGCTGCGCGTCGAACTGGCCGAGCGCAAGCGGGTGGAGCATCAGCTCAACGAACGGGTGAAAGAGCTGCGGGCACACACCTCTTTGGGAGAGATGAGCGAAAGGCAAGACATCCCTCTGGACGAGCTCTACCAGGAACTGACGGACATCCTACCGAAGAGCTGGCAGTACGAAGACATCGCCTGTGCCAGGATTGTGATGGGGGACCGCGAGTTCCGCACAGAGAACTTCGCCGAGTCAACCTGGAAGCAGTTCGCGCCCGTCAAGGTGAACGGGGTTGCGGGGGGCAGGGTCGAGGTGGCCTACCTGGAGGAGCGGCCTGCCGAGGACGAGGGGCCCTTCCTGAAGGAAGAGAGGCAACTCGTAGATGGCATAGCCGCTTCGCTGGGAAGAGTCATTGAGCGCAAGCGGTTCGAGGAGGCGCTCCGTGAAAGCCAGGAGTTGTTCACGCTATATCTACGTCACTCACCCATCTGCACCTTCATCAAGGCGGTAACGCCCACGGAGAGCCGCGTACTCTACGCCAGTGACAGTCTTCAACAGTTGACCGGCATCTCGGCTCTGGACATGGTGGGCAAGACCATGGCGGACCTGTTTCCGGCCGAGTTTGCTGCGAAGATGACCGCCGACGACTGGGCCGTCGTTTCCACGGGTGAGGTGCTGACACTGGATGAGGACCTTCATGGCCGCAACTACACCACGATCAAGTTCCCGATTGCCCAGGGACACAGGACCCTGCTCGCCGGCTACACCACGGACATCACCGAGCGCAAGCAGGCAGAAGGTGCATTAAGAGTGAAGAACTGGGCCATCGAATCGGCCATCAATGGCATGGCCATGTCTGACCTGGCGGGGAGCCTTTCGTATGTGAATCCTGCGTTTGTCAGACAGTGGGGATATGGGTCCCCGGCAGAGATCCTGGGGAGATCGGTTGTGGAGTTTTGGCAGATGGGCGACAAGGCGAGTGAGGTTGCTGCGGCGGTGCGCGCTGAGGGAGGCTGGAGCGGGGACCTGGTTGCGAAGCGAAAGGATGGCGTGGTCTTCGATGTCCACGTTTCGTCAAGCCTGGTACTTGACGCTACCGGCCAGCCCATCTGCATGCAGGCATCGTTTGAGGACATCACCGAGCGCAAGCAGGCGCAGGAGGCTCTGCGCCTCAGCCTCGAAGGGACGCTCAGCGTCCTCGGCCACGCCGCGGAGATGCGCGATCCGTACACGGCCGGGCACCAGCGGCGGGTCACCGCCCTCGCGGTCGCCATTGCCCGCGAGCTCGGGTGCTCCGACGACGACTACAACGCGCTGCGCATCGCAGGGCTGCTCCACGACATTGGGAAGCTCGGCATCCCGGCGGAGATCCTGTCGAAGCCCAGCCAACTGTCCGCGATCGAGTTCAAGCTCGTCCGCGAGCACTCCCAGACAGGGTACGACATCCTCGCGGATGTACCGTTCCCCGGCCCGGTGGCGGAGATTGTCTTCCAACACCACGAGCGTCTGGATGGCAGCGGGTATCCTCGCGGGCTGGCGGGGGAGCAGATCCTCCGCGAGGCACGCATCCTCGCCGTCGCCGACGTCGTTGAGGCCATGGCCTCGCACCGTCCGTATCGCGCGGCTTTGGGCATAGATGCCGCGCTCACGGAGATTCGGGCAGGGAGCGGGACGCGCTACGACCAGCAGATCGCAGACGCTTGTGTGGCGCTATTCGAGTCGGGTGAGTTCTCATTCCAGCCGGCTCCCGGAGGCTGATGGATTGCGCGTCTGCCGCGGCCGGCTTTGGTTTCGCTCCGTTCTTCCGACCCCTTCAAGGGAGAAGGGACCAAGGATTGGGCGAATTCCTCCCTTGACTCGCGTTTCGCGGGAAAGAGGCCGCAAGAGACGAGAGCGTTGCCCAGCAGATGAGTTGCAGTTCGAGACCAACCACCGGGTCTCTCGCGGATAGCTCATGAAGAGGAACGTTGCTGCGCTACGTCCCCAAGGGGATTTGAACCCCTGCCGCCGGGATGAAAGCCCGGTATCCTAGGCCGCTAGATGATGGGGACCTGTGGGCGGGATTATAGGCCAGCTGCGGAGGCTCATCCAATTAGGATGGTCCTCTCATCAGGCTGGCCGCCAAGGTCCATCCAATGCGGTGGGTCGTGCTGGACTCGAACCAGCGACCCCCTGATTAAAAGTCAGGTGCTCTAACCGCCTGAGCTAACGACCCGTAGGTGATCGCGACTATGGGCCGTAGAGGGCTCGAACCTCCAACCAACGGAT